>WNGM01001801.1_pt1 | contig 30550 bp, 41 predicted proteins | sample 5400571 | NCBI WGS metagenome assembly WNGM01 (sample SAMN13153378, study PRJNA577476) | soil metagenome | isolation source: 100 cm soil or saprolite under Garry oak tree replicate 2 | place: USA:California | collected 2016-06-15 | reverse complement strand
CAGGCCCGCCGTCGACGTCGCCCTGGTGGTGCCCGAGGGCTCCGCCGCGGCCGCGGCGCCGGCGACGGCCGTGCAGCTCCCCGCCGAGCCGGCCAGGCCCGCCGTCGACGTCGCCCTGGTGGTGCCCGAGGGCTCCGCCCCGGCCGCGGCGCCGGCGACGGCCGTGCAGCTCCCCGCCGAGCCGGCCAGGCCCGCCGTCGACGTCGAAACTGTGTCCCTTGGGCGACGTGGAGGGGTGGGGGTTTCTGAGATTCCCTCCTGTCTTCCCGGTACCCCTGGTGCACACGCGGTGCGATCGGGAGGGACGCGGCCGACGCCGCGTCCAACCCGGCCGGCTCGTGTCCCGGCGCCGGTGGCCAGGGTAATCGCGGCGTTGCCGCTCACTGAGCAACAGCGGCTGTGGGTGCGCACCTGGGCGCCGGCGGTGGAGGCGATCGCCGCGGCGTTGCGCGACAGCGGCGTCTCGCCGGCGGCGCTGGCCACCACGATCGACGGGGCGCGGGAGTGGCCACTGCGGGACGCCCGCTACCCCGGCTCGGCGCTAGTGGCGCGGATGCCGGCGGCGCTGGAGCTGCTGACGGTGCGCGCCGCGGCGGAGGCCCGTCGCCGCGAGCTCGGCGCCGCCCCTTCGGCGCCGGCGCCGGCGAAGGCGCGTCGCGAGGTGATCGAAGCATCGGCGGCGGCCGCCCGGGCGGCGATCGCCGCGGCACCGGACCCCAAGGCGTCGGGTCCGGTGCCGAGCTGGACGTCGTCCCTGGTCAGCGCGCCAGGGGACACAGTTTCGCGGAGGCCCGGGCGGGTGCCGTTGCCGGAGCTACTGGCGCGCCTGGAGGCCCGCGACGTCGGCGCTGGCGAGGACCACCAGGCCGTCGCGCCGGGCGCCTAGATGGGCGGCGTTCCTGCTGGTCAGCGCGCTATGGGGCACAGTTTCCGCGCTCGGTCGCGGTGGGCGCTGACAGGCTGACGCGGTCGCTGAGCAGGGCCGGGGCGTGGACGGCACGAGCCGGCGAGTGGAGCGTGACGGCAAGCCGTCTCGGAGCGCTGGCTGGCTCACAGTCCCAGCTCAGGGCACGTGCTGGATTGCTGCTATTGCTGGTATTACCGGCCGAGCGGACGGCCGACACGGAGCTGCGCTGACCGCTCGGGGAACGGCGCGCCGTCGTTGTGCTTGCGCTCCAGCCGCTCGACCTCGCGGCGGATAGCCTGTTCGACCAGGGTCGCCATCGTCAGGTGCTCGGGTGGGCCGGCGAGCTGCCAGACCGCGTTGCGGGCCCGGTCGAGCACGCCGGCGTCGACGCTGACGGTCACACGGCCCTTGGCCGGCCGCGGCCGCGCCGGCGACGTCGCCGAGCTCGTGGAGGTCCTTGCCGTGGACCCGGTGCTCGTGCTCGCCGGCGGCCGCCGCTGCGGGTCGTCGCCTCCGGTGCCGAGGACGTCGTTCATCCAGTCCTCGCCGAGCCCTGGCCTTGGTTGCGGGCTCATGCGGCCACCCCCAGGCGCTCCAGCAGCGCGGTGCCGACCATCCGGTAGTCGACCGCGCCGGAGCTGGTCGGCGCGTAGTGGCTGATCGGCAGGTGATGGCTTGGCGCCTCCGCCAGCCGCACGTTGTTGCGCACCAGCGGCAGGACGAGTTCGCCGTACTGGCGGCGGAGGACCTCGAGGACGTCGCCGGCGAGCCGGTTGCGGGCGTCGTGGCGGCACGGCACCACGCCGAGTTCGCGCAGGCCGGGGTTGAGGCGCCGCTGGATGGCCTCAATGGTGCGGCGCATGTCCCGCAGGCCCTGTAGCGGCATGGCTTCGGTCGTGACCGGGATCAGCACGCCGTCGGCGGCGACCAGCGCCGATGCGCTTAGCAACCCGAGATCCGGTGGGCAGTCGATCAGCAGCACCTGCCACTGGTCGGCGGGCAGTCCGTCGATCGCCTCGCGGAGTGCGAGCTCGGCGCCGACGTCGGCCTGGAGCTCGCGGACGGCGCGGACGAGCATCCGGCTAGAGGGGATCACATCCAGGCTGGCGACTGCCGACGGGGTGATCAGTTCGACCAGGGGCTTGCCGTCGACCAGGACCTCGCGCAGGCCGTGGCCGTCGTCGCGGCGCAGCAGCCACATGGAGGTGTTGGCCTGCGGGTCGAGGTCGAGCACGAGCACGCGGTAGCCCTGGTCGGCCAGGATGCCGGCCAGGCTGACCGTGGTGGTGGTCTTGCCGACGCCACCTTTCTGGTTGGCGATCGCCACACGCCGCATCGGGCCTCCGCTCCCCTCGTTGTCGCAACAGCAGCAACGGCAGGCCCGGAGCCTAGCAGCAATAGCAGCAATGGCGACAACGCCAGCATGACCAGCAATACCAGTAAAGACAGCAACAGCAGCAGTAGCAGCATTTCCTGCGGAAGTGCCAGAAGGGGGCCCTGCAGGGCACGAGAGCGGGGCCCGGACAGCGGCGGCGACGACGTCGACCGGGCCCTGGTGGGAGAACCGCCGTCAGCGGCGGCCGCCGAGCTCGCCGGCGGAGGAGAGCTCGGCGGCAGTGGGCCCCGGTGTACGGCGGGTTCGGCCTGCCACGCTGACCGTCTGGATGTGGGCCCGACGACTGGATCGCGAGGTATAGCTTCGAGATCCGCGCTCGACGTCGCCGCGGTGATCAGGATTCCTGATCCGGCGCAGGATCCTGGAGCTGCACGGCCAGGGCGAGAGCCTCCGCGGGATCATCGCCGCGCTCGAGGTGGAGGGCCGGGCGGCCGAGCAGGGTGGCCGCTGGCATCCCAAGACCGTCGCCGCGGTGCTGGCCCGGGCCGGGTGATTCCGCCGGCCACCGGATGAGGTCGCTCGCTGCGCACCTCGATTGCGGCTCCTGACAGTCGTTCTTACCGACACCCCAGGAACCAAGCGGGGTGAGGCGTGGGTTCCTCGTGGGCTTGTGCCCTACAAGGAGGGCATTACGCCCTGTCCACCCGTTCCTGATCGAGGTGACCATCGTGAGGCTGCTCGCTGCCGTCTTCGGCGGGTCGGTCGCGACCTCCACCGGTCTGCTGGCCCTGAACCTGCCGCCCGCCGCCACAGCGGCGGTCGCCTTGAGCGAGTTCGCTGCCTTTGCGCTGTACACCCGGTCAGTGACGAGGCGGCAGCGGCAGGGCCAGGAGAGCGCGCTCAAGCTCGTCAAGGAGTTGGGCGACAGCCGGGTCTCGGTCGTGGTGGGCGCCGATGGCCGGGTCGAGATCCAGCCGGTGGCGGCCGCCGACGAAGTGCCGTCCGACGCTCAGCCGCCCAGCGACCTCCGGCAGGTTGTGCCGGCGACTCGGCGTTGGATTTGGCGGAAGAAAAGTTCGTGATCGGCGTGGGGTAGGAGCGGGGGCGTGTCATAAGAGTGGGGAGGACCGAGTTCGCAATCTTGGAGGGCATATGGACACGGATCGGATGGTGTTGGTGTGGTGGCGGGGCAGAGGCCCCCCTGGGCGACGCCCAACGAGCGGCCTTTGAAGGGCCCCTGCCCGGTGGGAGAAACAGGGCATGGTCGAAGGGGCCGCCTCCGCGTAAGGCGGGAGCAAACGGGTTCCAGATACATCTGCTGAAGGGGATGCCATGACACCAGTGACGATCATGAAGGCGAGGGCTGATGGCCGACAACAGCCAACAGAGGGGCGGCCGAGATGGCTAGATCCCCTCTCCACGACGAAAACCCGACCCCCGTGGGGGCGACCTGTCCGTCGGACCTGCCGGGCCAAGTTGGCGCTGGGAGCGCGACAGCACCCCCGGCGGCCGAGGCCGAGCCCACTGGCCGTGACGACCGTGACCGTGAGCGGGCGGAGCGGGCAGCCGGCGACGAACGGCTGTTTGAGGCCCTCAAGCTGGACGGGTTCCAGGGTCCTGCCTGGGAGCGGTTCGTCGACGACACGCTGGCCCGCTACGGGTTCCGGGTGATTCGGGGCTGGGTGCTGACGATGCGGATCTTTGCGGAGTGTTTTGGGAAGGGGGTCAAGGGCGCACGGGGCTCAGGGCGTGAGGGGCGCCCCTTCGACGACGACGAGGTCACCCAGATCACCGACGACACCGTGACGGTGGCGATCAGGTCCTTCCGTCGGGTCCTGGCCCGTGGCGGCTGGTCGCCGAGCGGCGGTGCCAGCTTGAACACGTTCTTCATCGGGCAGTGCGTGCTCGTCTTCCCCGGGGTCTACGGCCGCTGGCAGCGTCAGAACTGGTTCCCTTCCGAGGTCTCGCTCTCTGCCCGCGACGATGACGGCGACCCGATGGTCGAGCCGGCTGACCCGAGCCCGACCGCGGACCCGGCCGGCCTGATGGAGGTCCGCGCCGAGGTGACGGCCGCGTTGCAGCAGGCGGTCCGGGACCATCGCACCAGAACGATGCTCATCTTGCGGGCCGAGGGCTACAGCGACCGTGAGATCGCCAACCTGCTCGACGATACCGAGCGGGCCGTCGAGGGGGTCGTCTACCGCCATCGGCAGCGTCTGAACTCGCAGGCGGATGCTGCACCCAAGGAGAGGAGCTGAGCCGTGGCTGATCAGGAGCCGATCGATGAGCTGATCCAGCGCTCCTCGTTCGGCACGCCGGCCGTTCGGTCACTGGCTGACCGCACGTCCGATGAGGACGCCCGGCGGATCGCCGAGCGTGTCCGTGACCGCCCAGGCGACCCTCCAGGGCGACCAGCACGCCGCCACTACCGGCCCACGGTGGAGCCGCCGGCGTGGGCGGAGCAGATCGCCGCGGTGTTGGGTCGAACCGAGCTGTTCGCCGAGCTGGATCACGCCGCCCGGTGCGCGCTTGCGGTTCGGGCTCGCCTGGAGTCCGTGCTCGTTGACAAGGAGCAGAGCGTCTACACCAAGGGCGATCCCGCTAAGGGCATGTTCGTGCTCGCCAAGGGGATGGTGAAGGTCGAGCCCGCTCCCCCCATGACCGTGGCCAACACGAGTGTCTTTCTTTCGTGGAGCCGTGCCTTGGAGGCATCCGGTGAGACCGAGCTGGTCCGTGCTCCCGCCGTGTTCGGTGAGGCCGAGCTATTCACTGGCGGCCAACGATTGGCATCGGTCCAGGTCGTGGAGCCGGCCACGGTGATCGCGATCCCGCGTGACGAGCTGTTCAACCTGCTTGAGGCCAACCATCACGTTGCGCTGGCCATGATGCGCAGACTTGGTCGGCTGCTTCGCGACGCCACCCAGTGGAGGAATCAGGTCGTCCACCAGCAGTTCTGCCAGCCGACGCCCTGGTCCCGGGTGCTCTGGTCAACGCTGGCGCCACAGCGGTTCCACTACGTCTCTCCATTCCGGGAGTCGGAGGAAAACAGCTTGCCCACATCCCAGAGCGTCCTGGCCTTGGACATCGAGGGATTCGGGCGGATGGACCGCACCAACACCGCCCGGCTGGACCTGCGCGCAGCGCTGCATGACACCCTGACCTACAGCTTGGTGAACGCAGAGATTGCTCCGACGGATGTCGCCGACTTCGGTGACGGCGCCGTGGTGCTGGTCGATCCCCAAGTCCCTAAGCCACGGCTGCTCACCGACTTCGTCAGGGCGCTTGCGGCCGCGCTCGCGAACCACAATCGCCACCTGCGTCCCGAGGCCCGGCTCCGACTGCGACTGGCGGTGCACAGCGGCGAGGCGATCTGGGATGCGCACGGCGACGCGGGCAAAGACCTTGAGCTGGCGTTTCGGCTGTTGAACGCCCGGGAGTTGCGCAACCGCTTCGCACGAGGCACCGAGGATCTAGCCTTGATCGTCTCCGAGGCGGTCGTCGACGACGCCATGGCCCAGCCCCATCATGGGGTGGATTTGGCGGGCGGTCAGCTCGTGAAAGTCAGGGCGAAGGAGACCACGGCCAAGGCGTGGGTCCTCCCGCAGAGTGCGATTGAGCCCAAGGGCGGCGTGGGCATGCAGACACGCCCAGCGCCCTGCTAAGCGGTGACTGGGCGGCCGGCTCTCTGCCCCCGGATGCTATGGTGCCCGGCCCGGCGGCCAGTCAGAACGGCACAATCTCCTGCCCCCCGCCGAGGCCACGGTGCAGACGGCCGGTCAGCTCCTCCACGACCAGGTCCGGCTGCTGCGTGAGCCGCTCGTGGGTAGCTCGGGTGGTCTGCTGGTAGTCCTCGGAGTAGGGCGCCGCGTCCCAGTCAAAGGCTCCGACCCGGTGGCGTCGGAGGCCGCGGAGGGCCGATGACGGTGATGCCAAGGTCCCAACTTCCCAAGAAGCCAGCGGTGTCGGCAACGGTGGCGGCGGCTATGACCAGCCGCTTGGTGAGCCCGACGATCACCAGATCCATCACGATCTCGAGAGGATTGATGGCTGGGTTCAGGGTGCGGGATGCCCCACCGCAGACCAGGCGCAGCCCGCCATCCTCGCGGACCTCCAGGTGGAGCAGGCCGGGCTCCCGGTACTCGTCGCTCTGATCAACGACGCCCCCTGGCATCTCCAGGGTGCTGAGCGCCCATCCCCACGCCCGTCGGGAGGCGTCGGTTGCCTCGGGTAGGTCCGGTGCCCAGCGGCTCGGGGGTTGGGGGCGAATCCGGTTGTGTAGGAAGTCAGTCCACGCCTGGGATGTGGTGCCGAGGGCGCGCAGCAGCAGATCCGGGCGTGGCGAGACCGGCTGCGCGACCCCGAACAGGTGCGCATGCCGCCGCGCTTGCCACGGATCGTTTTGCACGGCTTCATCCAGGAGCGTGGTGATGTCGCGCTGGATGCGCAGGCCGAGCTGGTAGCAGCGCTCGACCTCGGCGGCCGGCAGCCTGTAGCGGGTGGTATCCCCGCGTCCGTAGTAGACGCCGTCGACCTGCCGCGGCTCATACGGCGTCGACGGGACCGTGACGAACAGGTAGCCCCTAGAGCGGTCGCCGGGAGTGGAGATCTCGTCGGTGCGCACGTGCATCGGCGGGTCGGGGATGCACCGGGCGACCTGGTCCACCCGCTCCTTCAGCCCATCGAGGTCGACGGGGGTCAGCCTAGGTGGGACGGTCTTGTCGTTGTCGTCCACGCCGACAACCAGCACGCCCCCGTCAATGGCGAACTGGGCGAGATCCTTGGCCAGCTCGTTGTTCGCGCCCCTGCCACGCGTGAGCGCGCCCTTGAAGTCGAGGGTGTGCCGCTCCTTGAGGATCCCCTGGTCCAGGGCATCCCGGAGCTGGGTCTCGTTGTTGGGAAGCCAGATCATGCCGACGATCTTTTCGAATGTCTCGCCCTCCGGCCATCGGTCGAAAACGGCGAGGCATGCAACAGGGCTTCTCTCAGGCGAGCAAGGCGAAGACCGAGCTGAGGCCGATGATGACGAGTTCGATCGCTGGCCTCAGCTCGGTACGGCTCGATCAGACGGGGGTCAGGCCGACCTTGGCAGTGAGTGCCGTGGTGGCGGCGCGTCGGCTCTGGTGGCTGTTGCGCAGCGACAGCCGCGACTCCCCCATCGAAGTCACCGCGGGCACCAGGACGCCTATGGTCTGCCACTCCGGGTTGTCGTAGTCGAACCAGTCGACGACATCTCCGGCGGCGTGGGTCAGGCCATCCTGCTCCAGGGTGATCTTGGAGTCGAGCGTCTCGAGCAGGGACAGATCGTGTCCCTCGGTGCGGAAGCGGTCGGCCAGAGCCATGTAGCCGTGGAACATGACGGCGGCCCCGACCAGCGAGGTGCGGCGCAGTTGGCGACGGCGGGCAAGACCGACCCTGCCCAGATCGGGCAGGACCTCGACCAGCTTGGTCCAGAAGTCGACCAGCCAGGCCGCCTCGGCCTCCTCCTCGGCCTTGGTCATCATCTCGGTGGTCCAGGTGTCCTCGATCGCCTTCGAGATGGTGTTGTAGGCGACGAGCTTGTAGCTGTTGGCGGAGACCGTGTTGGACTTGGTCTCGATGTTGTCCACGCCCAGCTGCGGTGAGTCCAAGGCGAACTTCTGGGCCATCCGCTGGACGACGTCACGCTGGAAGTTCCACTTGGCGACGGTCGCGTCGACCGGCTTGCCGCGCTGGTTGTAGGAGTCGAACACCTCGGGATAGGTCAGCACGGTCGGGTCGTCGGAGCTCTCGGGCACGAACCAGCAGCGAATGCTGAATCGGGTCGACGGATCGAAGGTTCGCGGCGTGGACTCCATCGCCTTGATGATGGAGCGATGGCGCGTGGCCGAGTCGGGAGTCGTCACCTTGCCGCGCTTGAGGGTCAGGGTCCCGCGCTTCTCGTCCAGCGCCCACTCAGTGGTCTCGGGGTCCATGTTCCAGCTGAGGTTCCCCATGATGGCGCGGTTGATGTTGAGCTCGTCGGCCCACTCGTCGAGCCGGGTCGGGGTCTTGGCGTAGGAGTGTTTTCCTCGCGCCGAGACCTTGATGTCGTGGTCGGGGCGGACGTTGCCGATCTCCAGCTTGCCGGCGCGGTAGAGGTCGTAGATCTCTTCGCCGGTGGCGACCAGCTCGACGACCTGCTCGCCTCCATCGGAGGAGATCAGGACGTTCTCGAACAGGGTGTAGCTCGGCATGAGCTAACCTTTCTGTGGGCCCGTTCGCGGGCTCCGATAAATGGCCGCCGCCCCTGATCGATGAGCGTCGCGCGGGGGCGGCGGTCTCAGCTTGCCATGTTCCGCATGCTTTCGTCAAACAAACTTGCGTAACCCTGCGGAGAGGCACCGGTTAGTTAGCGCCTCGCCAGCCCCCTGCATCGGGCAACATGACGCCGAGCAACACGCCTACTGGCCAAAGAACCGTAGCCCTGACCGACGCCCTTGCCGCTTCGACGACGACCAGGACGGCGCCGCGCTCCCGCCGGCGTCGGCGGCCGCGTGTACGGCGGGTTCGGCCTGCCAGGCTGAGTGTCTGGGGTGGGTCCGGCGACCGGATCCCGACGTCGCTGCGGTGATCAGGATTCCTGATCCGACGTCGGTGCCGGCCGGCTCGGGTGGTGGCGACACCTCGGGTCTATGACGATGCGGGGCGGCGCCGGGCGGGGTCGTTGGTGGCTTCCCAGCGCTGGAGCGCTTCGACGCTGGGGCGGGCGTAGCGGCCAAGGCTGCTGATGGACTGGTGGCGGCTCTTGGTCATCAGCATGGGCGCGGAGGCGCCGTCTTCGGCCATGTGCGTCAGCGCGGAGTGGCGAAGCTGGTGGGGGGTGGCGCCGGCGTGTGCCTTGAACAGCTCCTCTGCGCGGCGGTATGACAGCCGCACGGTGCCGTCCGGTGCCCGGTCGAGCACGGCAGGCGTGGTCCTGGACGGCCGGTGGGTGGTGAACACTGGGCCGGAGCGGCGGCCTTTCAGCAGCCGTGGGAGAAGGGTCGCCGTCCCGGTCGACCAGGTGATCCACTCGACCGCGCCGCCCTTGCCGATCACCCGGGCCCGCCGGTTGGCCAGGTCCAGGTCGCCGACGTCCAGGGCCAGGACCTCGCCGGCGCGCGCGGCCGACTCGTACAGCAGCCGCCAGAGCGTGCGCTCGCGCAGCGGCGCCGGCGCCTGGAGGATCCGGGCGACGTCGGCGCGGGACAGGGCCCGGGTGGTGTCGGGCCGGATGCGCCGGTGCCCGAGCGCGGGCAGCTCGAGGGCGGCGCCCTGGTCTTGGAGGTGGCGGACGAAGGCGCGGACGATGACTCGGTCGCGGTTCCAGGTCGTGGGCATGTAGGCGTCGCGGGTGCGCACGAACCAGCCGCCGAGCTGGTCGGCGTCCAGCTCGGCGACGGGGAGCTCGGGCCCGAGCGCCCGGGCCATCCCGATCAGCACGCGGCGGTAGGTGGTGCGGCTGGAGGGGGTGAAGTCGCCGGCGTCGAGGTAGTCGGCGACCGCTGCGGCCAGGGTGGTGTCGCAGGGAATCTCCATGGGTGGAGCCTAGCCGGCGGCCATGACAGCCCAGCTCGTGGCGATCGCTCCCGCAGGGAATCGTGGGTTCCCTGCCACGAGCCTGGCTTGGGCATCGGCAGCGGCTCGCACCACAATCCGAGTCGCCAACGATGCCCCGGCGGTCAACCTGCGTCCCGACGGCGATCACCCTGGCCGGGCGCTGGTGATGGCCGACCTGCCCCGGGTGGCCGCGATCTTGCAGCGGATCGCCGCCGATGTCGATGAGCTCGCCCAGGCCCGGCGGGTCCAGGACCTGAACACTGCCGCGGTGCTGCCCGACCCGCGGGCGGAACGCCACCGGCGGCTGGCCGCGCCGGACCTGGGGTTCCGGGCCTTCTGCACCCGGCGGCGGCTGCCCGCTTCGTCGACTCCGCAGCTGGAGCGGGCCTGGGACGCCTGGCAGGCCGAGCGGTACCGGCGCGGTGAGATCAGCCAGCGGCCCGGCTATACCGACAACCCGTTCCGGCCACGCTGACGACCACCCCGTGCCACAGCGCACATCAGGGGGCCGTTCAGGAAACTGGACGCTTGAGCGGTGCTGACGGGTCCATTGTTACCGGCATCGCAACCTGGCAGCTGGGGGTGGCTCGACGCCACGGCCACCCTCGGATCGGCTCTGCGTGGTGCCCGCTGTCAGTCGTGGTAGCGGACGTCGTCGCTGAGCCACCCCACAGCCTTGAGATCACGGGCAAGCCACCTGTAGGCAAGGTTTGTGGCCGGCCGCGCCACGTGGAGGTCCAATGGTAGGTCCTCCACCGTCCGAGGACCGAATGTCGAGCGAGGCGCCCGTCGCCGGGCCTGGCCGAACTCGTACAGCGATTCATCCGCGCGGTCGGTGACCAGCTGAAGGTTGACCGGCGGAATCGACCGTGCACCCAGCGATGGATCTTGGACGAGCTCGACCACCATCTCTACTTGGGATCTTTGGGTGTCGCCGTCGAACCTCGCCACAAGCCCGTCCACGCGGACCGGCAAGACGCTGTGAAGACCGAGAGCCGCGCCGAAGTTGGGAAAGTTCAGCTCCACCAGCTCGCGGTAGCCGACCAAAGCATCCCGCAGGACGCCCGTGGCAATCGTCAAGGTCAGTTCAGGTGAGTAGCTCTCCCAGGCCCACTTCCTGGCCGCATATGGCCGGTCGGCTGCCGGCCACGGCGGTTCCAGAAGTTCGCCGGTCTCCAACTCCAGCTGGGCGTGCAGCCAGCGGACATCAGCGGACTCGATCGTGGTTCCCGCGCCTTGCCAGGTGGAGCTGACCGAGTTCTCGACCTTCACCATCCAGTCGGCGACCTTCTCTCGAAGCGCGGCGACCTCGATGGTCTTCGGCTGCTGGCTGGTGCCGAACTTCATCACGAACTGGCTGAGAAACCATAGGCGCTCGCGAGCCAGTCGAGACGTCCTCGGAACTGGCAGCGTTCGCCGCCTGAGCATTGTTAGGAGCCGCTCCCGCAGCCTGCGCTGCGCCCAGAGCCACCGCCCGAGTTCCGCGTCCGGGAACCCGTACTGCGTCCAGCGCTCCCAGCCCGACGCGGTGGTGATCTCCGGGTGGATGCTGTCGAGCTGGACGACCTCGGGCGGTGGCACGGTCTTGCGCGCCTCCGCAACGGTCAGGTACGCCGACTCCAGCCAGGCCCCCCATCGGACGAGGTGGCCTTGGTGGTGGCTGGCCAGCGACTCGGCGAGTGGTCCGAGTCCGTCCAGGAGGGCCTGCTCGGCCTCCCGGAGCCACCCGGCGGCGAGGACAGCGGGGTTGGGCTCGGGCTCTTCCACCGCCGACCCTTCTCCCGCGCCGCGTCGCCGTTTGATCATGGCCACGATCGCCGTGTCGGTGAGGTCCTTCGTCCAGCCCGCGGTGTGGGCGTCGCCAGGCGCGACCTCGCCAAGAATCCACAGCGCAGCCGCAGGGTTGACACGGGCCAGGCGGATCATGAGTTGTTCCTGCACCGGAGCCTCGCTCGTGGCCACCGCGAACGCGAGCGCATAGCGCCACCGCGGGAACGTCGCCGGACTGGCCGCGGATTCCAGGGCTACGACGCTGGAGGCGATGGCCTGGGCTCCGAAGTGCTGCTCGAACAAGGGCAGCGCAAACGTCAGGACGCTGCCGTCATTGACCACGAGGTCCGTGGCGGCAAGTTGCCGGACGCGTGGCTCGGTGCCGAACGACGCGGCGCGTACCGGGCCCGGGCCCTCCAGAACGCGGGCGGCGAGACGGGCAAGATCGTGCCAGGTCTCGTCGGTGGCCTGCGCCGAGTGCCGCGACCAGATGATGGTCTCAGCGAGGTCGGCCAGCAGCTGGAGCCGGGACACCCTCGTGTCGCCGCCCGCGTTGAGCCGGGCGGCGAGAGCAAGGACGGACAGTGGGCTCTCCAACAGTTCCACCGTCTCCTGCGACCAGAGTCCCCACGGAACGCGCTCACCCACGAGCACGTGGAGAAGGTCGGCGCCCCGCTCGGCGGGCCACGGATCAACTCGAAGCAGCTCCTGATCGTTGACCGGCCCCCCGGGGCGGGAGGTCGCCAGCACCGACACGCACGGCCATATCTGCACCAGTTCGCGCGCGTCGCCGAGCAGGTAATCGGCCTGCTTGGGGCTGATGCTGTCGAGATCGTCGATGACGATCCGGCAAGCCTTGACCGGGTCGCCGCCGATGGTCGCCGTGACCACCGATTCGAGACCGCCGCTGATCTCCCTGGCGGCCAGCCACACCGGGATCTCGACCTCCGCGTCCTCGCCTGCCGCGTGGAGTGCCTCTTCCAGCCACCGCAGCGCCTGCTCGGACTTCCCGGCCCCCATTGGTGCGACCAGTACGCGCAGCTGCCCCTCGGGTACCCGGACGGTCGGATCGCGGTGATTCGCCATCCAGGCGACCACGTCGTTGACGCGATCCGGCGGGAGCAGGGCGGCCAGGCGGACGGATCGTTTCACGCGGGCCTTGGCCGTGGCGCGGGCCAGCGCGTCCGCGCGGGAGCGCATCCGGGGTGAGAACGGCAGGGTCGCCGCGATCTGCTCCAGCAGAGGCTGCGGATCGAACGATGCGGCGACCACCTCGGCGACCTGGTCGTCGCTGAGCGTCCAGCTCCGGTGATGCCGCTCATGGTTGTCGAGCTCGGCCTGCTTCCACGACCGCAGCAGGTCGGCCGGGTAGTGCTTCGGCGTGTCGTCGATCTCGGCGGCATGCGGGATGCACAGTAGCAGCAGGTTGTCGTAGTTCTGGTTGTCGGCTTCGCTCATGTGCGGATCCCAGCGAGGCCCGCCTTCCCTGCGCGCGTGAATGTGAGCGACGCGGCTGTTGAGAAGCCAGGCCCCGGTGGCCTCGCTCCGGCGAAACAATTCCTGCCCGCAACCGGGTTTGCAGCAGCCGGACGCCGTGGTGTACAGCCGCTTGACGGTGGTGTCGCTCGGCGGCGGGTGCTCGATTGACTCACGAGGGGTTGAGCCGGTGCGTCTCACCTGCCCATCCTGCCAGGCGCGTTCAGGAAACTGGACGCCGTAGCGGTGCTCACGGCTCGATTGTTACCGGCACCCCCAGAGGTGGAGATCGCCGACCTGCCCCTGGAAGTGCACGGGTGGACCGGGTTTCTCGACGAATACACCCACATCAGCGGCACCGACACCCGCGAGGTACACCTGCCGGAGTCGCTGTCAGCCCTGTTGGTCTCCGAATCGTGCAACGTGGGCCTGACCCCCCGTCGTCGACGAGAACTATCCGCCGCTGAGCAGGGAGCGGTTGAACTGGGTCGGGCACAACTACTTGCGCTCGGCCACTCACGCCGCGGCCAACGTCCGGCTGGTCGACTTTCACACACCGCTGCCTTTGGCCCAAGCCTGGGGCGGCGGAGAGATGGCCTCCGCGGACGGGATGCGCTTCGTCATCCCCGTGTCCACCATCAACGCCGCCTACAACCCCGCTACTTCGGCCGGCAACGCGGCTCCACGCTGTATTCATGGATGGCCGACACCTACACCGTGTTCGCGCACAAACTGATCCCCGGCACCCAGCGCGACAGCCTGCACGTCCTCGACGGGCTGCTGGCCAACCAGACCGGCATTCAACCCGAGATGGTCTCCACTGACACCGCCGGCGCCTCCGAGATCGTCTTTGCCCTGGCCTGGGGCGCTGGGCTACCGGTGGGCACCGCGGCTGGCCGACCTGCCCGACCAGCGGCTGTGGCGCATCGACCGCGAGGCCCACTACGGGCCGCTGAACGGGCTGGCGCGCAACCGCATCAACACCCGGCTCATTACCGACAACTGGGACGAGATCTGCCGGCTCACCGCCTCGCTGCGGGCCGGTACCGTCATCCCCTCGGCGATCTTGCGCACGTTGCAGCGCGGCCCCAGCCCCTCCAGCCTCGCCCGTGCCCTGGCCGAGCTCGGCCGGGTGATCAAGACCCTGCACGTGCTCGAATACGCCCACGACCCGGCCTACCGGCGGACCATCTACCACCTTCTCAGCCGCGGTGAGCGGCGCAACTCCCCTGGCCCGCGCCGTCTTCCACGGCCAGCGCGGCCAGCTGCGGCGGCACTACCAGGTCGGGCAGGAAAACCAGCTCGACAGCCTCGGCATCATGATCAACGTCATTGTGCTGTGGCAGACCGTATACATCCAGGCCCACTGGTGCGGCTGGCGGGGGTGAAGTCGCCGGCGTCGAGGTAGCCGGCGACGGCTGGCCGACCATGTCGCAGGGAACAGTCCATTCCCCGCGGAAGTCGGCGTTGAGGGTCAGTGGGAACGCACCGTACCCCCGAGATGGCCCGACACATCCTTTGCTTTCGCTGAACTGCTCTGCTTAGAAGAAGTTATGAGAGTGTCCGCACCGGGATTGACGATCGCGGCGAGGATGGAGGGCCGAGTGTCCCGGACGCTCGTTTCTCTTCACAGTGAGGGAGTCCCGTCAAGGACTTTGCTAGCCACTTCTAAGCGGCCCCTCCTGTAGTGAACTCCGGGAGGGGGAGGTAGTACAAAATGAACGAAGCCGTCATCCTCGCGTGGCTGTTCGCGCTGGTGATCTTGGTCGTCGGACCGCGCTGGTAACCGACAAGTAAGGGGCGATCCGACCCGATCGCCCCTTCCGTCTGTCGGCCTGGCCACACTGAGGAGTGCCGTCAGGACTTGCTAGCCAACAGGCATGCTACAAGGACCCATCTGTCTACCTCAATGCCGCTTCCAGAAGCCCCCTACCTGACAGAAGCTCGCGCTTCCGGGGCGACAGCGCCAAGGCCTTTGCAGCCCAATGAGCTGCAGGAGCACCGTCTGTGTCTGTCACCGGCTGGAGGCATCTTTGCTTGGTTCGCTGAAGTGCTCCGGCCGAGGAGGGTTGTAAGGGTAGGTGTAGGTCGGTAGGAAGCCCGAACGTGCCTGGAGGGTTCCTGCTGCAAAGCCACGAAAGAGGGTGAATGCAGTGCATTGGCCTTAAATGGTAGTTATACGAGCGTACTTCCGAAATATCGCACACAGTTCGGTTACTTGCCCGATTGCTCCAGGCAGGCAATTTGGGTAATGACGAACTTCTCACATGGAGACGATGCCTTATGCAGTGTCCTAAACAGAGAGCTAAATTCTGGAAGGTGCCTAATGATCGAGCAACCGCCGGACGCCTCCTCCGAGAACATCTTGAAGGAGCGCTTGATCGAGGAACTACGGACTGAATCTACCCAGCTCGGCGACCCACCCGACCATGGTGCGGTGATCGAGCGACACCGTCAGACGATGCTGAAAGCTGCCGAGCGCATCCTCGGCCAGGAAGGACAGACCGCGGGTCGAACCGGGATGTCTGCCGAGGATGTCGTGCAGAATGTGTCGTTGGCGACCTACTGGCAGCAGCGAAATCCGAAGTCGAAGCACTTCGGACGGCCGGTGAATGAGTACTTGACCGTCAGCTACCTGGTCCAGGCCACGAAAAACAAGGCCAAGGAGCTGGTCACCAAGTGGACTCGCGAGGCGCGGGGAGTCGACAATTATCAGGAATCCGCCGATCCTGCCGCCGCCCGTACGTTGCAAGAGGTCGAGGACAGCATCGACGACGAACTGGTCCTCCGGAAGTTGCCCGAGCACCTGTCCTGTCTAAGTGAGGACGAACGACAGGTACTGGAAGCGCTGTTGGACCCCGCCATGCCGCAGCAGAAGGACATCGCGCGCCAGTTTTCCCGTGCTCCGAGCTGGGTGTCGGGGAAGATCCGAAGCCTCGGCGCCAAGCTGTACACGTGCACCGTGCTTGATCGATGCCCACGAAGGAACGGGTGAGGAACACCGGGCACTCCGGGGAAGTCACTTCCCCGGAGTGTTGGACTAAAATGCGGCTCCAGCGGCCAGAGACCTTGCTGCTTGCTGACCGGACAGGTGCCCCTCACCGGCGGCAGCGAATGGGGTCATCTACAGCGGGCTCGCTGTACGTCAATATGGCGTGCGAGTCCTGACAGGAGATACATGAACGAATCATTCGAGAAGTTGGAGGGATATGCAATGGCGCGAACGCGAGGAAAGACCGGGGAGGCAACCAAACAGGATCAAGTGACGGCTCTCATTGGCGACTACCTGTTGCAGTTGAAGCAGCGGGGACGTGATGCACCGCTACCGCTCGATCGCATTGGGAAACTTCCTCAATCCGAACATCGCCAGACCATCTTCACTCTGAAGCTCATGCGAGCTTGCTGGGGCAGCAGGACGAGCATCCTTCATGCATCAGCCAGTGGAGAAGCAAGTCGACGAGCAGGAACTGAACTGTAGCCGCCTCGGTCGCCTTGCGGTGCCGCTCGGCGACCGAGGCGGCTACGCCTACGGTCACCCCGATCAGGCTACCGCGCTGTGGAGCGCGAGCTTGCTCGGCCTGAGATCATGCGGCCGGGGCCCGAAACGGCTCAGACGGCTCCTCCAGTGGCTGGGGTTCCGGTAGTTCTCGGGTGGGAAGCAACGCCATCGCAGGTCAACGGCTCTCGGCAGACCTGTGTTGGAAGGTCTCTGGCGGGGGGCGCTGACCCAGCATTTCCGTTGATTCTTCGGCGAGTGCTATCGGGACTTAGTAGGCCTGACAGGACGGACCCGCAGCGACCACATCCATCAGCCCGGGAACGTTCTCGAAGACGAGCCATGCTGGTGGAAGGTCACACCCTCTGTGTAGGCTTGCGACGCGGACGGCCGCGTGGCGCCACCTGGGCAGATAAGCAGCACGCTTCGGTGAGGACCATGTGGCATAGACAAGGGCCAGCCCCGGTTAGGGAGCTGGCCCTTGCTGCTGCTTGAGGCTGCCGGCGGCGCAGAGCGCTCTACCTGGGGCGGCGTCGGCGACGCCGCCCCAGGTAGAGCGCGTGGTTGGCCAGGGCCAACGCGGACAGCGCCACCAGCAGCGCGAGGAGGACCAAGAGCCGGTCCAAAGGGCACCTACCTACCTTCCGTATCGGCGGGTGCCCCACCAGGTGGCCGGGTCGTTGCGGACGGCCGCGTAGCGCCACCTGGTAGGGCTGGACGCGACCGCGGACTTGGACGCGCCCGGCAGGAATGTATCAACCCCCCGGGACGCCCGAACGTCGGTTGCCCACACCCCCCCATGCATTCCCGCCGGGCCCGGCGCTTGATCCATGTAGGGAAACTCGTAACCGGCATCGCAGATGCGGCTGTGTAGAGCGCTCGGGGAGCGAGCTCGAGGACGGGGGCCGGGGGCCTTCGGCACTTGGTGCAAGTCTGTGAACGTTCGCTGACGACCTCGCGCTCGCGCTGGGCTCTTGGGTGCGCTGCGGTAGATGGGTGCTGGAGGCCGGGTCTGCTGCAGGGCGGGTCGGCCATCAGCTCAGGTTGGTGTCCCTTCGTCGTGGGTGCGCCGGCGGCGCCGGTCAGGCCGCGGGAACCGCTTGGAGATGGCCGGCTGGCTAACCCCAAGGCGTCGGGCGATCTCGCTGTCGGAGATCCCGGCGGCCTGCGCGCCTTGGACGGCCTGCTCCAGGCAGTCATCTACCGCGCGGGCTGCCTCCGCGAGGGCCTCCAGGGCCTGCACCCATCGTTGCCGGTCGACGTCGCGGCGTGCACGCATCAGCAGTTGCCTCGTCTGCTCGATCCGGGCCGACAGCGCATCCATGCACCGCATCGAATCATGCGCCACGCGGCACGGTCACTTGGCCGGCGGACCGGTCCAGCAGGGCCGCCCCGAGAGGGTTGTGCGAGCCGGTCACCTGGCATATAACCAAGGTTATACCTGTATGGCGCATGAGCAGGGAAATTGCTTGAGGGAGGTGCCGGTGATGTTGACCAAGGTGTGCTGCGACTGCCGTCAGGCCAAGCGGGCGGAGCTGTTCGACATCGACCGCAAGCGAAACGACGGGCGCTCCACCCAGTGCAAGGCCTGCCGCCGCCAGCGGCAGAACCGCGGCGGCTACGGCACCTGCCGAAACCGGGCCCTGGCCGAGCTGGCTCGCCGCCACCACTTCGAGTACCAGCACTATCGGGAGCAGGCCCGCTTAGAGCTGGCGCCCGACAGCGCTCCAGCCGCGGTGTGGGACCAGGCCCGCGGCCGGGCGCTCGTCGAACTGTCGCGTCGCCACCAGGCCGACTGGCAGCGACGCTTTCGGCAGGCCGGCGCGGCCCATCCTGACTGGCCCGCCGGCAGGGCCTTCTTTGTGGCTACCAACCAGTGCCGCCGTGCCCACCGCGACGAATTCGTTGCGCTGCTCGCCACCTACGCCGGCGCCAAGCCTGCCGGCCCCAGGCTGGTCAACAAGATCATCGGCCGCGCCCAGCGCCTGCTTCAGCTTGCCCATTTCCAGGAGTACGAGGCCTTGTACGCGGCCGAGCGGGCCAAGATCGGCAACCCCGTCCGTGGGCGCGAGGCCCTGCCCCAGCCTGCTGCGACCCATCCGGGTCGCTAGCGACGTGCCCGCCGGCCGGCGTTGCGCTCCGGAATATCCCCGCCGCCGGCCGGCGGCACCATCCACCGGGAACCAAAAGGAGGCAACCGCGATGGCGCCCACGGCCAGGTGGCCGGCCGCACTGTGGGTCCCTGCTGCGTGCGCCTGGGGCGGGTGCGGCAGGCCGGCAGGGGTCGACGTGCTGGCCACCGTGCCGGGTGAGCCGCCACGGCTGGCGCTGCGGGTTGGCGGCTTCTGCGTCGGCCACGCGGTGATCGTCGGCATCGACACCCGGGCGCGCTATGGCGGGGAAGTCTGGTACGCCGCGCCGCTGGGGGTAGCGCGCTGGCGATGACCCGCTGGGGCGATACGGTCACCCTTGGCCGCCGTGACGCCGCGGCCCTCCGCCGGCTCCTGCGCGACGTCGGCCAGGGGGCCGTCGCGGTGCACCGGACGATGGGACGGCGCGACTTCCAGGCGATCGCGTGGCTGTTGCGCGAGGCGAGCCAGAACGGTGCTCTTCCCGAAGCGACGCGGCAAGCGGCGGGCGACTGGTTCGCCTGGCTGGAGGACCGCATCGGATAGCCCCGCTCACCGTGGTGCATTGCTCTCCTGCTCGAGATTGGCGATCGACTTCAGTCGTTGTAGATCTTGGCGAGCAGCGGGTGCGCGGCCACGGGCGTGGCGGTGTCGGCGCTGGCGGCAGTGCGCGGCGGGGAGCTCGGCGCCGAGCTCCGGGCCCGAGGGCCGGCGCGGGCATAGGCGCGAGGTGTGGGCGTCGGCGCCGGCCGGCTTGGGGGGTCCTCTCCCCCGCCTACTGGCGATTCCGCGGGAATCAGGCCAGCGCCGAGAAGGGCCCTGTATGGCGCGAGAGCGGCTCAGGAGCCGCGGCGGCGGGCGGACGGCCCCCCCCCGGGGGGGGCCAATCTGGAGGCCTCCGCCGGCGAGAGGGCACTCCAGGGGGCCGCAGACGGCGCAAATGGAGGGGCCTCAGAGCGATTTTCAGCGCCAGGTGCATGGTGTAGACCCTCGGGAACGGAGCGGGGCATTCTGCGGGGAGGCCCTCCAGCTACTTGATGGTCTCCCGGCTTCGCTTGCTGCGCCCGTCTGCCAGCTCGACCACACCCACTATGGCGTCCCGCTCGACTACGCCCATCATGGCGTCTCGCTCGGCCGCTACCCGCTCGACGATTCCGCCAGGTTTTGCGTCGGCCCGGGGCTGCCCCAGGACCTCGCGCGTGGCGCGGATGAAGGCGTCGACGGCCCCCATGTCTACCGCCCAGGTCTCCGACTCCCCCACCTCCAGGCGGTGTGGCAGCGGCGGCCCGATCGAGTCGGCTGCCGGGTACAGAGACATTCCCAGCCCCGACTTCAGCCCCCACCTGGCCACCGTGACGGGCAGGCGGCCCACGTTGGCTACCGTCACCGCGACGATCGGCCGCCGGTATCCCTGCTCGGCCAACTGCTCCCACCAGCCCTCGTGGAGGCTGCTGGGGGCCGCGGTGACTATGGCGCCGTTGCCCAGCGCGCCTATCTGCAGCCTGACCTTGACCCGACCGCCGGTGAGCACGTATTGGGCGGCCTGCCAGCCCAACGAGAGGCTGGCCAGCACCACACCACAGATGCCAAGCACCAGCGAAGCGACGTTCATGGTCGGCTCTCCCCCTTGAGCTGGCGGGCATGCTCGAGGCCGCCGCGGTGGTCCTCGCAGGCGCGCACGTTGTAGGGCCGGCCCTGGCGGTCGTGGAATACGCCGGACCAGGCGGGGCGGCTTGGGACAGTGCTCCGGCCGGCCGGCGTGGTCTCTGACCATGCGGAAGCATCCGGGCTGGCCGGCCGCGAAGGCCTCCAGGACCTCGCCGGCGTCGGGCCCGCTCACGCCGCTCCCCCACTCTTGGGCCCCTGGTCGCGCCGGGATCGCGTCCGCTGCCACGACTCGATCACCTGGACTGCGGCGGCTTCTCGGGTTGGTTGCACCGCCGCCTGTCCGCTCAGCGTGGCGGGTGTCAGGTTGGCCATCACCCCACTCCAGCCCTTGCGCCGGCCGGTGGCGCCGTACGCCGGCTGTACCCAGCCGATGCGCTCGCCGTCGGCGAGCACGTACCACCGGTGGGAGTCCGAGTGGTCGCCGGCCTTGACCAGCTCGTAGGACGCCTCCTTGGCGGCGCCGCGGCGCCGCGGCCGCGCTGGCTCGGGAGGGGGTGCCGGCGTGGTGGCGGGGAACGGGCCGCGCCGCCGCGCCGTGTTCCTCGCCTCCATCACTTCGGCCGACAGCTCGCCGATCGCCGGGACGGGCTCTGACTCGGCCGCGGCCACCGGGTTGACCGCAGTCATCAACATGTCTTGATGCCGCTCGGTAGTGGCAGGCACGGGCGCCGGGGGTGGTGTGCTGGCCGCCACGGTGACCGGCTCCTGGGGTGTGGCCGGGCGCTTGCGGCGCCGGGCGCGCGCGCGTTCCGCGAAGCGGGTGTGGGCCGCCTGGGGCGTGACGCCGAGCGCCCGGCCGATCGTCGACCACGACCAGGCCTTGGGGGCGTTGGTGCGCAGCTCGTTGACGACGGCGTGCTGCAAGTCGTCGGCGAGGTCCTCGATGGCGGCGAGGGCGGCCAGCGACTCCCGCCAGGCTCCCCCGGTCGCCACGGCCGCCCGGGCGGCGGCGGCTCGGTCAACCAGCTCGTCCAGGCGTGCCTCCAGCCACGGCGGCGCGGCTGGCGCATCCCTCCCGTGGGTGGGTCCCCCCACCGAGGGCTCGGTGGAAGACGGCATGGCACCTCCCTACATTCCATCAAGCATGCTTGATGATGCGGCTGCTGAGTCGCACTGTCAAGCATGCTTGATGGAAGTGGTTGAGCTGGAGCTGTGAGCGCCGCGTCAAGGTCTGCGGTGAGCGGGGCTGTGAGGTTGGCTGTGAGTCGCCAGCGGAGAGGAGGCTTGACAGACTTCCACTCTTGCGAGTGGGACGCCCGGCGCCGGCGCGCGCCCGGGGCGACCGCGAACAGCACCGGCCGCACGGGAGCGTGCCCCCTCCCCCTCCCCCCCCGCTTGACTCGTACAGGTCAAGTCGCAGGCTCCCCCGGCATCAGCGTTTGCGCTTGCGGCTGCGCTTGGGCTCCAAGGCGATGAGGAGCTGATAGCACAGGGCGCAGAGCCTGCTTTGCGGCGTCCGCGTGCCGCAGATTGGGCAACCCATCACTCCCCTCTCAGCGCTTGCGGCGGCTGCCGTTGCTCCCCTGCTGGGCGGCCGCCCACTCGTCCAGGACGCGCCGGGCTTCCCGCTCGCTGACGTCCACGTTCATGGTCTTCATGGCGGCCTTGATGCTGCTGCCGGTCACACGTCCGGACTGGCCCGGACCGAGCGATGCGAGGTAGGTCCGCATCAGCGCGCGCTTGACGCCGTCTGGGCCCTCGATCGCCTCCGCCGCCTGTCCAATTTGAGGATTAACGGACGTCGTTGAGCTGGGCGCCTGCCCGTAGACGGTCGCCTGGCCGGACGCGTCCGGACCACGCACGATCTCACCCTGGAGCACGTCGGCCTTGCGGACGATGCGGTTGGGCTCTGACGCCGGGGGAGCGAGGTGGATCACCTCGGCACCGGATGCGGCGGCGAGCATCTTCATCAGGTAGGCCAGCCCGAGCGTGACCAGGATGCTGGCCACCGGAACCGCCAGGGCAATGGGGCGGACCTCCTTGGGGACGCGGGTGGCGTTGAAGTACAGGGTGCCGGCGGCGGCGATCATCACCAGCATGAAGGGGATGGCGCGGGGGTAGGGCACGACCCTGCCGCGTTCCTCGACGCGGACCATCGAGGCGCCTAGCAGCAGCACCTCGAACAGGACCAGCGCCATGTCAACGGCGATGGGGAACAGCCAGGCGTGCCCTTGGCCGAACTTGAGCGCCGGGTTTTCGGCGGCTTCGCGTAGCGCGAAGAACGACAGGGTGAAGGCTGCGGCGGCGACGCCGATGCCCAGCACCAGCGCCGTGCCGAGCACGGTGCGCAGGTTGGATGGCAGTGAGGACCACATCAGGAGCGAGACCTCCAGGTCGAGGGCGTGGCGGGGGACAGGGGCCGGGCGTGGCGCAGGGCCTCACGCCAGCGCCGATGGGGCGGAAGGTGGCTGTAGGGGTCGGCGGTCGACGTCGGGCTCGGGGCCGGCTCCGGCTCGGGGGTGGGGTCGAACAGGCTGGGCTGATCTGGCCCGGCCGCCGCCGGCGCCGGCGGGGTGGCCGGCCGGCGCTGCGGCGGGGTGGGGTGGACGTCCAGGACCTGGAGCGGCCCCAGGCCGTGCTCGAGGGTCTGGAGCGCGGCGGCCAGGTCAGGGTCGAGGCCCGGGTGGCTCATCGGCGGCGTTCCGGGTGGTCGAGGCGTAGGTGCTCCGTACTGGTCCACTCGGCGCCCCTGGGACCTTGGGCCTCGCCGATGTGGCCGCATACCGAGCACCAGAGGCCGAAGATGGCATCCCCCGATGCCCGGCCGTATCGGACGACGCGGCCTCTGACCACTGGCTTTCGGGGACGGGGTCGGCCACGGCCAGCGCGCCGCACGGGGCGGCGCGCTGGCCGTGGCCGCAAGAGCCACCAAGCCAGTCCCGCGGTGACAGCGGCGATGATGAGCCAGCTCATCGGCGGCGGGGTTGGGTCGTGGTGGTGGGCGATGCGTGCTGGTTGGCCTTGGCGGCCGCGCTGGCCTGGTGCCACAGGCAGGTGAGCCAGGCGCGCGCTTGGAGGATCGAGGGGCAGGTACCGGCCTGCACCTGGGCCTGGCCGTTGGCGTCGGGCGCCGCCGGCGTCTGCTGGGCAACGCCGGCGCTGGTGGCCACCAGCGTGGCCAGCACAGCCACCACGGCGTACTCGGCCACCATGCGCACCAGATGGCGGAGGCCGTCGTTGCGGTGGACGCTGATCAGCCCCATCAGCACCGCGGCCGCGGCGATCGTGAGCCAGCCGCGGTTGGACAGGGCCAGGCCGGGCCCGGGGTCGTGGCTGGCCACCCAGCCGAACAGGGTCAGGAAGCCAGCGACCAGCGGGACCAGCCACAGCCAGCGGGTCCGCTCGGTGCTCCGGCCGGCGGGGCGCTGCATCGCCGGATGGGGGGGCCCACCCCAGCCGGCGATGGGGTCGGTGCGGCGCAGCATCAGCGCCCACCTCCCGCGGTCGAGCTCGCCGGCGCCGACGTCGGGTCGGGCTCGGGGATCCACTGGCCGTTGGCGTCGGTGGCGGGTGGGCCGGCCGGGGTGGGGACGTAGCCCTCGGGCGCAGGCGCGGGCGCGGTGGTGGGCACGACCACGATGGACGGCGCCGTCGGCGCCGTCGCGGCGTGCGTGGTGACGGCGCTCACGCCGAAGGCGAGCACGGCCAGGACCAGGGCGACGACGGCCAGCCGACCCAGGCGCAGCCGGCGCGTCGCCGCGCGGCGGGCCCGGGAGGCGTCCAGGTGGCGATGGTCGGTGTTGGTCCGGTTGTAGCGGACGGCGTTGGCGTGGTGGGCGGCGTCGTGCTTGCGCGCGAACCGCACGGCCGGGCGCCAGCGGGGCCACTCCCGCCAGTGCTGGCAACGCCGGCAGGAGTGGGCGCAGGTCCCGTTGCGGTAGCGGACCACCAGGCCGGCCGCTCCGACCTGCTGGCGCTTGGGGCGGTACATCTTGGGCATGCGTGGATCACCTGACCTTCGTGGTCTTGCTGCGCTTGGGGGTGGCGAGCCGTTCCCAGAGGCAGAACAGGGTCAGGCCGGTGACGTAGACGCCCATCGGCCAGGCCAGCAGCAGCCAGGGGGTGAACGGCGAGCGAGCCATGCTCCGCAGCAGCAGCGCTTCGACGACAAGCAGCCCCAGCAACAACGGCATGGGGTGTGCTCCTTTCGGTTGGCTGCGGGGGCGCGTCCGGGGAGCCGGGCCGGGTTGGCGCCCCCGGCAGGTGAGGGGGGCCTACCGCCGGCGGCGGCTGCCCAGGAGGCCGACAAGGGCCAGCGGGATCGCGAAGACGGCGAAGACCACGAGCGTTCCGAGGAACGTGGCCAGGTCGTGCATGGTCGGCATGCAGATCACCTCCTCTCGTTAGGTGCGGTGGCGGTCACGCCCGTCGGCAGGCGATCGCCTTCCAGCGGATCTGGTCGCCGAACGGCGTATTGCGATCGCGCAGCATCCGCGCGATGCCCTTGGCTTGGCGCGCGTTCCGCGCGTCCACATGCACGACCGTCGTCCGGCCGGTGCTGAGGTTGCGCAGCGTGACCGCCCAGCGGCTGGTAGCACGCAGCATCAGAAGCTCACCCCCTTCCCGCCTGGTAGGCACGGGCGAGGTGCTCGCGATAGGCGCCGCTGGTGTAGGTGGTCCACGGCTGCCAGTTCGAGCCTCCGGCGGAGATCCCGTAGGCCACGCGCATGCATGTCGCCGGGTCGTACAGGTCGGTGTTGCTGCGCAGGTGGTACGTCGCCCGCCGCTCGGGCCCGAGGGGGCCGAGCATGTTGATCTGCATCAGGCAGTAGCTGTCGTCGGGCGGGTTCGGGTTGTGCGCGCGGGGATGCCCGCCCGATTCCGCCAAGGCGATCGCCGTGGCGGTGACCGCCTCGCTGTGCGAGAAGCCGGCACGGCGGCCGTAGGCGTAGATCCGCTCCGGCGCCAGGCGCGCGGCCGAACCCGGCAGCACCAACGGGGAAGTCGGCTTCGCCTTGTAGTGCGGGGGCGTGGCGGCGTCGGCGGCGGGCTTGGCGCCCACCAGCAGCGCCAGGAAGATCAGCAGCCAGACGCCTTCGCCGCGTCGCTCGTTCACCGGCCACCTCCCGCCTGGGTGGGGCCGGCGAAGCCGACGTGCAGGTGGTCCTGGTGGCCCGGGTCGGTGAACCAGGGCCGACGGCCGAACGCCCACGGGGAGCCCACCTCGCTCGGGCGCACGCCGGCGCCGCCCTGACCGATCCACAGCGCGAGCTCGCGCGCGGCCGCGTTGGAGCGGCTGACCGGGTGGCCGTCGACCTGGTCGACGTCGACCGCGCGCCACACGCTGTGGTTGGAGACCCGGCGGGTGCCCGCCACGTAGCGGGAGTGGCCGGTGTGGATGCAGGAGACCCGAACGCGGTGGTGGGCGGCGATCGCCACCAGCAGCGCGCGGACCCGGCGGTCGAGCTGGGGCGAGGGGTAGTCGCCGGCGGGCTGGCAGCCGGCGCCGTCGGTGAAGGTGAGGCCTGCCGGCGGCCGCACGCCCGAGCTGGGGGGAGGGCCGCCGGCGGGGTGGCCGGCGCGGGGGCTGGCGAGGTTGCTGGTGTTGGCCGTCACCAGCAGCCCGATCGCCACCAGCACCCACACGCCGGCGCTGCTCTGGCGCTGCTGCGGCGCTGGCCGGGCGATCACGAGAGCCCTCCGGCCTGGAGGACCGCCGCGGCGGCCGGCTCGGGGTAGGCCAGCTCGGGGAAGGCGAGGTTCCACTCGGCGGTGGCGTCCCAGAGCACCGGGTCGTGCACGAACCGGCGCCGCGGCGCCGGCGGGGGAGGGTCAGGCAGGTCCGGGTAGCGGCGCCACCAGCCGGCCGGGTTGCACACCGGGCACAGCGGCCGCAGGCTCCGGGCGGCGCCGGCGCGCAGCGAGTCCGCGTCAGGCTTGCGGCGCTGCTTGAGCCGCTGCTCCAGCCGGCGGGCCTGCGAGCCGTACCAGACCCTGACCAGCTCGACCTGGCAGCCCGCGTAAAGCGCGGCGGCGATCAGCCGCGAGCCGGGGCCCTTGTTCTTGTGCGTGATCGGGTCGTAGCCGCCGGCCAGATGCTCGGGCCAGCGGCCGCGCAGGTCGATGGTGCTGCCGAGGTAATGGCAGGCGTGCCGGTAGCCAGGCCACGGGTGGGCCGGGTCGCCCGGTGGGGGCCAGATGTGGGCGAGGTAGCAGCTCAGGCCAGCGTGCGGCGCGCAGCCGGCCAGCCACAGCGGCCGCAGCTTCGAGGCATCGACGCCGCAGGCCGGGCAGTCCCGGCACCAGGGAGCACGGCGGTAGCCGATCCAGCCGCAGCCGTCGCACGCGACCCGGTGCACCGGCCGGACCGGGGCCGCCGCGGCGGGGGAGAGCTCGGCGGCGGTCACCGGGCACGCCCCCAGCCGGGCTCGAGGGCCACGTCCGGCCGCAGCAGCAGCACGGCCTCCACCACCTGGCGGAGCTCCTGGGGGGCCAGGGTGGTGCACAGCCGCCGCAGCCCAGCCGCAGCCGTGCCGTCGTCCAGGTCGTGAGCGGCACACACCAGCAGCCAGTCGCCCCAGGACCACTGGCCGGCGGCCAGCTCCAGCCGCAGCCAGTCCACCTCGCCGGCGTCATCGACGAACCGGCGGGCCCGAGCCCACAGGCACGGCGCGCCCAGCACATGCAGCGCCGCCGCGCGTTCCTTCCTGGCCTCGATCGGCCGTGCCGCACGGGCGGTCACCGGGCACGCCCCCGCAGCCGGCGCCGCTCACCGGGGGTCATCCCACCGCGGATGCCGTACTCATCGCGGGTGGCGAGCGCATCATCGAGACAGGCGGCTCTGACCGGGCAGCGGGCGCAGATCCGCTTCGCCGGCTCGGGTCGCCCGCCCTGCTCAGGGAAGAACAGCTCCGGATCGACGCCGCGGCGAGCACAGGCTGCCCGCCGTCGCCAGCCAGCCGGGGTGGGGGAGTGCAGCCCGGCGGTCATTGATCCGTCTCCGCGGGCTCAAGCGGGGCGGAGACGGCGTAGAGCACGGGCCGGCCATAGATGGTCGGGGCGGCCGGGAGCGGCTCGCTCAGAGCGGCCAGCTCAGCCAGGAGCGCTCGCGCCTCCCGCTCGACCTGGACGACGACAGGGGCGACCAGGTCGGAGGCTGGTTGGACCGCCGGGACGGTGGGACGATCGGCATGCATGACGGGGGGACCCTCCCCGGAGTGCACTGCCGGGCGGGAGGTCACGACTCCCGTCCGGCGCCCTATGCGAAAGGCCCGCTGCGGTAGCGCACAGCGGGCCTTTCACGTCTCGATCTCGTTCTCTGGAGCCAGGGTCAGCGCGCTACCGCTTGGGACTGCCGGCTCCGACTTGGGGAGCGATCGTCTCCGAGTTGAGTCTCCGTGTCAAGACTCAATGACCTATGAGGCTCGATATTGAGACTCAAGTGGGGAGAGGAGACCGACCCTTGATCGGCTGCTGTGAATCTCGCAGAGTAGACTCAACATGCTTGATTCCGACTCTGGAGGTAGCGAAATGCTCCGAGTCCTGGCCAGCTCGACATGCAACGACGCGGACACCTGCCCGCAGGTGGTCGAGGCGCCCGATGTGTCGGATGACGTGTTCGTGCAGGGCTACGACGACGTCGATCCCGGAGTGCTCGCGGAGGCCTCGCCGCCGTCCGGCGAGCGGCTGGTCAGGGTGCCTCGCAACATGCTGATCGAGGCAGGCCGGCGGCTGGAGCGGCAAGCACTCTTCGCCTCGTTCACCCACACCGCGTTCCGGCTGGAGACCCTGCCGCAATACCTGATCTCGCAGGAGGATGAGCGGTTCCGCGCCTTCCGCGAGGGCCGGCCACTGCCCGAGCGATCGCCGCAGACAAGCCCCTGGCTCCAGCAGATCGCCAGCACCAGCGCGGCCGGACGCCGCTGGCAGCGGATCCACGTGGTGGGCCGCCCGTTCACCGAGTACCTGCGATTCGAGCTGCTCACCGACCAGGAGAACACGGCCGCCGGCGAGGACGTCCGTGTCGCCGACCGTGACGCCCATCCCGAGCTGGCAGCCTGCACTCAGGACTTCTGGCTGTTCGACGACCACACCGACCATGCCGCTGCGCTGCTGATGCGCTACGACTCCGCGGGGCGGTTCATCGAGGCCGAGCGCTGCACCGATCCCGACGTCCTGGCCCGGTGCCGGCGGCAGCGCGACCTGGTGCTGGCCCGCGCGATGCCGGTTGCCGACTACCTGGCCCAGGCTGGCCTCACACCGCTACCGGTGGGATGAGAGGGAGCGTGCAAAACGGCCGTTCGCGCGACCTGCTGGTGTCCTGGCCCCGGCTCGCCGGCGAGCTACAGCAGCTCCGTGAGGCTGCCGGACTGACCACCCGGGAGCTCGCCGACCAGCTCGGGGTCAGCCAAAGCAAGGTGACCAAGCTCGAAAATGCTCGCACGGTGCCGTCAGTCGAGGACGTGCGGGCATGGGCTACGGCGACGAACGCGCCGGCGGAACAGGCCGCGCGGCTGGTCGAGCTCGTGGAGCGGACCCACACCGAGGCCGTCATGCTGCGGGCCGCGCGACGCGCGGGCTTGCCTGAGCTGCAACGGCAGACGGCCGAGTCGGAGCGAGCGGCCATGACCATTCGGGTCTACTACCCGACGATCATCCCGGGGTTGCTGCAGACCCCCGACTATGCCCGCCTGGTGGTCACGGCGGTTCACCAGGACCGTCCCGACGTCGCTGACGCGATCGCGCAGCGCATGCAGCGCCAGGCGATCCTCTACGGAGAGGGCCGTCACTTCGAGTTCGTGATCGGCGAAGCGGCGCTTCGGTGGTGCTACGGGTCGGCGGCCGTGCAGCTCGGGCAGCTCGACCGCATCCGCAGTATCGCCATGCTCCCCGCTGTGCTGGTCGGCGTCCTGCCGTTCTCCCGCGAAACGCCGGCCTGGCATAGCCACGGGTTCACCCTCTTCGAGGACCGGGCCGACGACGGAGACCCCTTCGTGCACGTCGAGACGCTGACCGCCAGCTTGAATGTCACCGAGCCGGCCGACGTCCAGGCCTACCGACAGGCGCTCGATCGACTCCGGGAGCTGGCGGTCTACGGCGAGGACGCGCGGGCCTTCCTGGCGCAGCTCATGGACGAACTCAGCCACCGAGCCCGGTAAGCGCCGAAGTCCCGCAGAAGCTAGCTCGACGTAGGTAGGTGTGTTACGTTCCCGACACCGCTGTAATTACGGCGATGTAATTCGCAGTTCAGGAGGCCTCTCGGGATGGAGCAGCGCCCCGTACCAGACGAACCGGGTCAGCTCGCGATCGCCGACCTCCCGGCGCTGGCCGGCGCCGGGAGTGCCCAGCACGAGCACGAGCTGGAGGGATCCGCCCGGCTCGCGCAGCAGGAGGTCGCTGCGCGCATCTCCTCAACCGAAGCGGTCGAGCTACTGGACATCCGCAGGCAGTGGCTCACCAAACTCGTCCAGCGTGGTCTGCTGCACCCCATCGAAACGCCATGGGGCCGGCTCTACGACCGCGCCGAGGTCCTCCAGCTCGCCGAGGCCCGCCGCATCGCCCAGGCGGGACGGCCACGGCGAGGGCGGCCACGGAAGCCGACAGACCAGGACGGGGAGGTGATCGGCACCACCGCGGCGCTGCCAGGACAGGCGTAAGCCCCCCATGTAGCGTCACAAGCCCCAGACAAAGCGAAGGCCCCGGGTAGCGCCGGGGCCCTCGAAGCCTCCTCGGGCAGACCTCCTAAAAGGCCCCGAGGAATCACACCGGAGGTGTGGGTTTTGCGTGCCCAATTTAGCACGCACAGCGGGCCCCGGTCTCGCTCTGCGGGACCGGGCGCCCCGCTGTCGCGCCGGGTCAGCCGGGCAAAGTGGGAGCGGGCGCTCCGGGCGGTGGCCAGGGCCAGGACGGCGCCGGGCTGGACGAGCATGACGGTGGCGGTCGCCGGCCGGCTGGCGAGCTACATGGGCCCCACGGGCGGCAACTGCTTCCCGGGGATCCGGACGCTCGCCGGCGAGTTGTTGAGCAAGCCGCAGACGGTCGCCAAGCACATCCGCCTGTTGGAGGCCGGGGGCTACCTCGAGGCCCACAAGGGCGGCGGCCGCGGCCACCGCACCGAGTACTACGCACGGCTGCCCGTCGACGTCGCCCTGGTGGTGCCCGAGGGCTCCGCCGCGGCCGCGGCGCCGGCGACGGCCGTGCAGCTCCCCGCCGAGCCGGCCAGGCCCGCCGTCGACGTCGCCCTGGTGGTGCCCGAGGGCTCCGCCGCGGCC
>WNGM01000781.1_pt1 | contig 30597 bp, 30 predicted proteins | sample 5400571 | NCBI WGS metagenome assembly WNGM01 (sample SAMN13153378, study PRJNA577476) | soil metagenome | isolation source: 100 cm soil or saprolite under Garry oak tree replicate 2 | place: USA:California | collected 2016-06-15 | reverse complement strand
GCAAGCAGCGCTGGGAAATACCGGACGCGGACGGCAGCCACGCCGCGAAGCTGGCATCGCCACCGGCACAAACCGGTGGACTGGAATTCGGGCAGCTGCTCGAGGCGCTCGCCCGGCTGCCGCTCGACCAACGGGAGCCCCTCATTCTGGTGAGCGTGTCGGGCCTCTCGTATCAGCAAGCGGCGAAAATCTGCGAATGTGCGGTGGGAACCGTCAAGAGCAGAGTTCATCGCGGCCGTGTGCGGCTGGCCGAGCTCTTATCGATCAAGAGCGACGAATGATCATTGCGCCACCTGGGCATTGGAAGTTTTAAATGAATTCCAGCATTCCTCATCAGGTCAACGAACGCGAATCCGACATGCGCGCCATCAAGGAAGGTTGGTACGCCGTGGACGGGAACGGCAACCTGACTTTCGGCCCATATTCCAGCCGCGAGGACTGCGCGAGCAAAATCGGTCAGCCCACCGAGTGATTGATGCCATGGCGCGATCTACGCGTCACGCGAGACGCCCGGGAACAGGCAGTGTTCCGGAACATATATTTGCCGACCAGCCCTAGCTTTTGCGCATTTTGTGCTTATGTTTCGAATGTAGTTTGAATGATGACCATTCAAATGATGTTGAAGCGATATTTGGAGACATTGACATGACGAACGTAGCTTCGAATCCATCCGGCTCGAACCCCAAAACCGCCGTCGAGACAAGGCAGATCGTCCTCAAGGAAATCGGCGTGAAGTGGAACAAGTTTTCCGAGCAGGATCTGTCGGTGCTCAAGGGCAAAGACGATCTCGTGACGCAGATCGCGGCCAAGTACGGCCTCGAGAAGGTCCAGGCTCAACGCGATGTGGATGCCCTGTTGAAGGGCCGCCAGATCTGACGTTGCGCTTTCATGACGCCAGGCCTGCGTGATGGGCCGAATCATGGGCCGAGGCCCGCTCTCGCGGCCTCGGTCCGCCTTCCGTCCGGGAGGCGAGGATGGGCGAGAGGTAAGGATCGCAGACAATGGCCGCATTCGATTACGGAGCCGAGGCGGAGCTGTTCCCCACCAGGCGCTGGAAATCCGTGCGACGCAGCTTCGCCTATCGGCGATTCGGCAACGCCGCGGAAGCCGTGCGTTTCGCCATCGAGGAGCTGCCGCCCGAGCTGCTTTCGGGCGCCTACCTCGAAGTCGATGAGGCGAGATTCGACGCCGGCGGGATCCGCAAATTGTACGACAGCACCGAATATCCGCTGCCCCGCAAGAAGGCCGCCCGACCAGCCGTCGAGAGGCAGGCGGCCGGCAGTTTCGAAGGAGCGTTCAGTCGATGAGCATACGCACGAGCGCCAAAACCGTGGTCTTCAGTCGTCCGTTTTCGCTGAAGGGGGTCGATCGTGTGTTGCCGGCTGGCGACTATCGGGTCTTGACCGACGAGGAACTGATCGAGGGACTATCCTTTCCGGTGTACCGCCGGGTTTCGACCATGATCTTCCTCCCGGCGGAATTTCATCGGCCGGGCTCGGTCGAACTGGTGACCATTGATCCTCTGGATCTTCTGGCAGCCGAGGATCGTGACGCCGAAACGCACCAAGGGTCCGAGATCGATGCGGCGGCTCCCCAGGTAAATCAACCAGAGCTTGCCCGGGCTTTCGACGACACGGCGGCTCTCGACGCTTGCCGCCCGCTGCACGCGAAAAACGCGTAAACGAAGGGACACGAATGGCAAAGGAAGAGCTTCTCGAGTTCGACGGCGTGGTGACCGAGGTATTGCCCGATGGCAAATACCGGGTTCGCCTCGACAACGATCATCAGGTTCTCGCCTACAATGCCGGAAAGATGCGCAGGTTTCGCATCCGTACCGGCGTCGGCGATAGGGTCATCGTGGAGATGTCGCCCTACGATCTGGAGCGTGGACGCATCAGTTACCGTCACAAGTCCGATCGTGCCGCCGCCTCACCCAGCCACGGCTCCAATTTTCGCAGACGCTGAGCCCGGTGCGCCGGCGTACAAACCCGTTCAGGTTGGATCTTGGCGGGTAACCCGACGCGCGGTCGGGGGATCGGCGAGACTTGAAGCCGTTCCCCGGGGGCATCGGTTCACTGCGGTGGCGAGCGAACGGAGCAGCCCCCTGCTAGGATCGTGGGGCGCGTGCGGCCATCACGACAGACCCCGGTTCACTGCCTGATCGTTCAACTTCTTGCAGTTTTTGCAGAGCGGCTTGTTGCTCGTTCCCGAGACACGATTGTGCGGCGCTATCCTCAGCCCGAGCCCGCATTGGGAATTGGCGTGGTGAAAAGCCTCTTTCTTGGAATTGTAAGCTGGAACCTTCAGCATGCCTTCGTCCTCTACGGCTTAGCTCAGCGAGGCGCTTGGTCTTGCAGGCGGAGAAGCGTCGTAGCTTTTCGTTTGGTCTACCAGTATTCGGCTTTTGCTGTTCCGATCGGCCTGTTCGACCTTTGGCCCAACGATTTGCTTGCCGAAACCAGCGGTCGGACGCTGCGCTCCTTGGCGGCTCGTTGCAAGGAAAATCGTCGGTAACCCGGTCGGGATCGGCACTGGCTTTCAACGCTTATCGGGTGCATAGTCTTGCATGGACGCAAATTTCGATCTGGATGACTATTCGGTCGTAGTGAAGCATCGCGCGCCGCCTCCGAAGCCATGGAGATGGGAGATCTACTGCGCCGGGAAGAGGAAGCCGATCGAGCGGTCGGACGTCTTTTTCCCATCCAGAGAAAACGCCAGTTTGGCGGGAAGAGAAGCCTTCACGCGGCTGATGGCGCGCCTGGCTAAAACGGCCCGATCGCCCTAGCCGGCTTTTCAACTATTTGAAACAGCCTCTGTGCTTGCTGTCGAGTTCGCCACGGCGATCGATGGCCTGGAGGGCTTCCGCCTCGCTTCCGGCGCGAACCCGGTTGCGCCGCGTCGATGACCTGCGGGACGCAGTCCCGCCTTGCGCGTCTCTATCGATTTTCGGCCGCGCGGCCTCCGTCGTCCGGCTTGACCATCCAGGCGATCAGCGGCATCGCCGGCAGCACCCAGCCCAAGCCGACCACGACGTAATAAAGGCCGGCGAGCAGGTGCCCGGCCGAGGGAAGCGCGACCTGGGCCACGACCATGGCGAACAGCGCCCATCCGGTCGCCAGAACCAGGAGCGCGACCGCTCCGATCAGCTTGCGTGTGCGCATCCGCATGCGCGGTCTCGACCTCCGTTTGTGATGAAATCCGACCCGAGCGCCGGCGGTTCAGGATCGATGGTCGAAACTTCTCGATCCAGCTTGTCCGGTCAGTGCCGACGGGGCAAGCCGTCTTCGCCCCGCCACGGCTTGCTCTGCAAGACGGCGGACAAGCAGCTTTCGATCTGATGCTCGCTGAAAGGCTTGCAAATGACCCGGGCATCGGCGTAGCGCGGATCGATGCCCTCTTCCCCATACGCCGTCATGAACACGAACGGAATTCCGCGCGCCCTGAGCCGGTCGACGACCGCATAGACGGTCTCGTCATGCCGCAGGTGAACGTCGAGGAAGGCAAGGTCGCACGATGTCCGCTCGATCAGAGCCAGCAGCTCCGAGACCCCGGCCGCCGGTCCCACGACCCGGCAGCCCATGCCGCGGAGCAACTCCTCGATCTCCAGCGCCAGCAGGAACTCATCTTCGGCAATGAGCACCGTCGGTGCCGCGCCCGTTGCGCTTGAACTTTGCATATGCGGCCCTTTTCCCCGCGTTGTCCTAACCCGCCGACCGGGATTTAAGTTTCCTCAAAGCAACGATTTTTGGCGGCCCATCGAGCCCCCCAGGTCGTGGACCCTGGAAAAGGTGCTCAGCCACCATCGGATGGTCGTATCCGAGCCTGACCGAGGTGCCGCGAAAGGCCGCTTGCAAGGCCCACAAACCGCTCAAATAAAGAATTTGATACGCCCGATTGAGCAGAAACGCGGTTTCCCGTGCTTGTGCGTGCTTACGCCTGGCCTTAAGCTCACGGCATCGGACTGGAATTTCTCAAACAAGAAGAGCGCCGGCCGAGCCAATCCGCCGATCGAGGCCGACTCAGGCGCCCGGACAACGCTTCTCATGGCCCGTCCCCCAAAGCCAAAGGCGCGACGACCCGAAGCGGCAAAACGCGTCAAGGTCTCGAAACGGACCAAGGCCGCGAAACCGCGCACCGGGAGCGAGCCACCGCTTTCGCAAGCGTCTTGCCCGATCGTGGGTATCGGTGCCTCGGCGGGCGGGCTCGACGCCTTCCAGCGCTTCTTCTCGAAAACGCCGGCCGACAGCGGCATGGCGTTCGTGCTGGTGCCGCACCTCGACGCTCACCACAAGAGCGCGATGGTCGAATTGCTGCGGGCCTACACCCGGATGCCGGTCGTCGAAATCGCCGATCGCGCGCAGGTGGAGGCGGACCACGTCTATGTCATCCCGCCGAACGCGACGCTCAGCATCGCGCACGGCGCGCTGCATACGATGACCCCGCGCAGCCGGGGCATGACCATCGACGATTTCTTCGGGTCGCTCGCCCGGGATCAAGGCGACAACGCCATCGGCGTCATTCTTTCCGGAAGCGGCAGCGACGGCACGGTCGGGCTCACGGCGATCAAGGAGGCCGGCGGGCTGACCTTCGCCCAGGCGCCGGAATCCTCGGCCTTCGACAGCATGCCGCGCAGCGCCGCGGCGACGGGCAGCGTCGACTTCATCTTGGCGGTCGAGGACATTCCGGCCCGCGTGGTCGAGCAGGTGCGGCACCTCGCCCGACTGAAGGCGGAGCGCAAACTCGACGGATTCCAAGAGGAAGTGCGCAAGAATCTCGCCAAGATCACCACGCTGCTGCGCTCGAAGACCGGCCACGACTTCGCACACTACAAGGAGAGCACCTGCATTCGCCGCGTCCAGCGGCGGATGCACGTTCATCAGCTCACGTCGGCATCGGATTATCTGGAGCTGTTGCGCAAGGACCCGGCCGAGCCGGAGGCGCTGTTCCGGGACCTTCTGATCGGCGTCACGCGGTTCTTTCGCGACGACAAGGCCTTCGACGCGCTCAAGACCCGGGTCATCCCCAAGCTGCTGGAGGGCAAAAGGGCCGACGACCAGATCCGCGTCTGGGTTCCGGGGTGTGCGACCGGCGAGGAGGCCTATTCGATCGCCATCCTCCTGCGCGAGGAGATGCAGCGCCGGGATTCGCCGTTCAAGGTGCAGATCTTCGCCACCGACATCGACAATCACGCCCTGGATATCGCGCGCCACGGCATCTATCCGCAGGGGGCCGTGCGCGACCTGCCGGAGGAGAAGCTGAACCTGTATTTCACCAAGCAGGTGAACACGTACCGCATCGCCAAGGAGATCCGCGAGATGTGCATCTTCTCGCTGCACAATCTCATCAAGGACACACCGTTCTCGAGGCTCGACCTGATCTCCTGCCGCAACCTCCTGATCTATTTCGACCCGGCCTTGCAGCAGCGGGTGCTTGCGCTGTTCCATTTCGGCTTGCGCCAGCGCGGATATCTGTTCCTGGGGCCCGCCGAGAACATCACGCCGCAGCCCAAGCTGTTCTCCAGGGTGGATTCCCGCGCGCGCCTGTTCAAAGCGCGCGTCGTGGAGCCCGGGCGCGTTCCGCCGGAGCTGTCGCTCACGGTACCGCGGCCCGACCACGTCCCGCAGGCCAGGCCGGCTACGCCAACGGCCCAGGAGGCGGCGACCCGGCGCGCGCAGCGGGTGATCGAGGCCTATGCGCCCGCGGCGGTGCTCGTCGACGAACATTACGAAGTCCTGCATTTCTCCGGGCGGACCGGCAAATATCTGCAGCCGAGCCCCGGCGCCGCAAGCCTCAATTTGTTCAACATCGTCGATCCCGGCCTGCGGCCGGATCTGCGCGCCGCGATCAGCCGGGCCATGAGCAACGGCAAGAGGATCGTTCGCGAGAACCTGCGGATTCCGGCCGATGGCGGCACGCTGCTGATGAACATCGTGGTGGAACCGCTGCCCGCCGGCGACAGCGAGCAGCGCCTGTGCGTGGTGCTGTTCCAGGAAGCGGCCCCGGCCACACCCGAACCGCGACGCGACAAACGCCCGGATTCGAAGAAGAACGAAATCATCCAGCATCTCGAGGCAGAGTTAGTGTCGACCCGGGAGCGGCTGCAGGCAACCATCGAGGAGCTCGAGACCTCGAACGAGGAGATGAAATCCTCGAACGAGGAGTTCCAATCCGTCACCGAGGAGCTGCAAAGCTCGAACGAGGAGCTCGAGACTTCCAAGGAGGAGCTGCAGTCGATCAACGAGGAATTGGAGACGGTGAACGCCGAGCTCAACTCCAAGGTCGAGAGCCTCGACCGCGCGCTGAGCGATCAGAAGAACCTGCTGGAGAACACCGAGATCGCCACGATCTTTCTCGACGGCAAGCTGCGCATCAAGAGCTTCACCTCGCCGGTCACCGAGATCTTCCGCCTGATCGAGAGCGACCTCGGCCGGCCGGTCACCGACATCTCGACCCGGCTCGCCTACGAGCATCTGCCGCGCGACATCGCCCGCGTGCTGCGCACGCTGTCCCGGGTCGAGCACGAAGTAGCCACGATCGACGGCAGTGCCAGCTACATCATGCGCATCCTGCCGTACCGGACCGTAGCCAACGTGATCGACGGCGTGGTCGTCACGTTCCTGGACATAACGGAGCGCAAGCGCCACGAGGAGGCGCTGGCGCACCTGGCCGCGATCGTGGCAGATTCCGCCGACGCCATCATCGGGCTCAAGCCCGACGGCAGCATCGCCAGCTGGAACGCCGGAGCCGAGCGCATCTACGGCTTTACCGCGGAGGAGGCGGTCGGCCGGCCGCTTTCCATGACGATGCCGCCCGAAAACGAGCACGAGCTGCGCCAGATCATCGAGCGCCTGCGGCGCTCGACCCCGGTCAGCGCCTTCGAGACCGGGCGGATCACCAAGGACGGACGACGAATCCACGTCTCCTACACCTCGACGCCGGTCCGCAACCAGGCCGGCAAGTTGCTCGCCGCGGCGGTGATCGAGCGCGACATCACCCGGCGCAAGCAGGCCGACGAGCAGCAGAAGATGCTGCTCGCCGAGCTCAATCATCGGGTCAAGAATGCGCTCGCAACCGTGCTGTCGATCGCCTCGCGCACCCGCAAGGTCACGGATTCGCTCGACGAATATTATCGCGCCTTCGAGGGGCGGCTGCGCGCGCTGGCGAGCACCCACGACCTGCTGGCGAAGAACATCTGGGCCGGCGCGTACCTGCGGCAGATCCTGCTGGCGGAGCTCGAGCCGTACAAGGGAGGGAAGGAGACGATCCTGATCTCGGGCCGCAATCTGTTCGTTTCCTCGCGCGCCGCGGTCGTATTCGGCATGATCTTTCACGAGCTGGTGACCAATGCGGCGAAATACGGCGCGCTCTCCGACACCGGCGGAAACGTGCAGGTGCGCTGGAATATGGATGGTGACAAGGACGCCGAGAGTTTCGTGCTCGAATGGCAGGAGCGGGGCGGCCCTACCGCGGGCGCCGCGGGCAAGCAGGGCTTCGGCATCAAGTTCATCGAGCGCAGCGTCGCGTACGAGCTGCAGGGTAGTGCCGAGCTGCGCTTCGATCCGGGCGGCCTCCACGCGACGATCCGCGCGCCGCTGACCGAGGTCATGGGTGAGGCGGGAGCGCCGGATTCGTAAGGGCGCGCGCGCCGGGCCACGCCAAGCGCAGCCCGCCGTCTCTGGGCCGGTCCGCCTGGGCTTCCCGGGCACCCCATCGCGCATGCGCGACCGGGACCCGCCCGGTCAGCCCGCCCAGCGCGCTACGACTTGGGCGGAAAGTCCTCGGGAAGCTTCGCCTCGATGGCGCCGGCCATTCTCTCGTAGGATTCCGCAACTTGGATGAGCCCTGCGCGAGCATCCGGGTCCTTCATTTCGGCGGCATGGGCGCGGCATTCCTCCGCCCGATCACGGAAACGTCGGATTTTTTCCTTTTCGCTCTTGGCTTCTGTGCTCATTGGCGTGAATTATGCTCGATGCGCCGGCCATGTCCATTGGCTTAGCCGAGCAATGACCGATCGCGCCAGGAAGCTGGAAGCCGGAGCGGAGGCGGTGCGCCGAGCCATGGGGCGGCGCCGGCGCGGCGGCGATCCGCCGCGCTTGCGGTACAGGCGGCGCATTGTTCGGTGGGCAAAGCTTGGCTAATTTCGCCGCCGCTCCCGCCGCATCGTTCCGCGCGATCTCCATGGACCCGATTTCCGAAACTCGGCATCTGCGCATGGTCCGGATCTGGCTGCTCGCCGTCGCCGGACTGATTTTTGTCATGGTGCTCGTTGGCGGGGCGACGCGGGTGACCGAGTCCGGGCTTGCGATCGTGGAATGGCAGCCGGTCACGGGAACGCTGCCGCCGCTCTCGCCATCCGGCTGGCAGCGCGAGTTCGAAAAATACCAGGCCATCCCGCAATACCGGCTGCTCAACCGGGGCATGAGTCTCACGGAATTCAAGACGATCTATTGGTGGGAATGGACGCATCGGCTGCTGGGACGGCTGATCGGCGTGGTGTTTCTGCTGCCGTTCCTGTTGTTTCTGTGGCGCGGCTGGATCGGGCAGGGCTTGCGTTCCCGGCTGTGGCTGATCTTCGCGCTCGGCGCGGCGCAGGGCGCCATCGGCTGGTGGATGGTCGCTTCCGGGCTTGCCGAACGAACCGAGGTCTCGCCGTATCGCCTCGCCACCCACCTCATCCTCGCCTGCGTGATTTTCGCGGCGAGCCTTTGGACCGCGCAGCGGCTGATCGCCGGTCCGGCGATCGTCGCTTCGGCGCGCGTCCGCGCAACCGCGATCGTCGTGCTCGTCCTCGTGCTGCTGCAGATGTATTTCGGCGCGCTGCTCGCCGGGCTTCGCGGCGGGCTCGTCTACAACACCTGGCCGCTCATCGACGGCGCCTTCGTGCCGCCTGCGTCGCAGCTGTTCAGCCTGGAGCCGTTCTGGCGCAATTGGTTCGAAAACGTCCTCACCGTGCAATTCGCGCATCGCATGACTGCTTATGCGCTCTGCCTCCTTGCCGTGCTGCATCTCGCCGATGTCGGGCGCAGTGTCGGTCTCGGGCCGGCATTCGGGAGCGCGCTGGCGCTCGCAATCGGCGTCGGCGTGCAGGCGAGCCTCGGCGTCCTCACTCTGCTCCATCAGGTGCCGCCGCCGCTGGCGCTGCTGCACCAGGCGATGGCGATCATCGTGCTGGCGCTCGCGGTCGTGCATGCCGAGCGGCTCACCGCGGCGCGCGCGGGCGCGGGCGTACGAATGGCGGCGCTTCCATCGGCACCGTGAGCGTGACACCATGCGCGGAAACGGGATCAGCGAGGCCCCGCGCGTGCTCGAGGTAAGTCATAACGGCGATATCGCCGTGCTCAAGATGGGCCACGGCAAGGTCAACGCGCTGGACATCGAGCTCTGCGGGCACATCACGAGCCGGCTCGAGGAGCTCGGCACGTCCTCGGCGCCGGCCGTGGTGCTGACCGGACAGGCCGGGATCTTCTCCGCAGGCGTCGATCTCATTCGCGCGCTCGAAGGCGGCGGCACCTACCTGCGGGACTTCCTTCCGGTGCTGCGCAAGCTGTTCGACGTGGTGTTCTTCTATCCCAAGCCCGTGGTCGCGGCGATCAACGGCCATGCCATCGCCGGCGGCTGCGTGCTGGCGTGCGCGGCCGACCAGCGGCTGATGGCGCGCGGCTCGGGGCGGATCGGCGTCACCGAGCTGCTGGTCGGCCTGCCGTACCCGGCGATCGCGCTGGAAATCATGCGATTCACTGCCGTTCCGGCCTATTTTCGCGAGGTGATCTTCGGCGGAGGCAGATACCCGGCGGAAGCCGCCGCAACGCGCGGCCTCGTCGACGTCATCGTGGATCCCGAAGCGCTGCTCGCCGCTGCGGTCGAGGCCGCGCGATCGCTCGCCTCGCTCGCGCCGGCGGCGTTCGCCCTGACCAAGAGCCAGACGCGCCAGCCGGTGCTCGACCAGCTGCAGAAATATGGCGATGTCTTCGACGCGGCGGCCGACGAGATCTGGCTCGCGCCGGAAAGCGCCAGCCGCATCCGGGACTATGTTTCGCGGACGTTCAAGAAGATCTGAGACAACTACGGACTCGTCGTCCCGGGGCCGAGCGAAGCGAGGAACCCGGGATCCATGAACACGGAGCCCAAAGTTTCGTCCCGTGTGCATGGGTTCCGGATGCGCCGCTTCGCGGCGCCCCGGAATGACACGCGCCGCGTATGCGGTTACGCAGCCTCCAAGCCCTGCTCCAGATCGGCGATGATGTCTTCCTTGTCCTCGATGCCGATCGAGAGCCGCACCACGTCGGGGCCGGCGCCGGCCTGAATTTTCTGCTCATCGCTGAGCTGCCGGTGCGTGGTCGATGCCGGATGGATGATCAGCGAACGGGTGTCGCCGATGTTGGCAAGGTGCGAGAACATCGTCACGTTGGAGACGAGCTTCACGCCGGCGTCGTAGCCGCCCTTGAGCCCGAAGGTGAGCACGGCGCCCGCGCCGTTCGGCACGTATTTCTTCGCCAGATTGTGATAGCGGTCGCCGGGCAGCCCCGGATAGCTCACCCAGGCGACCTTGGGATGCGCCGCCAGCCATTCCGCTACCGCTTGCGTATTGTCGCAGTGGCGCCGCATGCGCAGCGGCAACGTCTCGATCCCGGTGAGGATGAGGAACGCGTTGAACGGGGAGAGCGCCGGGCCGATGTCGCGCAGCGCCAGCACCCGGCAGGCGATGGCGAAGGCGAAATTGCCGAAGGTCTCGTGCAGCACGATGCCGTGATATTCCGGCCGCGGCTCGGAGAGCATCGGGTAGCGGCCGCCGCGCGACCAGTTGAAGGTGCCGCCGTCGACGATCAGGCCGCCGATGGAATTGCCGTGCCCGCCGAGGAATTTCGTCAGCGAGTGCACGATGATGTCGGCGCCGTGGTCGAGCGGCCGGCACAAATAGGGCGTCGCCAGCGTGTTGTCGACGATCAGCGGCACGCCCGCGCGCTTGGCAATCGCGGCCACCGCCTCGATATCGGTGATGACCCCGCCCGGATTGGCGATCGATTCGATGAAGATCGCCTTGGTCTTTTCGCTCACGCCGCGCTCGAAGCTCGAGATGTCGTCGGGGTCGGCCCAAACCACGTTCCAGCCGAAGTTCTTGAAGGCGTGGTTGAACTGGTTGATCGAGCCGCCGTAGAGCTTCTTCGAGGCGACGAACTCCTCGCCGGGCCGCATCAGGACGTGCATCACCACGACTTGGGCGGCATGCCCGGAGGCGACCGCGAGCCCGGCGGTGCCGCCTTCGAGCGCCGCCACCCGCTCTTCGAGCACCGCGTTGGTCGGGTTGCCGATGCGGGTATAGATGTTGCCGAACGTCTGCAGCCCGAACAGCGAGGCGGCGTGATCGACGTCGTCGAACACGAACGACGTGGTCTGATAGATCGGAGTGGCGCGGGCGCCGGTCGTGGGATCGGGCTGCGCGCCGGCGTGGACCGCCAGCGTGGCAAACCCGGGGACGCGGTCGGTCATGGTGCCGTTCCTCGCTCATCGGGACCGGCGATACGCAATCGGTTGGTCGGTTCGCTGCCGAGCGGCTTGCGCTCTTAACCCTCCCGTGGAGGGGGAGGGTCGGCAGCGAGCATCTGCGAGCTGGCGGGGTGGGGTGATGCTGCTTCACCCCCACTCGGCTCGCGTCTTACGACGCTCGCCCACCTCCCCCCTCCAGGGGGAGGTGGGAGGATGTGGCGGGCGCGCCGATCAACCGGTTAGGTATGATTCCCGGTCGGAGACACGGAAGCTGGTGTTCAACAACGAGGCGCCAGCGTCAAGCCGGCTGCGGGAGGCGCAGCGGAATCGGTTAGTCCTGGCCCTCGGCTTGCTTTTTCTGGGCGCGCTCGGCCGCTTGCGTCGCGCCGCCCGCAAACGTCGCGCGATCGAGCGACATTCTTTGCACGCCGCCGCCCAGGAGCTTGGCTTTCTTCGAGGTCAGGGTCCGGGAATTCACGCCCATCCAGCCGATCTCGGACGACAGCCGGCCGTACTCGATCTTGGGGCAGCGGTTCATGACGACCTTGAGGCCGCCCGCCTCGGCGTTGGCGGCCGCCTCGTCGTTGCGCACGCCAAGCTGCATCCAGATCACCTGCGGACGCGGCTGAAGCTGCAAGGCTTCCTCCACGATCGGCACCGCGAATTGGGAAGCGCGAAAGACGTCGACCATGTCCACAGGCTCGGGAATGTCGGTCAGGCTCGCATAGACCTTGCGGCCGAGAATTTCCTTGCCGGCCTGGCCGGGATTGACCGGAATCATGTTGTAGCCGCGCTCCAGCAGGTATTTGAACGCGAAATAGCTCGGCCGGTTCTCCTTCGGCGAAATGCCGACCATGGCGATCGATTTCACCGTATTGAGGATGCCGCGGATGTACGCATCCGGATAGCTGTCGTGGTTCATCGCCGATCCGCGATCTCGACGGCGGAGCCCGTGCTCCGCCGTCCGTTCTCGCAAACGAAACGCCAAGTGCTAACGGCCGTGGGTCTGCAATACGTGGCGGCAGCGCGCACTGACCTGATGCCGATGGGCGACGAGGCAGCTTTCTACCTGGGCGTCGTCGGAAATGCCGCGGCAGAAATGCACCGCGTCGCGGCGGCACGCGGCCTGTTCCGCCTGACTGCCCCGATATTGCGCGAATGCAGGCGAGGACGCAGCGCCGATCAGCGCGACAATCAAGATGAGCTTGCGAGCCATGATATGCCTTTCTGGCTGAGGTTCCGCCGGCTCATTGGGCCGGGCGCTGTTCCCCCGAATGTCGATGCCCCCCTCCCGGTTCGCGCGCATGCCAAGTCGGATGTTTCCGACTTGGCCAGTGCGAATGCCGAAATCGGCAATTGCCGATTTCGGATGGTGCGAACCGACCTCCCCCACAAGGGGGGAGGTAACCGGAGCAAGCTCGCCGTTACACGTGACAGCTCAAGGCGCCAGCTGGAGATCGCCATCAGCGGTCCTCCCAGCGCGGCGCGCGCTTGTCGAGCACGGCGCAAATGCCTTCTTCGGCGTCGCGCGCCATCATGTTCTCGGCCATGACCTGCGAAGCATGGCGATAGGCCTCGGCGAGCGGCATCTCGCGCTGCCGGTAGAACGCTTCCTTGCCGATCTTGACGGTGAGGGTCGATTTTTCCGCGATCTTGCGGGCGAGCGCGAGCGCCGCGTCGGTCTCCCGTCCGGGCTCGACGACGCGATTGACGAGCCCGATGCGCTGCGCCTCATCGGCGGAAATCATATCGCCGGTCAGCAGCATCTCCATGGCATGCTTGGTCGCCACGTTGCGCGACAGCGCGACCATCGGGGTCGAGCAGAACAGGCCGATATCGACGCCGGGCGTGCAGAATTTCGCCTGCGCGGAAGCAACCGCAAGATCGCAGCTCGCGACGAGCTGACAACCGGCCGCGGTGGCCAAGCCTTGCACGGCGGCAATGACCGGCTGCGGTAGGCCGACGATCGCCTGCATGACGCTGCTGCAGGTTTCCATGATGTACTGGAAATAACTCTTGCCGCCGTCGGCGTCCGCTCGGCGGGCGGTGAGCTCCTTGAGATCGTGGCCGGCGCAGAACACGGGACCGTTGGCCGCCAGCACCACCGCGCGCACGGCGCGGTCGGCGGCGATCTGCGCGAGCACCTCCGCAAAGGACGCGAGCATCGCCTCGGACAGCGTGTTGCGCTGCTCGGGGCGATTCATGGTCAGGAGCGCGATGCCGTTGCGGGTCTCGCGCAGCAGCGCGGGAGCATTGCGCAGTGCCGGAGCCGGCGCGTTCATCGCTGGAACCCGAGGTCTTTCCGAGAACACGATACCATTGTATCCGGAAAGTGGCCTCCGGCCGCCGAAAGTCAAGCCGAGGCGGGGAGGCGGGAAAGGGGGCTTCCGTGCCGGATCCGGCCATCGCGCTCGACGAGCTCCGGGGTCGGCTGGCAGCCGAGTTCCCGGAGGCCTTCCATCCCGGCAGCAGCCTTTCCATTGTGGCGATCGCGCACGGCATGGCGCGGCTGCGATACGCTTTTCGGCCGAAATCGCTGCGCCCGGGCGGAACGATCTCGGGCACGACCCTGATGACCCTGGCGGACGCAACGATGTACGTCGCCGTGCTCGCCTCGATCGGATGGGTGCCGCTCGCGGTGACCACGAACCTGAGCATCAATTTCCTGAAGAAACCCGGGCCGCGCGCGCTCGATGCCGAATGCCGGCTGCTCAAGCTCGGCAAGCGCCTTGCCGTCGGCGAGGTCTCGATCCGCTCGGAAGGCGAAGACGAGCTTGCGGCGCACGCGACTTCGACCTATTCGATTCCTTCGGGCGGCGGTAAAATAACACCAAAATAGCATCTTGTTGTTTTCGAACGATAATTCCCATGGAAAGTGCGTTGACGCCGATCCTGCCGTTGTTTAGAAGCGGCGCTGGCGCGGGTTTCGCGCCTTCCACCGGAATTCGGGATCAAGCGAGATGAAGACCTATTCGGCCAAGCCAGCCGAGGTCGAGAAGAGATGGGTGCTGATCGACGCGAAGGGCCTCATCGTCGGCCGGCTCGCCTCGATCGTCGCTTTGCGGCTGCGCGGCAAGCACAAGCCGACCTACACGCCCCATGTCGATTGCGGCGACAACGTCATCGTCATCAACGCGGAGCAGGTGGTGCTGACGGGCCGCAAGCTCGACCGGAAGGTCTATCACCACCACACCGGCCACATCGGCGGCATCAAGGCGCGCACCGCGAAATTCGTGCTCGAGGGCCGGTTCCCGCAACGCATCGTCGAGAAGGCGGTCGAGCGCATGTTGCCGCGGGGGCCGCTGGGACGCCGTCAGCTCGGAAATTTGCGCGTCTACAAGGGACCCGATCATCCTCACGCCGCGCAGCAGCCGGAGGCGCTCGATATCGCCGCCATGAACCGCAAGAACACCAGGAGCGCATGAACGTGGCCGAAACCATGCAATCGCTCGATCAGCTTGCCGCGCTCAAGCCCGCCGCGCCGGAAGCGCCGAAATATGTGCAGAAGCTCGACGGCCGCGGCCGCGCCTATGCCACCGGCAAGCGCAAGAACGCGGTCGCCCGGGTCTGGATCAAGCCCGGCGCCGGCCGCGTCACCGTGAACGAGAAGCCGGTGGAGATCTTCTTTGCGCGGCCGGTGCTGCGCATGCTGATCCAGCAGCCGCTGGTCGCGGCCAATCGCCAGGGCCAGTACGACGTCGTCTGCACGGTCTCGGGCGGCGGGCTCTCCGGCCAAGCGGGAGCGGTGCGCCACGGCATATCCAAGGCGCTGCTGAATTACGAGCCGGACCTGCGGCCCGTGCTCAAGAGCAACGGCTTTCTCACCCGCGACTCGCGCGTGGTCGAGCGCAAGAAATACGGCCGCGCCAAAGCCCGCCGCTCGTTCCAGTTTTCCAAGCGCTGATCCGATCGTTTCGACGTTCCCGGACGCGGCGCGCCCTTCGAGGCGAGCGCCGTGGTTCGAGAGCCAGCCGTCATCCTGAGGTGCGAGGCGCGAAGCGCCGAGCCTCGAAGGACGGCTGCGATCTCACCATGACGCGCGGCGCGCCGCAGATCCGTAGCCCAGCTAGTTTCAGGACGAGGCTTCGATTGCCCCCGGATCCGCCGGATTGCGGCGCCGATGTGTCATCGTCGTGACCAAAATCGCGCGAAGGCATGGAATTCCTCGGGCACGGGCGCGGTCCGGGTTGTCATAGCGCCGTCGCTTCGTTATGCAGCCCCCTTCCCAGCAAACAACAGCGTTTGGAAGGTGAGGGCAGCTAGTGAAGAAGAACCTTTGGAAGGCGGCGCTTGCGGGCGTCATCGCGCTGGCGGCGGTCGGGCCGGCTTCGGCGACAAAATTTCGACCAACAACTCACGTCGGCTCCGTGCTGACGGACGGCCAGATTCATCGCATGAAAGCCACGCTGAGGCTGACGCGAATGCAGGAGCAATATTGGCCGCCGATCGAGGCGGCGCTGCGCGAGATGGCGCGCGAGCTGTCGCGCGAGTCGGCCTCTGAGGAGAGCAGCGCGGCCGCGATCGACCAGGCCAAAGTGCAGCGCCTCGCCTCGGTGGCATACCCGCTGCTCGCGACGCTCGACGAGAGCCAGAAGCGCAACGCCATGGCGCTCGCCCGCGCCATGGGACTGGGCAGCCTCGTCGCGTCGTTCTGAGCGATCGGCGTTCCCCGGACGCGGCGCGCCGTCCTTCGAGGCGAGCGCCGTCATGGTGAGGTGGCCAGCCGTCCTTCGAGGCTCGGCGCTTCGGGGTCCCCATCGCGCAAGGCGCGATGGGGTGCCCCGGCGCCTCGCACCTCAGGATGACGGCTGGCCCGCGAAACCACGGCGCTCGCGCCTCAGGACGACGAGCGGTGCGCCGCAAGATCCGGGGCCCAGCCTCGCTTCGCTCTCCTCTGTAGCCCGCATGGAGCGCAGCGCAATGCGGGGCGGGCGGCCCCGGATTTCGCTGCGCTTCATCCGGGCTACGGGCTGTGATTGCTTTCCATCGATTTGAAGAGCTGCGCGGCGCCCGGGACACGAGTCTTCGTTTGCCATAAGAAATCGTTTACTCGCCCCGCGCTAGAATCGCGCATGGTGCGATATCGGACCGCGGGCCAGATCGAGGCGGACTTCATCGCCCTCAAGCGGGCGACGGAACGGGCCGGAGCGGCGCTCGGATGCGCGTTCGCAGGCTCCGACGAATTCGAAGCCGCGGTCATCCGCTCCCGGCGCGAGCAGGGCCTCTTGCCGCCCCCGCGCGCCCGCCGGACCCGCCTCTACGTCCCGGCGCTCACCCTGCTGGCCGCCGCGGTGGCCTGGGCGCTCCTGCTGTTCTGAACTCGGGGAGTCGTAGGATGGGTCGACCCCGGGCTCGACCCGGGGGGAAACCCATCACCTCTCGTCAAAACCAGCGATGGGTTTTGCTGCGCCCAACTCATCCGAAGCGTGCCCACCGCATCGGTTCTCTTGGCTTGCTCTGGTGGGCGCGGCGCGTTCTCCGACTCAACCCGCCCTAGTAGGGCGCGAACCCATGAACGGCGCGGCTCCCGCTTCTACCAGGGCGGAATGAGCCCCCGCATCGGCACCGCGAGCAGCCCGCCATCACCCGCCAGGATCGCAGTGCAATGCGGAAACGAATTATTCGGATCAGCGGGAACCCTCGGTTGATGCCGTACTTTATTTTAGGCCGACCGTTACCGAAGCCCGCTTTCGTGGGAGAATCCAATGTTCGCTGCTTATCCACTGCACCTGGAAAGGGAAATTGATCGCCGATGGCTTCACCGGCTTATGCCCATAGATCGTCCCATGCCTCTAGATCGGCCCAAGCACCCGAATGACATACGGCCGCTGTCAAAGCGCTCAGACAATCGAACGGACCCGCTGCGGAAATCGGATCTCCCCGAGATCGACCGCGATGAACAGAAGCCGGGTCGGAGGGAACGAGACAGGCATCTGATGGAATTTTGAGGCCAAGGCCCTTTTTGCCGAAGTCGGATACTGCCATCAAACTGGGTAAAGCCCGGTCGTTATAGCGGCTCAGCCGCCCACCAACTTTCTTGCCATGGCTGGTGCACCGGCTCGGTCGGTTTGCCGAGGCCCATTCCGACATCGATCTGCGAGTGTCCGCAACGATGCATCACGTCGACTTCGCGCGTGAGGAAGTTGACCTTGCGGTTCGCCATGGTGATGGCAATTGGGCCGGGCTTGACGTCGTGCGCCTTTGCACCGAGCGGCTATTTCCGGTTTGCAGCCCCAAGCTTGTTTCGGGACATAACCGCATAACCAAAGCGGCGGATTTGCTGAAATTTCCGCTGCTGCGTCTCGACGACTGGAAGACCTGGTCGAGATGGTTCGATGCCGCCGGCGTCACCTGGAAGCTGCTGCGGTCCGGCAGCTTTTCGCTCGACAGCGCGCGACCTGACGCGCGCAGGGTATGACTATGCGAGTGGCCTCAATCCTGCGGGTGTGGCGCGTCAGGGCGATCCTGGCCTCGGGTCCATGCACTGCCGATCTCGATGTGGCCGCAGATCATTGATGCCTTCGCCGGGCATGCGGTGTAAGCTGACGAGATGGCTGAACGGGAGGATTTGCCTCCATGCCTGCTGCGTCCGACCCGTCCGACCCCCCGTCGCGCGAACTGCTGCTGCTGGAAGGACGCGCGACCTGGGAGCTGCGAGCACAGGAAGAGAAGAAGCGGGCGCAGCAACAGTCCGCCACGTGAGCCCCAGCTGCCGGCGATAGGGTAAAGCAGAGGAGACACCCGATGACCGCAGCAGCACAGACAGGCGTGCGGTACGCGCTGGCGATGCTGTTTCTCATCAACTTTCTCAACTTTTTCGACCGCGCAATCCCCGCCGTCGTGCTCGAGCCGATCCGAAAGGAGTTCAATCTCGACGATACATGGCTCGGCCTGCTCGGGACCTCGTTCACGCTGATCTACGCGCTGGCCGGTTTGCCGCTAGGGCGTCTGTCGGACAAGATGCGGCGCACATGGGTGCTGTCGGGCGGTGTCTTTGTCTGGAGCCTGCTGACGGCGGCCTCCGGCGCCGCGTGGAACTTCGTCTCGTTCTTTCTGATCCGGCTGGGCGTGGGCGTTGGCGAGGCCAGCTGCGCGCCCGCGTCCAACTCGATGATCGGCGACATGTACCCGTCGCAACAGCGCGCCCGTGCACTCGGTCTCTTCATGCTTGGCCTGCCGCTCGGCCAATTGGCCAGCTTCGCGCTGGTCGGCTACCTGGCCCAGCTTTACGGCTGGCGTATGCCGTTTTATATCGCGGCGGTGCCGGGGTTGGTGATCGCGCTGCTGGTGTTGACCCTTCCCGAGCCGATTCGCGGTTCCCAAGAGGGCTACAAGGTGGACGCCACGGCGCCGATCGACCGGCCCTATCGGCGCATCCTGACGTGCCCGACGCTTTGGTGGATCATTTTCTCCGGCGCTACAGTCAATTTCGCCGCCTACGCAATGGGCACCTTCCTTCCCTCGCTGATGATCCGCTACCATGACGTGAATGTGGCGCAGGCGGGCCTGGTATCCGCGGTGGTGCTGGGTGTCACCGGGCTGGTAGGTCTATGTTTGGGCGGAGCTCTAGCGGACAAGCTACACACTGCTTTCCCGCGTGGACGCCTGCTGCTCGGCGCCGGCTGCATGCTGGTAGCCGCTCCGCTGCTGTGGCTGGGCTTCACGCGGCCTGCGGGCGAAGTTGTCACGACGACCGTGCTGCTGTCGGCCGGCTGGTTGCTGTACTTCATGTACTTCGTCACCGTCTATCCGGCGCTGCAGGACGTGGTCGACGCGCGCCTGCGGGCCACCGCGATGGCGGTTTACTTCTTCTTTCAATACGTCCTCGGTGCTGGATTCGGGACCGTGGTGACCGGTATCGTCTCCGACTTCTACGCCAAGCAGGCCATGCTGGCTGCCGGTGCCGCCGAGACGAGTGCCGCGTTTCGCGCTATCGGTCTGCAATCGTCCTTGAGCCTGGTGATACCGCTGGCCATTCTGCTCACCGGCGTGGCCCTGTGGTTGGCTGCGCGGCGGTTTGTCGCCGATGCCGCCCGCGTAGGTGCTGATGCCGTCGCAGTGGGATGAACCGCGTGCGGGTGAAAAGACATCAACAGCAGTGTGTTCGGTAAAGAACTGGCGAAGCGTCCGGGAGGAGCTCATGAGCACGGCGGCCAAAAAACTGTCCTCGATGGACGCATCGTTTCTTTATCTCGAAACGCCCGAGACGCCGATGCATGTCGGCAGCATGGCGATCTTCCGACCGCGAGACGGCTACGAAGGCGACTTCTTCGAGGATTTCAAGAGGACGATCGCCGAGCGTCTGCATCTCGCGCCAATCCTCAAATCGCGGTTGGCGGAAACGCCGCTGCACATCGATCATCCGAGCTGGGTCGAGGACGATCAGTTCGACATCGATCGCCATATCTTCCGCGCCAGTCTTCCGGCGCCTCACGATCGCGCGATGCTGGAGCGAACGGTCGGCTGGATGCACGCCAAGCTGCTGAACAGAGCCCGCCCACTTTGGGAATTCTACGTTTTCGAAGGCATGCAGAACAACGAAGTGGGGCTGTATTCCAGGATGCATCATGCCTGCATCGACGGTGGAGCCGGAGCGGCGCTGACCGCGATCATTTACGATTCCAGTCCCGAGCCGAGAACAATGTCCAAACCGGTCGTACAAGTGAGTACGGCTAAGGAACCGCGCGAAATCGCCACCAACCTATTGGACTCCTATCAGCAAATTTGGCGGCAGCCATTCGATGCGTCGGCGGGGATGAGGGGCATCGATTTGCCGCGCACCGGCAAGAACGATCTCGGTTCCGTTCTGTTCGACAATGCGATGATGCAGATCGAAACATTGGTCAAATTCGCCGGAAGTCTTCCGGCGATGGCGAAAAGCGCTGCGGAAATGCTCTCGACGGTGTTGGATCCGAAGGCGCGCGAAAGTCTGTCGAGCATGATCTCGCCGTCGACGATCCTCAATAAATCGATTTCATCCGAGCGCAGCTTCGCGGCCGTCTCGATTTCTCTGTCGCAGGCGAAGGCTGTTGCGAAGCAGGCCGGCGGAAAATTGAACGATGTCGTCATGGCTGTGTCGAGCGGTGCGCTCCGCCGCTATCTGCTGGAACGGGGAGTTCTGCCATCGCGCTCGCTGACCGCGGCCGTTCCGATCTCGCTGCGCGAAGGAGGAAATGCGGACGCGAACAACCAAGTGTTCGGCATGATTTGCTCGCTGGCAAGCGATGTCGAAGATCCCAGGCAAAGGCTCGAGACGATTATCGCGCAATCGACCAAGTCCAAGGAAATGTCGCTTCCGATGCGTGCGCTGATGCCGCAAATCTCCAACCTGACGATGCTGGGCGCGCCCATTCTAGTGCAGATTCTCGCTCTGCTGTACACTCGCTCGAACCTGTCGGATGTCTTGCCTCCGATTGCCAACGTCACCATTTCAAATGTGCCCGGGCCAAAGCAAACGCTTTACGCTGCCGGCGCCGAGTTGTTGAACATTTTTCCGGTGTCGATCGCAACGAATGGTCTTGCTCTGAACGTCACGGTGCAAAGCTATCGCGACCAGCTCGATTTCGGCCTGATCGCCGGCGCCAATGTGCTGCCCGACGTTCACAGACTGGCCGATATGCTGCCCGAGGAGTTGGCTGTCCTCGAGCAGGCGTTTGGGATCGTGGCGGCCGGGTCCGTCGTCGAGCCGAACGCAGCAGAACATAGGGCGCCGTCGGCTACGAAGAGGACGCCCGCGCCGCGAATGAAGCGCCGCGCGCGGCCCCCCAGTCGGGGCCGGCGGCAAAAAAGGCAGCGGGCGGGCTCGACCGGCTGATCCGCCGGCGGCGCGCTTGCGCGTTTATGCCGAACTGTTCCGGCGACCAGACTTCAATTCAACCGAGCGCGGAGACCATGAGGGCTTCGAGCTTGTCATCGGGTCGCTTGGCTGCTGCCAAGAGGGGCGCGTTATCGTCGATCGCGATGAGCGACGAGGGAACGACGTAGGTGACGGCGCATCCGCCGTCTGGGCTTCGTTGAACAACAGCTCAATCGGCACGAACAGTCCGGCCGCCGGGCCGCCGCGGTGGCCTGGGCGCTCCTGCTGTTCTAAACTCGGGGAGGATGGGTCGACCCCGGGCTCGACCCGGGGGAAAACCCATCACCCCTCGTCAAAACCAGCGTGGGTTTCGCTTCCGCTCTACCCATCCTACAGCGCCAACACAGCACGGGTGGGCAAAGCGAAGCGCGAGGTGACTATAGCTCCTTACCGATGGCGTGATCGACCGACAACCTGCCACCGCCTTTGAAGCAGATCGCAAGGCAGAGCAAGCCCAATAGCAGCTCCAGCTCGAAGCCGCCCTTGAAGGCGAAGAAACCGATGGCAAATTTGACGGCGAACACAATGACGGCGAACTCGACGACCAGCATGGCCGCGGCCAGCCGGGTCAGCAGGCCGACCGCCAACAGAATCCCGCCGAAGAACTCGACGCCGCCGACGAAATACGCCCACGCTACTGCGGGCTCCAGACCGAGCTTGGCGATCATCCCGGCGGCCGGAGCTACGGTACCTTGGAAGAGTTTCGTGTAGCCGTGCGGGACGATGGTTGCCCCCACGCAGAATCGCATCAAGGCGTAAGCATAGGGCGCAAGCGGCTCGTAGAGCGCGCGGAGCGCCGGAACCATCGGCTGCGGTGCATGCGTTTGTTGCGTGTCCATCCTACCTCTCCTTGGCTATCTCGAGATTGATGACCGGCTCTATTTTGATGCCTGCGCTACGGGGCCGGTCTGCCGTAAACGCTTTCGCGCATTCGAATCGGCGTTGCTGCGTTACTCGGCCGTTAGCTCGGCAATCGAACGAAGCGCTTCGCACAGCTGCCTGCGCTCCGCGGCGCCCAGCCGTTGGGTGATCGAGCCCTCGTGGGCAGCGGCAATCTTGTGCAGCTTGCTCATCAGCGCTTTCCCCTTATCGGTCAGGCGCAGTGCATGGAAACGTCGATCATTTTCGCTCGGCGTGCGCCGAGCCAGGCCTCGCGCCTCGAGGCCATCGATCATCGCGACGAAATTCGTCTTCTTGATCGCGAGCGCATCGGCGGCTTGCGTCTGGCTCACGCCTGGATTGAGCTCGATGATGGTCAGCACGGAATACTGCGCCGGTCGGATGTCCAGCTCTGCGAACGCTTCATAGAAGTTCTGAAACACCGCGACTTGGGCCCGCCTGAGTGCGTACCCGATGCTGTCGCGAAGCGGGCCATAATCAATTCGGCGGCCGCCGTTCCCGGCGCCAATGGAGCCCGTAACCGGCTCTCCCGATTGGGAAACATCGCTCTTCCTTCGTGCGGCTTGTCGCAAGTCTCACCTCCATGGGGCAGCTTCGCTCGATGGATATAGTACATTTTTATCACCTTGACAAGCCATAACTGTTATGTAGAATAACCAATGTTCGCACTCCTCCCGGGAGAACATATGTTGAAGGACCTCGTTCAGGTTGCGCGCCAGGCCGATATTGCCGTCATCTCGGTCGACAATCCGCCGGTCAATACGATCACGGCCGCGGTGCGCGCAGGCTTGGCGCGCGGGCTCGATGAGGTCGCGGGGCTGGCCGGCGTAAAGGCCGTGGTGCTGCGCTGTGAGGGCGGCACGTTCTTTTCCGGTGCCGATCTCGGCGAGTTCAACGGGCCGCCGAAGGAAGCGGAATATCGCGCGTTGCTTGGACGTTTCGAGGCGCTCCCGGTGCCGGTGATCGCCGCGATGCATGGGACGGTCCTCGGCGGCGGCCTGGAAATCGCGCTCGCCTGTCACTATCGGATTGCAGCACCGGGCACGCGCTTCGGCTTGCCGGAGGTGACGCTTGGGATCATCCCGGGTGCCGGGGGTACGCAGCGACTGCCGCGCCTCATCGGCGCGGATAAGGCGCTCGAGCTCATTCTCGGTGCGCGTCCCGTCGATACCGATGAGGCCCTGCGCTACGGGTTTCTCGACGCGGTCGTCGACGGCGATTTGGGAGAGGGCGGCGTCGAGTATGCCCGCGCACTGCTCGCGCGGGGCAGGGGGCCCCGCCGAACCAGTGAACATTCCGTCGATCCGGCTACCGGCACGCAAGAGATCTTCGATCGCTTCGTCGCGCAAGCCAAAGAGCACTATCCCAATCGCGTGGCCCCGCTGACGGCGATCGAGGCAGTACGCGCCTCGTTGCGCCTGCCGTTCGGCGAGGGCCTGCTCCACGAGGACAAGCTGGTCAATGGCGCGAAGACGACGGTCGAAAGCCGCGCCGCCGTGCATGTGTTCTTTGCGGAACGCGGCACGCGAATCATTCCGGACCTGCCGGAGACCGCGCGGCCGCGCCCCGTAACGACGGCCGCGGTAATCGGTGCCGGCACGATGGGGGTTGGCATCGCGGTCTGCTTTGCAAACGCTGCGATCCCGGTGACGATCCTGGATATCAGCGAGGAATCCCTGACGCAGGGTCTCGATCGCGTTGATCGCGTCTATCAGACGATGGTCAAGCGGGGGCGATTGACGCCGGACGAGAAGCAACGGCGGATGCGCCATATTCGGGGAACGCTTGATTATACCGATCTCAGTGATGCCGACGTGATCATCGAGGCGATTTTCGAGAGCATGGACCTCAAGCGGAAGATCTTCGCGGCTCTCGACCGGGTGGCAAAGCCCGCGGCTGTGCTCGCGACGAACACTTCGACTCTGGACGTCACGGAAATCGCGCGCGCGACCAAACGGCCGCAGGACGTCGTCGGCATGCATTTTTTCTCGCCCGCGAATGTGATGCCGCTGCTCGAGGTGGTCCGGACGCCGCAGACCTCGGCCGAGGTGATCCGAACCATCATGGAACTCTCCCGTCCGCTGAAGAAGACGCCGGTCCTTGCCAACGTCTGCTACGGCTTCATCGGCAACCGGATGATGGAAGGCTACGCGCGCGAGGCCGAGCGGATGGTTCTGGAAGGCGCGCCGCCGCGCCAAGTCGACAGTGCGCTCGAGCAATGGGGCATGGCGATGGGCATTCTCGCCGTATTCGACATGGCCGGTATCGATGTGGGGGTCAACGTCCATAAGGCGAACGCCGATCGCTACCCGCCCGACGCAACCTATTACCAGGCGGACTTCGCATTGGTCGAAGCCGGTCGCCTCGGACAGAAGAACGGCAAGGGCTACTATCGCTATGCGGCGGGCGACCGTACCCGCCACGACGATCCGGAGGCCGGTGCCGTGCTGCGCGCACGCGCAACCGAGCTGCAAGTTCCGCAGCGCCGTCACAGCGCGGACGAGATCGTCGAGCGCTGCATCTATCCGCTGATCAACGAGGGTTTCCGGATTCTGGAAGAACGCGTCGCTCTGCGTTCGGCGGACGTCGATGTTGTTTGGACCAGCGGCTATGGCTTCCCGCGTTATCGCGGCGGCCCCATGTTCCATGCCGAAACCTTGGGCCTCGAAACCGTGCTCGCGGGAATCGAGAAATACCGCACGATCTTCGGTCCGATGCATTGGCAGCCCGCACCGCTGCTCGTCGAGCTGGTTCGCTCGGGCCGCAGCATCGCCGACTGGGAACACTCATCATGAACATCAAAGACTTGATCGCCATCGACGTTCACACCCATGCCGAAGTGTCCTGCCGGCAGCCTCATGACGAGGCGTGGCAGCCATACGACGAAGCCGCCAGCAGGTACTTCAAGGTCGGGAAACGCCCGACCATTGCCGAGACCATCGCCTACTATCGCGAGAGAAAGATCGGCTTGGTGATGTTCACGGTCGATTCGGAATTCCAGATCGGCGCTCGGCGGATTCCGAACGAGGAGGTTGCCGATGCGGCCCGCGAGAACAGCGACATCATGACGGCCTTTGCCAGCATCGACCCGCACAAGGGACGGATGGGCGTGCGCGAGGCGCGCAGTTTGCTCGAGGCCGGGGTGATCCGCGGCTTCAAGTTCCACCCCACCGTCCAGGCCCACCGTCCAGGGTTTCTTCCCGAACGACCGGATGGCGTATCCGCTCTATGAGGTGATCGCCGAGCACAAGCTGCCGGCGATCTTCCATAGCGGCCATTCGGGCATCGGCACCGGCATGGCGGGCGGCGGCGGATTGCGGCTCAAATACTCCAATCCGATTCACCTCGATGACGTCGCCGTCGATTTCCCCGACATGACGATCATCATCGCGCATCCGTCATGGCCCTGGCAGGACGAAGCTCTTTCGGTCTGTCTCCACAAACCGAACGTCTACATCGACCTGTCCGGCTGGTCGCCGAAATACTTTCCGGCGCAGCTCGTCCAGCACGCCAACGCTCAGCTCAAGCACAAGATGCTGTTCGGCTCGGATTATCCGCTGATCAAGCCCGATCGCTGGATCAGCGACTTCAAGAACGCCGGCTTCAAGCCGGAGGTGCACCAACTCATTCTCAAGGAAAACGCGGTTCGCGCGCTCAAGCTTGATGCCTGACGGCGCGACGAAAGCCAAACCGGGACCTCGGCCCAACAAGGGAGGAATGCGATGAAAAGCGTTCGTACATTGCTCGCAGCTGCCCTGACGCTCGCGCCGCTGACGGCGGGCGCTGAAACGAGTGTCAAGATCGGCGTGCTCAACGACCGATCATCGGTCTACTCCGACAGCCAAGGCATCGGTTCGGTCATTGCCGCGCAATTCGCGGTGGATGACTATGCCAAGGAGCTGGGCGTGAAGGTGGAGGTGAAAGCAGCCGACCACCAGAACAAGGTCGATATCGGCGCGGGCATTGCGCGCGGCTGGTATGAAACCGAGGGCGTCGACATGATCATCGACGTGCCGAATTCCTCGATCGCGCTCGCGGTCAATGTGCTGGCGCGGGATCTCAACAAGGTGCTGATCGGATCAGGGGCGGGAACCGCGGAGTTGACCGGGAAATCCTGCTCCCCGAACACCGTACACTGGACCTACGATACCTGGGAGCTCGGGCACGGATTCGCCAAGGCCGTATATGCTCGGGGCGGCAAGAAGTGGTTCTTCATCTCCGCCGACTACGCCTTCGGCAAGGAGCTCGAAGCCAACGCATCCGAAGAGGTAACCGCGCTCGGCGGCCGGGTGGCGGGGTCGGTACGCGCACCGATCGGCACTGCCGACTTCTCGTCTTACCTGATCCAAGCCCAAGCTTCGGGCGCGGATACCATCGCTTTTGCCAACGCCGGCGGCGACCTGTCCAATGCACTCAAACAGGCGGCTGAATTCGGGCTCGCCGGCAAATTCACGATGCCGGGATTCGTTTTCCAGATCAACAACGTGCAGGCTCTCGGATTGCACGCCGCGCAGGGTGTGCTGGGTCTGATGCCGTTCTATTGGGATCAGAATGACGCCAGCCGAGCCTTCGCCAAGCGGTTCCAGGAGCAGCACCCGCGAAAGCTGATGCCGAACGACATGCAGGCGGGGGTTTATTCGGCGACCTTGCATTATCTCAAGGCGGTGGCGGCGGCCGGCAACGGCCGCGACGGCAGGCTCGTGGTGGCCAAGATGAAGGAGCTTCCGACCGACGATCCGCTCTACGGCAAGGGCTCGATCCGAATCGATGGGCGCAAGATCCACCCCGTTTACCTCTATGAGGCAAAAAAGCCGACAGAATCCAAGGGCGACTGGGATTACTTCAAGCTGATCTCCTCAATTCCGGGAGAGCAGGCATTTCGTCCGCTGTCGGAGGGCGGCTGCCCGCTGGTTAATCGATGAGCAGACGGGAGGCCGCCGTGTCCGAGGCGATGCCCGATCAGGCTTTGAACTCGCCAGCCGTTCGCGCGGTTCGCCTCGGCCGCCCGACTGTCGTGACCGATCGCCGGGCGGACGGTACGATCTATCTGCGATCGACAGAAACTCTCCCTAGGTACCCGGAGAAGCTGACGGAACGGCTCGAATACTGGGCGGTGCACGCGCCGGATCGGATCTTGTTCGCGCAGCGCGAGGGTGGGGGAGGTTGGCGCTGCCTCACCTATGCCGAGACGCTCAACCGCGTGCGACGCATCGGGGAAGCGCTGATCCGCCGCGAGCTTTCCCCCGAGCGTCCGATCGTCATCTTGTCCGGCAACGATATCGAGCACGCCCTGCTCGGCCTCGCCGCGAACTACGTCGGCATTCCGTACGCGCCGATCTCGCCGGCCTACTCGCTGATCTCCACCGACTTGGCGAAGCTGCGATACATATTCGATTTGATCACTCCCGGCTTGGTGTTTGCCGCCGATGGCGACACCTATGCGCGGGCCATCGAGGGCGTCGCCGCGCCGGACATCGAAATCGTGGTGACGCGTCATCCGATCCCGAGCCGCCGTGCGACGCAATTTTCGGACCTCGCCGCCCTTGCTGCCACGACGGCCGTCGATGTCGCGCACGCAAACGTCGGGCCCGACACGATCGCAAAGTTCCTGTTCACGTCCGGTTCGACGGGGATGCCCAAGGCGGTCGTCAACACGCAGCGCATGTGGTGCTCGAACCAGGAGATGATCCGCAGCGCACTCGCCTATTTCCAGGACGAGCCGCCCGTCGTCGTGGATTGGGCGCCGTGGCACCACACCGCGGGCGGCAATCACAATTTCGGGATCGTGCTCTACAACGGCGGCACCTTTTTCATCGACGAGGGCAAGCCGTTACCCGGCGCGATCGAGGCGACCGTGCGCAACCTGCGGGAAGTCGCGCCGAACTGGTATTTCAACGTGCCCAAGGGCTTCGAAGCGCTGTTGCCGTACCTGCGGACCGATGCCCAGCTGCGGCGGAACTTCTTCAGCCGCCTCAAGGTGCTTTGGTACGCCGGGGCCGGAATTGCTCAGAACGTTTTCGACGAAATGAAGCAGCTCGCCGCGAACACTTGCGGTGAAAGCATTCTGTTCCTGACCGGATTGGGCTCGACCGAAACCGCGCCCTATGCGTTCGGCCGCACCTGGGACACCGACAGGGCGAACAATATCGGTCTGCCGCCGCCCGGGGTGGAGGTCAAGCTGGTGCCGATGGACGGCAAGCTCGAAGCCCGGTTGCGCGGCCCCAGCATCACGCCCGGCTACTGGCGCAGCCCCATTCTCACCGGCAACGCGTTCGACGAAGAAGGCTTCTACCGGCTGGGCGATGCGTTCAGGTTCGATGATCCGGCTGACCCCTGCAGGGGCCTGCTGTACGAAGGACGGATTACGGAGGAATTCAAGCTGTCGAGCGGCACGTGGGTCAATGTGGACCGGTTGCGTGTGAGATTCATCGAGGAATTCGCTCCGCTAGTGCGCGACATCGTGTTGACCGGGTCGGATCGCGATGAAATCGCGGCGCTCGTCTTTCCCGACCTCGATGCTTGCCGATGCCTCATTCCGCAGCTCTCGGTGAATGCTCCCGCGATCGACGTGCTCCGTAACCAGCGGGTGAGACAGGAGTTTCAGCGCCTCCTGAACGCACATGTGAAAGACAGCACCGGCAGCTCCACCCGTGTCTGCCGGGTGATCCTGCTTGACGAGCCGGCCTCGCTCGACATCGGCGAGATCACCGATAAAGGCTCGATCAATCAGCGCGCCGTGTTGCAGCATCGCGCCGCGCTGGTGAACGACCTCTACACGATCCCATCGCCGCCGCACGTCATTGCGGCGGAGGAGCCGTGCTGAGCGGCACGGGCGGACGCATTCGAGGAGCCATGCTCCGTGGACGGCCTCAAGGCCTCGCTCAGGACATTGTTTTGCGGGTCGATAAACCCGACAGCGGCGTCGGTCGTTTGGATTTCAGCGTTTGCCGCTCCTTACGCATCGCGACGGTGTTCGATTCACGCCGGCTGCTTCAACGCGGCGGTGTCGATCGGCAGCTTTCGCAGGCGCTTGCCGGTGGCCGCAAAGATCGCGTTGGTGACTGCGGGGACGATGGCCGAAGTCCCGGCCTCGCCCATTCCGCCCGGCGGCTCGGTATTTTGGACGATGTGGACCTCGACGGCCGGCGCCTCGTTCATGCGCAGGATCTGGTAGGTATCGAAGTTGGTTTGCTCGACGCGGCCGTCTTTGAGCGTGATCTCGCCATAGAGCGCCGCCGTGGCGCCGAACATGATCGCGCTCTGGATCTGCGCCCGGACGGTGTCGGGATTGACGACGGTGCCGCAATCGACCGCGCAGACGACGCGCCGGACACGAACCGTGCCGTCCTTCGCCACTTCGACTTCGGCGACCTGCGCCATATAGGTCGCAAAGACGAACTGGAGCGAGACGCCACGGCCGACCCTATCAGGCAACGGCTGTCCCCAGCCGGCCTTTTGCGCGGCAAGCTCGAGCACCGCCTTGGCGCGGGGCGCCTTGTCGAGCAGGGCCAGCCGATAGGCGAGCGGATCCTGCTTCGCCGCCGCCGCCAGTTCGTCCACGAAGCTTTCGGTCACGAACACGTTGTGCGACGGCCCGACGCTGCGCCAGAAGGCGGTGGGAATGCCCGGAGGTTCCACCCGCGAATACTCGACGTGCAGGTTCGGAAGGGCATACGCCAGATCGATCGCGCCCTCGGTGGTGTCGGGGTCGAGACCCTTGTTGAACCCCGGAGGGAGCCACCTCGCCATGATCGAGGAGCCCGCGAAACGATGGTTCCAGGCGACCGGCTTTCCTTTCTCATCGAGACCGGCAGACATCCGGTCGAAGAAATAGGGCCGGTACATGTCGTGCTGGATATCTTCCTCGCGGGTCCATACGACCTTGACGGGACCCTCGACGTGCTTGGCGATCTCGACCGCGCGGATGACGCCATCGATCTCCAGCCGCCGGCCAAAGCCGCCGCCGATCAGATGATTGTGGACCACGACCTTGTCCAACGGCAGGCCGGCGGTCTTCGCCGCCGCCGCCTGGGCTCGCCCGAGCGCTTGGTTGCCGACCCAGACTTCGCAGCCGTCCTTGCGGACATGAACCGCGCAGTTCATCGGCTCCATTGTCGCGTGCGCGAGGAACGGAACCTGGTAGATCGCCTCGATCTTGATGACGGCGCTCGCCATGGCCGCGTCGACATTACCGATATTCTGCGCAACCGCCCCGGACTTGAGCGTCGCCTCTGCGAGCTCGTTGGCGATGTCTTCCGTGCCGAGCTTGGCGTGCGGCCCGTCGTCCCATTCGATCACCAGGGCCGCCAGACCTTTCTTCGCAGCTCCCATATGATCGGCCACGACGGCGACGGCGT
>WNGM01000964.1_pt1 | contig 30622 bp, 23 predicted proteins | sample 5400571 | NCBI WGS metagenome assembly WNGM01 (sample SAMN13153378, study PRJNA577476) | soil metagenome | isolation source: 100 cm soil or saprolite under Garry oak tree replicate 2 | place: USA:California | collected 2016-06-15 | reverse complement strand
CGCTGCTCGACTGCACAATGTGTTCGAGCGGAACATCGAACACCGTTTCGCGTTTGCTTTCTTCGAAAGGAGTCTGCTCCACCCCCTGTCTCCCTTCCTGTTGCCAAACAGATGCTGCTGATACAGGTGTCGTACTTCATCAGAGAAGCGCCAATGCTTTCTTAAGATTCTATCACAGAACTTCCAGTTCTCAGAAGAATTGTCCGAGAGATACCAATCGCCGATCGTCTCCAGCCACACCCAGCGTTGTTCACCAGATGCTCTCTGCCGCGTTTTTGGGGCTTAGCGTTGTAAATTTCGTCAGCGGGCCTAATAGGCCGTAAATGACCTACCATGTGAGTCAGTTTTGCCCTCAAACGTGGGAAATTGCCCCCAATGGTGAGCAGAACCCCCATTGACTGCCTGAAAACCAGCGCGCTGCGAGCGGATCGCTTCACCCTGTTTTTGTCAATTTGGGTGGAAACCCGCGAGGGCCATACGTAGCGTGAACCATCATGTGCGAGCCGCTGGCTTCTCTTGTTCACGGGAGAGAAGCCCCACATCTGAGTATCAGCCGCAGCATGGTGGGATTTACTCTTGTGGGAATGTCGCTTGCCGCATGTGCCGAGAGAGAAACAGAAATCCGGTTATCAGAAGCAGGCCACTCCACACGATGCCCACGGTAGGCAACACGCCCAGATGCTCCAGGCTCAGCCCGAGTGCGGAGGAGCCGATGGTGAGGACGCTGAACAAGATCACGCGATAGACGCCACTGACGCGGCCTTGCAGGGCATCTGGGACGACAGCGAAGCGATAACTGTCCATGAAGATAGCACGGATCGAGTCGGAGAGAGCGATGCCCGCGAAGACGGCTCCCAACAGCAGTGGCGTCGTGATGAAGCCATAGAGAGGCCAGAGCAACACGAACACGACCAGGGTACAGCCCAACGCGAGGCCTATGCGTATGCGCCGCTGCAAAGGCGGGCAGAGCGCCGTGCCAAGCAGGTTCCCGACGCCGCCAGCCGCGACGATCAGGCCGTAGAGCACGGACGGGATATGCTGCTGTTGCACAATTGCCAGCACGATAAGCACGCTGGCTGTTATGGTGAAGTTGACATAGCTGGAAATCAGGAAGATCGAGCGTATGACCACATGCTCCCACAGCCAGGTGAGTCCCTCGCGCACTTCTAAGAGCAGGTGGTGACGCTCCGTCCTCCGTTCGTCTTGCATGGGCGAGCGTATGAAGAGCAATGAGCTGAGCAAGATCAGAGAGGAAAGCGCGTCTGTGACGAACGGGAGCAGCCGTGCCACGCTGAAGAGCAGGCTGCCCAGCGCGGGACCAAGCAGTGAGCAGGAGCTATAGACAAACTCGTTCTGCGCCACTGCTGTTGTGAGCTGCGTCTTTGGCACCACCCACGCCAGCGCGGCCAGTTCAGCCATCTCGTAGAAGAGCGAGATCGTTCCCAGGCTAAAGGCAATGCCGTAGAGCAGAAGCAGCCGCAGTTGTCCGCTGGCCAGTAGCAGCGTCAGGGGGATGCTCGCCACGCACAGCATAAGGCAGAGCGTACAGATGATCATCACGCGTTTTCGCGACCAGCGATCCACTAGTGCCCCGGCGGGCAGGCTGAAGAGAGCGTAAGGAAGCTGCTCCAGGCCATAGGCCAGCCCGGCCGCAGCGATAGAATGGGTCAATCCCACCATGAGCAGCGGGAACGCGAACTGTGTAAGGCGCGTGCCAAGAGAGGAGACGGCCTGGCCGAGCCAGAGCAAAAGATAATCACGATTCCGCCAGAGCGGGACGGGCTTCTGTGGAATGACTTCCGTGTCCATGCACCATGGTCGCTTTCTAGAGGATGTGGGAGAGTTTTACTCGAAAGGTCGGGTTGATCTTTGCCATTATATACGTGATGGGAGGAAGCGGCAATGAAAGGAACGTGTCCGTCTAAAGAAGTGTATGCCAGGAAGCCAGGACAGGAATTTCACGTGGCGAACACATACAATTGACTTCGGAGCTGCTCTTGGGTACAGTGTTACTAGAGCTGTAACAGTACGTGGTCCGAGCAGGGCACCTTATGATCGACTGAGAGCCCACCAGACACGAAGGAGTCTCCAGGATGGAGCGACGATACTGGAATGAAGACCTTGAGACGATGCAGCCAGCAGCGTTGCATCAGGTGGAGAACGACTGCTTGCGAACGCAGCTTGACTACGTGTGGGCAGGTTCTGCTTTCTACCAGGCCAAGTTCGCTGAAGTCGGCGTGAAGCGCGAAGCCATCCGCGACGTGGCCGATTTGCCGCTGCTCCCCTTTACTGAGAAAGACGAGTGCTTGCGCAGCCAGCAGGAGCATCCTCCCTTTGGCAGGTATCTGGCGACCACGCAGGAGCAGGTGATGCGCGTACACAAAACCTCTGGCACATCGGGGCGTGCGCTCTATGTCGCTCTCACGCCTCGCGATCGTCACCTCATGAATGCATGCGCCGCCTGTTCCTTCTGGGCTGCCGGGCTGCGCCCCAGCGACACGGTGGTACATTGCCTCAATTATTGCCTCTGGATGGGCGGGTTCTCCGATCATGAGAACCTGGAGACCACAGGAGCTACCGTCGTCCCCTTTGGCGTGGGTCAGACGGCCCTCCTGCTTCAGACCATTCGTGAGCTGCGGGTCAACGCCATCAGTGCCACTCCTTCGTATATGCTCCCCCTGGCCGAAGCCGCCCGGACCCAGGGGCTGAACCCGCGCGATCTTGGCCTACGCAAAGGCTTCTTTGGGGCCGAGCCAGGGATCAGTGAACATGGCGTACGAGCACGCATGGAAGAGACCTGGGGCATGCGGGCCATGGATGCAAACTTCGGGATGGCGGATGTGCTGAGCATTATGGGGTCGGAATGCGAATACCGCCAGGGGCTGCACTTCCATGCACAAGGAGCGGTGGCCGTGGAGCTAATCGAATCCGACAGCGGAGCTCCCTTCACCTTCACTGAAGGGGCCGAAGGCGAGTTGGTGTACACCCATCTCCGCAAGGAGGCCCAGCCCCTGGTGCGCTATCGTGCCCGCGACGTGGTGCGTATCGTGGGGACCGGGCCCTGCGCCTGTGGCCGGACAAGCTTTCGCTTCCGTATCCTGGGCCGCAGCGATGACATGCTGCATGTGCGCGGCATCAATATCTTCCCCACCGCTGTCGGCAATGTGTTGGCACATCTCTCGGACCGGCTCTCTGGCGAGTTCCAGATCCTCGTCGATCATCCTCCGCCACATCACTATCTACGAGTGCGCGTGGAACTGGCACAGCACCTGGCGCCGGATGCGGTGGGAGATGTATCACAGCAGATCATACAAACGCTCCGCGAGCAGCTCAACTTCCGTGCCGAGCCCGAATTGGTCCCGTACGGAACACTGCCCCGTACTGAGCAAAAAGCCCATCGTGTCATCAGGATCTACCAGCAGACTGGCAGTTGACGTCGCCAGCCCATCTCATTACAAGGAAGAAGGAGCCTTTATGAGCAGCGAACCGCTTGTTCTCTCGACCATCACCAATACTGTAGCCCAGGTGGTAATGAATCGGCCGTCTGCAATGAATGCCATGAGCCGGGCGATGATTACCGAGCTGCGCCTGGCGCTGGAACGTGCCCAGCGCGATCCAGCCGTCTCGCTCATTGTTCTTGCGGGTGCAGGAGGGAACTTCTGCGCAGGCGATGACTTGAAGGAAGCGGAACAGCAAACCGCCGAAGACTCCCTGGCACTGATTTTGGACTTACAGCGGCTCACGCGCTTGCTGCTGTTGGGTGAGAAGCCCACCATCGCGGCCATCGATGGCTATGCAGTGGGTGGAGGTTTCGAGTTGGCTCTGGCCTGCGATTTCCGTGTCGCCACGACCCGAGCACGCATGGGCTGTGTGGAAGCGCGGGTGGGCATGGTCATCACAGGAGGCGCCTCGGTACTGCTCCCGCACCTGGTCGGACAAGGGGCGGCGCGAGAGATCATCCTGCTGGCCAACATCTTTGAGGCAGCCGTCGCTCAGCGCATGGGACTGCTCCACCGGTTGGTCGAGCCGGACCGACTGGACGCCGAGGTGCAGGCACTCACCAAAACCATGCTGAGCCGTGCGCCGCTTTCCCTACGCGAGAGTAAAAAACTGCTCAATCGTCCGCTCGAGGCCGCATTGGAACGTGCCTTCCAGAACGAGATCGAGGCCATTATGCGCTGTTTTGCGACGGCTGATATGCATGAGGCGGCGGTGGCCTTCCGCGAAAAACGTCTGCCTGTCTTTGGAGGGAAGTGACTGGTATCTCCGACTTGTGCGTGCTATCATCAGACAGCAAGGAATCTTGAGTAATCTATGTGAACATGAGGAGTGCGAAAATGCAGGTAGGAGTCGTTTTTCCCCAGAACGAGATCGGCGCGGACCCCGTAGGGATTCGCGACTACGCACACGCCGCCGAAGGATTGGGCTACAGCCACCTCGTCGCGTATGACCACGTCCTGGGAGCAGACCCCACCCATCGTCCAGGTTGGCAGGACTATACCTCAGAGGATATGTTCCACGAGCCGTTCGTCCTCTTTGGCTACCTGGCGGCACTGACGCAGCTGGAACTGGTCACCGGGGTCATCATCTTGCCGCAGCGGCAGACGGTGCTCGTCGCCAAGCAGGCAGCGGAAGTGGACGTGCTGAGCGGTGGCAAGCTGCGCTTGGGCATAGGGATTGGCTGGAACCCGGTGGAGTACGAAGCGCTAGGAAGGGACTTCCACACGCGCGGGCGCATGGTCGAGGAGCAGATCGAGGTGCTGCGGCTGTTGTGGCGCCAGGAGATTGCCACCTACCACGGCCAGTTCCATACCATTACCGAGGCCGGGCTGAACCCCCTTCCCGTGCGCCGCGCTATCCCCATCTGGACGGGTGGGCGAGCTGACGTGCTGCTGCGCCGTACAGCGCGGTTGGCGGACGGCTGGTTCCCGTTAGGTCGGCCGGACGAGCAGATGCAGCAGACCATTGAGCGCTTGCGCCGCTACCTACAGGAGGCTGGTCGCGATCCAGCTACATTCGGCATCCAGGCGCAGGTGAATGCAAGGGACGGCAGCCCCGACGAGTGGAGGCGCCAGACCCAGCAGTGGCACGACCTGGGCGCCACGCATGTCGCTATCAACACGATGGGCGCAGGCTTCGCCTCCTTACAGCAGCACCTTGAGGCCATCCGCCGTTACAAAGAGGCCGTTGGTTGATCCGAGACGGCCCATTTCAGCCCTACATCGTCGTCCAGCCAACCAGGGTCAGGGTATTGTGTGAACTGGTTGCGAATGTTGTGACGTTCCCACTGTTGACCGGACCATAGACCAGGTGCTCGATGGATTGGTTGGTCTCTTGTTGCAGCGCGTACAGGCTGCCGTCTCGCGAGACATTGGACCAGATGTATTGTGAGTTGGGATTCGTCTGGAAGAGGCTGTCGTTGGGAGTTAGCGTCGTCAGGCCATGCTGGGCAGTGCCGTTGACATTCATCGTCCACACCTCGTGCTGGATCACGAGCGTACTTACGTTGCGATCGGTGACGAGCATGAGCATCGTTGTTGGGGAGATGACGCGTATCTCATCTACGCAGATCGAGGCTGGGGGCTGGTAGATGCTTTGCGACGTCCCTCCGTGAGACGGCTCGACCGAGATCGTCGTTTTGAAGGGCGAGGCAGCCAGCAGGCAGTCATCTGTATACAACCTGGTGGCGTCAATGCTCGTATCGAGCGAGAGTTCGTGCATACGACCACCTCCAGAGAAAACCTGCGTGGTGATATTCTTGGCGTGGCTCAGCGCGCCCGGGACGTTCAGCAGGAGAATAGTTGATGGCGGGGCGGGATGCGTGCGGCCCTGGGTAATAAGGTAGGCGTTGCTATTGTCCAGCCAGGTGACAATGCTGGTGGTATAAAGTGTATCGGCCGCGACGTGGAAGACCTGCTGTACATGCCCGCTGGCCATCTTCAGGTCATAAATGCTGCTCTCCTGATTGTTGGTATCCAGCGAGAAAAGCAGTGATTTCTGGTCAGGTGAAAGTTGCAAACCGATCGGCAGCGCCTTTCCAGCAGCGCTCCCGTCATCAAAGCGCGAGTAGAGTTCGTTCGTTGGAAAGCAGAAGAGGGTTTGCAGGCCCTGACCATCCATGCGGACCATCCGTATTTCGGCGCTGGCCTGCGTGCGTATGGCCGAGAAGAAATCAAGAAGAAAGATGACCCATTGCCCGTCCGCGGAGACTTGCGCATCCTCAATCTGGCCAGCCTCGGTGGTAAAGATATCAGTTTTCTGACCCGTTCTGGTATCATAGCGGCGCAGGCGCCAGGTGGCGGCAGCGGTATCGTTGTAGGCATAGACCAGAATCTGGTCGTGGCCAAGTGCCAGCGTTCTGATCACCGCCGCGCGCCCGCTGTTAGCGGCCGGACAGTCGGTCGAGGTAGGCGGCATAGGCTGCGTCTGCGACGTGGGCTGTGAAGTTGTAGTGCTGCCCTGAGATGCCGGTGGTGTCGCAGTGGGTACGCTGCCGGACGTGGGCAGCGCACTACAAGCAGTCAGCATAACAACAAGCCAGCAGGTGAGAAAGACCAATAGTGTCGAATGATGATCGCGTATTCGTTTCATACTCTGTCATCCTCGTTTCCTTAAAAAAGGAAATCGTCGGCCGCGCTCCTCAGGCCTTGCGTGCTGAGAGAACCATATTTCTTAGGAGCAGTATAAACGATTTATATCAAATCCGATTAGATAGCGTATAATGGAGTCATGGCCAAAAGAGTCGAAGTGAAAACCGAGCTGACAACAGAAGAGCTTCACGAACGCTATCGCAAAGCGACCAATCCAGTCGAACGAACGCATTGGCACAGTGTGTGGTTGATGAAGGAGGGCCACACAGCCACCGAAGTGGCTGAGCGGATAGGCTACAGCACTCGCTGGGTTCGCACGATCGTGGGGCGCTACCATCAGGCAGGGGAAGAGGCAATCAGTGATCATCGCCAGAGCCTGCCAGGTGCACCGCCCTTGCTCACGGCGGCGCAACAAAAGGAGTTGGACCAAGCCTTGCAAGAGCGCCCGGATGACGGTGGGTTCTGGAGCGGGCCAAAGGTCGCGTTGTGGATGCAGGACAAGATTGGCCGTCCGGTAGACGGACGGCGTGGTTGGGACTACATGCAGCGTCTGGGCTAGAGCACCCATGTCCCGCGCCCTCAGCACGAGGAGAGCAGCCCACAAGAGCAGCAAGCTTTTAAAAAAACTGCCAGAAGAGGTCGAGCTGATTCGTCAAGCCTATCCAACAGCAGCGGTGGAACTGTGGAGGAGCGATGAACATCGCATTGGACTCAAACCCATCCTGCGGCGGGTTTGGGCACGCCGTGGGAGCCGTGTCAGAGCCGTGGTGAGGCAACGTTATCAATGGATGTATCGCTATGGCTTTGTCGAGCCACAAAGCGGCAAAACGAGTTGGTTGTTGATGCCCACGGTCACTGTTGAAGCCTTTTCGCTCGCGCTTTCCGCATTGGCTGAAGAGGTCGGCTGTGGGCCCAACACACACATGGTCCTGGTGATGGATCAGGCGGGGTGGCATAAGAGCCCCCGCCTCGCCACTCTCCAATGAGCCGCTGGCCAACCGGGCTTTTGCTTCGCTCGACGAGTTGGAACTGGTCCAGGCCGATCGCTGTCGCTGGTTACAAGCTCATCCAGAGGTCATCCGGGGCCGGACCGCCTATCACTGGTGGCCTGTTTCTTTGGACACTACTTAAACGGATTTGATATGACATACATACCACTACTTCGGAATGTTAAGGCCGCAGAATACGAGAGGCCCCATACATGCGCTGCTCTGCAAACGACGCGGCAAACTCCTGGCTCTGGCGCTCACGATAGTAGCCCGTGAGCTTGCATAGCCAGCAGAAGGTCATCTTCCTCTGCTGTGCGAACTTCGCAATCGCTTCGCTGGCAACGCTCAGGACTTGCCCAGACTTGGGAGGAACGCCCTCAATCATTGTTTCCCCCAAGCCATCAGCCCAGTCCACCCACCACCCAATTTGATTCTCACCAGCGCGCACCACCATTTCATATGGCTCACAAGTGACGGTGAGCGGCGATTCCGCAAGATAAGGTGCTGGTAGCCAAATGTCTCGCACGATGCGCCACAGTTGCCAGCGTGGTACTGACCTGGAATGCGTAACGGGACAGGTAGCGGGTAGCACAAGCCAATCTGCAAAGCGCTGTTGCATGGATTCAGGTGGTCGATTGGCAATTACTCCACCAAACCGAAGCGGTGAAGGCCGATCCACCGTGAGTACGACATCTTTTGCATTAGCTGCGCCACTACACCATGCTGTAATATCCGCTAATTCAGGCGTTTCCGGGCCAATACAGCTCTGAAATAGGCCAAAGATCTCCAAATTGTATATCGACTCCTGGTGGTACACGATGCCGCTGGCTGCTACTATGGTGTTCTCATCCCCCCCTCCCGTCCGATATTGTTCCCACAGCGCCTCTACTTGCTGCCAGATATCCGCGGCAGTTGTATCGATCTGGCCTTTCGGTTGCACTATCTGCGGCCACCATGTCGGTCGTACGTGGGGTGCGACTCGCCACAGGTCCAGGTCAACAGGACATGTGATCGCCGCCAGGAATTGGACAATCTGTGGATGGACTCCTTGTTCTACCGCCCATGCCAATGTACGTAGGAACGCAGAGCGATAAACTTCGCTTAGCGTCGTATCTATACCGGCATAATGTTCTCCGCCTGGAAAAAGCCTATGCCAATCATCCAGTTCATCTCGCGAGGGTGTTATCTCGAGGTCTGTAAACAGGCGTTGCCATTCGAACGCCCACTGCCTCCACAGCGCTATGCTTTCATGCTGCTCGACTTCGCGGATGAGATCAGCATACCCAGGCGGCAAGAAATTTTCGACGTATTTTGCGAAGAATGGCTCTGGCGTAAAGTCCTGGGGGGCCGTTTCTGCATGTTGACATGCTTCAGCAAACAGCAGGGAATGTCCCAAATCCAATTCATTCAGCAAGAGCCAGGCCAGCAACGATGGTGCATGGAGAGCTTTCGTCAGATCAGCAAGCGGCGCGTTATAGGCATCGTCCTGCATCTGGGCACGCAGGAATGGCAATATGCCAACCGCCGCCAGACTTTCCAGCCTCTGTGCGGCTATCCAATGCAACAGAGCGCTGTGGGTGACGTCACCCAATTGAGGATGCAGCAGCAATGCAGCAAGCTCTACGCAGGCTCGTTCGCGGACCATGATCGATGGCCAGGTCAGGCGTGACAGCAGCCAGGAGAGTCCCTGCTCAATTGAGATGATTGTAATGGTCATCAGGCATCTATCCATTCAGGCGCAGGCAGCGGCAGCATGGAGACAAGCTCCAGAGAGCGCGCCACCATCTGGTCTATCAGGCTCCGTGCGAGGTCGTGCTGGTCCATGAGCAGGCAGTACTCAATGAGGCGCCGAAACCCCCAGTGGCTAAACGACGATTGGCGCCAGGCTGGAGCCTGCACCAGGGTTTGCTGAAGAAATGCTTGCCAACGATCTGGATAGTGCTGTTTGAGTATCCGCCACCGCTGTTCCACCTCATTCTGGTTGGATAAGTACCAGTTCCATCCATTGCCCGTAATATGGGCTTTGACAAGCCATGGATGTGCCCGCGCCTTACCATAGAGTGCGCGTGCCAATGCGAAGAGTCGGTCGTAACACTCTATATCGACGCCACGCGTGTCAGCATCGGACAGAACACGGTAGACCTCGGTTTTTTTGCCGTTGGCCGTCCAATAGTCGATCCAGGCTGCCATGTGCTGCCTGGTTAGATACCCAGGGTAATCCCGCAGGTACGCGTCAAACTCTGCCGGTGGATACTTGCCCGGGTCAAATACCGTTGCGTTGTGCTGGCCTGGTGTACTCTGATCTGTCTCGGCATTCGACAAGGCGAACGCTGCCGCTCCCAGGTAGGCTTGCTGTCGCACCTGAACTGTTTGTGCGCCATTGTCACCTTGAGCCGCACGGCGAGCAATGATATGTAGACTCACCTGATCGATGGCAGTCATCGCCAGGGATTGCGCGATCGGTTCCAATAAGTCGGCCTTTTCGAGGAATGCATGCAGAGTATTTAACGCCTGGTGATGGTCGCCCCGATCGCACTGCCAGTGGTAATAGGCAGGCAATTTTTCGGGGGCGACAAGCGCCAACGTGTCAGCGAGCTCTACTGGAAAATGGCGGGTCTCATCGCCGTCCGTGTAGTCCAAAATGGCAGCAATAGCTGGTGCGAGCTGCTCCAGCCAGGGCCACATGGTTGTTTGTGCATGCCGTTCCAAAGGGGCTTTGGCGTAGCGCTGAATGGCACCGAGCACATTGTAGAAAAGCATATCCTTATGATAGGCGTGCGCGAGCAAATACTCGGCACTCTGTGCTATGCACTGCCGGGCTACCTCTGCCTTGCCATGAAGAACAGAAAGCGCGCTGAGCAGAGCAAAGCGTTTGGCGCGATCTGCACAGGGAGTAATCGATGCTTGCATGGACGACTTCTGGTCACCCACCAACCATTGCACTGCTGCATCTTCCAGCACGGGGCGTCGTCGGCTGACAGCGCGTTGCAGGAAGATGTCCACGTCACAGTACTGTGAGGACAACGCCTGCATAAGGTCAGTTTGGGTAACATAGGGAACACCCCCGGTCGCTCCGGCCAGGATCACCAGGTCCAGCCCGATGTCCACAGATGCATCGCAGGCTGCTTTATAGTATTCAGATGCAGTACGGTTCTCTTCTTCGAAGCGTTCATCATCCCCAAAGCCAGGTGGCATGGCGCGGCTGAGATTGACAAAGAACGCCCCAAAGGTCATAGGAGCAGAGGCCTGGATCCCGGAGGCAGCGATTGCCGCGCATGCGTTGCATTCCTGCAGAAAACGCATTTCCCATGTTCGCGGTACCGGTGCTTGCAGCCAGGCCCCATTCCGCTCACCCAGTCCATAGAGGTGGTTGACCAGAAAGCCAAAGAACGCTTGATAGAAGAACTCACGTAGCGCGAACGTGCGCTCATAGGCTTCATGCCATTGCAACCCGAGCAGCTTGTGGTCAGGCAGGTGGAACACACCTGGTTGGTAATTGGATAGATGTCGGATGGCGGCATAGAGAGCAGCGAGTGGATCGCTGGTATCATCCGAAGACAAGGGGCCATCGACCTCCAGGCCCTCTTCCAGCGCGAGGAGAACCGTATGACGCCGCAGTAACCTGGCCTCTTCGACCGTTACTGTTGTTCCCTCCTGCGGCGCCTGCGTTCCTTGCCTATCTGCAACAGGGAAGGCAAGCAGTAGGCGCAAGTGATCGATATTGCGCCACACACGCAGATACTCGCAGTACAACGACAGGATTTCCTGTGACAGGCCACGTTCCCGGTTTCTAACCGCAAAATCCAGGGTATGATTCACGATGCGAACATCATCGCCCATGGCAGCCAGAGCAAGCTCCGGCATATGGCGTTGTTGCCAGGACGGAAAGGAGTCAGCGGCAAGATGCTGGCGACTATGCAATAAACGCGCTAACACAGTATCGTCACAGCGATGGAATGCCTGAAGGTCTCCTCGTGCTAGTGCGTACTCCGCCAACAGGACGAGTTCACCATCGGTCAAATCGTCTAGATCGCCGAATAACCAGGCGCGAAGATAGGGATCATCTTCCAGCGCCAGTTGTGCGTACAGTAACTGTTCGCGGATGTCGTGATGGGATTCGCATGCCTGACTACCATAGTCATGCAGCAAACCAAGCTCGATGAGGCGCGGTAGATCATTGTGGTGCAGCGCACTCTCCATGCTGTAACGCAGCAAGTCGATGATATCCCGGCTTGGTCGGCGTGTTGCGAGTGCATCAACGACCCATCGGCGGTTCGGACCTTGATACAACGGCACATCATTCCCGATCTTGGCTTCTACCTGCCACGTGTATGCCCAACGCCAGTACCCCGGCGCTTCTTGTCGCAGCCATAGTAGTGCTCTTTTGAGGTGCGGGATGCGGTAATCCTGGTGTTCCGGCAGTGGTGTGACAAACGCGAAGATGCTGCTATGGAAGGGGCGCAGGCCCAGGTCGTCATGCACCAGCAGATGCGCCACCTGCCGCAAATCCTCACGGATTCGCGCGATCTGTTGATGCTGTGGATCCAGGCAGGCAATGATGCCCTGCGATGGCCAGGGAAACTGCGTAGCAGCGAGTGAGTGTAAGATTGCTCGGCTGCCTTCAGGCAGAGCGCGCCAGAGTTCATCGTAGTAAGCAGTGATGCCTTCATGGGGACATCCTGGCAATGCCGCAATCGTTTCTTCGGTGAAGACCAGGTTGCGCTCCTGGATCGCTTTCAAGGTGTAGCGCAGGTGCAAGGGATGGCCATGGCCTTTGCGATACAAAGCTTCAGCCAAGCGTGCAATGAAAGCATCTGAATGCAGTTGCCCTTCTTGTGCGGGAAAGTCGCTGACATGCTTGCGCACCCATTGCTCGACTGCGGGCTGATCGAGCTGGGGTAACTGCACCCAATGATCGCGTGGAGCATGGCGTAGCAAGACGGGAGGCAGCTGATTATCGTCTACGGGTTGGGTCGCGAATACCAACTCGACACCCTTGGGAGGCGGCAACAGGTGGCGTAAGAGTAAGGTCAATTCATCAATAGAGCGCCGTTCGCGCCAGACATGATCCAGGCCGTCCACGAGAACGGTGAGCGTTTTGCCTTCTTGAGCATAATACTCGCCGCAGGCAGCGAGCCATGTGCGCAGATCCTGGGGCTGAGGATTCGTCCCCATAAGCGAGCCAAGAGCCTGGGTGTGGTCGCGGGCGAGATCGTGCATCAACGATTCGGCTGCGCGCAGGTGATCCAACCGGAAGCCAGGTGCGTGGTCATTGGTTCCAAGGTAGTAATGATGGCGCACGACAGGGATATGCTTCTCCTGGAAGCGCTTGTACAGATAGCTTATAAAGGTACTTTTACCAACGCCAGGACTACCGGACAAGACGATGCAGTTCGTACGACGTTGCAACACATTCTGCACGAAGTCTCGCAAGAAGGCCTGGGGCGGCACATAATCATCTGGTATGGTATACTCTTGCGCTAACCCCTCCAGTTCATGCCAGAGAGCTGCGCGCCGCACATCTGCCAGGCGGATGTGTCCATCAGGCAGCGGCTCGTTGCGATGACACACCCAGGAACGAAGCTGATCTTTCAACGAGAGCCACCCATGGTGGGTGCCTCCAAGGCGGGAGAATCGCCGCCAAAGCGCATCTTCTAGATCCGGCAAATGAGGTTGGTTCAAGAGGAAGCGGAATTGCTGAAAGAATACCTGGGCATTTACCTCGCTCCCCAACTGTGCAATGATCTCCTCGCATGTCTCTGTGGTTAACCTTGCAAAGTCAAGTAAGGTGCTGTCGTCCTGTCTGAAAGCCTGGCAGATTTCGTGAGCGGCATCGCGGTTAGAGTATAATGCTGCATCCACTGCTTGTGCTGACGCTGATATATGTTGCAGCGACGTCGCCCAATCCTGCAACAGCGAAGGCAATTTCTTGCCCTGAGATCCAGTTTCCTGTTTGAGCAATTTCTCCCATGTCCATGGATCGTCAGAACGGTCAGGATGCACGGAGAACTTGCTCTGGCGGTAGACGACGGTGCCTTCGCGTTTGCGTGCGACAACGTCATCGAGCGCCCCGGCACCATCGGCTTCAACTTGCACCCACTCGTAACGCTCGGAATGCTCGAGCCAATCAACCAATATCTCAAGGGCAACCATGTCCTGGTAATCATCACCGAGACGTCGCGCACCACTGCGGGTAATGGGACTTCTCACATGGTTATGTGTTGGCATTGCTGTTTAGACTCCAGAAAATTGCCAGTAAGGGTAGTGGCATACATCAGCTGCCGCCAGCCGCAAAGTGGCAAGCGTTTCGAGCAAGATGTAATGCCTCATGAGTTCCGACTTTTTGTTTGGGAGATGACTCAGTGCTGTGAGTTATCCTGGGCAGGCTTCGTCACCGCCGCTTCGGCACACGTTTCTCGTTCTGCTGCATCGCTCTCCTGGTTTGTCAATGGTAGCAGGGGGCACAGCGCTTGGGTATAGCTACAGTATCGAGGTGTATCGGCCTCATGCCTTTTCGCGGGTGGCCAGAGCCTGTTGGTAGAATCGCTCAGTCTGAGTATAGTTCCCTTAATAGTTGTTGATTGCAGCCAGGGTATTATACTATGGATTCCCTAGTCTTAACATCCCCTCTACCAGGGTTTGTGAATGAGTGCCGGGCAAACCTCCTGGCTCTTGTGCATCTTCCGGGCTGAAGAGATTGGGGAAGGGGTTTGCCGAGGTGAAGTGTATAACCTCTGGTTACGCCACCATCATATCACGCCGAGTGTAACCGGTCAAATGATACCTCCACATTCTGAGCGGAAGATGCATCTCACATGACTATTTTTCCGCAACAAGTCAGTGCAAAATACTTACCCAGGTCGGGTCTTGATCATGATGAGAGAAGACTTCACGTCTTCTCTCATGGATTGACAACAACAGGCATGCGCTGCACACATACTTGCATATTGGTGGTACGGTGCTGTTGGAAGCTTCTTGTCAAAGTATCATCAAGAAGGTCAAGCGCGTAGGGAGGACAAGCACGATGAAGGATGGTTTGCTCTGGGAGTACACCGAGTTGACCCGGTGGAAAGCCAGCTTCAAGGAGGTTTTGTGCCTCGAAAAGTAAGCAGGGAATCTTCTTCCAACCACGTTGCCACAGCGCGCACGTCCTGTGAACGCCATTGACGAGCACTAAGCGTCCCCCAATTTTGGCAACCTGCAGGTAATTTGGAGCGGCGTGGACGCGCAAGGTGCTGACATATTCCTGGACTGCCCCTCGTTGAACAGGGGGAGAGGGTAATATGCAGGTTTTGTATATCAGGAGGGAAGAGCAGACTAGCTTGGTTCTGCTTGGGGCTAGGCAACGGTGACTCAGCAGGAAAGATAAAGTTCAGGATACTGTCCCAGTCGGAAGGCTCCGGTTCTGGTGCCTGTTGTTTACAATGCTCGACATGGTCGCGATTCACAAACCACTGAGGCGTGATCAGGGACTGAATGGGTACCTTTCGAATATGGTATTCTCTCCGGGGAAGGCAGCATTGAAACTTTGGTTGCTTCTTTAGATTCTGCTCGTAATACTGCCACTGTGCTGGAAGCGAGTCTATGTGTGGCTGCGAATAGCTTCTCCTCTGCGCGCGAGCGACTTGTTTTGAGGTCTGCTCCCAAATGGAGTGTATTTCTGCCAACGTCGTTGGACCATCCACTACGTTGAGGTGAATCAAATGTTTTGCGGCCTCTAGCTCAGAGTAGAAGCCTAAAAGGACAGCGATGGTGTCTGTCTGAGTAGAAGATGAGGAAGAGGGTACATGAACTGTTGTGGTTACCAAAGGTACGACATCCTTTCTTGGAAAAGATATGTGCCAGGATGAACGAGGCATGTGATGAAGAGGAGTGCAATCGATGCGTCCCTATCTACATATCGTCCTCTCTTGTACAGGTAACAACAGATTAACCCAAGATAGAACAAATTGTCAAGTTTGTAGATGAAATGGCCTGTGAGAGGACCTCTACTAGACATCGGGGTACATTGGTTAAAAGGAAGAGTTGTGTTTGTACTGCGGTGACCTGCGAAGAGCGCATTTTCGTGGATGTCCCAAAAGACGTTGTTTCCTCCCTTGGTAATGGCAACACGTTCACCGGTCCGACGGGAAACACAAGTGCGCTTGCCTACCCATGAACTCGTCTTCCTTCAGGCAGGAAGAATTCTGTACTTATCTCAAGCCACGGTTGGTATTCTCGCTGCTCCCGTGCGCTCTACACTCTTTCTTAAAGATCCCTGCACCCTGGTAGAACCGCTGCATCTTTTCATCGGAATGACACAACTCTCACGCTGTTTGTGCATCCCCACAGCCCAGCTGCTGTGCAAACGCTCGTGCGTCACGCGCCTCGTTGTCTAAACCCATAGTGATATAGCGTTGGATCGTCTCATCGAGCAAGGCACAGCCTTCGTGCTGCTTGTGGCGTTCTGTAATAAGAAATTGTGCACATTCTATGGCAACTACAGGGTAGAGAGCACCAGGACCCTGGCGTACCAGATCCAGACATGTGCGGTACCGCTGTTCAGCCTCATCGAATCGCCCACGCGCTACCGCGATCTGTGCATTGATCAGCCAGGTGACTACCTCAATGCCATGATCTGACACATGGTGTAATAGCGACAGGATTTCCTGCGTCAGCAGTTCAGCCTGTTCGAGCTGATTCGCAGCCAGGTGAATGATGCTCAATCCAAGTAGGGAAGCGGCCTGTCCTCTCTGATCCCTCATTTCTCGAGCAAGAGCCAGGCTCTGCTGGTACAAGGACCACGCTTCTTGGAAATGTCCCTGACTGATAGCCAGCTGTCCTAGCATTATCAGCATCATCAACTGGCCCCCGCGACCCTTTAAGTGCTGCCAGTGTGATTGTCCTTCTCGCAGAAGCTCTGCAGCTTCCATCATGCGTCCCTCGAGTGCAGCAAGAAACATGAGTATGAAGGAGATCCATCCTTCAACTCCCGGATGGGGGTCATCGCGCAGCACGCTGCGAGCTTGTTGGCAGTAGTCCTTACCGACCTGAAACTTCCCTTCCAGCAGGGCTAGTTGACCAAGGGCGGCCAGGACCACTGCCTCACCATGTCGTTCGTTCAGTTCCCGCATTATTACCAGGCTGTCCTCCAGGTATTGCTTTGCCAACTCACTATTGCCCCGTAAGCGGGCGTTTTGCGCTAGTTCATAGCGCGTCGCGGCCTCCCCCTTCCGACTACCCTGGTCATGAAAACAGGTGAGACTGGCTTGTAATAGCTTCTGCGCTTGGTCAAGCTGGCCCAGATCCAGCAAGACCTGGCTATAGGCCAGTACCAAGTCGGCTGCACGTAGCAGGTCAGAGGGAGCCTGTGTTGTCGATGCCACCATTTTGGCTGCCTCCATCCCCCAGGGGAGGTATTGTTGAGCGGCCTCAACATGCCAGTGATCGACCCAATAGGTTCTCATCCCTGCGCAGAGATCAGCAACGATCGCGTCATGCCTCTGAGCGTGGGCCCACTCGATGGCTGCGATGATATTGACCTCATCATTGCTCAGAGCTTCATCTTTCTGCGACTTGGAGTAGGAGGCATAATAGCGTGCGATCGCGGCGAAGACCCTCTTGCGCCGGCGTTCTGTCCAGTGCTTGAAACCTGCTTCTGCGCATCCACGTATGAGCTGATGGAGATTGAGTCGCTCGCGATCACTGCCCACGGGCAGGTTAGTGATAGCGAAGGCCTCCACCAGATATCTGCTTACGAGTAGATCCACGCAGGATTCGGGGTGTGCCACTGAGAGTTCCCTGGCCACAGCTAGCGTAGCGTTGCGGCTGAACTCAGTCGTTCCAAAGGCAGCGCACGCAAGCAACACCTGTTTGGCCTCTTTTGGTAGCGCTCGAATACTCTGATCAAACATTGTCGCGACGGCGGATGGTGTCTGCCCATCGGGTAGCTCAATGGCCCGCCAGGGATGCAACAGCTCCAGGGCAAGAGCTTCCAGGTCGCGTCCACTATGCACGGCGTAGGCTCCGGCTAGTACAATAGCCAGGGTATGGCTTTCGAGTGCCTGGATAATGCGATTGGCTGCGTCCCACTCCTGCGGGGCAAACGCATCTGGGCTCACACGTCCGGACGCGTGAGCGAAGAGTTCGAGTGCTTCCCCAGGAGGGAGTAGACCAACCGTATATACCCCTTCCTGGGGCATAGCGTCGTAGGGTAGCTGGTGGCGTGCGGTCAACAGGACGGTTGCACCACTTCCGGTGAACAGGCGCACCACGTCGATCACGGCCAGGTCCGGTTCGATGTTGTCCAGAACGATCAGCACATCTTTGGTGCCCAGGGTGCTGCTTGCCACGTCGATGAGCGCTGGAAAGTCACTGTGCTCAAGCCTGCGGCGATAGGGGTCGAAACGCGCCAGGATGATACGCGCCAGGGCAACGGTGTCTGTTTGCCCTGAACCGTGTATCACAGCGATACCATCGTGGAAATGTCCCTCGGCACGCAACTGGCGGATCACCTTCGTTGCCAGCGCAGTTTTACCGAGGCCAGCCATGCCTATGAGCGCCGTTGCAGCTCGTTTTCCACTGGTTACAAGCCGTTCGCGCAGCCATTCTATCGCTTCTTGCCGACCTACAAACCGTGCTGGAAGCGGGAGGAACACCTCGTCACTCGGTGGTCCCTGTGGCTCTGGTGCAGGAGAAAAAAGATGCTCACGTTCCTGGGCACGATTCATGAGGTCAACAATCCCTGCAATGCGCTGGTTTGTCTCTTCAGGGCTCATGCCCGGGTAGGGCACTTGTAATACCACGCTGCTCCGCAACTGCTCCTCAACCGCTTCCAACCGTTGCTCGATCTGGCCGGTCATCTCACGCAGCGCTTCCAGCTTGGCATGATCGGTAGCAGAAAGCGTCGGAAGGGCGATGAGGCGTTCGAGGTCCTCCTTCTGCAATTGCTTGATGCCAGGGGAAGAGAGGGTTTCCACCACATGTAAAAAGAGCCGGAAGTATTGTGCTTCGGCCTCTTGTGCATCGATGGCATACCCTCTGTCTATAAGCTGTTGCTTGAGATCCTGGCCCAGTTTCTGCACTGATGGGGTGTCTGTGCTCCACTCGAATGACTGGATAAAGACGAAGAGTTGGGCGTGGTCAGCCCCTTGGAGATAGCTTTGGAATGCCGACCAGGTTCCCTGGTGAATATCGGACGGTCGATCTGCTTGGAGTAACAAATCGCGAATGCCGTCTACAGCATCGCGTTGAGCGGCTTCTTGCAGATCGCCTCGTCGCAACTGTTCCCAGGCAACAAGAGCGGGAACCCGACCCAATATGGGAGAAGGTCTTTCACATCCAACGCGTGCGTTGGTCGTATAGCGGAAGAAAAGGGGTACGTTCGGGTTAGCCGTGCGGTGTGCAAAGAAGTTAGCAAGCGCGGCAATGGCTGCTGGCGTTCGGAGGGTGACGGCATGCTCGCGGTGTTTCACCTGTTCGAGCAAGCGACGTTGTTCTTCTTCGTTTTGAGCAGTGATTGCCCGGGAGAGCAGATCAATATCTTCTCCGCGCTCAAGTTCAAGAAGATCTCCTGGTTCTACATCAAGCCATCGTGCAATGGTGAGGTCTACCTGGTAAACATAGCCTCTAATCGTGGCCCATGCATCTCTTTCTCTTGGGGCGATAAAATGTGGCATCATTCTGCCTACCGGTTCTACCTCTCGATGTATTTCTGGTAAAAAGAACCCCCGCGTGGGGGGAGGAAGTATATTGCCATAGAGGACTATCGTATTGAATAGCACCAGTATGCCAGAAAATTGATAAGAAGTAAACAACGAATGAATCCTGTAGCTGAATGTACAGAATCCTAACTATCCACTTTAACTCCTGGCTAATGCTCCATTCCTCAAAGGGACTACAATAGGAAGTGGAAGTGTTTCTGAGAGGAAGGAGCAGAGTGATGCCCAAACAGGTCAAAGCAAGGGCTCCGCAGAATGAGCGAGAAGAACGAGCCGTCCGCAAACTGGCGCGTAGCCATCATGCCCCCGCCGATTGGATTTGGCATGCCCGCATGGTGGTGGAAAGCTGGGCGGGCAAGACCCCTGATCAGATTGCGGCGGAATTGCAGTGCCATCCCCAGACCGTCCGCATACACGTCGCGCGTTTCAACCAGCAAGGCATTGATGGACTGGGGGTTCAACCCGGTTCGGGACGCAAGCCGCGGCTGACCGAAACTGAACGCAGTGTCATCATCGCCTTGCCCAGTCAGCCCCCTCCTGGCCGTCTGGTGACGCAAAGGGATGGGACAATGGTGGCGCGTGATGAGAGTGGGTCGGCTCAGTGGAGCTTGGATGCGCTGGCACAGGCGGCCAAAGAGACCGGCATCCGCGTGAAACGCAGCCAGATCCGCCGCATCCTGCGCAAGGAAGGGGTGCGGTGGCGGCAGACGCATAGCTGGGGCACGCCTCGCGACAAGGACTTCGTCCCAAAAGGACCGCGGTCGTCAGCCACTACACCGAGCCACCAGAGGGCTCGACGACCATCTGCACCGACGAACTCGGACCGGTAGTGCCCCGCACCTTTGATCCTGCCCCAGGCTGGTCGGTCACAGGGCACCGCATCAAAGCGCCGCTGGACTATGAGCGCGGGCCCGAGAAAACCTGGGTCTACGGGGCGTTACGCGTGCGCGATGGCAAGGAGGTGACCCGCTGTGCCGCTTCGCGTAACTCCAAGGGCTACATTGCTCTGCTGGCCGACATCGAAACCGACAATCCTACAGGTGACCTCTTCATCATCAGCGATAATCTCTCCAGTCACAACAGTCTGGAGACGCGCACCTGGCTGGAAGGGCATCCACGCATCCATCATGTCTTCATCCCCACGGGGGCGTGCTGGCTCAACCTACAAGAGGGCTGGTGGCGCCTCTTCCGTCGTGATGCCCTCGCTGGCCAGAGTTTTGCCAACCCCAAAGAGATCGACCAAGCTACTCGTGTGGCGACCGCTCAACTCAACCTGCGGGCCAAGCCCTGGGTCTGGGGACGTCCTCCTAAGACACCTCGTCAGCGTCGGCGTCTCTTCTGTTACCGCCTTTAAGGAATGGAGCACTAAGCGAAATTAATGTTTCATATGTCTGGCCACAATGTATATTGCTGAATCATCAGCCAGCCTTCTCTGTGTTCTCGCTGTATGCGCTTGCGTTTGGGCACCGTGTTCCCCCGACACGATTAAGTTCAATGATACTTCAATCGTACCCAGGTTCGCGGCTCTTTTTAAGGTTTTCCGCCACGCGGACGGCCCCCTGGCTAAGAGTAGAGAAGCAAGATTCGATATGTTATCTCGACTTGTTGTCGTTTTCTCGCTCGCTATACGTCGTCGCTATGTCAGTGACGGATATGCTGTATTCCCGCATAGGCGAGTATAGATGAGTAATGCTGAAGGAGGCCTCGATACATGATGCTTCCTGATTGGCACTCATGCTTGAGAAGAATCATGGCATCGTTCTGAGCCAGCAACAGTCTACATGCAGATGAGGATAGATCAGCTCCAAAAACAGCAAAAGACCAGTCATGCTGACCACATCTTACGTCTACCACCAACCCCTCTGCGCTCCGTCGATGGATACACTCTCAAGGCGTGACGCCTTAGGGCTCATTGGTCATCAAGAGGAGGGGTCAGAAAGCCCTGACTTTGAAGAAGGGACTTTCTGACCCCTATGTATCTCACGACAACCAGAGGATAGCACATGCTTCTAACGTGCTGAAGGAACCCCAGGGGTTCTTCTGCCAGCAGTTACCACCGCAACCGTTCTTTCAGGCTCACGAAATGTTGGTGGCCGATGATCAGATGGTCTACGAGCTCTATATCTAACACCTTGCCTGCGGCGACGAGCTGATTCGTCACGGCCACATCCTCAGGACTGGGCTCTGGCAGACCAGTGGGATGGTTATGGCAGACGATGATCCCCGGGCAATTGCGTGTGATGGCGGGGCGAAAAATCTCGGCGGCACGCAGGACCGAACTGTTGACGGTCCCGCGATAGAGCGGCATGTTGCTGACCACGCGGTTTTTCGTGTCGAGCACAATGATCCGTAATTGCTCATGGTCAAGATGCGCCATATCCGGCATCACCAGCCTGGCGACATCGGCTGGCGCAGTGATCTGGTATTTGTCTCCTGCTGGCAGCGTATGCAGCCGCTTCCCCATCTCCAATGCTGCCTTGATCTGTGCAATGCTGGCCTCACCCAGACCCTGTTCCTGGCTGAGTTCCCGACAATCAGCATACAGTAACCCGCCTAATCCCCCATATTTCACGAGTAATCTGCTTGCCAGCTCAAGAACGTGCTCACGAGGAGAGCCGCGCAGGACGATCGCCAGGAGTTCCTCCGTTAAGAGTGTCTCGGAGCCATAGGCATAGAGACGTTCGCGTAGCTGTTTCATTTCCTGTACCTTTCAAACAAAAACAGTGCGTCAGACCTCTTCCTGAAGGCCTGGCGCACTGTGCTCTCTACTAACAAAAAGCCCGCAGAGCTTTTAAGGTTCTGCGGGCTCACCAGTGAAAGGAACGACGCGCCTCTCAGTGCTTCCTTCTGCCCACTCCGTTGTGTAACTCCTCCTGGGCGTAGCGAACCGTATGCGCGTGACAGATGGCGATGGCCGCAGCGTCAGCCGCATCGTCCGGGCGAGGAATCGTCGTGAGGTGGAGCAATAGACGCACCATCTCCCCCACCTGTTCCTTATTCGCGGCACCATAGCCGGTCACGGCGAGCTTCACTTCGTTGGGCGTGTATTCAGCAATCGAGAGGCCGCTGTTCGCCAGTGCCAGCATGGTCACTCCTCGTGCCTGCCCCACAGCCATAGCAGTGCTCACATTCCTGCCGAAGAAGAGTTCCTCTATCGCCGCCTCCTGGGGGCGATAGCGGGTCACCAGCTCGCCGAGTCGGTGATAGATCTGTTGTAATCGTGGTGCCAGGGGAAGACCTGCGGGCGTTCTAATGACGTCGCAGGCGATCATCCTGAGCGCATCGCCTTGTGCCTCCACCACCGCATAGCCCACAATCGCGACACCAGGGTCGATGCCCAGGATGATCCGAGTCGTTGGACTGGATTGATACACGGTCGACATGAATATCTCCTTGTTCAAACAAGAAGCCTCGTCAGCATTTCCCTGACGAGGCTTTCTCACATTTTGAGTTTTGTCTTGATGCTCTCTGCCACACCTGTGCAGCGTTACTGTGTTCCTTCTTCGCTGTCGAGCATCCATTGCCGGATGAGCGCGTGGACTTCTGCTTCATACTGCACAGGTTCTCTCATCTGATAGAGCCTGCGGATACGTCCGCTCAGCAGGCCTCTATCGCCGGGTCGCAGTCCTGCCCGATGACAGAGCTGCTCAAACGCTCCATCAAACTGGCCGATGTGGCTGGTATGGGCATCGAGCACGCGATGAAATCCCTGCAAGACTGCTTCGTCCTGCTCTGAGAGCGGGGTATCGATGCCACCGGTCGTGCCAAGGCGTGTCGCAAGCTCCCGGCATGCAGGCAGGAATTCCATGCACCGATGAGGGTCGCCGCGCAATGCTGCACGTGCTTCCTCCGATGCTTCACCAAAATCGAATGGGGCCATGGTTGTCCTCCTCTGTAGCTATGCTGTGCTACTCAGTCATGCTTGATTGTGCTCGAGTTGGGATATGCCCTCAGGTTGTCGGCTACCGCTCGCGTTACAAGCACCGTCAGTAGGGGATTCATCGCTTTGCTCATGGCTCTCTCCTCGCGACCATGATGTGATCATGCTTTCCAGCGACTGTCCGGCTTTGAGGGTATGACTGATGGTGCGCTCCACGGTGACCGCACGCGCAAAGATCGGCTGTGCCACCTCGACCCGAGCACTTGCCTGCAGTTCATGGGCTGGCTTATAGAAGCACATCACACAACTCATGCGCGGGCCACCCTCGCGGTCAACCTCATAGAGATCGTCGTCGGTCATCCCCTGCGCTTTGTAGCAATAGTGGGGCTCAATGCCGTAAGCACGGCTGGCGCGGAACGCGTCGATCCGCCGGTAGTCCAGAATAGGTCGCCATTCCAGCATCCACTCCAGGCTCGGGCGATAGCGCAACGTCGGCAACTTGGATCGGCCAGGCGATTCCCGCCACCGCTCACCCAGGACCATGACCGGTGAGGGACCGAGGAGGTCCCTGTTGTGCCTGGCCCAGGCGTTGAAGACATCGCGCTTGAAGTAGGAGGTGCAAAACCGGACCGCAGCACTGGGCCACATCCTGCGCCATTCCACCAGGTCCAGGATAGACGTCACCATCATGATGAGCTTTGCGTCACAACACCCGCACGCCCGGCAGTGTGGCTCCGGGTCTGAGGACAGGTAGCGCTTTGCACAATGACTGCACTCACGTCCATAATAGTGCGCCTGCGACAGGTAAAGAGGAACGCCGAGCACGTCACATACCTGCTGGCAATACTCGGGCGTGCCTGGCCAGTCTTCCAGGATCACCTGGTGGTGGGCCATTACGCGCTGTGAGCCATACGTTTCCAGTGTGGCAAGCAATGCCGCGACGCTGTCCTTGCCCCCAGAAATGGAGACGACGATGGCCGGATCCTCTGGCAACGTGAGCTGGCGTTCTTGTCTTTCATATTCAGGAAACAGGGATAGGGACATACCATCTCCTTTCATGGCAAAGAGAGACAGTGCCAGGGAAACTCCTCGGCACTGCCTATAGGCTCACCGATCCGTCTCATAGAAGGGCAGAGCCAGCTCTCCGTTGCGCTCATACCCTGCCAGGAGCTTCGCTCTGGCCTTCTCATGCACCGACCTATCCTCGTGTTGGATGAGCGCAATGCCCGTGATCGGTAGGCCGCGAACGGCCCTGGCTCGAGTCCTTCGCACGCTTCGTCAGTAGGCCGATACTGGTAGACGGTGCTGCCGATCTCCCGCAGGCAGAGCGGCTGTTCCCCTTCCAGAGTGAACATCACTTTTGCCGCCTCTACAGGAATCAATTCCCACGTTTTGAAGAGGGGAGGACCAGCCCGCTCTGCCATCTCCTGGGTGGGGTCAATGCCAAGCTGCGCCAGCGAGGCTGCGTCGTGCCTGATGATGTGCTTGCACCGGCCCACGCCTGGGTAAGTGCTGTTTGTCATCTCCATCCTCCTCACCAGCCCAGCCGTTGTTCGCGCATGCTCATCCATGCACCCTGGCTGATAATCAGATGGTCCAGCACCTCGATTTGCAACAACTCACCCGCCTGGATAAGAGACCTGGTCACCTCGATATCTTCTTGACTGGCTTGCTTGATTCCCGACGGGTGGTTATGCGCGACAATGATGAAAGCGCTATTGAGCGATAAGGGCAGCCGGAACAGTTCGCACACGCGCACGACCGACGAGTTCAAACTGCCCTTGTATAAGCAATGGAGGCGCTGAACATGGTTTTTGGTATCCAGACACACCACCCAGAATTCCTCGTGGTCCAGGTGCCCCATCTCCAGCATGAGCAGCGCTGCCAGGTCGGCAGGCTTCTCGATGCGTTCATCTGCATTCGGCGTGAGTAACGCCTGGAGCAGCCTGATCAGCGCCTGCACTTCTTCCGGGATATCCTCCATACTCCTGAGCGCCTGCTGGACGTTCTCGCCACTGGCGGCCAGCCGCCGCAGGTCGGCGATGCAGAGGTAGGGCGCAATGGCCTCGCGCAGGGCGCGTTCCTGCCGTTGGGTATGCAGATCGGCTGGGGGCCAGGTCGTCGCTTCGTCCAGAAAGAGCGGACGCATGAGCATGGTGTCGTTCATCTTCTTTCTCGCTGTCGGACAAGACGCGCAGCGTGTGGTTGATCGTGACATTCCTTCGAATTCCTTTCTGCTTGAAGAAGGCATGAAAAACCCCCAGGAAACTCGTTCCTGGGGGTTTTGGTTTCGTGGGGCGGGAACAGGGAGCAGCGTTGTTCCCTTGCTTGCGGAGCTGGCAGGAGCTACTCTCCGGCTTCCTGCCACGTTGTCACCACCGCCGAGCCAGCGATGTAGTCAGATGGCTGCAACACCGATCTGGCGAGCAGGGTGGCAAGCGGATTGGAGGGCAGGCCGCGCAGCTTGCCTTCCTCGTTGATCCACATCAGGCGGCCATCAGGCAGGTGGACGCACTCCAGCCAGCCGTCAACCAGTTCGTGCAGCTCACTGGTCGTAAAGCATGCCGCCCCGTATTCAGGGTGTATCTCTCGAACGCTTCCAGAGGGAGCAATCAACAGCGCCATGGGTATCTCCTTTCGTTTTCTGCAAAACAATCCCCCAGAAAACGGTTTTCTGGGGGATGAGTTTCAATAGAAGGGGTTGTTATCAGGAAGAAGAGAGGGGTCTTACCGGTCGGTCTCGTAGAACGGCAAGGCCATGCCTTCGTTCTGTGCCATCCCTGCCAGCAATTTCGCCTTCGCCTTTTCGTTCACCGTGCCATCTGCATACTGGATGAGCGCGATGCCCGTCATCGGCAGCCCCAGAATGAAGCCTGGCTCCCACTCCTTCACCTCCTCACCGGTCGGACGATACTGGTAGATGGTGCTGCCGATCTTCCGCACGCAGAGCGGGCGCTGGCCCTCCTGCTCAAACACCTCCATCGCTTCGTCGCCTTTGAGCACATCCCACAGCTTGAAGATGCAGGGTCCCATCCGCGCTTCGTCTGTCTGCGCCGCTGCTGCGTCCAACCCGAAGAGAGCATAGGAGGCCAGGTCGTGCCTGGGGAGCTGCTTGTAGCACCTGTCTGGAAGGGTGAGGTCCCGCCACGGCACGATGATGGCTTTGGGATGGGCTAAGAGCATCCTGCTCCTGCGCGTCAGGAGCGAGAGATCGAGATTGGGGTTCAGTCGGCGTGAGGCTCCCAGCCCCCGAGTTTCCTCAATGTAGTCCGGGGCATATTCGTAATGCTCAGCACCGATGTGGATGAGCAGATCATAGACGGGCCTGCCGGTCTCACCATCGAGCACCGGCTCGCCCAACGCCGGATCAACACGCTGCCAGAGCTGGGGCTTGTTGACGAGGTCTACACCTGCTGGTAGCGGCAAGGGTGGGTCGAATAGGAAGTATTCCAGGGGACTGCCATAGGGACTGAGCCCCGATTCGGCGTATACGCCTCCGGGCTCGCGGTCGCCACAGCCTCGTTCGTCAGGGATAGCTCGAGGGAAATCAAACATGGGTAACCTCGCTTTCTTGTGTTTCAGTGGTCCTCGTCGGGGTCAGAGGAGACGCTCGTAGGGCGATCTGCAGTTCTTTGATGAGGACCCTGATAAGTATGCTTACGCGGCTCAAAGCAGGGTTAGCGCTGGTCTGCGGCTCAAAACGCTCCAGGGTGGCGAGCACCTGCGCAGGGGAAAGCGCCCCATCTGATGCGTCTACCAGGGGGGCCACTGCCACCATCGCCACGGGGATCGTGTGTCCATTGCTGGCCAGCGGATGAGCACGCGGCTCAGGCAGCTCAGCCCATGCCTCAGCCAGCGCTGTTTGGGCAGGCACAAGTCCCGTATTGATCTGTGCGCGCAGGACACCTGTGATGAGATTAGCCGTAATGTCTTCGCCTTCCTGTGCCAGCTCTGCCACCTGCTCCTGGTGTACTGGACTGAGCCGGGCCATACGCTTGGCCACCTCCTGGCTCACCTTGCCAGCGAGAATGGAGGTCAGGATGGGGTCAGGCAGGCGCGCAATTTTCAGTCGTTCGGCGAGCTGCCCCCGGTGAAACCCGAAGTCCGCAAGGTCATCCAGGGTCATGCCAACCCCTTCGTCGATGAGATGACGCAGGTTCTCAATCTCCTTGATCCAGGCAGCTGAGCGTTGCTCGTTCTCGATGAGTCCGAGCAGGGCGCCCAGTTGTGGAGTGCCTGAGGCGTAGACCTCGCACTTGACGACCGAGAGTCCGGCCATCCTGGCGGCCAGGATGCGCCGGCGTCCCAGGACGACTTCAAAGGTGGCTTGTGGGTCATGAGGTGTGGTTCCGGAGCGCAGCACCAGCGCTGGCGCCTGGAGGAGACCGACTTTTTGGATGCTTTTCACGAGTCGTGCCGCCGATCGGGTCAGGAGCGCCGCCCCGGGAACGACCATGCGCTCAAGGGGAAGGAGCATGGTTTCATGTGGGGGCAGCGCTGTGATACCCAAGCGTTGCATGAGGGCAAGCAGTTTTTCATCTACTTGCTGAATGTCTCCCTCGAGCAACGGCTGTTGTTTGGTCTTTCTTGGCATAGTTGTCTATCCTTTCCTTCGTTGGAGTGGATGTAGACACATCCACTGCTTGCCCCATCTCACGCGCGAGTATGCTGATTGGCACCACAGACGTGCCGACATCATAGCGATTCTTCTTGCAAAGACATCGCTGTCCGTGCTACACTGCATATGGTGCTGTCCTGTGTACGAGCTGGTCGGCTGAGCACAGGTACAGAGAGCGACGTGAAACAGGGGTTGGGAAAACAATTGTTTGCATGAAGGCGTGGCTGACGCGAGCTACTCAGCCCACAACGGCCTCTGCAAAGGCGATGCGGGAACGGGAAGCGCGATGTCAGCCGCGTCTTCGTCTGTATGAGCGGTCATATCCCACAGGGAGAGCATGACCACCCCAGAGGAACCGGTGATGTGTGGTTCGCTTGTCTCAGAGGTCGCCGGGATTGACAGGACCTCCGTGCGGTTCTTCTGGTGTGGAAGTGTGGTGCGCGATTGGGAACGACGCCTGCGTGCCAGCACGATGTGGTCTGCCAGGCCAAAGACAAGCGTGGGGTTTCTGCCATGACCATTCTGTGTCGGCGCATGCTCCCCATCTGGACGGTATGCTGGTATTGTCGGTTCAGCTTCTAGAGGAAGCTCCGCTGTAGGTGTGGGTGCCATCTCTGCCATTGTCATGGCAGGCATGGGCAGAGCAGGCTCCTCAGCGGGCATTCGCTCAGGCTCTGGGACAGCTTCCACGATGCGCACTGGTTTGGACTCCACTGCTTCCGAAGGAACATGTGCCCATACCGATGGCGCCTTCTCCGCGATGATAGCGGCCAGCCGCTCAGGCAGGGTATCGATCGCGCCGAACCACTGCCGCCCGCGTCTCAGGGCTTCCCGTAACTCTTCCCCGCGTTTGGCGAAGGCCTCCTTGAGCGCCTCCGTATCATCAGCCTGCATGAGCACCAGCGTGTCGATGTCCTCATCCTCCTCCAGTTCGGTTTCCAGGCTGGCGCTCAGTCTTGCCAGGGTCGTCTTGTCGGCTCCCGCATGTTCGATGAGCGCGCCCCTGGCGGGCTCACCTGCAAACGCAGCCGCAGCGCCGCTTTGTCCGCCCAGTTTACGTAACTTGGCATGTCCGGCAGTGCCAGCGTAGACCAGGTAATAGATTCTCACCTCCTCTCGTTTACCCAGTCGCCAGGCCCGCCGACTCGCCTGGTCCAGCATGAACAAATTCATTGCCATTTCATACCAGATGATCGTATCCACCGCCTCCTGCAGGTTGAGCCCCTCGTTGACGCGCCGGTAGGGGACGATGATCACCTGATGTCCGGAGGCAACAGCGTCAATGATGGCTTGCTGGCGGTCCTCGGCCTCGACGCTGTTGGGCAGCGTCCATGGCTTACAGTCCTTGAGCACCCACTCCAGGCGTCTGGCCATGCTGCGGAGATCATTTTGCTCAAAGTAGATCATGCATCGACGGCCCTCGGCGAGTTCCCTCTGCAGGATCTCGATGAGCCGCTTCTCCATTGGGTAGAGGTGCTCCCACGCGAGCGCTGGCGTGCGCACGATGAGTTGTTTGCCCAGCGTATCGCCCCAATCGCTGCGCTCAGTCTGCCAGACCTCAAAGGGACGTTCACAGGGCAGTGCTGCAAACCAGCGTGGTACGGTGCCCTTCGCCATACGGGCCGCCTGGTTACGTTCCTGGGCCAGCTTATCGAGACGTTTGACGAGGCTCAGGTAGTGATGCCCGATGTGACGCGGCAGAGCCCATGCCTTCACTTCCTCCTCATGCGTCCGAGCCGCTTGTAGCTGCTCAATGGCTGACCGTTCCTGCTGGTCATATGTTGCCAGCGTTTCTTTCCGAGAGACGCCATCGTTCTCACTGTGGAGCAGCACTTGCTGGCGCTGCTCGCGGAGGTCGGCCAGGGCTTGCTCTGCCTCTCTCACCGCGTGTGCTGCCTCCTCTAGCGCCTGTTCGACTTCAGCGTCGCGCATCGGCACGATCTCCGGAATCTCGATGCGCGGCGGCATGTATGCTCCCACATCTAGCACTGTGAGGTAGCAGAGGTCCTCCAGCAGCGATGGTATAAGCTTGGCCGAGAGACCCGGGGCGGGAATGGTCGAGACCTGGACGTTCGTCTTGCCCGAGCCCTTCCGGGCGTCCGATTCATATTCTTTGGTCCACTCCTGTACCACCCCATAGGTGGAGAGGGCCTTTTCAGCGTCCTTCCAGCCATAGCCGCGCTGGGTCCAGAACCGGGGGTCGAAGCGATACCAGTAGTGGTAGAATCCCAGGATGTCGCCGCCGTAGTGGGTCCCACTGGTCAGTGCTCGCGCCTGAGCGGAGAGCATGGCCAGGTGATGAGCGTGGGCGATATCGGTATCGCGCCCGCGCCCGTTGTGACTCTCGTCTACGACGGCAAGCGCCACACAGCCCCGGAAGAACCGGTAGAGGTACTCGTAGGGGCTGAAACTGTCAGCGGGTGGCAGTCGAAACCCATACGAACTCGTTCGTGTGATTAGCTGCCCCGTTTGTGATGAGGTATATCCCGCAACACGCTTTGAAGACCTGCCATAGACAGGGATCAGCTCAGGTCCTCCCTGTGACAGCCGGTACGCTACGACCGAGCCCTGCTCATCCTCCATCGGCTCGTATCCCTGCACTGCAGAGAGGTCAGGCTCGACCACGGGAATGGGACCTCCCTCCGAGGCCACCAGGCGAACGCCCCGAGGCAGCGTGCGTTTGCCCTCCTTGTTTGCTCTGGCAGCCGTGGATGGCGTAGAGGAATGTGCCTGTTCAAAGCTCGCCTGGAAGAAGGTAGGGAACCAATCCATAGATTGCCTGGTTCCCTCAATCAGCAGCTCCAACGCAGCGCTCTTGTGCTTGACCACCTCAAGCAGCTGGTGTG
>WNGM01000536.1_pt1 | contig 30702 bp, 30 predicted proteins | sample 5400571 | NCBI WGS metagenome assembly WNGM01 (sample SAMN13153378, study PRJNA577476) | soil metagenome | isolation source: 100 cm soil or saprolite under Garry oak tree replicate 2 | place: USA:California | collected 2016-06-15 | reverse complement strand
GCTGGAAGCATGACCGATCTGGAGACCCCGGTACATCCGCGGGGAAATCTCGCAATCGGCGCGCCTTACATGGCGCGAAGGTTTTCCGCGCTGGTCTTGCCGCGCATGCTGTCGAGCTTCGATTCATATGAAAGCTTCTGGCCTTCATTGAGCGAACCCATGCCGGCACGCTCGACGGCGCTGATGTGCACGAACACGTCGTTGCCGCCATCGTCGGGCTGAATGAAGCCGAAGCCCTTTGTCGCGTTGAACCACTTAACTGTTCCGGTAGCCATTTAGATTCTCCAAGATGCGCATATGCGCGAGGGTGCCCGCACGACCTTCGCGCGAGCTTGATCCGATTTCAGCGATGTCTTGGGGAGTGGAGCCGGTTCGGCGCGATCAACAAGGCAAATCGACTATTCGAATTGAGTGGCGTTTACGCCGCAATAGCCCAAATAGCAAGCTAAACCGGGCGACATGACGAAACGCTGGAAATCAATGAAGGGCGAGCGGATCAGTCGAGCCGGCTGATCTGTTCCTCGGTCACCACGCGCTCGACATTCTCGGTCTTGCTCTTGATGCGGTAGCGCGGGCGTCCGTCCGCCTCGATCGGCAGGCAAGAGACGACGGTATAGACGCTGCGCTGCTTGACGACAGCGCGGCCCTGCGGCCCCTGCAACTGGTGGTGGACATCGTCGTTGATCGCGTAATTGTGGGCCATCGTTTGTCTTTCCCGTTTTAAGTGGGGCTTTTAGTCGCAATGGACCTCGAAGGCAACAAATCTCGACGGTTAATGCGAAAAGCGGTAAACGCGAAAACCGCCCGCCTGGCGGGTTGCATCGTCCGCGGAATGCAGGAAACGCCGCAAAATAGGACCGTTTCGATCCGCCTCCCCACCGCCGCCTGCGCCCAGTCCTCACGCCCCCCGGCCTGCGATCTATACTTCAGGTTGTAATCTTGCGGCTCGATCGTTGAGCTGAAATAGCCGGGCGTCGGATCAGTCGTCGCGACTGCATCGTATTGACCGCAACCTGTGCGCGGTCTGGGCCGACAGTGCCGACGACCAGAGCAGCATGGAGCTCGCACAAAAACTTGCCGCCCAATCCATCATGCGGCTCGCCGGCCTGCGCAATATCGCCTCGGCGTCCGCCTTGTCGCGAGAAATCTTCATTGATTCACGACGACCAGGGCTGCCTTTCTGAAATCCACCAATCTTTCTTCTTTGGTGACGGTCTTGGCTTCCTCGGTCTTCATGTTGGAGACGACAGAGAATAACACGAAGCCACCTTTCTTTCGCGAGACGATGAAATATTGCGAAAAGCGCGCGCCGTCGGAATCCTCGCAGGAGGAAAATCCCCGGAACACGACGTCGCTATCGACCAGTTCGCTGGTGCGACCGGAAGCAAACTTGCCTTTGCAGTCCCTGGCGTCGGTCGCCACCACGGCGGAGGCGACATCGAGACCTTTGATGCCATCCATGGGCGGGACTATTCGGACGAAGCCAACCGCCTCGTCGGATTTCCATGCCGCGCCGTGTGAGGCAACGGCAATCGGCGTTTCGGCCCGGCTCAAGACTCTCGGGTTACGCAGCGTGGTCTTGAGAATGAAATTCGACGCCAGCTCGATGGCTTCGATCTGCATTTCCGGCGAAGCGTTTTGAGGCGCGTCAGGCCTGAGGCTTCCTCCCACCGGCGGCAGTGCTGTCGCTACAGGCTTCGGAGCAAGCCTGACGGCGAAATCACCGGCGTTGGCGACGCCTTGCTGCTTAACGACCGCGACGCAATTCGCCAATGTCGGCAGCAACACGGCGGTCTGATCCAGTTTGAATTGGAACAGCTGCCCCTGCGTAAAGGCCGTCATCGCTTTGGCTTTGCGAAACTGGGCGATCAGTGCCGAGTTGGTCGGCATCGGCACTTTAACCAGGCTCGTACCGACCGCCACGCCTTGAACATAGAACGGACTCTGGCCGTCGAACGTCAGCGCGATTGGAAATGATTGACCGTTCGCAAAACTCCACTTGGGATGCTGGAAGCCCAGCGACCACCCCGAGCCCTGATCAATCATGACCATGAAATAAATGCCGCTGTCGTAATTCGCTCCCGCTACGCAATGCGAGAAAATGCCGGTCTGGTCGCTGGTGAAGGCGCCGCCTTTCCAGTTTCCGACATTGATCGAGCCATAGGGCCCCCGCGCCTCGGCGGTCGCGATTGAAAACACCATCGACAGTAACGCGCCAGCCACAACCTTGCCGTTCATCACAAGCCCTCCGCCCTCAGCCAGCATATTTAGCCGCGTCGTCGGAGTCTAAGGAAATGCGTGTAGGTTTTTAGCAGAATTCGTGCAGAACGAGGGGGTGGTGGAGCAACACTCCCCCGGATCAGAATGTAAGGAGCGTCAATGATATAAGGGCTGTATCCGCGATATCCGCGCTAACCCGTGTCGTGCCAGGCGCGGTCCAATGCACATCGCGACAAAGTCGCGGGGGCCGCCATTCCGACACCCGTCAATGCGTAGCCCCGCTGAAGTTGAGGCTGAAAAATTCACGAAACAACTTGGTCGCGGCAGAAGGCTCTCGTTTCTTGTTCCAGACAAGACCAACGTCCATGCTGGGGATGTTGGCAGCCACAGGACGCAACTCGATGCGCTGGCCGTCGAGAGACCATGGCCGGTAGACCATGTCGGAGAGAATCGTGACGCCCATCCCGGCAGCGACCATGCCGCGCACGGCTTCGACCGAGGAGGTGCGGATGATCGTTCGCGGGCGAAGGCCGGTAGGCTTCCAGTAACGCTCCGCGGTCTTGCCCGCCTCATCGACGGTGAGCATGATGTAGGGCTCTTTCGCAATGTCTTCGAGCGTCAGCGCGCTGGCGCGAAGCAACGGATGCTCGACCGACAGCCACAATCGACGCCGCGAATAAACCAGCGTTTCGTAAGTGGTGTCGCGCCGGTTCTGCAGGTTGGAGACCAGCATCACCGCGATATCGAGCGTCCGGTTGACGATGCCCCTTTCGATCGCTTCGCGCGGCAATTCGACCAGATCAACCTTGATTCCCGGATAGGTACGTGAAAACCGCGCCAGATGCCGCGGCAGGAAATAACCGGCAACCGTATAGGTAACGCCAACCCGCACGCGCCCGGTATGACTGGTATCCTCCGTCAGCGGCGAACTGACGGCCTCGTTCACGGCCGCCATGACGTTGCGGGCATGCTGCACAAAGCGTGCGCCTTCCAGCGTCAGATGCATACCCGATGGACCCCGGTCGAACAGAGAGACGCCAAGCTCGGCCTCCAGCTGCTGCAACGCTGTCGTCACCGCCGACTGGGATACATTGAGAGCAATTGCCGCCAGCGACACCTGCCCGGCATCCACGGTGGCCAGGAAATGTCGAACCTGCTTAAAACTGAGGCGCATCTGTTTTACTGATAATGGGTACCTGGAATTACTATTTTACAATAAGCTGGCGCCAACGCAACTTTGCCGCCACACACTAGGCAGGCCTCAGAAAGCCGCGCCGGAGGCAGCGTTGTGACAGCGATCAATTGTGACATGGGCGAGGCGTTCGGTCTTTACCGGATGGGCGACGATGAAGCGCTGATGCCGCTGATTTCGGTCGCCAATGTCGCCTGCGGATTCCACGCGTCAGACTTCAACCATATGCGCAAGACGGTGCTGCTTGCCAAGCAGCACAAGGTCGGGGTCGGGGCGCATCCTTCGCTCCCCGATCTTCAGGGCTTCGGCCGCCGCGACATGAAAATGTCGCGCGACGAACTGGCCAATTGCATCATCTACCAGGTCGGCGCGCTCAAAGGCTTCCTCGAAGCCGAGGACGTGCCGCTCAACCACATCAAACCCCACGGCTCGCTCTATAACATGGCGGCGCGGATGGAAGACGTGGCCCATGCGGTCTGCGATGCGGCTGATGTCTTCAAGGCCCCGCTGATGGGAATGATCGGAACGCTGCACGAGACCATCTACCCGGCCCGCGGTCAGACGCTGATCGCCGAGTACTATGCCGACCTCGAATACAATGATGACGGCGCACTCATCGCTACGCGCGAGCATGTGGCGGTCGATCCGGCGCGCGCCGCGGCGCGCTGCCTGCGCGCCATCCGGGAAGGCAAGGCCGAGAGCGTCAACGGGCGCGATGTCGCCGTGCGCGCCGATTCGATTTGCGTCCATTCAGACACGCCAAATGCCGTGGAGGTCGCCCGCGCCGTGCGCGACGCGTTGATGTCGCTCCGCAACCATTAGTCGCCGTTCAGCAGCAGGGACCACCCACATGGCCCAGACCAATATTCTTTCTCCGCTTCCCGGCACCTATTACCGCCGGCCGGCGCCGGACCAGCCCGCCTATAAGGACGTCGGCGATCAGGTCGCCGTCGGCGAAGTCGTCGGCCTGATCGAGGTGATGAAATCCTTCATCGAAGTGAAGTCCGAGCTGGGTGGGAAAATCGTGGCGTTCCTGATCGAGAACGAGGACCCCGTCATGGCCGGGCAGCCGATTATCGCGATCGAAAGCTGATCAGCAAAGGTCACGCCGCATTGTGAAGATCAGGACCCTGTTCATCGCCAATCGGGGAGAGATCGCGGTCCGGATCATCAGGGCCGCGCAGGAGCTTGGTCTCCGTACCGTGCAGGCCTATAGCACCGCCGACAAGGATAGCCTTGCCGTCAGGCTTGCCGATGAGGCGATCGATATCGGGCCTGCGCAGGCGGCCAAGTCGTACCTCAACATTCCCGCGATCATTGCCGCAGCCATCCGCAGTGGCGCCGACGCGGTTCACCCTGGCTACGGTTTCCTCGCGGAGAATGCCGACTTCGCCGATGCCGTCGAGGAGGCTGGCCTGATTTTCGTTGGGCCGACGGCGCGCGCCATTCGCCTGATGGGCGACAAGGTCGCGGCGCGGAGCGCGGCGGTTGCCGCCGGTGTACCGGTGGTTCCGGGCAGCGACGGGCGGGTGGACGATTCCGCAACCGCGCGCGACGTCGTTGCCCGCCTCGGCTTTCCCGTGATGATCAAGGCGGCAGCGGGCGGCGGTGGACGCGGCATTCGCGTCGTTGCCGATATGGAGGCGTTCGAGCGGCAGATGCCGCAGGCGCGCGCCGAGGCACTGGCCGCGTTCGGCGACGGCGGCTTGTTCATCGAAAAACTCGTTGAACGCGCCCGCCATATCGAGGTCCAGATACTCGGCGACGGCGATGACGTCATTCACTGCTTCGAACGCGATTGCTCGCTGCAACGGCGCCGGCAGAAAGTGTGGGAAGAAGCGCCCGCGGTCGCCCTGCCCGCGCGGGTGCGCGAAGCGCTCTGCGCCTCCGCCGTCGCACTGGCCAGAGCCGTCCGCTACCGCGGCGCGGGCACCCTCGAATATCTCTACGACGACGCGACGCAAGCGTTCTATTTCATCGAAATGAATACCCGGATTCAGGTCGAGCATCCGGTAACCGAGATGATTACAGGTCTCGATCTGGTGCGCTTGATGATCCAGATCGCCGGTGGCGAGCGCCTCAATCTGCGCCAGGATGAAATTCGCGTGCGGGGCCACTCGATCGAAGTGCGCATCAACGCCGAGGATCCGGCCAATAATTTTCTGCCGTTTCCCGGCACAATCGAAACGCTGATGACGCCCGGCGGCCATGGGGTGCGGTTCGATACGATGCTGTTTGCAGGATACCAGGTCTCCCCGTTCTACGACTCGCTGCTGGGCAAGCTGATTGTCTGGGACGAGACGCGCGGCCGCGCGCTCGCGCGCCTGACGCGGGCGCTGCGCGAGCTGGAGATCGGCGGCTGCAAGACGACCAAGTCGCTGCATCTGGCTCTGGCCGACGATCCCGAGGTTCGCGCGGCAACTTACGACACGCGTTGGCTCGAGCGCCGGCTCGAACAAAATGCCTTTCGACTAACCTGACAGGGAGGGTTCGCCCATGAAGACACGCTATTCCTTCGGCGGCGACGAGCACATCTTCGCGGAAATCGATGAGACGATGTCGCTGCAGGCTTTCTTCAAGTCCCTATCGATGACGAGTGCTGTCAGGGAAAGTCGTATCGCTGGCGTCACCGAGATCTGTCCCGCCAACGCCTCGTTCCAGATCAAGTTCGACCCGGACAAGATCAGCCCCGCCGACATGCTCGCCGAGCTGACGCGGCTTGAGCGCGCGGCCGACAAGAGCGCCTCCGTGATCAGGACCCGGATCATCGAAATTCCGGTTCTCTACAACGATCCCTGGACTCACGAGACATTGATGCGCTTTCGCGAGCGTCATCAGGATCCCACCGCGACCGATCTCGAATACGCCGCCCGCGTCAACAATCTCGGTACCGTCGACAATTTCGTGAAGGCGCATTCGGGCGCGCCCTGGTTCGTGTCGATGGTTGGCTTTGTCGCAGGCCTGCCGTTTCTCTATCAGATGGTGGAGCGTCAGCGGCAGATCGAAGCGCCGAAATATTTGAGGCCGCGCACCGACACACCCAAGCTGACCGTCGGCCACGGCGGCTGCTTCGGCTGCATCTACTCGGTGCGCGGCGCGGGCGGCTACCAGATGTTCGGCATCACGCCGATGCCGATCTACGACCCCAGCCAGAACATCTCCTATCTTCGCGACGCGATGTGCCTGTTTAATCCAGGCGACATCGTCAAATGGAAGCCGATCACGCGCGAAGCGTACGACCAGGCGATCGCCGATGTCGAAGCCGGAAAGTTCGCGCCGCTGATGCGCGACGTCACCTTTTCACTCGACGAATTCCAGCAAGACATCGACGGTTACAACCGAAAGCTCGATGGGGTGCTCCATGGCCATTAAAGTTCTCAAACCCGGTCTCTCCACCACCGTTCAGGATCTCGGTCGTGCCGGTTACTACCACCTCGGCATTCCGCTGTCGGGCGCGATGGATCGCTTCGCACTTTCCTGCGCCAATCTTCTTGTCGGCAACGAAGAAGGTGCGGCGGCGCTCGAATGCACGTTCATGGGTCCGGAGCTCGAATTCACTGCGGATGCGACGGTTGCGGTGACCGGCGCGGAGCTTCCGGCCAAATTGAACGGGACGCTGCAGCCGGGCTGGACATCCTTCGGCGTCAAAAAGGGGGATGTGCTCGCCTTCGATTTCCTCAAGAAGGGCGCGCGCGCCTATGTCGCCGTCTCCGGCGGCGTGGCGGTGCCGCTGGTGCTCGGTTCGCGCTCGACCTACACGCTTGGTGCGCTTGGCGGCCATCAGGGACGCAAGCTCGAGGCCGGCGATGTCCTGCCCGTCGGCGAGGCACGCGGCGCCAAGGCCGGCCGCGCCGTCGCCGAAGATTGTCGCCGCGGGCCCGGTGCGCAGGCCGAATTGCGCGCCATTCCCGGTCTCTACTGGCACCGCGTCACCCAGCCGTCGGGCCGGCACTTCTTCGAGGATAGCTGGAAGGTGGCGCCCGAAGCCGACCGTATCGGCTACCGTTTCCGCGGCGGCCGGCCGCTCGACTTCGTGCCGCGAACGCCGCCGTTCGGCGCGGGATCGGATCCCTCCAACATTGTCGATGCCTGCTACCCCTACGGCTCGATCCAGGTGCCCGGCGGCAGCGAGCCGATCGTGCTGCATCGGGATGCGGTTTCCGGCGGCGGCTACATGATGGTCGGAACCGTGATTTCCGCCGACATGGATCTGATCGGACAATTGCAACCCCATACCGCGACGCGTTTCGTTGAGGTCGACATGCCGGCGGCGCTCGCCGCGCGGCATGATCGCGAGAACCTGCTCAACAAGGTACGGGCAGCGCTTGGCTGAGCCCGACTGGATTCGTAACGGGGCCGCGCCCCGAGATGAGATCGTATGATGAGCCGATCCTTGCGAGCGGAGCAGGTGTCTGTCGCCTTCGATGGCCTGAGGGCGCTGTCGAACGTGACGCTCGACATTCCGCCGGCGCGGGTCACGGGTCTGATTGGCCCGAACGGCGCCGGCAAGACGACGCTTGTCAACGTGCTGACCGGCTTTCAGCTGCCGACCAGCGGTCGCGTGATGCTCGATGGTGTCGCGACCAGCGCGATGAGCGCCCATCAGGTTCGACGGCGCGGGGTCGCCCGGACTTTCCAGTCCGGGCGGTTGTTTCGCGATCTTTCGGTCCTCGACAATCTTGCGGTGACCGCGGTTGGACTCGGGCTCGGGCGGCGCGAGGCGGCGGCGAAGGCTGCCGCGATGCTGGAATGGATCGGCATCGGCGCGCTGGCCGAGCACGGCGCCGGCGCATTGCCCTATACCGACGAGCGCCGGGTCGCGATCGGTCGCGCCTTGATGCAAAAGCCCGCCTACCTGCTGCTCGATGAACCCGCCGCCGGCATGTCGCGTGGGGAAGCGGCCGATCTCGCATCCCTCATTCGCCGCATCGTCACCGAATTCGACTGCGGCGTGCTGCTGATCGAGCACAATATCGGGCTGGTGCTCGATGTCTGCGATCACATCGAGGTGCTCGATTCCGGCGAGATCATCGAGGCCGGCGCCCCGTCCTTGATTCGATCCAGCGAAGCGGTTCGCCACGCCTATATGGGCACGCAGGTCGACGTCGAGGTCGCGGACGTAGAGGAGGCGATCCTTTGACGCTTCTGACCCTCGACAAGGTCTCTGTGCGCTACGGACAATTGCGCGCGCTTCGCGAGGTGTCGTTCGATCTGGGGAAAGGCGAGACCCTGTTCGTGACCGGGCCTAACGGCGCCGGCAAATCGACGCTTCTCAAGGCCATCGCCGGCGTTGTCGCCGTCGCCTCCGGCACGATCGGTCTCGACGGCAAGGTCATTACCTCCCGCGCACCCGAGGACATCGCACGCTTGGGCATTTCCCTGGTTCCCGAAGGGCGCGAAATCTTCGGTTCGCTGACGATCGAGGAGAACTTGAGGCTCGGCACCGGCATCCGCTCGGACAGAGCGGCGATCGCGGAGGATCTCGCCGACGTCTATGCCGTGTTCCCGATGCTGAAAGAGCGCCGCAATTCCTCCGCGGGCGTGCTTTCGGGCGGCCAGCAGCAAATGCTCGCCATCGCCCGCGCCCTGATGACCCGCCCGCGCGTTCTCGCCATCGACGAGCCATCGCTTGGCCTCGCGCCGAAGATTATCGATCAGGTTTACGAGACTCTTTTGAAGCTGCGCGACCAGCGCGGGCTGACGCTTCTGATCGTCGAACAGAGTTCGACCCGCGCCCTGCTCAGCGGCGGACGGATGATCCTGATGCGGTCAGGCGAAATCATCCTGCAGGGCGATGCGCGCGTCCTCGCCAGCGGTCATTCCCTGACCAAAGCCTATTTTGGCTATGAGGAGACCTGAGGAGATGACGGCGCTGCTCCAGATCGCTTTCGACGCCCTCAGCCTTGGCAGTCTCTATGCGATCTGCGCGCTCGGCATCGCGCTGATCTTCGGGGTCATGCGGCTCGTGAATTTTGCCCAGGGCGACTACATCGCGTTCTGCGTCTTCGCGCTGCTATGGCCGTCGATCGACGCCACCGCCATCGTTTTCCTCGGCAATCTGCCCTGGTTCGTGCTGGTCCCCGTTGTACTGATGTTCGGCGCGGGAATTTCAGTGGCCTCCGAAATTCTGGTGTTTCGCCGGTTTCGCAATGCCAATCCGGCCACCATGATGATTGCGTCTTTCGCCGTCGGGTTCGTCATTCAGCATGTCCTGCTGCTGCTGTTCTCGAGCCGGCCGAAGTCGATCAATCTTTGGCCGGCGCTGGGCCTGCCGGTCGAAATACTGGGCGCGCGGATTCCGCTGCTGCAATTGATCACCATCGTCATCACCGTCGCAATTCTGATCGCGCTGACCGCCTTTCTTCGCCGCACCCGCTACGGCCTTGAAATGCGGGCCGCCGCCGAAAATTTCACCATGGCGCGCATGCTCGGCGTGCGCGCCAATGGGGTGATCATGCTGGCTTTCGCGGTCAGCGGTGCGCTGGCCGCCGCCGTCGGGCTCATCCGCGTCACCCAGACCGGAACGGCCGACATTCAGATGGGCGCATCGGTCATGCTGGTGGCTTTTATCGCCACGGTGATCGGCGGGCTCGGCAGCCTCACAGGCGCGGTTCTGGCCGGCTATCTGATCGGCGCCGCGAGCGTCGTGATGCAGGTCGGGCTGCCGCTCGAGGCGCGCCCGTTCCGCGACGCCTTCGTCTATGGCGCTGTCATCGTCTCGCTGATCTGGCGTCCGCAAGGCTTGTTCGCGCCGAGCTCAACCAAGCAAAGGATCTGAGGATCGATGCGGAATTCCATTCTTTACAGGACCGTATCGACCCCCCTCCTGCTGGTCGCGATGCTGCTTGCCATCGCGATAACAGCGCAATTCGTTGGATCCGGCCCGTTCAGCCGCACCATCGTCGAGATGTTCATTCGCGTGATGCTGGTGATCGGACTCTACATCTTCATCGGCAATTCCGGCATCATCAGTTTCGGGCATATCGGGTTCATGTGCATCGGGGCCTATGCCACGGCATGGTTCACGATACCGCCGATGATGAAGAAATACTCGCTGCGCGGTCTGCCGTACTTCATCAAGGACCATCAGCTTCCATTCCTTGCATCGGCGCTGCTGTCATCGCTGCTGGCGGCGGTGTTCGCCCTGATCGTGGGACGGATTCTGATGCGGCTGTCGGGCATCGCGGCCAGCATCGCGACTTTCGCCATGCTGGCCGTCATCAATACGGTCTACTCGAATTGGGATACGGTGACCGGGGGGACGAGTTCGATCGTCGGCATCCCGATGTATGCCGGTGTGTGGCTCAGTTTTGTCGGAACAGTGATCGCGATCGTCGTGGCCTGGCTCTATGCGGTGTCGTCGTCCGGCCTCGCGCTCCGCGCCGCGCGCGACGAGGCGATTGCGGCGAGCGCGTCGGGTGTGAACATCGAGCGAGAGCGGCTTATCGCCTTTGTCGTCAGTGCGGCGGTGATCGGCCTTTGCGGCTCGCTCTACGCTCATTTCCTCGGCGTGGTGAACCCGGATGCGTTCTACCTCGGCCTGACATTCGTGGCGCTTTCGATGCTGGTCGTCGGCGGCATGAACAGCCTGTCGGGCGCGGTGATCGGCGTCGTCGTGATCTCGTCGATCATCCAGATATTGCGCTGGTTCGAGAAAGGCGTCGATCTCGGAGGCGTCACGCTGGCGCTTCCCAATGGCACCCAGGAAATCGCGATCGGCGTCGTCACGGTGGCGATCCTGATCTTTCGGCCCTCGGGCCTGATGCGCAACGAAGAGATCGGCTGGCGGAAACGACCGCAGAGACGGAATTCCGAAGGCGCGTGACGGATCGGTCTCCGGCTGCGCATTCGTGGATAAGTGGGAACTGAATTTCAAACGTTGGAGGGTACCGTGCGAATAGGGACAAGATTGAAATTGCTTTCGATCGCGAGCGTTTTTCTGGGCTCGACGATAACAGCTCATGCCGCCGACATCGTTGTCGGTTTTGCGACCGCGAGTTCCGGCTTCATGCAGGCCTATGACAAGCCCGCGCAGGACGCCGCGATGATGCGGATCGACGAAATCAACAAGGCCGGCGGCCTGCTGGGGCGCCAGATCAAGGCGGTCGCGGTAGACACCAAGACGGATCGCGCGGAAGGCGCCAAGGCCGGCCTCGAAGTCATCGACAAGGGCGCGGACCTCGTGGTCGTCTCTTGTGATTATGACTTCGGCGCGCCGGCCGCTCTTGCCGCGCAGGCGGCCGGAAAGATCTCATTCTTCCTCTGTGCCGAGTCGATCAAGGCCGGCATCCAGGGCGTCGGCCCGAATTCATTTTCGGCTTCGGTGCTGGCTGCCGTGCAGGGCGCGACGATGGCGGAATGGTCTTACACCAAGAAGAACTCCCGCGCCTACTATCGCCTGCTCGACAACTGGACGGAATACAACAAGGGTATCTGCGATGGCTTCGACTACATGCTGCCGAAACTGAAGGAAGCCAAACTGGTGGGCAGCGACACCTTCAAGAACGACGACACCTCGATCGCCTCGCAGATCACCCGCATCAAGAATCTGCCCAAGGAGCCTGACGCGATCATGCTCTGCTCGATGATGCCGGGCGTCGTCAGTGCCATCAAGCAGATCCGTGCCGCCGGCATCAAATCGATGATTCTGAACGGCTCGGGAGTCGATGGCAGCTATTGGCTGAAAGCGGTGCCGGACCTTTCGAACTTCTTCGTGCCGGTGCAGAGCTCGATCTACGGCGACGATCCGAATCCGAAGGTGACCGAGTTCAACAAGAGATACGCCGAAGTTACCGGCGCGCCGCCGTCCAGTCAGTATGTTTATCCCGGCTATGTTCTGATCGAGGTCTGGGCAAAGGCCGTTCAGGCCGCGGGCTCGACGGATACCGCCGCGGTGACCGCGCAACTTGAGAAGATGAAGGATGAGCCGACGCTGTTTGGTCCTCGCACCTTCACCAGCGAGATCCACCATCAGAACCGGGGACGTTATCTGATCGTCGACACCGAGGCGGGCAAGCCCGGCGTCGTTGACGAGTGGACCATATCCAACGCGATCCCGGTCGCCGATCTCCTGAAGTAACCGGCTGGATGTTCTCAACTTCTATGCGACCGCACCTGTGTAAGATGCGGTCGCCTTGAAATGCCAGCGGTAATAATCGGAGCGTTCCGGCTGTAACGCCCGAGCTGCCCGACTGCTCTCCGCTCAAGTCCTGGTTTTGCCGTTGCCGCTTTTCCCGGCGGCGCGGCGCAGGGCTTCGGCGAGCGCCCCGCCGCCTGCCGCCTCCTGCGGCTTGCGCGGCGCTGACGATGTCATCGACGCGCGGGAAATGTCGCGCGGCTTGCCTTGTGCCGCACGCTCGCTCTTGCCGCCGGTTTCGTCATCGAGACGCAGCGTCAGCGCGATGCGCTTGCGGGCGACCTCGACCTCCAGCACCTTCACCTTGACGATGTCGCCCGACTTCACCACCTCGCGCGGATCCTTGATGAAGGTCTTCGACATCGCCGAGATGTGCACCAGCCCATCCTGATGCACGCCGATATCGACGAAAGCGCCGAACGCCGCGACGTTGGTGACCGTGCCTTCGAGGATCATGCCGCGCTTGAGATCCTTCAGCGTCTCGACACCCTCCTTGAACACCGCGGCCTTGAAGGCCGGGCGCGGATCGCGGCCGGGCTTTTCCAGTTCGCGCAAGATGTCGGTCACCGTGGGCAGGCCGAAGGTGTCGTCCACGAAAGTCTGCGGCTTCAATTGGCGCACGATTTCGGCATTGCCGATCAGCGCCTTGATGTCGCTCCTGGTGGCGCTGAGAATCCGCCGGATCACCGGATAGGCTTCCGGATGCACGCCGGAGGCATCGAGCGGATCCTCGCCGTCATGAATGCGCAGGAAGCCCGCGCATTGCTCGAACGCTTTCGGTCCCAGTCGCGGCACCTTCTTCAGAGACTTGCGTGATTTGAACGGGCCGTTGGCGTCGCGATGCTGCACGATGCTTTGCGCGAGACCCGCGCCGATGCCCGACACCCGCGCCAGCAGCGGCGCGGAGGCGGTGTTGGCGTCGACGCCGACGGCGTTGACGCAGTCTTCGACCACGGCGTCGAGCGAGCGCGCCAGTCTGCTTTCGCCAAGGTCATGTTGATATTGCCCGACGCCGATCGCCTTCGGATCGATCTTCACCAGTTCGGCCAGCGGATCCTGCAGACGCCGCGCGATCGACACCGCGCCGCGCAGGGTCACGTCGAGCTCCGGCAATTCCTCGGATGCAAAGGCCGAGGCCGAATAGACCGAAGCGCCGGCTTCCGACACCACAATCTTCGACATCTTCAGATCCGGCAGCAGCTTGACCAGCTCCACCGCCAGTTTGTCGGTCTCGCGCGATGCGGTGCCGTTGCCGATCGCGATCAGATCGACGCGGTGCGCAACCGCCAATTTCCCCAGCGTCGCCAGCGCCTCGTCCCAGCGCTTTTGCGGTTCATGCGGATAGATCGCGGTGGTGGCCACCACCTTGCCGGTGGCATCGACGACGGCGACCTTGACACCGGAGCGGAAGCCCGGATCGAGGCCCATGGTCACGCGGGCGCCGGCCGGCGCGGCCAGCAACAGGTCGCGCAAATTCGATGCAAACACGCGCACGGCTTCGGTTTCGGCTGCGGTCCACAGCCGCATGCGCAGATCGATGTTGAGATGCACCTGAATTTTGGTACGCCACGCCCACCGCGCGGTCTCCGCCAGCCAGCGGTCGCCGGGGCGGCCCTGGTCGGAAATGCCAAAGCGCTGCATGATCTTCAGCTCGTAGGAAGAGGAGACGCCCGCAGCCGGCGCTTGCGCGTCCGGCTCAATCTGCAACTCGAGGATCTCTTCCTTCTCGCCGCGGAACATCGCCAGAATGCGGTGCGACGGCAGCTTGTGCAGCGGCTCGCTGAAATCGAAATAGTCCTTGAACTTCTCGCCTTCGGTCTTCTTGCCCCTGCGCACGGTGGACGCCACCCGTCCGTTCGACCACATCTGCTCGCGCAGCGTGCCGATCAGGTCGGCGTCTTCGGCGAAGCGCTCCACCAGGATCGCCCGCGCCCCCTCCAGCGCCGTGGCTGCATCGGGCACCTGCTTGTCGGCATCGACGAAGTCAGTGGCCACCGCTTGCGGATCGTTTTGCGGCTGCGTCAGCAACAGTTCGGACAACGGCTCGAGGCCGGCCTCCTTGGCAATCTCGGCCTTGGTGCGGCGCTTCGGCTTGAACGGCAGATAGATGTCCTCCAGGCGTCCTTTGCTGTCGGCGGCGAGGATGGCCGCTTCCAGCGCGGCATCGAGCTTGCCCTGTTCGCGGACCGAATTGAGGATCGCGGTGCGACGCTCTTCAAGTTCGCGTAAGTAGTTCAGGCGCTCTTCCAGCGTGCGTAATTGGGCGTCGTCGAGCGCGCCGGTGACTTCCTTGCGGTATCGCGCCACGAACGGAACCGTGGCGCCGCCGTCGAGCAGCGCGACCGTCGCCTCGACCTGCTGCTCGCGGACCCCAAGTTCTTCCGCAATCTGTCGATTGATGTTTACCACGCGAGATCTTTCTTAAAGAAGTAGCGGCGGATGATTTGTCTGCCGCGGGGAGGCCGCTTATGGACCATCATCGATTGATTCCTCAACCCACAGTATCAAACAAATTGTTCTGTGGATGGACGTCCTTGATTCGCCGCGCAATCCAGTATGTTTGAAGCGCTTGCACAGCGCGACAAGATAACGGTGGATCGATGGCACTTTAATGTGTAGACGGACGCTCCTTCTGGAGCGCTCATGTCGATCTGCGGACTTGATTTCGGAACGTCGAACACGACGCTCGGCACCATCGAAGGCCATGCGCCGGTCCTGGCGGCACTGGAAACCGGCCACACCACGATTCCCAGCGCGATCTTCTACGAAGTCGACGGCGCCGTTCTGATCGGCCGCAGGGCCGTCGAAGCCTATGTCGACGGCACGCCCGGCCGCCTGATGCGCAGCCTCAAGTCGGTGCTCGGCACCTCGCTGATCGACGAGACCACGAGGCTGGGCCGCGAGCGGACCAGTTTTCGCGATGTGATCGCCTATTACCTGGGCGCGGTGAAACGGCGCGCCGAACATGCCACCGGTCGCGAACTGCGCGACGTGGTGCATGGCCGGCCGGTGCACTTCGTCGACAACGCTGAAGACGCCGACCGCAAGGCGGAGCAAACGCTGCGGGAAATCGCGCGCGAGATCGGCTTCGATGACGTCACCTTCCAGTTCGAGCCGATCGCCGCGGCGCTGGACTATGAGCGCCAGATCTCGACCGAGGAAGTCGCATTGATCGCCGATATCGGCGGCGGCACGTCGGATTTTTCGATCGTGCGTATCGGACCACAGCGTCACGGCAAGGCCGATCGCGCCGCGGATATTCTCGCCAATGACGGCTTGCGTATCGGCGGCACCGATTTCGACCGCCAACTCAGTCTCGGCGTCATCATGCCGCTGTTCGGCTTCGGCAGCGCCATGAAGCGCGCCGGGCTCGAGGTGCCGTCGCGTTATTTCCACGACCTCGCGACCTGGTCCAGCATCAACCGCATGTACGAAGCGCGCGTGATGGCGGATATCCGCCAGGTTCGGCGCGAGGCAAGTGAGCCTGACCTGCTCGATCGGCTGGTGCGTGTGGTCGATGAACAGCGCGGCCACACGCTGGCGATGGAGGTCGAGGAAGCCAAGATTGCGCTGTCCGACACGCGGCAGGCTGACATCCCGCTGGAATGGGTCGCGCCCGGCCTGAACGCCGCCATCGGCCGCCCCGATCTCGTCAGCCATACAAGGCAACTGGCCGAGCGCATCGCGGCTCGCATCAAGATTTGCCTCGCGCAGGCGCGATTGTCCGCGCACGACATCGACGCCGTGTTCCTGACCGGCGGTTCGGTGCGGCTCGCCCACGTCCGCAAGGCGATCGCCAAGGCGGTGCCGTCGGCCCGCATCGTCGAAGGCGACACCTTCGGCGCGGTCGGCAAGGGCCTCACCCTCGAGGCGCTGCGACGATATGGACCGCGGGACTGAGAGCACACGAATTTTCGTTGGCGGACGCGCGGCGGCCAAGCCTTCTTCACCGAGGGCCGCGCAACATGGTTCAAGCTGCAGAGCATGTTCGGACTGGTCCGATTCTTCGGCGGCAGCGAACCGCTGGCCTGGACGCTTCGGTGGATGATGTCCGGCACTGTCGTGGTCGCGCTCGTGATGGCCTGGCGCAGCCGATTACCCTATGCGCTGAAAGCCGCGGCGCTGGCCACCGCGACACTCCTCGTCACACCCTACCTGTTCCTGTATGACGAGATGGTGCTGGCGATCCCGGTCGCACTGCTTGTCCGGATCGGCCTGGCTGACGGTTTCTCGGAATACGAACTTCCGGCACTGGGATGTGTGGCGTTACTGCTGTTGAGTTTCCCCTGGGTCGGCGCGCCGGTCGGCCTCGGCGCAGCGTTGATCGTTGCCACGCTGATCGTGCGGCGCGCTGGCGGGCCACGAACGACGATGATGAGCAATATGTCTACGCTATAGCACTCTAGGGTCAAAACTCATTAATATGATTGCTTTCACCAACCTCCAGCAGTTTTCTGAGACGATCGGAAACTGCGACAAGAGCGTGTGTCTGCATGCGAAAATTCAACAAGTCTGATTCCTGATTCGCGTGCCGTAGGATCACGGCAGAGATTGATCCATGTTTAACGCGGGCCGCGCGTCGGATGCGCGGCCGACCAGCCGTGCCGGCACGCCGACTGCAGTGTACCCTGACGGCACCGACGCAAGAACCAGCGAGCCGGCGCCGATCTTGGCAAAGTCGCCGATGTCAACGTTGCCTAACACTGTCGCCCCGGCTGATAGCAGCACGCCACGGCCGATCCGCGGCGCGCCAGCTTCGCCTTCTGGCGAGCTGCTGAGCGTGACCTCCTGCAGCATCGATACGTCTTCGCCGATGACCACGCCTTCACCGATGCTGATACCGGTGCCATGGTCGATAAATAGGGCACTTCCGATAGTCACGGACGGATGAATGCTGACATGCAACGCCTGAGTGATGCGGCCGTGTACCTCGCGGGCGAATTCAGTTCGGCCGCTTTCCCAGAGCCGATGCGAGATGCGGTAAGCCTGCAGCGCGATGTAGCCCTTGAAATGCAGCAGCACGTGAAGAGGGCCGGGACACGCTGGATCACGGTCAAGTGGTGCCCTCAGATCGAGGGTCGCGATCTCGATCAAAGAGGGATCGTCGCGATAGGCCCGTTCGGCAATTCGCCGGGTTACGGTCTTCTCGTCGCGGCTGCCACTGACCGCCACAGCGATCAATTGTGCCAGCGCGCCGGCAAGATTGCTCTGATTAACGACCGCCTCGTGCATCCACGCGGCCAAAGCCGGTTCAGCGGCAGCGACCGCGACCGCCTCACGGTGGATCGTATTCCAGAGCGAAGCGCTTTCAGCCGGTAATGCCAGGCCCATGATGGTCTCCGCAGACTGAGCGAAATCCAGCCATTCACACCCATATTTATATCACAACTCGTCAACGTTGTTGCTTAGACAATAGCAAGATGATTCGGCAATTACGGTGACAGTGCACTCAATCGACTAGCCGAAGCCGTTCGCACCGGAAAGCCGTTGACGAGCGCGCTATCGCCGAACCCGAATGGATCAGGTGCACGGGTCGCGAGGTGAACCAAATCACGCGGCCCTGTCGTTCACAGGCTCGATCCGGTCCAGCTCGGCCGCGATCTTTTGCCGCGCGGTCCGCACGTCAAAGCTGTTCTGCAGGTTGAGCCACAGCTCGGGCGTGGTACCGAATGCCTTCGATAGCCGCAAAGCCGTATCGGCCGTCACGCCGATCTGCTCGTTCGCGAGCCGCTCGATCCGCGTCCGCGGAACGCCGCAGGCTTTGGCGAGAGCGCCGGGAGACAGCCCCATCGGGACGAGGAATTCTTCCCGCAGAACTTCGCCGGGATGCAGCGGTGGAAGCTTCTTTGCCATCTACGATCCTCCTTGGTCCGGGCGGCGATCGGCCGCCTCGGTTTTGCTAGTGATAATCAACGAATTCAACGTCCTTTGGACCCTCCGGGGTCCAGATAAAGCAAATCCGGAACTGGTCGTTCACGCGGATCGAATGTTGCCCGCGACGATCGCCTTTCAGGGCCTCAAGCCGATTGGCGGGCGGTACCCTCAGATCGTCCAGTGTGGCTGCGGCGTTCAGATAACCCAGTTTGCGCCGCGCCACCTTGATCAAATCAGCGGGGAAGCCTCTACGCGTTTCATCGTTGAAGACTGCTTCGGTCAGGGCGTTTTTGAAGCTCTTGATCACGAAAACCATGTATCATTCATTGATACAGTGGTCAATTGTTTCGTATCAAACAATGATACATTTATTCGCGCTTGAGGAGAAGCAAGCGGAGGCGTTCCGCCAGCGGGCGGCGCGCTGGCGGAGAGGGATACCAACTATCCCCATTTCGCTCGCTGCCGTTAGTTGGAGCATGATCCTTTCGGAAAACCGTTACCCACCCATCGGGTCGTGGCCCGAGGGCAAGCTTTTCCGGATCATGCTGTAGCGTTCGCCGATGCTCGTATGGTCGTTACGATGTGCGGCGCGAGCAACGGCTGGCGATACAGGATGGTCCACAAAACCTCTTCCACTTGAGCCGCCGGCCCTCAGCTAGCCGATCGACGCGCCGAGGCCCAAAAACAGCATCGGACCGCCGACGAGAAATATCAGCAGCGTGACACGCCAGCGCGGATCGTCGATCGCGGCGAGAAGCGATAGGCCGGCAAGCGGCACGATCGCTGCAATCGGCAGGTAATAGCGCGGATAGGCGTTTGCGACCCAACCGGTCGAAAAATGCCGGCTATAGCTATAGCTGTAACCGACGTGCAGCGCGAAGGTGACAGCGAGTGCGATCGCTCCTGCGACCACGACAATATCGGGGGTCGTTTCCCGGTTGTTCCCCAGGCGGCGCAGCGACAATACGACTCCCATCAGTGCGGCCATGAGCGCAGCCGCAGGGATCACAAGCATAAGAAGTGGGAAAGTACCGCGGCCTCCGATTGGCATCCAATCGGCAATGAAGCTACAGACGAAATAAAGCAGATATGCTGGAAAAGACTCGCGCGGCAAGTCGGACCAACCAGTGGCGCGTGCCGCTTCGACCAACGCGATCTGCGCTGGGGTCTCCGGTGTCGGGCTGCCATATAGCAGGAAATATACAAAGTATGGTGCGGCCGCGAGCAGGGACGCGAGAACGAACGGCACGGCCGTCGTCCAGCACAAGCGTTTGTGCCACGTCAGATAAACGAGCACGGCACCGACCATGACGCCGGTAAGCACGAGTCCGGTGAACTTCGCCCATGCCGCTACAACCATGCCGGCGAGCGCGACGGTGAGCCATTTGTTGCGATCCGTAGCAGCGAGTTGCCAGGCACCGAGGGTCGCGACGGCACCGCCGAGAAAGGCGAGACTGTCATTGCTGACGGTACCGGCAAGCGGCGCAAGGATGGGAATGCACACGAGCGGGATGGCAAAGGCGTAGAACTCACGGCGCGCAAGGCGCGCGACGAGGCCGAGGCCGAGCAAGGCCGCCAGGCCCACGGTCGTTAGCCAGACATCGAACAGGCGATAAGCCAATATCGCCTGCGGATGCCCTTCAAGCTCAGGGCCCAATGCCGCAAGCAGCGCGTAAAAGACCGGCGGATGGTTGAGGTAATTCGCTTGGTCGGTGAATTGGAACGTATGCGGGTCCAGAAGCCGCATGCTTTCAAGTGCCGGCCAGAGGTTGCCGGTGCTTTGGATATGGGCGATGTAGGAGATATGCGCCAGCTCGTCGAATCCCGGGGCTGGTGCGCTCAGGACCGCGGAGATCGCGAACAGCCCAAGAATGGCCGCCGCGGCCAGTAAGTTGGCTGACGCAGGCGCCGTCCGCGCGTCTGGCGCGCCGTATATCTCTGAACTGGCCATCGAGGGTTATTCATGCGCAGGCAAGCGTTAAATATTCCCTAGATTGTCGTTGGATTTCGCCGGGGCTGCGGATGGCGAGCGCTGGATGTGGGTCGGTATATCGGTAGAACCCGGCCTCCGGAAAGTGCCTATTCACGTGGGATTTGGCGGAGAGGGAGCGCTTCGCATGGCTTGAATTATTTCGCAACCTTGCAGCCTTGGTTTGATCGGTTGCGGCCATTGCTGTTGCCTTGTTGAGGTCTGGAACTGCGTTCACGTCGATATCTCCTCCGGCACGCGCATCGCAAAGCGCGCGCGGTTCGGCAACGCGCAGGCGATCGTTCGCTGCGGCGAGCCGGTGCAACTTCAATTGTGGGTAAGGATTTTTTGCCTGCAATCGCGCCGAAGAGCCCGTTGTTGGGCAGCGCCATCGGCTGTTGGGCAAGGCCATCGGCGTTTTTATTGCGCGATGATGGAATAGTGCCACTGATTTGCCCGACGTGTCAAAATGTTTTCGCAGGATTCGCTCAAAGCATCCATGCCAGCGACCACCATGCTACTTTGCATGGGGTTGTTTTCGATATTTTAGTTGGGAGCGAGAACAGCGTCGGCCTTGCGGCTGTCTTTTTCCGATGATGATCGCAGGATGGCCTGCCGAGCCGTAGCTCGCGAACCGCGCGGCAGCCTTCTTCGCTTCGCTGTGTGAGCGGGCTGGCGGGCCGCGAACGACGATGATGAGCACTATGTCTACGCCATAGTCCTACCCTGATCCGCCAGCCGTTGGAGATGCTGACAGAGGAGGAATCCACCGTTGCAGCGGCGCCGCGATGTGTATATAGTGATTGATCTATACACAATGATCAGGTTGTTGGGATGCGGACCAATATTGAAATCGACGACGAGTTGTTGTCTCAAGCCATGAGGGCGGCTGGCCTGTCGACCAAACGAGCCACCGTGGAAGAGGGCTTGCGGTTGCTGGTTCGGGTGCGCAAGCAGGCCAAGGCGCTTGCGGAACTCAAGGGATCAGGGTGGGAGGGTGATCTGGACGAAATGCGTCGGGGCCGCCGGCCACGCCGGTCGTGATTCTCGTCGACAGCTCCGTCTGGATCGCGCATCTGCGCGGCCATCGAACGCCAGCAACCGCCAAACTGGAGGCTGCTGCCAGTCGGGAACCGCTTCTGATCGGCGATCTCATCCTGCTAGAGGTTCTTCAGGGCGCCCGGGATGAGTCTCATGCCGCGCGGATTGAACGCGGACTGCGCCGGTATGCTCTCGTGCCGCTTCTGGATGCCGATCTTGCCCCTCGCGCCGCCCGGAACTATCGCAAGCTGAGAGAACTGGGGATCACGATCCGCAAGACGGCCGGCATCATTATCGGCACCTTCTGCATCGAGCGTCGCCACTTGTTGCTACACGACGACCGCGATTTCGCGCCGATGGAGGAACATCTCGGTCTCATGGTCGCGTAAGACGGCGACGGAGGGGCCAGGACAGTTGCCGGATAACATGTCGCGCTAGCTGGACTGGCGCGGGCCACGGCCGACGATGATGCGCACTATGTCTACGCTGTAGCCCTCCCTTAGTCGTTATTCACGGGTCCGCTAACAAAGCTCAATCCCTATCTGGCCATGGGTGGCGTGGCGATCCCGCTGGAAGGCAAGCGGCCCATCCATAAGGATTGGACGCGGCGTCGGTACTCCAACGCCAAGGTGGTCACCAAATGCGTGGCAGAGGGCCGTAACGTCGGCTGGCGTATTCCGGACGGCGTGGTGGTGGTCGAAATCGATGTGCGCAACGGAGCGACACCGGACGTAATCGATGCGTTCGATTTCGAGTTCGGCACCGATCTACTCGCCAACCCGCGCCGAGTGAAAACCGGCGGCGGTGGATGGCACATCTTCTTCAAGGTTCCCTCAGGTTCGCGGTTCGTCAACGAGCTGAAGGACTTTCCCGGCATCGAATTCAAGGGTGTGGGCCGCCAAGTGGTGGCCGCCGGTTCGATCCACCCGGATACTGGAAAGCCCTATGAGATCGAAGGCGACTTCTCCGCGCCAATTGTGGAGTTACCCGAAAGCGCCCTGCGAGCAATCACACGCCCGGAGGGTCCAGCCACCACCGTCTCAGTAGGCCAGCTTGATCAAGAGCAAGCGGAGCAAGTTCTTGCTCGGCTCAAGCCGGAAGAGTTTCACAGCCACGACCGTTGGCTGAAGCTGATGATGGCTATCCACCACGCGACGGGGGGCGACGCGCGCCAGGAATTCATTGATTGGTCCATCGCCGATCCGAACTATGCGGACCAAGCCGAACAAATCGGACGCCGTTGGGATTCGCTGCACGCGGATTCCAATATGGCGCGGATCACGATCGGAACGCTGCGCCACTTCCTCGCCGAAGCCAAAGCCCTTGACGTGCTTCCGCCCGATCAAGATGCCGCTGCAAAGGACTTCTAATGCACAACCACATCCGCAACGTCATCGCGAACGGAGATGTCCCAAGCTATAACTACATCATCAATTGGCTGGCATGGGCCGCCCAGAACCCGACGAAGCATTGTGAAGTTGCCATTGTGTTTCTCTCCGAGGAAAAAGGCACTGGCAAAGGCTTCCTTTGCCGGGCGATGTGCCGCCTGTTCGGCTCGCACGGGCTGCACATTTCGAATCGTAACCACCTAACCGGCAAATTCAACGCGCACTTCATGCAGTGCGGACTCCTGTTCTGCGACGAAGTGATTTGGCCCGGACACAAGGAAGACGAAGGCGTGCTGAAAGCGCTGATTACGGAACCGTCGTTGACGGTGGAGCCGAAAGGCGTCAACGCCTATTCGGTGTTGAACGCGCTGAAGCTCATGCTGGCATCAAACGAAAAGTGGGTGGTGCCCGCGTCCGGCAACGAACGCCGCTACGCCGTTTTCGAAGTGTCCGCCAAACATAAGCAGGATCATGCCTACTTCCGGCGGATGGCCGATCAACTGGACAACGGTGGGCTTGGCGCGATGCTGCACGATCTTTTAGAGACGGACCTTGAAGGCTGGCATCCCCGACAGGACATCCCGCAAACCGAAGCACTGGCCCGGCAAAAGGAACTTACCGCCGAGCCGGAAGTGAAGCTCATGGCCGACATTCTGGAGTCAGGCGATTTACCGGGACGGTGTGGCAAACCCAACAAGGCGCGGGCAGAGGAGTTCTATGACTACATGCGAAAGCGGTCGAAGCCGTTGCAGTATTGGAGCGATCAAGATTTTGCAAAGTTCATGAAACGGATGGGGGGCGAGCGGAAGCGGTCCAATGGCACAGTGTGGGTATTTCCCCATTTAAGGAAACACGCGCACGCTTTCGTGAAGTGCGCCCGTGGTGGCCGGAGTTCGACTCCACCGTAATCGATTGGGAATCAGAGTTCGCCGGGGACGACGATGGCTGAGCCGTACCTGTCCAAACTGTCCACTATCTGCCCGCTCCTAACCCATTGATTTATTTATATTTGGACATTTTGGACAGATTGGACGGATATCAATGATCATCGGTAATCAGTCGATTCGCCAGAAATTCATAAACCAGGCCGCACTGTCCAATCTGTCCATAAATGCAAGAAACCCCAGGGGCACAGCGGTTTCTTCGTGGACAGGTTAGCGGACAATCGGCCCAAAGTGGACAGGTCACCACATCAAGCAGCCGAATATTTTGGACTGATGATAGCGATTATCCGGCCGCGACCATGACCACGAGTCATCGAAGGCCCTCACGTCCCCCGCGCTGAAAATATTTTCAATTCGCGCCTAGGGGTGCTTAAGCTCAAATGCAAAGCGCCAAAAATATATTCAAAGTAGCGGGTCCCATACAGCCAATACGCAATGCGGGCAATGCGGAGGCGCGTGATGGTCGCAGCTACAAAATATTTTGAAACCGGGTAGCTGATACCTAAGCCTCGCACTGACAAGGGTGGATGGACGCGCACGCGCTTTAAAAATTCGCGACAGTTTTCGTTCACGTTCGCGTCCGTTCGGCCGGCAGGGTCATAGCTAAATGGCCTTTGGTCATAGGTTGGTCGACGGGAGCGAGACCGATGGCTCCTTCGGTCAGAAGTCGCATGAAGCAACGGCGCGTCCGTTTTCCTCGACAGCGGACGTTCATCGACCACAGCGGGACGTCCGCTTTGTGCCGTGAGGAGACTCATGCGCCGCAGCAAACCACATCTCTATTCGATCACCCCGTTGGCGCAGGTAAGCATGGGCGCTACACTGCTTCGGTACCAATGCCCACGGCCAGTTCGGGTCCCACCGAAATGGGTTGTCCGCGATATGTTCGATTTACCGATGCATTCCTGGTGGCGCCGCACCAAGACCGGCGCCACCTTTCCGAGGGCTTTGGCGAATCGCCCCTAATCTCCCGTCCGCGCGGTCGCCTCAACGGCGCGCGCATACACACACTTGAATTCTCCAAAATTTCGGAGGACCTTCGGTAATTCGGAGGTCGTTGCAGACGCTTAAGCGGCGCGGTCGACATTCGCATTTTGCGATGTGGCGGCGACGCCTTGAGATCAAGCGAACGACTCTTGAATCAAATCCGAAGCAAAGCGCACTACAGTGGTCCTCATCGGCAAGGTCGCAGCTCAGCCGGACCTTCGCCGTCAGAATTTGACAGTGGCACCCAATCAAATTGTTGTGTTACAATTGGAGTAGTCGAATAGCCGGGGCTTCGAATGTCCAAACTTCGAGTAACAGCGATTCTAATCGTTGGTTCGATTCTTGATCTGAATTCAACGTTTGCTCAAGCCGGTCCTTGTAGCAACGACATTGCACAATTCGAAGCAGCGATACGACAATCGGCAGGAAATCCGAATGCGGGATTGACAGCACCACAGTCGATTGGCGCGCAACTTGATCGCCAGCCAACGCCCGATTCTCTGAGAAAAGCCAAAGAGCGCTTGCAGTCAAAATTCTCAGCGACTATGGCCCGGGCCAAACGTCTTGATGCAAAGGGTGATCTCGCTGGCTGTACTCGCGCGCTTTCTGAAGCGAAACGGATGTATATACTGTGAAAATGGTAGCTATTCTGAGCGCGTTGACGAAGAGGAACTTCAAATGAGAATTTCCGCTGCGCTTGTTACCACATCGACACTCCCGCTTTCTCTTACACAGCTCGTGCCGAGCTTTACCCGACGCTGCCGTGTCGCGTGTTTGTCGACACCGACTACACCAGATTCCAGGTCAAGGCGGGACGGTGTGGCCCTCATACGCTCACAAATTGTTCACGCTAACGACCCGGGAGTTTCCTTCAAGACGTCGAGGGAGCTGTCGCATTACGTTATAGGATAGTACGCTAGCGCGGGAGCGATTGAATGAAACTGCTCCCAACCAGACAACGATGGCTCCTCGCTCTAGCGGCCATTGCGGTCGCTTATCTCATGCTGGCTTACGTCCTGCTCCCTGTCTTGTGGACCCATCACGAGCATGAACCCGGCCTGGCCTCCATGCCAATGGTTACACGCACCAGCGCCGGAATTCCGGGAGATGCACTTAACGTCGGACTCGTTGGCGTCAAAGAAGACGTGCTTCGCGCCATGCACGAGGCGGGCTGGTTTCCTGCCGATCCGATCACGTTGCGCACGAGCATCGAGATCGTCGGCAGCGTGGTGCTTGACCGGCCATATCATGATGCGCCAGTCAGCCCTCTTTATTACAACGGGAAAAAGGAACAGCTAGCCTTCGAAAAGCCAGATGGCAGCAGCGCTGACAAGCGACACCACGTCCGCCTGTGGCTGGTTCTCGAAAAGGCGACAGATGGCCGTCCGGTCTGGCTCGGCTCGGTCACGTTCGATCGTGGGGTAGGTTTGAGCCACGACACCGGACAGGTCACCCACCATATCGGGCCCGACATCGATGCGGATCGCGACCTGCTGATGCGCGACTTGCGAGAGGCGCGAATGGTCAAAACTCTGTTCCAGATTTCCGGAACTGGCCCGACATTGCTCGGCCGAAATGGCGAAGGCGATCCTTATTACACGGACGGAGAAATCGACATGGCCAGTCTTGTCGTTGATGGCGTCAGGCGAACGGAGCCGCCCGAGATATTGCCGCCGCCGCCGCTGATCGTCCTAAAGGATCAAATTTGGCACGGCGTCGACAATGCGGTGAGCCAATAACATTCCTCTCCGGCCATATCGGCCTCCGCTCGACGTGCCCGATGTCCGAGATGGGTCCCTTCCGGACTCTCGCGCCGCAAAAAAAGGTGGAGGATTAATTGAGACACTCCTGTCGTTCGTGCCTCCGACATCATGGGCATCTTGTTCCTGGTTTTCCAGGCCACCCCAAAATCGTACCTGGATGACCGGTTTTCCAGTCAGCCGCACCTGGCGGATATTCGGCTGGTTTGGTCGATCAAGCCGTCGGCAAGCCGAAGTTCGGCGGGACCTGGACGTGGCACGTTTCATCGACCTAATGCTCCCAATCTCCTTCAAGCCTCTGCTCAAATATTTGCGTCGGTACTCCCTGGTGAACTACGGCAAACTCCTTGAGAGGAAGCGAGGTGGTTACACCCACAACATTGGAATTAACGGCCTCTAAGGTCAGCATCTGACCTGAGTCCAAATCATGGATTAAGCCAGCATTCGCCACACTTCCGGCTACGCAACCATTGGTGAGACAAATGACATAGGGAATTTGCATGGGCGAACCTTGGTCGACAGTCAATTTGATGCCGGGCTGCAAAAATGATCCGGGGGTCACGAAAATCTGCAGACGAGCAACAGGATCGCCCTCTCGTTCGATCAGATCGACCCTGAGCGCGATCTGACCCGTGTCCCATCTACCGTTGATGGTCGTGCGACAAACCATTTTCGACCCGGCCTCTCGGGTGGCCTTGAAACACACCTTGCGCCACGGCGTGTACGTTAGCGGGCGATCTGGCTGTCGTCCCCGAGTAGCGATCTCCGCCTCAGAAAAATTCTCGGTCGCCGGTACGTCGCCAAATGGCACCAGTTGTTGCGCGTCGACCCTCATCACTGTGGTCGCCATGAACACCACAAGTGATCCAGTTGCCAGGAATCGATACCGGGCTGATCGTGCCGATGAGTACAGAAGCCGAATGTCCATAAAGCAATTCCTTTCATGGATGTTTGGCCAGGAATTCGCCGACAATGGGCGCCCAGAGTTGAACGGCATCGGCCGAGTCTATCAAAAAATGGCCGTCCCCTCCGAAATCGGATAACAGATGATATTCGACATTGCCGCCTGCGGCCCGAAACGCTTCCGTCATCCGCTTTGACAGATCAGGTCCAAAATAACTGTCGTTACGGGTGTAGATCCATAACATTGGAACGCGCGCCGTGCGGCCGAATTCGGCAACGGCATCGACCAGCCTATCAGGGGCACAGTTGTTGTTGGGTTTGCCATTGAAGTGGCCGCCGCGGCCGGCTGCAAACCCGATGATCGCCCGCACAGATTCTGGATTTTGACTGCCTAGCGCAATCGACCCCCAACCACCTCCCGATTGGCCGACAATGATGACCTCATTGCGCTTGATAAATGACTGAGTTGACATGTAGTCGATGATCCACTTGTCAATCGACGCGACGGCAAGCCCCGCTTCACGAAACTCAGCATCCGAACATTTTCCCACGCCCGAGAAAAAAAGCCCGAACAGACCTCGCTCGGGGATTTCGATCGCAGTAGCACCGTATCCAGGGCGTACAGGTGCGACCACCACGTAGCCCTGTCGCGCAAACCAAAGTGCGGCGTCACGGAATTCAATGGCGGGAAAATAGCTTCGCTGCATCGTGTCAAGCGAAACTCCATGGTTCATCACAACGAGTGGAAATGGACCGCCACCGCCGCCAACGGGTCGGATCAGATAGGCGAGCATCGGCACAGGCGAGGAGGGAATCGCCCACATCTCCTCGTGAACCTGCGGCGCGATCGAGGGAACAGCCTGCTGCGCGAGCGCCGCGAGCGGCAAAACCGCAATGCCAGCAATTATTGCAATGAGGTACCGCCGCCGCATCGGTGCGTGCCCCTGCTGTGTATCACTACAGCGTAGAACCTTTAGGAGAGACATCCAAGCGTCGAATGTCCGCGTTGGGTCAAGAGGCGAAATCCCTGTCCATCTTATCTATGTCTCCCATCCACCGAAAGCGGACTTGTCAGCATGATTGGCATGTCACATTTCCCAACAGGTTGATCGATGGCCTCGTTGATACGGTTTTCTATATTGTTATTTTCCGCTTAGCGCGTTGTGCTCTCTGTCGTCAAATTCTTGGGCCCGGGCCTTTTGTGCTTTTGGCACCGCCTCGATCAACAGCGCGAGCGCCTCGCTGAAGCCAGAAGCGGCGTAAGATTCGCCCCGATAGTGCCCGAGACGCACGACGACGAGATCGTGCGAGGGAATAATCAGCGTGGTCTGCCCGCCAGCGCCCGCCATGTAATAGGCATCGCGCGGGACTGGATATTGCCCGTCGCCGTTGAGCCAGAAGAAAGCGCCATAGATCGGCCGATTGTCCGCGGCCCAGGCGGGCGCAAGCGTGCTGACGAATGTGGTGTAGCCCTCTGGGAGAATGCGTTCACCGTTCCAAACGCCCCCGTGAAGAAAGAGATTGCCAAGCCGCGCCCAGTCGCGCCCGGAGCCCACCTCATAACCTTGCCCTAGGAAATTTCCGAACGGATCAGTTTCGATCACCATGGTACGGATGCCGAGCTTGTCGAACAGCACCCGCTGCGGAAATGAGAGATATTCGTCGCCGCTTTTTTCGACACCGAGCCGGATTAGATAGCTGATCAGGACCGGATCGGTGTTGTGATAGCGTCCAACCGTGTTGGGAGGCCATTGCAATGGCCGTGTCGCCGCGTAGTGAAAGGAATCGATGCCGCCGGTATAAAGGTAAACGTGATCCGGGTAAGGCCCCGTTGGGTCATAATCCGGGTCTTGGGGCGCCTTGATCCGAAGCCCGCTCGACATGTGAAGGATATCAGCAATGCGTATTTTGGCGCGCGGGTCGCCGGGCGTTTGCCATTCAGGAATCGGTGCCGGCTGGTCCAAATCATAGACGCCGTCTTTGACCAGAATGCCAAAGAGCGTTGCCGTAATGCTCTTGCCCATGGACCAGCCTTCGAGCGGCGTCTGCGCCGTAACACCTTCCGCGTAGCGCTCGGCAATGAGCCGGCCTTTCCACGTCACAACGAACGCCGCGGTCAATCCTTCGGCCGGCTGGAACGCGGCATTCACGGCAGCTTTGAGTTTCTCGGCGTCGATCTCTGTCGGCAGCGGCTCCTGCGGCAGCATGTCGCCCATGGGCCACAGTTGGGTCGCGGGATCGGGCAATCGGCTCTTGACGGCGACCGGCTTGAAATTCATGGCGCTCTCGCCGATCGAGAGCGTGACGCAACCCTGGCTCCCGAGATATTTGGCGGTACGGGTCACGCCATTAGGGAGCATGACGTGGACCGCCTTGTTGGCGCGATCGATGACCGGCTTGCCGAGCTTCGCGCGCTGTCCGTAGGGCGCAGTGAAAAACCCAACATTTTCGGCCGCGAAATCGGGCGCAAGGCCGGTCATGAAAACAGCTGAGCACATTACCTTCGCAAATCCAGCGGCATGATGCGTCAAGGGGTCGCCTGGCGGCGGCACATAGGGCGTATCGAGTTCGAATGATTTCGCGCGGGCGATGAGCGCGTCTTTGGTGGGAACCTGCGCGGCCGCCGCCGTAGCGGTGAGGGCCACAAGAATTGTCACCAGAAGACCTGTATTCATGATCGCCTCCCGCGATAAACGATAATCGTTTGGTTCAGTTGCTGCGCATGCAACGCATCAATATGCCCTAGCGCATCTGAGTAAGAGTATGGGCCATTACTCGCGGCGCAGGTTATCAGATCGGCGGCACAACCGCTCGGCCGCTGGCTAAGGCCGGCGACTTCCGTTTCAGGGTCAAACTGAGAAGAACTCAGCACGAGCAAATATCTTCCGGGTTACCCCTGAAAGCGGTCATTACTCAATAAAGTCGGCATGTCTGAAAGGTGCCAAAAGGCGACTAAATCTATCCTTCGCGTATCGTGCCCTTGTTTTGACGCTCTGGCTTCCGGTCGGCCTTGAGAATCACCTGGAACTTCGGCATCGGCTGCAGGTGTTCGAAGTGAAACATTTCCATCAACGACAAGCGCGATTTGCGCGCCTTCAACAGCCGCTCGACCTCGGTGGCCCCATAGCTGAGCATTTCACGAAACTGACGATTCCGACCAGATTGCTTAGCTCTTTCAATGTGCCATTCGCTTCGGCGCTTCCCCGGTGGTGGCTGCTTGTAGAAAAGCTCATACGCGACATCCACATCACCGACCGTCTCGACTTTTGGATCAAGCATGCTGCCATA
>WNGM01001063.1_pt1 | contig 30727 bp, 26 predicted proteins | sample 5400571 | NCBI WGS metagenome assembly WNGM01 (sample SAMN13153378, study PRJNA577476) | soil metagenome | isolation source: 100 cm soil or saprolite under Garry oak tree replicate 2 | place: USA:California | collected 2016-06-15 | reverse complement strand
TCTGCGGCAGTTAAAAGTCGAGGGTATCAGTATCTTCCTCAATTCGCATCAGCTTGCCGATGTAGAGGCCTTGTGTGACCGCGTGGCGATCATCGACCATGGTCGGATCTTGAAAGTGGGACCACCCCAATCTCTGTTCGACGAGCCTCTGACCCTGGAGGTGCACGTGAGTTGTGTGAGTAAGGAACTGCTCCACCGTCTTGGGTCCGTGGCGCTGGCAGTGCGACAACAAGAAGCCGCCCCATGTAATCTTCTTGTTGAAGTGCAGAATGAAGAAGATGCGGCAAATGTTGCTGATATCGTTCATGACTGTGGGCTGCGTCTTTATGCTCTGGCACCACAGCGACGTTCACTAGAGCAGCTCTTCCTACGTACTATCGATTCGTCGCGTCATTGAGGATTTTGTCATGGGATTATTGTTGATCGCCCGCTTCACCTTTCAAGAAGTCATACGCCGCAGGCTCTTCCTGGCAGTGCTTCTGCTGAGTGCATTGATCGTGGGGGCATTTGCACTCCTCTTTGGAGAAGTGATATCTCAGGTTGGCGGCAGTAATGGACAGGGCATCGATCCACAAGTCTTCTTGCTCGGTATAGGGGTGTTTCTTGACGTGGCAGCCATCTGGTTAGTCTACCTGCTGAGCAGCCTGCTGACCATCGTCATGGCTGCAGGCATGATCTCCAGCGAGGTCGATGCCGGTACTTTTGCAGTAATTGTACCAAAGCCGCTGGCCCGTGCCGAGATAGTCTTCGGGAAGTGGTCAGGGTACGCATTGATCCTGGGCGTCTACACGGCGTTCCTCTTTCTTGCCTTCTTAGCGGTGGTTTACTGGCTAACCGGTTACTGGCCGTCGCAGACATTCAGTGCCCTGGGTATGCTCGAACTCGGCATGCTAGCGCTGCTGGCACTTACAACGCTGGGTAGCGCCTTCGTGCCCACCATCGTCAACGGCGCGATTGCCCTCATGCTATTTATTGGAGCGCCAATTGCCAGTATTGTACAGTTCATTATACAGTTTGCCTCTCCGGCAAACCTCCAGACAGTACAAAATATCACTACCGTTATCAACCTGGTTATGCCGACCGATGCCCTCTGGCATGGCACCTCCTACTACCTGCTGCCTCCTGCGGCAGTCTTTGCGGCCATGGGGCAATCTACCAGTGGCCTCAATACGCCCTTCACATCTGCCGAGCCGGTGGCCTGGACGCTCGTTGTCTGGGTTATGCTCTACTCTATCGCTCTGCCTGTTGTTGCTGCCATCCGCTTCCAGCACCGGGACCTGTAGCCATTAGCAGGTGCTCTGATGCTCAATTATCCCAATTTCTGCGCAATGAATTCAGTCCTCCAGGGCTGCATACAAATCAACAAGGGGTATGGCAACTCCCTCTTGTTCCTGCTCATTTACGCGTGGTGCTATCTTTGACTATATCCCCACCTGCTGCTGGTTGCTCACGAATCGGATTCCAGAGAGGGTAGGGAATGCCGGCTGCACGGTTGATGGCGATGGCCTGAAGAGTGAGTAGGATGACGGCCACCATGAGCAGTAAGAGTTGCCAGGGTTTTGTCAGGATGCCCAGCGAAATAATGAGCGTTGTCGCACCCGCAGGAGGATGTGGCGATTTGAATAGCACCATCAACCCGGCAGTCAGCCCTAAAGAGAGTGCGGCAGCAATCACTCGTGGCCAGGTCACTCCAACGGCCAGTGCGGGTCCGGCCATTGTCAGACCTGTGATCACCAGGCTGAAGTAGCCTGCAATGACACCCACAGCGTGACCAATGATAGTATTGCGCGGAGAAGCGCTCGGCGCAGTTGGCGTGTAGAAAAAGAGGAAGGCAGTCGGCCCGAGCGAAGGAAATATGAAGGGCGAACGTGTGATAACGGCCAGGGTTGCCATGATCCCGATGCTGATACAGCCGTTGATGAAGCTGAAGACCGCGAGGACAGGTATATTAGCGTAGTGCTCAAGGAGCCAGGGAAGGCGTGCATGCGTCAGGATGCCGCGCAGGACATCAGACATCTCGCCCCCGATGGGGTGTTCGCGATCAATACGATAGCGTATACGACCACCAGGAAGCGTATCTGGTGGATCGCTGCCCGGATCGCGCTTTATTGATGTGTCCGGTGAGTGCGCTTCTGGCTCCATTCATTTCTCCTCGTTATATCCCTATTGCCCCTCGTCGATCCTCCTGCGGGGCCAGAAGTATACGATAAGTGACACGATAAAGCCAACAAAACTGACCAGGGCTAACCAGGCCAGAATGCTCGCCTGCCCGGAAAGCAAGTCAAAGAGCGCCACGGTAATCAGCCAGAGCTGGACGATAAGGATAACGGCAACGATAAATATCTGTCCCTGCACAATCGCAATGCGCCCCGATGAGCCCCGGTAGTTAGGGCCCGGCATCGGACCTCTCGGCCCCCATGGCGGTCGAACCATAGGCGGGTCATCAGGATTAGCTACCTTCCTTCTTCGCCTTGTTCCGATATCCCGGCTCATGCTCATCGTGGCACCTCCTTTACCGCGTAAATGGTTCCGTTGGAGATAGCGATTTGAATTACCGGGAGCGGGCGGGTTGGCGGTCCTGCCAGGACGTTACCTGTTGCGGCATCAAAGAGACCATCATGGCAGGGACAATGGAGCCTGCCATCACCCTGGTAGACCACCGCGCACGACAAGTGGGTGCACACATTGCTATATGCCACCAGCCCCTTATTTGGCAGATTGATAAGGATTCCCTGGGCATATTGGTCGGGGAAGTCAAACACCTTCCACTGGTTCTCGCCTAGTTCACCCGGCTTTGCAATTGGAACGGCCTTCACATTCGGGCCAGATGGTAAATTGCCAATGATCGCTAGCGCACTCGTTGCCAGGAAGAGCGCACCTGTGCCCGCTACGAGAAAGCGCAGCATATCACGCCGCGTCATAATCTCATCTTCATCCCATGGATAGGGAAATTCTTCACGCCACTCCTCCGTAGGCCCCTGACCTTGCATGACTGATCCACCGGTGACCTGATGCTCGGCCTCTGGGGTAGGGGGTGGTGCGGGTAGTGTTTCGCGCTCATCCTTTGGATTGATTTCTTGTACCATTAGCCTCTCCAGATCGAATTATTTGGACGTAGATGCAACAGGAGTCTCTTCTGGCGGTGAAGCAGCACTCGCCGGCACCGGTTCACGAGGCTGGCGTGGCGTCCAGGGACTCGGCGGAGCCGCGCGTTGTGGTATACCGGCGCTCCCTGCGCTTATCCAAGCATCGGCGTTGGTATCCGCCGTCGGTGCAGGTACATTCCAATCTTTGCCCAGGCTGGCTTCTTCTACAAGCGCCAGCAGGTCAAGTTCTTCGTCCTCGTTAGTCATTACCACGTAATTGCGTGTACGTACCCTCTGCTGGCCAAAGTAGAATGTATTGATGGGTTTTGCCCCCTGCCTTGCTCGTCCGGCTGCAATCCACTCCTCGTATGTGCCATAGAAAATGGCCTGTGTTGGGCAAACGGTTGCACACATCGGGCCTTTCCCCTGCGTCGTCCGGTCATAGCACAGGTTGCATTTGCGCATATAGTGGCCCGCAATGTCGAACTTCGGTACGCCGAATGGGCAGGCGTAACCGCAGTTTTCACAGTAGATGCATCGTGTTTCGTCCGCCGATTGTACAACGCCATCGGGACTCACCAAAATGGCTTGCGCGGGACAAACTTGTGCGCAAGGGGCCAGCGGGTCCTCGCAGTGCATACAAAGCGTAGGCGAGGAAGCCACGGTATTATGGCGTTCGACATAATCGATGTAGATCATGCTCTCGCCTTTGTGCGACTCACACTCGCGGCAGGCAGCCACACATGAGCGGCATCCGATGCAGCGTGAAGGATCGAGGAAGATTCTTTTGACCATCTCTGACATATCTCGCCTCTATTCCGTTAATATTTACCGCAAGGTTGGAGTTGGTTTACTGTTTGCCATAGGCAGTTCATGGCGGCGTTTCCGGGCGGCGGCAAGTGCCGCTGCGCTTTCCTCTTTTGCCCATTCTGGCGCTTGTGCTGCACGCGTAGCAGCGCAGGCACATACTTTATACTCTGGAATCTTGAGCATTGGCTCCAATACCGGGTTAGTAAGCTGGTTGACCGCCTGCCTATGTCCGTAATGATAGGGAATGAACAAGGTATCCGGGCGTATCGAGCGCACGACCAGCGCGGGAACCGTCATTTCGCCCCGCCTTGTACGAACTGTTACCCAGTCGCCATCGCCGATACCCAGCCTGGTCGCCATTTGCTCGTGGATTTCCACCCAGGGGTAGGGTGCCATCTCTTTCAAAAATGGCGTGCGCCGCGTCTGGTTGCCCGAGAGGTAGTGGTAGATGACACGCCCGGTCGTCAATATCAATGGATACTCTTCATCTGGCTCTTCTGCCGCTGGGATGTATTCAATCGGGTGGAAACGTGCCTTGCCATCGGGGAAGCCAAAACGCTTCTCGTATAGACGCGGCGTACCCGGATGATCTTCCGCCGGGCAGGGCCAGAAGACGCCATTCTGCTCGGCAATCTTCTCGTAGGTAATACCCCAGTAGTCTGATTTCGCTCCCCTGGTACAGAGCCGCAATTCATCGAATATCTCGCGCGGGGATTGGAATTTGAAGTATTCGCCCTTGCCCAGGCGCCGTGCCAGTTCACAGAAGATTTGCCAGTCAACCCGCGCCTCGCCTGGGGGATCAACCGCCTTGTTATATTTGATCACGCGTCCTTCCAGGTTCGTAACTGTGCCCTCGTCCTCTGCCCACGTAGACCCTGGCAGCACAACGTCTGCCAGCTCGGCAGTCTCTGAGAAGAAAAAGTCTGTCACTACGAAAAAGTCCAGTCCTCGCAGCGCCTGCTCGACTGTATGCTGGTCGGGCAGTGAGACCATCGGATTCGAGCAGATCATGGAGCAGGCGCGGATCTCCTTGCGGAGCATCGCCGGTATCATCAGCGTGGCGGGATAGCCTGCATGTGGTAGTTCTTTCTCATCGATGCCCCAAACCGAGCAGATGTACTCCCGGTCTTCCGAGTTGTCGATTTCACGACAGCCTGGCAATTGTGATGCCTTCTGCCCCATTTCGCGACCGCCCTGCCCGTTGCCCTGTCCGGTCAACGTCCCATAACCGGCCCCCGGCCTGCCAAAGTTGCCCGTTGCCAGGGCAAGGTTAATCGCCGTCACCCCGTTGTCTACACCCTTGCTTTGGTGTTCCAGTCCGCGTGCCTGGTAGAGCAGGGCCGCCCTCGCTCCCCCGTACATACGTGCCGCCTCGATGATGGCTGCGGGCCGCAAGCCGCACACTTGCGCTACGCGCTCCGGCGGGAACTGCTCTACAAGCGCTTTTGTCTCTTCCCACCCAACAGTGCGTTCGCGAATGAAATCTTCATCTATCAATCCCTCTTTGATGATCACGTGCAGCATACCGTTGAGCAGAGCAGAGTCTGTTCCAGAGCGCAGTGGTAGGAAAATGTCGGCTGTGCGCGCAATCGGTGTCTGGCGGGGATCGGCCACAATAAGCTTGCAGCCGCGGTCTCTTGCCTGCCAGAGATAGCTGGTGATGATGGGGAAGCACTCGCCGACATTCGCACCAATCACAAAGATGCACTCTGCATGCAGCATATCGCTGACAGGATTGGCGGCACGGTCAAGGCCGAGCGAGCGCTCATTTGCCCCTGTTGCCGAGGACATGCAGAGCCGGCCATTGTAATCGGTATGGCGCGTTCCAAGGGCGACACGTGCAAACTTACCCATCAGGTAGCATTTCTCGTTCGTCAATGACGAGCCGCTATAGCTTGCAACAGCATCTTTGCCATACTCCGATTGAATGGCATGGAAGCGCTGCACAATGGTATCGAGTGCTTCGTCCCAGCTTACGCGCTCTAAGGGACTATTTTTTCCGTGTCGCCGCATCATTGGATAGAGCAGGCGATCGGGATGATTCACGGTTTGATAGGCTGTGGCCCCTTTAGGGCAGAGCATGCCGTGGTTCAAAGGAAAGTCTTCGCGCGGCTCCACGCCGACGACCTTCCCATCCGCCACTTTTAGATACATGCCGCATTGCACACCGCAGTAGCAGCAGTGTGTTGGAACGTAACGATCGATCTGCACGTCAGTCTTCCAGCGGATCGGTGCAAATTCTCCCGAATGAAAGTCGAACGTTTCGGGCTGGTTTTCCCTGTGACGGCGAAATATACCTTTATCTACGCTCATATGTCTATCACCTTACTCATAAGAAACGGTTGCCCTCGCCGCCAAGCGCAGCGAGGTTGGCCTGGGCACGCATTACGCGCTTACACGTTGGGCAAAGGTCTTGCCACCACAGTGTACTCGTCGCTTTTTCTACATCGGATGCTGCTTCGGGCTTAGGAGCCAGGACCATCCTGGTCTCCCCCGCAGGCCGTACCTCCCCTACAGCCATAGGAGCTTCGCGAATCGTGTAGTTCTCACCAACCTGGTAGAGCGTTTTCTTCAAATCCTGAATGAAGCGAACGGGTGCAAACTCTTCTCCACAGCGCGCGCAGCGCTGCATTTCCGTATTTTCTCCGGTGCGCCAGTACAGCTCGATGCCAACCGTTGCCGGGCGCTCAATGAGATGGAAAAACTTCCCAAATGGCAGCGAGATCAACCAGAGGACAACCACTGCTTCGTGAGTGAGGGAGATATACCAGTAGTATTCACCGCGCAGCCACGTACTATCAGCCGTGAGCGCGAGTCCCGTAACTACGATGGCCAACAACAGCGCCAGCGGGATGATATCGTAACGGAAACGCTGCACCGAAATCAGCGCGAGGTCATGAAAGCGCCTGTGGAATGCCAGCACAAGTCCTATGAATAGCAGGAGCGCAGTGAAATCAAGGGCGTGAAAGAGCATAAAGGCTGAGATGGAGTCTACGGGGAGGGTAAAGAATGCGAAGCCGAAGATCCAGATCTGGTAGAGCCCTGTTGGAGTTTGGGTGAAGCGCAGCCAGCCAAAGGTCAGGGGGAAGGTGATGGCGCACGAGAGAATCACTCCCCAGAAGATGCACTGGTGCATTACCCAGCGATAGAAGCCGCGCTTACGGATAAATTGCTGCGAAAATAGGTCCCAGATTGCCTTTGGAATCAGCAAGGTGTAGCTGCGAAAGTTCTCGTAGGAGAAAAACAATTGCCAGCTTCGCCTCCAATAGCGCCATGTCGGTGGGCGAGCCAGCCAGAATGTGTACTTATAGGTCACGGCCGCTACGGCGAAGATTGTTGCCACTGCATAACCGATGAGTGCCGCGTCGAACCAGTGAAACCCTCGTGATCCCACGGCAATGAGGATTGTGAGAATGATCGCCGCTCCAATTCCATAAAGGATTGAACGTGTTCGCAGGCTTAAGAAAGAAGTGGCTGTATTGGGTTCGTGTGACTTACGGTCGGGAGTTTCACTACCCGGCGTCTTCGAAGGTACAACAGATTGTGCCATTCACTTATTCCTTTCGCTGCACGCTGGTAGATTCAGTTTAAGAGTTACTGCCTTGCGTCAGGAAACAGGTGTAGGGACAAAGTACGCCTCATGTTCTACGAATATAGTAAATAGTTCTTGCGCTTGCCAGGAACACCTCTGTACAAGTGACACGTGACAAGATACATGTTTCGTTCCAATTCTGTGTACTATGCAAAAATTGTAGCTTACGTGTCTACATAACGCAAACTCTTCTATGCTTCTTCAATCGAAGCCGCAGGCGCCTTGCTACCAAAAACATAAGAGACTTTGTGTCGGTTTAAGCCTCGCACAATTCCGTGTAGACCTCGTAGATCGGCCAGATGCTCTGTGGCCCGATGCGCCGCCAGCGCTCGTTCCAGTCTTTTCCCCACTTATCCTGGAGAGGTGGACACAACTTGACGCATAGGCCTGTCTGCTTCAACTGGCACGCCAGCCTGCTGGTTGCCTCTTTGCCGCCCTCGTCAGCGTCGAGGGCCAGGATCGCGGCTTTCACCTGGTGGGGATACCATTCGGCCTGTGTTGCCGTGCCGACCAGTGCCACCACACCGGCTGGCGGAAAGCCGGCCGCGAGGAGGGAGAGCCTGTCGAAGGCACCTTCAACCAGGACGAGGCAGCCGGAAAGGCGATCGAGATCATAGCCGAACCAGCCTGCCGGATTGGTCTTGATCCAGCGCCGGGGCCTTCTTTCTTGATCTAGCAAAGACCTGTGTGCGTTCTCATCCATGCCGGGCTGCCAGTGGTACAGGGAGCGGCCGATATAGCCTTTGCCGGCCGGGGAAGTCAGAGGAAAAATGATGCGCTCCGCCCACCTGCGCAAGATCTCACGTTTCTCCTTCAGCTCAGGCATGTAGAGCATGTCCGGCGGAAGATAGCCAACACCGGCAGTCAGCGCCACCTCCAGGGGAATGCCTCGCTCGTACAGGTATGCCCGCGCTCGCTTTGAATGAACCAGCGCTGCGCGGGTCTGCCTGCTCACTGATAGGAGCGCCGCCAGTTCGTCCCGCTGCCACTTTGGCGGCGCCTTTGGATGTTGGAGCAAGACTGGCTGGCTCACGGGCGGCAATTTCTTCTCCGGCGCTTGATAGTACGGTGGAGGTATTTGAGCGCCTCTTTGATAACGGGCGTGCAGAAGACGTTCTGCTACAGCAGGATTCCATTCAGCCACCAGAACCGTTGCATCACAGGCAGCATTAAAGCAATGTCCCCATCCCGTCTCTTTGTTGATCGAGAGCGAGCGCTGGTGATCGCTTCCGTGGATGTGACAATAGGCTCTCACATATTCTCCCAGATTGAGAGGATCGCACAGTTCAGACTGGTAAATGACCTCAATCCGCCTGCCCTGTCGTGTTACTACCGTGACCATCTTAGAATATTCTCTGCATATCTCGCGCTGCCTGGCTCAAGCACGCTATTCGCCGCTAGCATTTTAATAGAACCTTAGTTCTATTCTTATATTACTATAACGATCCGGAAGCTGCTTTCGTCGCACTTAAGCCCCAACACCAGGCAGTGGCTGATCTGTCCTATGAAAGGGGAATCCTGGCTCTCTCAGAGGTAGTTGTTTTGTGAGGGCATTTGAGAAGAGGGACCTTTGTGGTCCCCACCTGGCATCAACCTACTGGTAGCTTGTGGACAAGGAAGAGAGAAGGTGTGGTAGAAATCATTCAGACCCTCTTAAACCACACCAGCAAAAAGTAGACTCACATGACAGGCAAAACCTGGGAGGAGGGGAGACTGTAATACATCGTTTTCATAGAGGGTGCTTACCAGTTTGAGGGCCGCATCCTCCCGTCGGTAGAGTTCCACGAGTCGCTCTTGCCAACTCACGATCCAATATTCCACTACGCCGCGACGTGAGTACAGTTTAAGCTTGGCCTCCCGATCGCGCAGTTCATTGGTTCCCCCGGGGGAGAGGACTTCCACCACCAGCTCAGGAGCAGCATGTAAGTGACCGTCGGCTCGAAGAGCGGCCGCCAACCGTTCACGGCTGATCCAAACCACATCTGGGGCGACATTGGTATCATCAGGAAAGATCACTCCTGGTGCCGCATTCGCCACTCCCGCGTTCGTTTGCAGGCACCAGGCATCCAGAAGCCCAGCGAGCCGAGTGCAAAGATGCTGGTGTTGCCAATCGGGTTGTTTGGCCACGTACAATTCTCCATCGACAATTTCATACCTCTTGCCATCATCGGGAAAGGCCTCTAAGTCCCGTGAAGTCCAGCGTAAAGAGGTCATTTCGGTTCCGGTCGATTCGTTGGTCACTTGCTCACCTGTTTCTTCCTTACTACTGTAGAGATGCACGACTGATCATCGGAAGGCGTGGGCGAAGAGGGAGTCGAACCCTCCTGGTTTTGCTGCCAGGAGCTATTCTATCAAAGGTTTTCGCCAGTGTCTAGTACCCGTATTCCGTACTACGCAGGCATCCCAGCTTCGACCCAGTCGCGGAATTGGGCAATCTGCTCCTCGGGCCACTCCCCATCGCAGGGCATCGAGCCCTCTTCCAGCCGTTCGAGGATGTCCTGAGCATATGTGCGGACGTCCTGGTAGTCCCACAGGTCAAAGGCGAAATCCATGGATTCCCTGTCGCTCTCACGGAACAGCGGTTGGATGTCTCGTGCGAAACTGGGTGTGCTGCCAGTCGTGGCCATGATCGCACTCCTTTCCCGGCAGAATCACCTCTTTATCTCATTTGCCTGGAGAGTCCTGGAAGGCGTTGGGGTGTCTACCGCACCCTCCGCCTTATCTTTATCTTTATCTTTGTGCCTGGCTTGCTTCTCGCGGTGCCTCCTGTCTCTCCAGCGCTTCACATCCAACAGCCGCCTGTAAGCAGCATAGATCAGTGGCCGGTACACGAGATCATGTGTCTCCAGCGAGCGCAGCGCATAGCCGCCAAAGCCCCGTTTGAAGACATACACTCCCCACAAATTCTCTCCCTCTTCTAAAATGTCGGGAATGCCGCGGAAATTATAGTACCAGCAGCCATGGGACCTGGCCCACTGCATCGCATTCCACTGCAGCAGGTGGTTAGGCATCAGATTGCGGTGTTCGTTGGAAGAGGCTCCATACATATACCAGCTCCATCGACCGAAACGGAGCACAATCATACCCGCGATAGCCTCTCCCTCGTACTCTGCCAGAAAGAGCGCAGCGCGATCTCCCTGGCTGTACAGGCGCATCACGTTCTCATAGTGCGTCTTGTCGTGAATGAAGAACTCGTCTCGCGTGCTCGTCGTCTCGTAGATACGATAAAAGGTGTCAATATCAGCCTGCCCTTCACCCCGGCGCACGCTGACACCTTTACGCCCTGCCAGGCGAATGTTATAGCGCCATTTTTCTTTCATACCCGCTAGCAGAGTTTTTTCATCGGGCCGCAGATCCAGTACCCACTCATGCTGGAAATGACTGGAGTAAGGTGTAGGACGAAAGCCGCGTTTGTGGAGGGCAGTTAACCACCTGGTGTTCCCATCCTCCACACTGGGCTCGATTTTGAGCATGAAAGCCCCGCGTTTGCGCGCCTCTGCCTTAACAAAGTTGAGTAACACCGTCATGGCGGGAGAATCTGGCTCATCGGTGACCGGGCCACGCGGCGCATAAAAATATGCCCTGCGCAGGATGGGGATAGGAGAGATGAGCGTGAGCATTGCAGCGCAAAGATTTCCCTGATCGTCCACGACGCCGATGCGCAAGGCCTCACCACCCAGGTCAGGGGTCAGTTCTCCCCACTCATACGATTGTGTGATATTGCAGCATTCTGAGGCTGCCACAAAGTCATTCCATTGCTGGCAGTCTGTGATGATACGCGCTTCCATAAATATTATTCCTCTTTATTGCTTTTGCCTCTTGCGGCTCGTTCTAATTCTACTTTTTTGCGTTCGCTGTGGCGGCGTGCGCGGCGCAGCTCAACAAAGTTGCGCCAGGCGTTGTAGACAAGCGGCCGATAGACGTAATCCTGGGTAGGTATGTTCAGGCGAGAGAAACCGCCGAAACCTTTCTTGTATTCATAGACACCCCACATTTCTTCGCCTGGCTCCAAAATTTCGGGAATAGTACGAAAATCAAAGTAGCTGCAACCCTTCGACTTTGCCCACTCGAAACAACGATACTGTAAGAGATAGGTGGCCTTGAGGTTGCGCTTGCTGTTGGACGAAGCCCCAAACATATCCCAGGTCCAATCGCCAAAGCGAATGAGCATTTTGGCCGCGATAGCCTCACCCTCGTGCTCAGCTAAGTAGAGCACGGCATCACCTTTACATGCGAAACGGCGCAGTATTTCCCGGTGATAGTCCTTGTCGTGGATAAAGAAGGCGTCCCGGTCGCTAGTGATCTTCAACAGTTCGTAATAAGCGTCAAAGTCAGCATCGTTTTTAGCCTCGCGAATAACTACCCCTTTGCGCTCTGCGCCTCGGACGTTTTGACGCCATGTCATCTTAAAACCGGCAAGGAGCTGATCGAGATCGGGACGAATGTCCAGAACCCAGCTGCGCCTGCCATGGACGGCGATAGGGTTGATATGAAAACCAAGAGCACAATATGCTGCGAGCCAGTCATTCACGTCAGGATCATCGTCGGCAATATTGGGTTCCAGGCGCAAGATTACCGCGTGCTCTTTGCGGGCAATACTGTGAGCATATTCGATCAGAGCAGATAGTGCAGGTGCATCTAGCTTTTCAACGGCCGGGCCACGACAACAGTAGAGCCAGTTGAAGTGTATGCCCGGTACTTTCACCGGCAAAGGTATCTGTGCGACCAGGACCAGCATTGCCCCAATCAGGCGTCCATTGTCCAGCGCACCCAGGCGGTAGAAATGGCCGCCCAGGTACTTGTTCAATTCGCCCCACTCGTACGATTGCAGCAGGTGACCGCGCGGCTGGCTCGTCAAAAAACCATCCCACTGCTCACTGTCGGTAATTTCTGAAATAGTAATAGCCATGCAACTCGACTCAACGACTTTCTTGCTGCAAATATTCGCTTCGAAGTATGCTGTAGACGCGCATATCGCTGTATTTGCCGAAACGCGAAATGGATTCGCGCATGGTGCCCTCGTACTTGAAGCCGGCCTTTTCGTCGGTCCGCCAGCCGGCGATATTCTCTTCCATATCCAGCGTCTGAATGCGGTTGAGGTTCAGTTCCATAAAGCCATAACGTAACATCAATCTTGTGCATTCAGTACCATAGCCCTTGCCCCATACCGAGCGATCACCTATAATGTTATAGAACTCCGCCGTCTGGTTGATATAGTTGATATCCTTAAGACCGACCAGGCCGATCAGGCGGTTATCACAGTTGAGGGCAACGCCAAAGATAATATGTTTACCATCTTTGTAAAGTTGCTCCAGGCGTTCTTTACCGCGAGAATCGCTGGTCGGGTAGATGGAGAAATAGCGACGAATCTCTTCGTCATTGATCCAGGTTGAGTAGAGATGATTATCTTGTGCGGGCTCCAAAGGTCGCAGGTAGATACGTTCTCCTACGATAAATGGATTCTGCATATCTGAAGTATCGCGTGTCATGAAGGGCTCCCTTCTCATTTTTCAAGGCAGTATAGCATAGTGAAAGAAAGGAGGCAATCAGGAAAACCTGCTAACCTTGCTAGCTTATTCGCAATAAGTCAATTTCTACTCCAATTTGGCAATGCCATCTGGTATATTGTCTATAAGGGGGTTGCCAAATAATTTGGTTTCTGTATATTAGGAGGAACAATTAATGAGTGTTGTACCACAGGATCTAATAAGTAAACACAGCCTTACAATGAATCTTGTCTCAGAGCACTACAACAAACAAGATGTTTTGTCTGAACTCCAGCAAGAATTCGGACGAAATGACTATGTTAAATTGCCGGGATTAATTGCTAGCCAGGCATTTGCACACATTCGAGCAGAGATCGAGTATCTGAAGAGATTTACAACCAAGCGCAGTTTTATCATGGAGGGCTACGAGACACCACGTGAAATGAGCACTCTCGGGGGAGCGAAGATTTTGAAAGAAGCCCCGACCATCTGGTCTCTCTATTGTCATTATGAACTGAGGAATCTCATTGAGAGGATTGCAGGGACAAAGGTCTACTCGTGTCTCCATCCAAATGAATTCATGGTAGCAAATTACTTGAACTCTCCTGGTGCTACTCATGGATGGCATCTAGACGACCCGGCCTTTGCTCTTATCATTGTCCTCGAAGCATCGTCAGCTGAGGACGGCGGTTCACTTGAATTTATACCGAACTGGTTCGAGTTTTGCAGCCAGATAGGCGCTTTCTCCGATGAGAAAGTTGGACCTCTTGTCGAACGCGCCCGTGCAGCTAATCTCATCCAGGTTAGACACCATCTTTCTGGGGATGCTTATTTCCTGCGCGCTGATCGCTCTCTCCACCAGGTGACGGCCCTACGTCGAGAAGGCGCCTGTCGCTCAGCTCTCAATTTAGCGTTCGAAGTAACCCCCAATCCCACATATGGAGACACAGCCAATAAACTTTACGGAGAGAGCTGACTTTCAGAACCCTGGTAGAGGAAGAGATTACATGCAGCTAGGCAGGCTATTAGCATCATTAGAGCAGCCGCCGGTGGCATTTCATGCAGGTGACAAAACAGCTTTCCCTGATAATGTCGAGATAACAGCGCTCGCTTACGACTCGAGACAGTTACAGGCCTGTGGACTGTTTATTGCCATGCCGGGGGACCATACCGATGGACGGCGTTTTTTAGCCGACGCCGCTCAGCGAGGAGCCGTTGTTGCCCTTGGCGAAGCGCTGCAGCATGATGCATTGTCCTCTCTTCCTCTGCCATATGTGGAGGTACGGGATGTTCGAAGGGCACTGGCCAATCTCGCCTGTGCCTTTTACGAATATCCGGCGCAGCGCCTCTGCACAATTGGCGTCACGGGTACCTCTGGAAAAACGACGACGAGTAATTTGATTAGCAGCGTACTGGAGGCAGTGGGACTGCGTACCGGTCTCATGACAACCGCCAACTTCAGGATTTGTGGGCAAGAGTGGGCCAACACCACCCGGCAAACCACGCTGGAAGCCCTGGAGATCCAGCAAATGCTGCGGCAAGCGCTCGATGCGGGTGCTACACATGCTGTAATCGAGTCAACCTCACATGGACTGGAGTTGCACCGGGTCTCCGGATGCTATTTTGATGTAGGCGTCATGACCAATATTACGCATGAGCATCTTGATTTTCATAAGACTATGGAGGCATACCTTCGTGCTAAAGCGCGTCTTTTTGAAAGTCTCGATCCGCTGCGCGACAAAGGGCTGGGAGTACGCCCGGCTGCCATTCTCAATCGCGATGATGTGAGCTATGAGGTGTTGAAACCCTACTGCCGGGTGCCTGTTGTCGACTACGGTATCGACGGGCCTGCGGCAGTACGGGCAGTGGACGTGCAACTCCAGGCTCATAGTACACGCTTCCGTGTAATCCTTCCCGAGACAGAGATGATGGTTGAAACCCGGTTAGTCGGCCGTTTCAACGTGAGCAACTGTTTAGCCGCCATTGCTGTCGCCTACACTCTGGGCGTGGCACCTCTCGACATTGCACAGGGACTGGCAAAGGTGACAGGTGTCGTGGGCAGAATGGAGAGTATCCATGAAGGGCAACCCTTTAGCGTGATCGTCGATTTTGCCCACACGCCCGATAGCTTAGAGAAAGTCCTGACCACATTGCGCTCACTGACTTCAGGGCGGTTGATGGCCGTCTTTGGCGCTCCTGGTGGACGCGATGTCCAGAAACGCCCGCTCATGGGGCGTATTGTCGCCCAGCTGGCGGATTTTTGCGTGATTACGAATGATGATCCGCGTGAAGAGGACCCTGAAGCTATCCTGCAAGACATTGCTCGTGGGGCCGAGGCGGTAGGGAAACGTCAGGGACAGGATTTCCTCTGTATCCTGGACCGGACGCAGGCTATTGCCACAGCCTTTGCCCATGCCCGGCCCGGGGACACCGTCCTACTCGCCGGTAAAGGCCACGAACAGTGTATTATTGTTGGAAGAGAGAAGGTGCCCTGGGATGACCGCCAGGTAGCACGCGAACAAATACACTTGATAGAAAAGTACACTCCGGTAAAAGACACAACTTCTCATGATGGTCCTCAAGCTCTCAACTAGCAATACTTCCCGAAATGTAGGTGAGCCCTGTTCTTCTTATTGACTATTAGCGCATTACGGTGTATGCTTTCTTTGGATTGATTAAGATCGATTCGCTTCCTTTTTTTCTTGGGGGTGGTAAAACCTCTACAACTCGTTCTCACCCAGATACTGTTCGTAACAACCTGCCAGGCATGCCCAGTGGAATGATTCAACAATGCGAGAGAAGCTGTGACCGATGAGATTTCACTTCGTTGGTCGCGGTAAGTTTGCAAAAGGAGGATGTCTTGTGAAACGCCTTCAAGCCTTCTCAAAGATGACAACTAAGAAAACGCTGCGACTTCTTTCTATTGCCCTTGTGATTACCATTTCATTCACGTTCTTCATTCAACAAGGAAGGGCGTTCGCAGCAACTGGAAGTGGTTTTCCCCTCGTCCAGGGAACTCAGCTTATTGATGGCAATGGTCAACCACTCATTCTTCGTGGTGCCATGATTGAGTCTCCTTTTGCCTATATCAAGGGTTGGGAACGCAAGAAAGATCCCCTGACTAATTTGAACGCCACGACGTTTACTGCGATGGCCCAGCAGTGGCATATGAATGCGCTGCGCATGAATATTTCCGAATGGATTTACAACCTTGATCCTGCCAGCTATCTGACGAAGTTAGATACAGCTGTCCAACAAGCCAATGCTGCGGGGCTTTACGTGATTTTAGATTTCCATGATGATCGACAGAGCGGAGCAGTGGCCCCCTATGACGACGGCATGCTACATAATGTGAGTTTGACCTGGTGGAAAACCATGGCTGCCCATTACCTGAACTACCCGATGGTCATGGATGATCCCATCAATGAGCCACAGTATCCTAGTTGGCCAACATGGCTACATGGGAATGGAGGAGATACTGTTGGGTATGCGGATATCATAACTGCGATCCGTTCAACTGGCGCGCAACAGATTATTATCGTTGAACCAGGGAAAGCAGGAGGAACAACCCTTTTGACCAAAGGTTGGGCCGCCTTTGATCCGACGACGCTCACCGATCCCAATATTGTGTATTCAAAGCACATGTATGAAGGAATTATTTCAGGGAACCCCACAATATGGGATCAACAGTGGGGGGCCCTTTTAAATACCCATCCGATCTTTTATGGTGAATGGGCTCTCCTGCCTCATTCGCTTCATCCTACGCAATGCAAGGGCCTGACATCTGAGAATGCAGATAGCTTGCTCAATGCTTTCTTAACCTACCTGGGACAAAGACAAGCGAGCTGGACCGCGTGGGATTTTTTACCCCACAACTTAATCGAAGATACCACTGATTTCAAACCAACCTCATTCGCTACGGGCGCTCCCTGGGTCTGTGGTAGTCCTTCGGCTGCGCAAGCAGGCATGGGAATAGATGTGCAGAATTATCTTTCTTCAACCCCAACTTCTATTCCGCCTTCGATTTCTATTACCTCACCTGTAGATGGAAGCAAGGTACAAACTGAGAGGAATGTGACCATTACTGCTTCTGTAACAGATAACGTAGGCGTGACGCGAGTAGCATTCTTTGTGAATGGTACCTTGCTGTGCACCGATACTACTGCGCCATACACCTGTCGCTGGCATACTCCGAGAAGAGGAAATGCTACGTACACTATCCAGGCAAGAGTCCATGATTCAGCTGGAAATAGAGATACCAGTACAATCAGGGTCAAATCTTCAGGTAATTAGGAAGTTATCAAAGAGTAGTTGGAAAAGCATGCTTAAGCGAGCAGCGCTGGTTTTGAAACACACCCTCCATCGACAAAAAAAGAATTTTTGTGGCCTCTTCTGGCGTATACTAAATAGATGTTACTTTCAGAAAGACCGGTCCAAGGAGCTAAGTCGATGGAAGCAGAACAGTTTCGCTGGATTGGAAAACCAATCTCCCGGGTAGAGGATGAACGCCTCATGCGAGGGGCTGGCCGCTACATAGACGACCTGCATCCTTTCCCCGGCTGCAAAGTTGCCGCTATTGTCCGCAGCCCATACGCGCATGCCATCATACGCAACATCGAAGTGGAAGCCGCCCTGCAAGTTCCAGGGGTGGTAGGAGTCATTACCGGAGCTGATGTGCGACGCGAGATGCGGCCTTTTCCTGTAGGAGTGCCAGAGCCAGTAGAGTATTATCCCATGGCCATAGACAAGGCGCGCTTTGTTGGTGAACCTGTGGCGGTAGTCGTGGCAGACACCCGCTATATCGCCGAAGATGCAGCAGAACTTGTCGAGGTGGAGTACGACCCCCTGCCGGCCGTTATGGATGCCGAAGCTGCAACTCGCCCGGAAAGCGCTCCCCTGCATGAGAACGTTGGCAGTAATGTTGCCAATCACCGCGTCTTCTCATATGGAGAATGGGAGCAGCCTCTGAAAAACGCGCCGCATATCATCAGTGGTCGCTTTGAATTTCCTAAGGTAACAGCAACCCCCATAGAGACGTACGGGGTCATAGCCGACTATGCACCCGGTACTGGTGACTACACCGTCTGGTCGAATTTCCATGGTCCCTTTACCTTGCATACTGTAATGGCCCAGGCACTGAAGGTCGGTACTCACCAGCTGCGCCTGTGCGTCCCCGCCGATATTGGTGGCTCCTACGGCATAAAATCCGCCGTCTATCCCTATATTACGCTCATTGCCCTGGCATCCAGGGTCCTGGGATGCCCGGTTCGTTGGATTGAGGACCGGCTCGAACATCTCAAAGCCAGCTCCAGTGGAACCGATAGGGTAACGTATGTCACCGGCGCTCTTGATGAGCATGGTCGCGTACTCGCATTGAAATTAACCCAGTACGATGACGTTGGGGCCTATATTCGAGCGCCTGAGCCTGCCACACTCTATCGTACCTATGGTGATACCACGGGGGCATACGCTATCCCGGCGCTCTATATGGATTGCTACGCGGTCATGACCAACCGCCTGCCTACTGGCCTGATTCGCGGGTATGGCGGGCCGCAGTTGTACCATACGTTAGAGCGCTTTATGGATGTTGCAGCCCATAACCTGGGCATTGATCCTGCTGAGATACGGCGACGAAACTTCATTCGTGCCGACCAGTTTCCCTATCGTACGCCTACAGGCGGTCTCTATGACAGCGGCAACTACGAGGCCGTGTTGGATGAAGCGCTTGCAGTCAGTGGTTACCGCGAGTTCCGGGAGGAACAGCAGCGCCGCCGCAGTGGACAGAAGGGGAACAACCAGGATCCCCTTCTCGGAATTGGAGTAGCGGCCGTCGTCGAACCGTCGGGCTCGAATATGGGCTATCTCGGTGTGGCATTTACGCCCGAGGAGCGGGCCAGGCAATTGCCGAAATCAGGCTGTACCTCGGCAGCTACTATAGCCATAGATGCCCTTGGTGGCATAACGGTTCATATTGATAGCACGCCCGAGGGCCAGGGCCATGAGACGGTCGTCCAGCAGATTGTGGCGGATGTACTGGGCGCGGAGCCGCGCAGCATTCGTGTGATTGCCGAGATGGATACGGCTACCAGCGCCTGGTCTATCGCGTCGGGAAGCTATTCAAGTCGCTTTGCTCCCGCGGGATCGAGCGCTGTCTATACCGCTGCAACGAGCGTGAGAAGCAAGCTGCTGCAAGTCGCTGCTGAACAACTGCATGTCCCCTCGGCCGAACTCGAGCTCCGGGGAGGTCGAGTCTATCAAGGCGACCGTGATACAGGACTTTCCCTGAGGCGCCTGGCCGGATCGACCCACTGGAACCCATCGGGACTTCCGCCTGGCATGCAGCCTGGCGTGTACGAGACCTGCTATTACTCAATCCCGACGGTCACCCCACCCAATGACCAGGACCAGGTCAACTCATCGGCTACCTATGGCTTCCTCGTCGACGTGGTAAAGATCGAGATCGACCCTGAAAGCGCGGAAATTCGCGTCCTGGATTACATCACTGTACACGACGCGGGGCGACTACTCAACCCCAAAATAGCGAACGGTCAGATCCTGGGTGGCCTGGCGCATGGACTTGGCTCGGCCCTTTTCGAGGAAATGGTCTATGACGAGGAAGGCCAGTTGCTCAACGGCTCTTTCGTAGACTATCTCTGTCCGACCGTTGGTGAAATGCCACCTGTTGAAATCTCGCACAAGGAGACGCTTTCCCCTCTGACGCCGCTTGGCGCCAAGGGCCTTGGTGAAGGCAATACCATGAGCGTTGGAGCGGCAATCTCGAATGCTGTAGCCGATGCGCTTGGCGTAGAGCCTGTAGTCTTGCCCCTCACCCCATCACGCGTATGGGATTTAATGTGTCGTAAAGATACTTCTCGTGAGCATGCAAAAGGTGAGCAATCTCATGAAACCATCAGCCTTTGATTACATACGAGTCGAGATTCTGGATGAAGCGCTTTCTGTGCTGGCGGATACCGATCTTGAAGCCAAAATCCTTGCCGGCGGCCAGAGTCTGTTGCCGATACTGAATATGCGCCTGGCCCAGCCAAAAGCGTTGGTCGATATAAATAGACTTGCTGCGCTAAAAACGCTGGAACAGTTACCAGCAAACGCCTCTACGGGTGATGAAAGTGAGCGCTCTGACGGGACGCTCCTGCAAATAGGGGCCCTGGTCCGGCAGCGACAGCTGGAACGCTATGCGGCAGGAGAACCACTTGCTAAGCTGATTCATACGGCTATCACGCATATCGGCCACCCGCAGACGAGAAACCAGGGAACGGTAGGCGGCAGCCTGGCACATGCCGATCCATCTGCCGAACTCCCACTTATATTTCTCACACTCGGCGGTACAGCTTTTCTACAAAGTACTCGCGGCGAACGACAGGTGACGGCAGAGCAGTTTTTCCAGTCCTATTTCGCAACTGCCATTGAGCCGGATGAGATGCTGACGAAAACGCAGTGGAGATTGCCTGCCCCTCAAGAGGGCGTAGCCTTTAAGGAGTACCGCCGGCGTCATGGTGACTTCGCTCTGATTGCCGCGGCGTGCACTGTGATATTGGAGAACAACCGGGCTGTGCGCAATGTGCGACTTGGCCTGGGTGGAGTATCTGCCACGCCCATGCTTGTAGCTGAAGTCCAGCAGTTAGCAGGCGAACAATTGACGAAGGAGCGTGCAAGAGCTGTAGCAGAGGCAGCGGTAAAACAGTTCGACTTCCCAGACGACTATCAAGCGTCCACTGCATATCGCCGGCAATTGGCAACAGTTTTAATGTCCCACGTCTTAGCCGCCGCGTATGAGGATGCACTGGCAAAGGAGGGTACCCATGCAGCGAATCAAGGCTGATACATTGACTCCCATTACTCTCCGCGTGAATGGTCGCCAATACCGTGCAGCAATTGAACCTCGCATGCTACTCAGTGATTTCCTGCGTGAAGAATGTGGGCTGACAGGAACGCATGTTGGTTGTGAACATGGAGTATGTGGGGCCTGTACCGTGCTCGTAGATGGCGTAGCAGTACGAAGTTGCCTGATGCTGGCCGTCTCATTGACAGATGCTGAGATCACGACGATAGAAGCCCTTGCCAGGCATCCTGATTTTCCCGCTGTCTACCGGGCCTTCACAGAAAACCATGCTCTACAATGCGGATTTTGCACGCCTGGTATTGTGGTATCGGCTATGGCTGAGGTGCTTGGCCAACCAAAAGAGGAAGAGGAAATTATTGATATCCTGAGCGGGCACCTCTGCCGCTGCACCGGCTATCATGGCATCACCGCCGCCTTTCGTGAATTAACAAAGGTTACGCCATCGGAAGCAGGGAAACACGACTCGTAGCATAGTAGGGGCAATGGCAGCCGCGTTCGGGGAACGATGAAGGCAGTCCTTGCCCTGTGGCCCATGCAATGACTGGGAAGGATGAACTCACATGGATCTCGCTAAATACTTTGTTCAAGCTGTTAAGCGTTTTCCAGAGGCGACCGCTGTGGTAGACGACCAGGTTCGCTGGTCATACCGTGATCTCTATGACGAGGTCACGGCAGTTGCTGCAAATCTGCAGCAACTGGGCACCACGCCTGGCGATCATGTCTTAGTGGTCTTGAAGAATAGCCGCGAAAACCTGGTCATCTACTGGGCATGCCAGCTGCTCGGCCTCATCTATACACCCGTCAATTTCCGCATGCCACCTGGTGAGCTTGCCTACTGTATCACCGATGCAGATCCCCGCTTCCTGATGTACGAGGAAGCGAATCGTGCGACAATCGAAGCCGCTCTCAAGCAAGCGCAGAGTTCTGCCAGGGCCTTTGCCGTTGGTACGTCCACCGGAGCGGATACCTATGCAGAACTCCTACGTCGTGGAACAAGCCTCCGATGCCATTGCCATCATGCTCTACACTTCCGGCACAACGGGTCGTCCCAAAGGCGTACCCCGTTCCCATCTGAATGAATGCAGCGCCGCCGAGGCCCACATTATCCAGAACGTGTATACCTTGTTTGAAAGTACCATCGGCGTTATGCCCTTCTACCATACCATGGGCATGCGCACCCTCCTCTCGACCACCTTCCTGAACGGAAAACTCGTCTTGTTACCTGATTATGAACCACAGGCGGCGCTGGAGCTGCTCGACCGGGAGAAGGTCACCTGCTTATACCTTGTACCAACCCTGTACTACGACCTTGTGAGCCGCCCTCAAGTTGATCGCTATGATCTAAGAGCGCTCACCAGACTGGGATACGCCGGGGCGGCCATGACCAGTTCGCTTACCGAGACCTGCTTCGAGCGGTTCCAGCCGGAGGTCTTTGTCAATCACTTCGGCAGCTCTGAGGTTTATACCTTCACCATTTGCTCCTGGCTTGATCGCAAACCTACCTGCGCTGGTCGACCTGGTTTCCACGAGGATGTGCGTATCGTGACCGCCGATCCAACCCGCAAGGTCCTCCCTGACGAGGTTGTAGATATAGACACGCCCGGCGAGGTGATCGTCAGCCTCTCCTCACCGGAGGCCTTCAAAGGCTACTGGCATCGAACGGATGCAGATGAGAAGGCCATTCGCCAGGGCTGGTACTTCACAGGTGATCTCGGAATCTGGGACCAGGATGGCGACCTGTGGGTGCAGGGCAGAGTCGATGACATGCTGATTTCTGGTGGAGAAAATATCCATCCCCTGGAAGTTGAAGACGTACTCGCGCGGCATCCAAAGGTTGCAGAAGTTGCCGTAGCAGGCTTGCCTGATGAGCGCTGGGGACATATCGTGGCAGCATTTATTGTCCCTGCAGATACCTCACTTACTGCCGAAGAGCTTGATCAGTTCTGCCTGGCCAATCCGCAACTCGCGCGCTTCAAGCGCCCGAAACGCTACATCTTCGTCAAAGAAGTACCCAAATCCCCGGTAGGAAAAATCCTGCGCCGCAAATTGCAAGCGGGAGAGTACGAAATCTATGACATACATGTTTAGAAATAGCACATAGGAGATGATTATGGCAGAGTATCCAGGTTCTATTTTGCGCGTTGAGTATCCAGGTGACCGGCCAGTGGCCGTGCTGACTCTAGACGCGCCGCCGCTCAATATCGTTACTGTCCCAACTCGCGAACACTTCGCAGCAGCTTTCCGCGAGATCGAGGAGAATGACGCGGTACGCGTGGTCGTCGTGCGAGGTGGAGGTAACGAACATTTCTCTTCTGGTGGAGATATTGCAGGCTTTCTCAAGGTCACCCCTGAGTATATCAGCCATCTTGCAGAGAATGTAGCGGCTCCCGAACGCTGCTCCAAACCGGTGATAGCCCGTCTTACCGGGTTTGCCCTCGGCGTAGGCCTGGAGATAGCCCTTGCCTGCGATTTTCGGGTAGCATCTGAGACAACTCAAATTGGCCTGCCAGAAATGCGCCTTGGCATGATTCCCGGCAGTGGTGGGACGCAGCGCGTAGCACGCATGGCCGGACTTGGCCGGGCCATGGATATGATTCTGCGCGCCCGCCGCATTCCTGCTCAGGAGGCCAGGACCTGGGGCCTGCTCACAGAGGTAGTTCCAGTAGACCAGCTCGATACACGTGTAGATGCCCTGGTTGATGAGTTACTGGCGTTCTCGCCCCTGGCCTGGCGACTGGGAAAGCAAGCCCTGCATGCATCCATGGAAGTTCCGCTGAGCGCTGGCATCGCTCTGGAAGGAAGAATGTATGGCTTCTTGCGCACGACAGAGGATTTCCGTGAAGGAGTAACTGCCTTCACGGAAAAGCGACGTCCGCGCTTTAAGGGCCGGTGAAGGCGCTCTGATATGTCGACCACGATTTCGCTGCTCTTTGGCTTACTGGTGGCCATTGTCATCCTGGCCACACTTGCCACACGCTTGCGTATCCCCTATGCCATCTTGCTTGTCCTCGGTGGCTTGCTCCTCGGTTTCGTCCCAGGTCTTCCCACCATTACAATCAATCCTGAACTCTTCCTGGTGCTCTTTCTGCCACCACTGATCTACTCCTCGGCCTGGCTCACCTCCTGGCGCGAATTCCGCGCGAACCTGCGCCCGATCTTGCAACTCTCTCTCGGCCTGGTCCTGGTGACTACCGTTGCCATTGCTGTAGTCGCGCACACCATTGCAGGCTTATCCTGGCCGGTCGCCTTTGTCCTGGGAGCCGTGGTCTCGCCTACCGATGCCGTGGCTGCCAGTGCGACTGCACAGCAGTTGGGCCTGCCACGTCGCATCGTGACCGTGATCGAGGGCGAGAGCATGGTCAATGATGCCACCGGGCTCGTCATCTACCGCTTTGCAGTCGCTGCGCTCGTCATGGGGAGTTTCTCCCTCTGGCAGGCCAGCCTGCAGTTTGTGATCGTCAGCCTTGGAGGGCTACTGATCGGACTGGTCATCGGCTGGCCCGTTGCCTGGCTGCACCGTCACCTGGACGATGCACCGATCGAAATCACCATCACCCTCCTCACACCTTACGCCGCCTATCTGCTGGCCAACGCCTTGCAGGTGTCCGGGGTGCTGGCCGTGCTCTCGGCAGGCCTCTACTTGAGCCGGCAATCGTCGCGCTTCTTCTCCTCGAATACGCGTCTGCAAGCCAACGCCGTCTGGAACGTGCTGGTCTTCCTGCTCAACGGCCTGGTCTTTCTGGTGATCGGCTTGCAGCTGCGCAGCATCCTGGAATCTATTGCAGGCCACGCTCTGTTCACGTTGATCTGGGAAGCGCTGCTCATCAGCCTGGCTGTTATTGCCGTGCGCATCGCCTGGGTCTTTCCTGCGGCATACCTGCCACGCCTGATCAGCCCTCGCTTGCGTGACCGCGACCCATTTCCAGGATGGCGCCAGGTGGCGATGGTCGCCTGGATCGGTATGCGCGGAGGTCTCTCACTTGTCGCAGCGCTGGCCCTGCCACTCTCGCTAGCCGCCGGTCAGCCCTTCACACAGCGCGATCTTGTCATCTTCTTCACCTTCGCTGTCATTCTGGTCACGTTAGTCGGGCAAGGGTTGAGCCTGGTGCCCATCATCCGGTTGCTCGGTCTCGAACGCGACAGCTCCCTGGAACGCGAACACGCACTTGCGCATCTCGTGGCCACTCGTGCGGCCCTTGCGCGACTCGACGAACTGGCAACCGAGGCGTGGGTTCCCGAGGATACGCTCATCAAAATGCGTTCTCATTATGAACAGAAACTGCGCACCCTCACCGAAGCGATCGATGGCGAGGGCAATGAACGCTATGATGGGCATGTGCCGGACCAGCAGCAGCTCCGACAAGAGGTGCTCCAGGCTGAACGGGCGGCGGTGATCGGGTTACGCGACCATGGCCGCATTGATGATGAGACACTCCGCCTGGTCGAGCGGGAACTGGACCTGGAAGAGCAACGCTCGCAGGGATGAGGCTGCACAAGAACGGGGTGACGAGAATGCTGCGCTCTACTTAACATCCGTATGGAAATGCCACAGCATAGAACCTCTGCTTGCCTGGAATGCATACACATCACCCCCGGCTGTACTGATGTAGATCGTCGCCCCAACCAGCATAGGCGGATTGTAGACCACCCAGTACATTGGATGAGACCAGAGTTGCGAACCATCGCTTGCACGCAGGGCGTACACAGCGCCGGATCCCTGGTTGAGAGAGCCATCGTTGATAAATGAAGCAATGTAGATGACTCCACTGGCGACGAAGGCGTTGGCCGACATTCCCCGGTGCATCGCCTGGCGCCAGAGTACCGAGCCGTCACTGCTTCGCAGCGCATAGATATAGCTCTTGTCCTGATCGACATACGTTCCGGCATAGACCGTACCGTTCTCGATGGAGAGCCAGTTTGCCCAGTTGTTCCCGTTTTCCTTGCTCATTGTGTAGTGCCAGAGAACAGCGCCATCGCTTATCCGCACCGCATAAACAGATGAGACTCCTCCTTTAAGCGGTAGCGTCTGCTTCACAGGCGCCATACGCAGAACGCTTTGCAGCAGATTGCCCATCGTCCCCACCTGTGGCAGTATGTTTACCTGACTCGTAGGAGTGGCAGTACCCTCAAAAGATATTTTCGTCGTGATGAAGTAGAGCACACCGTTGATCACTTGCGGTGGAAGGAGGCCACTATTCCCCTGGACGGTAGCTCTCCAGAGTAGCCGACCATTGCTCGCTTGCAGCGCTGAGAGTTCCTGGTCTGAGACGAGGTAAGCTATGCCGTTGACCACCGCTGGCACAGATGTGAAGGTGGTAGTTGAATAGTGCCAGAGCTGCATACCATCGCTCGCCCGTAGTGCATAGACCGTTCCCGGCCCATTATCTCCACTTGCGCTCGTATAGACGACCTGGTTGTCCACAACCAGCGAGTTGTACGAGGAGCCTCTGGTGGTGTCATGCCACAGTTGGGTGCCATCGCTGGCTCGCAGTGCGACGAGGCTCCCGTTTTGCGAGACGACGTCATTGGAGGTCACGTATGCGACACCATTGGCCACCACCAGATTGGAAACAGCATTGATAGTACTATAGCGCCACAACTGAACGCCATCGCTCGCTCGCAAGGCATAGAGATAGCCTGGCCCGACGTCGCTCATGCCGGCCGTGATATAGACTGTTCCGCTGTCAACCAGCGGCGCGGCGCCTGCTCCAGGGTCGATCTTGTGGCGCCAGAGTAAGCTCCCGTTATCGCTGCGCAACGCGTACACCGCCCCATTAGCCGCACCTACATAGGCCACGCCATTCACGATCGTCGTGTTCACGCTGTAGTCGTTCGATGTGTTTGAAGTAGCAGGAGTTGCTGTAGAAGCGGCAGCAGGAGAACCGGAATGAGAGGATTGCTTCGACGATTGATGAGGCAGCAATACGACATTGGCCACCAGGAATGCCAGCCCAAGGCACAGCACTATAGCGGTCAAAATGTAGCGCCAGGCGCCAGACCAATGCGCTCTGCCCACCGGCAAGGCACTCTTATGCACTGTACCTGCTGGAAGTTCATTCTCCGCGGGTAAAGGGGTTATCTCGACAGCGGATTCGTCCTGGGAGAGTTCATGTTCAGCATCACGCATAGATTCGCTCTCTTTCACTCAGTTGCTTACTTCCAGGTCAGTTCATTGATGACTTGACCTGCTTGCTCTGTATGATACAGTATAGCCGGTATCCCTGAAATGAAGCTGAAGAGCGTGCTTTTTTCTTCTGTGACGGTGGCAAAACCTGGGGTGGGCTGGAGAAGACCCTTATCAGGACTCATCCTGACCGAAATTGGTGCTGAGCCACAGAAGGTAACTCCTATTCCGCCACTACTCACTGGAAGTATTTAGTCTAGGAAGTATCGTCAATGTGCGTACATGTGCTATCTTCCGTACCTCGTCTTCTTCTGCTGAGTCGCGCAACTTCTCATGAAGCAGAAGTTCTGACATTGTATCAATGTACGCTTGGAGTGCGGTTTCACGCTGGTTATCAGTATGCTCCCTATCACTCACTTTCCCTTGTTGCCAGGAAGAGGGTGAAGGACAGTTGCCCAATGGCAAAGCCACATCCACACTAGGACGTGGCTTTGCTCTCCAACGCACTAAGACGCTGCTAGATAGAGGTGGTGAAGACGTCTGTTCGATTGCTTCGATTCCCCGAGTTCGCCTGGACGAAGAAGGGTTGGAACGTGGTTCCAATCGTGGTCAGTCCCTCGTAATCCCCGACGAAGAAGCCACCCGCATTGGGTGCAGTCAGCATATCGAAGGGACCGGCGATGTGCACCTCATTGCCGAAGCTCGCGCCATGATTGGTCGACGTCACGAACCAGTAATCGGTTGGCAGCGTCGTGGTTTGCGTGGTGAGGTTGCGGAAGTCGTAGAAGCTGACGCCGACGGTCCCGGCTGAATTGACTTGCACCATAGGGGTGAAGCCTGGTCGGTTAGAGGGCGTGTTCGTGTTGACCTGAATGGGAGCGCTCCAGGTGCTGCCTCCATTGGTAGAGGTGGACAAGGCAACCTCATCGAAGCGGTGGCCGTTGAAGCGCGAGTCCTGCCAGACAACGTAGAGCTGGCCAGTCGCAGGATCGATGGTCGGCTCGGGAATGATGTCGCCCGTTCGGATCGCCTGCCTGGTATTGGGGTCGCTCACGAAGACGGTCTCTATGCTGGCGATGATCTGCGGTTGCGTCCAGGTGTTGCCGCCATCCGTCGACTTAATAAAGGCGGCTTTAAAGGCAGTGACGTTGAAGGGCGGGGTGATCAGGTCGAAGAAGTCGTAGAGCGTGCCTGTCTTGGGGTCAACCACGATCTGGTTGCCGATCGTCTGCTGCCGGGAAGGGACCTTGACGATGGTACTGGGGCTGCTCCACGTCTTGCCCCCGTCAGTGGTCTTCGAGAACATTGTCGGTCCTCTGAAGGCGGCTGTGTGCAGGTCAGCGTCAGGGTTGCCGTTCGGCAACTCGAGGCGATCCCACACCACATAGGCAACGCCATTCTTGGTCGGATCAGCGGTGACCGATTCCTTATCATTAAAGAACTGGAGCGTTCCTTCGTTGTCGGCGATAATGACGCGCACGTTCTTCCACGTCTGGCCGCCGTTTGTGGAGGTCGCTGCGGCGACGGCGTTGTTATTGTTGGTGTCGTTGAACGAGATTGACACCGTGTAGGCGGTACCATCATGCCCGATAGAGACCCACGGATCGGAGGCCCGCTCGTACTGGAGTGCGCTAGGCGTGCCCGGCGCACAGGCATCGAAGGGCAGCGTTGTTTCACCCCACGTCATGCCGCCATCGGATGAGAAGCCAGCGACTAGACCGTGCGCCCCGCCGCTCGACCAGCGGTCTTGCTGCCAGACACCTACAATATTCGAACTGTTTTTCGGATTGACTGAGACGTAGGGCTCGACCTCAGCATTCACGTAGTTGGTGCCCGACTGGCTGCCATTTGAACAACTGGCGTAGGGGCTTGAGCCGGAGACAAGTACCAGTGAGCTGGCGCGTACCAGGCCGACAGGAACAGTAGCTACGAGGACTAGCAAAAATACTGCCAGTGCTACAAACTTAGCAAGCTTTGTGTGATGCATCAAATACTCCTTCTAGTCGACATTGACTGAAACAAATGTAAGACGTAACACGAACCACAACGGTTTGTAACTCTTGTGGAAGCCGTGCAAAGCAGGGAAGGCTTGCACAACAAGCCTTCAAAAAAGAGCGATATCACCTCCTAACTGTTTAGTCAGTTACTCGCCCTGATTGATACTTTTAGCCAGAGATTGTTCCTCACCTCATGGTCAATCAGAGCGTGCAAGAGCCTTCTTTTCTTCTACTGATATGGGATATCCTTCTTCTATATGTCATAAGGTCCCCCAAAAGATAAGTTTAATATTAAACGGCAATAAATGCAATCCCACGAATCCCACATCTATTTTGCAACATAGGCTTAATACAGAGCTTAAGAGTAAAAGGCAAGAATGGGGCAGTTAATATTAGCCTATTGTCCTACATGCCTTGCATCATTCCTGCTTCATAATATAAACTGGGGCAATTAGAACGGTACACAATCAACCTTATCGATGCATTGACTAGATAGGAGGCAAGCGCCTTGACCGGGCTAATATGGGATGGCAAGTATAAAGATGGGAAATCTGCTGATTCTTCCCAGGGAAACCTTCCAGGCACACAAGAGAATATGCAAGGACCTCCTTCTGCTGTGCAAACTATCGACGACACCACGACTCCTGTTAAGGCTCTACAGGAACAACCTGCTGCTGATTCATCCTGGTTGAAATGGCGAATTGCACTACAACAGGTTTTGCCTATTTATATCGCCGTACACCTGGCATTCCTTACCTTAACCTACCTGGCAACCTTGTTTACCATCGGTGATTTTTCAATAACAAGCCTGCGCATTCATACCTTGCTCACCTCGTGGTTTCGCTGGGATAGTGGGCATTACACGAGCATAGCGACACATGGCTATACTGAATCCTATAAGACCGCTTTCTTTCCACTCTTCCCCCTGCTTGAAAGAGGCGTATCATTTCTTGCTCACGATCCTTTTGTCGCTGGCCTCCTTATCTCAAACCTGGCTGGTCTGGGTATGCTCCTGCTACTGTACCGGTTGGTGGAGGAAGACTTTGATGCTGAACGCGCCTATCGCACGACAATCTACCTTTCCGTGTTCCCCACCGCCTTTTTCTTTGCTGGCGCCTATAATGAGTCTCTCTTTCTTTTTCTCGCCATACTCAGCTTCTACGCTATGCGCCGTGGAAACTGGTGGCTGGCCGGTCTTTCTGGCGCCCTGGCTATCCTGACGCGATCTGCAGGATTGGCTCTTCTCCTGCCTTTCTTCTATGAATATGCACATCAGCATGAGTTCAAGCCAGGGATGATCCGTTTCGATGTCCTGGCCGGCGTGCTTATTCCAGCGGGACTAGGTATCTACGCGCTCTATTGCTTTTTCCAATTTCATGATGCTCTAGCCTTCTCGCACGCACAAGTGGTCTGGCACCGCTACTTAGCCCCTCCCTGGCAAGGAATCATTGGCGCGTTCACCTGGATTCTCCAGCATAGCATTCTGACCTTCTACTCGATCCATAACGTAATCGACCTTGGCGCCTGCTTGTTCATACTCCTCTTGCTCATCCTGAGTTTCGTAGGCCCCTGGAAACTTCCCCGAGATCGCTGGTCATATGGTATCTACGCGGTTGGCATCTATATGCTTGTCCAGCTTTATCCTAGCGCAAATACCGTACCCATGGCGGCGTATTCGCGCTACATGTTAGAAGTGTTCCCGGCATTCATCACGCTAGCGGCTATCGGCAAGAACCGGCAGTTCAATTTCTATTACCTCGCGATTGCTTTA
>WNGM01000535.1_pt1 | contig 30752 bp, 32 predicted proteins | sample 5400571 | NCBI WGS metagenome assembly WNGM01 (sample SAMN13153378, study PRJNA577476) | soil metagenome | isolation source: 100 cm soil or saprolite under Garry oak tree replicate 2 | place: USA:California | collected 2016-06-15 | reverse complement strand
GTTGTCGATCAGCCAGCGGGTCCCCGGCGGAGGGACGGGGGCCGGCGGCAGCGTCCAGCGGTAATCCCCGCGCGGCAGCTGTCCCAGGCTTCCGGCGACGAGCGCTTCGACCCGCGCACGGCTCACATTGCCGACGACCACGAGCAGCAGGCGCGACGCAACGAGGCGCTCGCGGGCATAGGTCCGGACATCCGTGGGCGTGAGGCTGAAGAGCGACTCCTCCGTGCCCTCGGGATCGAGCGCGTACGGATGATCGTGGAACAGCGCCTGCGTCGCGAGCCGCTGCACGCGGAGGTCGGGCTGGGTATAGCGGCGATGGGCTTGGGACAGGAGCCACTCGCGCGCCCCCCGTATGGCCGCGTCGGAGAGCGAGGGATGGATCAATCGGTCGGCGAACACGCGCCATGTCGCGTCGATGTCCTCGGCCAAGCCGGTGAACCCGAACACCGTCCAGTCCGCCTCCGGCTCGATGAAGACGTCGCACCCGGTTCGAGCCATCGCACGCCGCGCCTCCTCCCCGGGGAACTGCGCTGTTCCGTCCTCCGAGGCGTCGAGCCACACCGCTTCGATCCCGGCGGTCCGCGCGGTGAGCTGGGTCGTGCCACCGAGCAGGTAGAGCCGCACGGCGACGATCTCGCTCGCGGGGATGATACGCTGGATCATGCGGACGCCAGATACCTCGTAGGCGGTGGTGAGGGTATCGGGGTCGGTGATCGGGCGCGACCGCGCCGGTCCGTTCGCGCTTCCCCACAGCAGCGCACAGACCGCCAACCAGGTCATCCGGCACGGCCGCACGGTGCTCACGGACCGTTTTGCTGCGTCGCTTGCCGCAGCGCCGCCGACAGCGCCTGGATGGTCGCGGGCGGCGCCAGGACGCCGATGACTCGTGGCTTCGAGGTCACATAGTCGGCGGCGAACCGACGGAGGTCTTGTACGGTCCGCGAGGTCATACGGGTGCGGTACGTCAGGTAGTAGTCCATGCCCGCGCTGCTCCACCAGTACGCGAGATACGGCGCCAGCATCGCGGTCCGTTCCGCTGTGAGCGCCCCGTTGACCCGGTGCCGCTTCCTGGCAATCGCGAGATTCTCCTCGGTAATGCCTGCCAGCGAGCCCAGGTTGTCGAGCTCACCGACCAGCGCGAGCAGGGCCTCGCGGGCGCGCCCGGGTGTCGTTTTCCCAACGAATTCGATCGGCCCCGTGTGATTGAGCGTGCGATATGTGCCGAAGACCGATTGGAACGGGCCGAAGCGGACCATTCGTCGTTGGAATGCGGACGTCGGATCGTCCAGCAGGTCGAAGAGCAGGTCGGCAGCGTAGGTTGCAGCGGTGTCCGATCCGACGCTCGGTCCCTGCAGGACGATGCGGATGGTGACGTCGGGCACGTTGTCGGCGACCAGTGTAGCGCTACTCGTGCGGCGCGGGACGACCGGCGGAATCGGCTGGCTGGCGAACGGGTCTGGTCCCGCCTTCCAGTCGCGGAACAGCTGCCGCGCCTGCTCTATCACACGGTCGCTTGCCACGTCGCCGGTGACGATCAGGGCCGCGTTGTTCGGGACGTAGTAGCGGGCGTATGTCGCCCGCAGCCGGTCGAGCGTTATCCCAGCGAGCGTTGAGCTGTCACCGCCGACGTCTTTGCGGCTCCAGGAGCTCCCCCACAGCGCGCGTGACACCTGCCGCTCCAGTCGCTCCTCGGGGTCGGACTCACCGCGCTGCAGTTCTTCCAGCACGATCGGCCGCTCGTCTTTGAGGTCGACGTTCGTGAAGTCGGCCCCCTGGATCAATCGTGCGATCAGCCGGATCCCGCCGTCGACATTGTTCGACGGCAACGCGACGTAATAGTAAACCACCTCGTCGCCCGTGCCGCCGTTATAACGGCCCTTGAGATACGTCGCTTCCACGGCGAACGCCGAGGGGTCGTGGCGGTACGAATGGAAGAGCATGTGCTCGTACAGGTGGGCGAGCCCCTGGTCCGCGGAGTCCTGTGTGAACGCGCCGTTGCGGACCGCCACGAGGACCGTTGCGAGCGGTACGGTATGGTTCTCGACCACGATCACCTGGAGCCCGTTCTCGAGCCTGGCCTGGTGAACCACCCGCGTGAGGGAGGAGTCTTGGGCGGCAAGGAGTCGGGTACGCGGGGCCGCGAGTGCGGCGATGAGACCGACCAGCGCGGTGGCCGATCGTGAGTGGGGAATGAATGGAATGTGGCGCACCCGCTCCGCTCACCCTCCCCGCGTGTGCATCTCCCGGTGCGGATCGGCACGTAGCGACTCGATCCGATACAGCGCGCCCCGGTCCGCCACACCGAGCCGCTCCTCCGCGCCGCGGTCTGTACGGCGCTGCCACGTTTCCCGGATGAGGGACGCCAGCTCTTCATCCGGTGCGCCGCGGCGCAGCGGCTCGCGCAGGTCGCTCCCCGCCCCGGCGTACAGACACAAAAACCACGTCCCGTCGGCGGTGAGCCGGCTGCGGTCGCAGCTGCGGCAGAACGGCGCGGTGGTCGAGGCGATGATCCCGAACGTGGCGCCGTCGGGCAGCCGGAAGCGCTCCGCCGGCGCGCGCTCGCCGGCGCCGTCGTGGATCGGCTCGATCGCCCCGTAGCGGCGGGTCAGGACGTCGAGCATCTCGCGCTGCGACACCACCTGGTCCATGGACCAGCGCGTGGCGCCTCCCACGTCCATGTACTCGATGAACCGCACCTCGGCGTCGCACGTGCGGGCGAACTCGATCAGGTCGGCGAGCTCGTCCGCGTTGAAGCCGCGGATCACGACCGTGTTGAGCTTCAGCGTCGCAAACCCTGCATCGCGCGCGGCCGCGATCCCTGCAAGCACCTCCGCGTGCCGCGGGCTCTTCGCGAACGCCAGCATCCGCTCGGGTCGTAGCGTGTCGAGGCTCACCGTGACGCGCGCGAGACCTGCCGCGTGCAGCGCCGCCGCCTGCCGCGCGAGCAGCAGCCCGTTCGTCGTCATCGCGAGGTCGGTGATCCGAGCGTCGCGCGCGATCATTCGGACCAACGTGGGGAGATCGTGCCGCAACAACGGCTCTCCGCCCGTGAGCCGCACCTTGCGGACGCCCAGTCCCGCGAAGACCTGCACGACCCGCTCCAGCTCCTCGAACGTGAGGATCGACGCGCGCGGCAGCCAGACGTACTCGTCTTCCGGCATGCAGTAGCGGCACCGCAGGTTGCAGCGGTCCGTCACCGACAGCCGCAGGCTCCCGAGCGGGCGGGCGAGCCGGTCGCGAACTTCAGACATGCGTCGGACGGTCGGACGGTGGGATCGTCGGACGGCCGGAGGGATCCACCCACACTTCACTCCCGTCCACCTGTAGCTCCTTCTTCCACACCGGGATGCGGCGTTTCACGTCTTCGATCACGAAGCGGCAGGCCTCGAACGCCTGGGCGCGGTGCGGCGCGGCCGCGGCGATGGCGATGCTCGCTTCGCCCGCGGGGATCGTGCCGAGCCGATGACGCACCGCGATCCGGGCGTCCGGCCAGCGCGTGCGGGCGGCGGCGAGCAGGCGCTCGAACTCCGCCTCCACCATCGGCTCGTAGGCGGAGTACTCGATGGCCGTCACCCCGTGCTCCTCCGGCCCGTTGCGCACGGTGCCGAGAAACACGCACGTACCGCCGCACGCGGGGGAGGAGACCTCCGCGAGCAGGGCGTCGAGGGAGATGGGTTCTCGGATCAGGTAGCTCATAGCGTTGCTCATCCGCCGGCAATCGGGGGCAGTAACGCCACCTCGTCTCCGTCCTGCACGCGCGCGTCGAGCTTCGCGTGCTTCAGGTTCACGGCGGCGAGCGGGCGCTCAGGGAGCGCGCTCGCGCCTGGAAGGTCCGCCCGCACCCGTCGCAGCACGTCCCCTACGGTCGCCGGGAGCGGCACCGAAATGGCGGCCTCGGCGCGGCCCACCAGCTCCGCGTAGCGGGCGAAAAAACGCACGCGAACAGTCGCCGAGGTGTGGGACGCCATAGTCGATCGGAAGATAGCGGTCGTCAGTTCCCCACGGAACCAGTCGTGAGACCGCGCCAGATCTTCGCCTGCTTCGCGCTCGGCGCGGCCGCCTGGGTGACCGTGAACGTCACGACCGCCCGCTCGCGCACCTGCGTGTTGAGGGTCAGCGCCTGGCCGCCTCGCTGAATGGCGATCGTCAGGGGTGCGCCAGCCTGCCCGCGGTATCGCTGGCGGAACTTCACGGACCAGTCCTCCTCCGCCCGAGTCTCGATCTCGCCCACCTTGAGCAGCAGGTCGCCGGGCTGGAGGCCCGCCGCCTCGGCAGCGCTCGCGGGTACGACCCCCTGCACCACCAGCTTCCCCTGCTCGTTCGGCTGCGCGTTCACGCCGAGGAACGGGTTCGAGGTGGCCTGCCGCGACACGGTGATGCCCGCCTTCGCAAACACGCCCTCGTACGGCAGCGGCTCCCGGCCGTTGATGTAGCGCTGATAGAAGGTATCGACGTCGGGCATTCCCACTTCACGCAGCAGCGCCAGCAGGTCCCCGGTCGTGAACCCCTTCTGCTTCTGGTAGAACCGGGTGTACAACGCTCGCATGACGTCGTCCAACCCGCGGCGGCCGTCGGTCGCGTCACGGAGCGAGACGTCGAGCAGCATCCCGGTCAATGCGCCCTTCGGGTAGTAGAGCTGGGAGCTGTTGACGAACACTTCGTTGATCCACGTCGCGACGCTGCCGTCCTCTTCGCTCCACGCCTCCGGGGCCGACTCGACCTGCTGCATGTCCTGCGCGACGTTGCTCAGGAACCGCTCGAACGTCCACAACCCCGAGCGGATGTTCGTGAGGTCCGCGTAGTAGTCGGTCACGCCCTCCGACCACCACAAGAGCGACGTGTACTGCTCCGCGTGATAGTCGTAGGGCCACATCTCCGCCGGGCGGATCCGCTTCACGTTGAAGAGGTGAAAGTACTCGTGGGACATGAGCGGGATCATGAAGTCGCCGAAGTTTCCCGCGGCGTCCGCGAAGGCCCCCTGCGGCATGATGTCGAACTGGGAAGCGCTGTGCTCGAGCCCGCCGCCAAAGTTGACCGGCTCCCGGATGACGTTGAAAAACACCGTGTAGTTGTCGTACGGGGGGCCGCCGAGCAGCGCGTTCTCCGTCTTCGCGATCTTCTCGAGGTCCGTGCGCATGTTCCGCTGTACCGCCGGCGCGTACGCATCGGCGGGCCATACGGCGACTCGGATCCACTTGCCGTCTGCCTGCAGCGAATCGAGGGCGTACTTCCCCACGAACGTCTCGGCGTCGGCGAGCTCGTGGTACGTCGACGCCGCGTACGGTCCGTTGCCCGTGCCCTTGAGCGCGGTCGTCACCTGCCAGCCCGCGGGCAGGTTGAAGCGGACTTCCGCCGGCCGCTCGAGCCGCCCTTCTTCGTACAGAAACAGGTTGGTGCCGAGGAACTGGCCGAAGTCGTCGATGATGCGCGCCAGCGAGAGGTCGATCGTGTCCGCGAGATAGTCGAACTCCACGGTCACGCGCTCGCCCTTGCCGGCGGCGACGCGCCACGTGTCCTTGTCGAGCCGGTCCCAGAACAGGGCCTGACCCGACGGGTTCTTCGCACCGAAATGGCGGACGTAGCGCGCGTAGTTCTGGATCTCGTAGTTCCCGGGACTCCACGCCGGAAGCGAGGCGTACAGCGTATCTCTGCCGCGCGCCGGGAACTCGGCGCTCACGTGGAACAGACGGGCCGCGGGTGACGGCACCGAGACCTCATACCTCACGGGCGCCGCGGTCTGGGCAGACAAGGGAACGGCGATCACGATCATCATCACGAGCACTGGGCGCACGAGCGACTCCCTGGTAAGTGGCAACCTGTCACTACCGCGCAAAACGAAGCGGCCCAGACGGTTAGTCCGGGCCGAGACGGCATCGCGCGCCTGCGCGCGTCACGAGCTCACGCGCTCGCTCGCCTCCGCCACCATCGCCCGCAACTCCTTGCTGGGCTTGAAGACAGGCACGGGCCGCGCTGCCACTTCGACCGGGTCTCCGGTGCGTGGATTGCGCGCCATGCGCGTCTTGCGCTGGCGGATCTTGAACGTGCCAAACCCGCGAATCTCAATGTTATGCTGCTCGGCGAGCGCCGCCTTGACCGCGTCGAGAAACGAGTCAACAACACGGGCGCAGTCCTTCTTGGAAATGAGGGGACCGGCAGTGCGAGCGATTTGTGCGGTGACTTTCTCGACTAGGTCGGCCTTCGTCATCCATCCCCCTTGAAGGGCCGAAGGGCTCAAGACGAGCGGCCAACATACGGGCTTACCTATTGTGTGTCAAGAGCTTGGAGGAACTGTTGGAAGTGACCTTGGGCGTCGTGTGGCCCCGGGGACGCCTCGGGGTGGTACTGGACCGCGAAAATCGGGTACTCGCGATGCCGCACGCCCTCGACGGTGCCATCGTTGAGGTTCAGGTGGGTGACCGCGAGGGCGTTGGCGCCCGGGACTCCGGCCGTGTCCCCCCGGACCGCGAAACCGTGGTTTTGCGACGTTATAAGTACTTGTCCTGTAGCGAGATCCCGAACAGGGTGGTTGCCACCCCGATGCCCATAAGGAAGCTTGACCGTCTCTCCACCCAGCGCCAACCCCAGCAACTGGTGACCAAGGCAGATCCCGAAGATCGGGAGCGCGCCGTCGGCCAGCTCGCGCAGCGTGGTGACGGCATAGCTCACGGCCGCCGGGTCGCCCGGGCCGTTCGAGAGGAACAAGCCGTCGGGCTCGAGTTCCCGGATGCGCGCGGCGGGCGTAGCAGCGGGCACCACGGTCACACGGCAGCCCTGCCGCAAGAACAGTCGCAGGATGTTGCGCTTCATCCCGTAGTCGTAGGCGACAATATGGCGGCGGGCGTCGCCCGGCCCCTCCGCGTACTCCCGCTCGATCGTCGCGCGCGTCGCCAAATCGAGCCCGTCCATGGACGGACTCGCGACGAGGGCGGCGCGCACCGCGTCGTCCGGCGCGGCGCCCAGCGCTACCGCGCCGCGCATCGCGCCCTTAGACCGGATGTGACGGGTGAGCTGGCGGGTGTCGACATCCGCGACGATCGGAACGCGCGCGGCCGCGAGCCAATCGGCCAGGGCGCCCGTGGCGCGCCAGTTCGACGGCTTCACGGACAGCTCGCGCACCACGACCCCGGCCACGCGGGGGCGGTCGGACTCGATGTCGTCCGGGTTGATGCCGTAGTTTCCGATCATCGGCGCTGTCATCACGACGATCTGGCCGAGATACGAAGGATCGGTGAAGACCTCTTGATACCCGGACAGATTGGTCGTGAAGACGACCTCGGCGTACGTGGGCTCGAAGGGGATGGGCGCGGTTCCGGGGAACCAGGCTCCGTCCTCGAGGAGCACGTAGGCCGGGCGAAGGTCAGCGATGGGGCGGCGGCCTCTGGCTGGAGGGCGGCGGCGCGCTCTGCGGCGGCGACGCGGTCGGGAGCGGCAGCGGCGTGGGCTGCACGGGCGCCGGTGCGGGGACGTTCCCTTCGAGCACCGAGCGCGGCGCCGCGGCGTGCGACGACATCACTGCGAGCACGAGCGACAGGAACAGGAAGATCCCGGCGCACCACCAGGTGATCTTCGTCAGCAGGGTCGTCGCCTGCCGGCCGCCCATGAACTGCTCGGTGCCGGCGCCCCCGCCGAGCGACGCCAAGCCGCCGCCCTGGCCCGCCTGGAGGAGCACGGCGGTCGCGAGGATCAACGCATCGGCGATCAGCACGAACAGCAGAAAATTGTACACGCGGCGAGGATAATACCTAGCCGGCGCTGGTCTGCACAAGTTGGCCCCACGCCTCGGGGTCGAGCGACGCGCCGCCCACGAGCACGCCGTCCAGCTCGCGCTCCGCCAGCAGCTCGGCCGCGTTCTTCAGGTTCACGCTGCCGCCGTACAGCACGCGCGGTCCGGTGGCGCCGCGCGCCTGGAGCCAGGCGCGGACGTCGCGGTGCACCGCCGCGGCGTCTTGCGGGGTCGCGTGGCGCCCGGTGCCGATCGCCCACACGGGCTCGTATGCGACCACGACGCGCGATAACGCGCCGTCGTTCACGCCGCTCAGCGCGCCCGCGAGCTGTCGCGTGACCACGGCCATGGTGTGTCCGGCTTCCCGCTCGGCCAGCGTCTCGCCGACACACAGCACCGGGATGAGCCCGGCGGCGAGCGCCGCCGCAACCTTGCGACGAGTGTCCTCGTCCGTCTCGCCGAACAGCTGGCGGCGCTCCGAGTGGCCGACGAGCGTCGCCTTCGCGCCCGCCTGGAGCGCGAGCTGGGCGGAGACCGCGCCCGTGAACGCGCCCTTCGGCTCCCAGTAGATGTCCTGCGCGCCCACCAGCAGATCGCCGCGCTCGCGCACGGCCTGCGCGGCCGCCTCGAGGGACACGGCCGGGGGGAAGAACCAGACGTCGCGGTCGTCGCGCGGGTTATAGCGCGCCCGGAACGCCTTGAGGTAGGCGCGGGCCTCTTCCGGCCCGAGATGCATCTTCCAGTTGGCGGCGCAGAGCAGGCGCCTCACGCATCCTCGAGCGCGACGACCCCGGGGAGCGGCTTGCCTTCGAGGAACTCGAGCGATGCGCCACCGCCGGTGGAGACGTGGGTGAACTTGTCTTCGAGCCCCACGACCGCGGCGGCCGAGTCCCCGCCCCCTACGACCGTGGTGGCGCCTCGCTTGCCGGCCTCGACCAGGGCCGCCGCGATGGCCCGCGTGCCGGCGTCGAACGGCGGGGTCTCGAACACCCCCATCGGACCGTTCCAGAAAATCGTCTTGGCCCGGACGATGCGGGCGCGGAAGTCGAGTCGCGTCGGCTGGTCGATGTCGAAGGCGGCGCAGTCCGCCGGGATCCGGTCGCTCGACACCTCGCGCCGCTCGGCGGCGCGCGCCAGGCTCGGCGCCACGACGACGCCGCGCGGCAGGATGAGCTTCGCCCCGGCCTGCGCGATCAGCGCCTTGGCGACCTCCTCCTTGTCCCGCTCCACCAGCGAGCTGCCGACCTGAAACCCGATCGCGAGGAACAGCGTGTTCGCCATGGCCCCCCCCACCAGCACCTCGTCCATGCGCGGCAGGAGCGCCTGGATGACGTCGATCTTGCCCGAGATCTTAGCGCCGCCCAGCACGGCGATGAACGGGCGCTGCGGGGCGTCGAGCGCGTCGCCCAAGTAGTGCAGCTCGTTCTCCATCAGGAAACCCGCCACCGCCGGCTTGAGGAGATGCGCGACGGCTTCGGTCGACGCGTGTGCGCGGTGCGCCGAGCCGAACGCGTCGTTCACGTAGAAGTCCCCCAACGCCGCGAGCGCCGCCGCGAACGCCGGGTCGTTCGCTTCCTCGCCCGGCCAGAAGCGCGTGTTCTCGACCAGGGCCACGCCGCCCCGCGGCAGCCGCCGGGTCGCGGCGACGCCGGCCGCGGGATCGGGGATGAACTCGACCGGCGTGCCGAGGACTCGCTCGACGTCACGCACGATCCGCTGCAGCGACAGCTCGGGATCGGGCCCCTTGGGGCGGCCCAAGTGCGACAGCAGAATGACACGGGCGCCCTTGTCTCGCAGGTACTCGATGGTGGGCATCGCGGCCCGCAGGCGCGTGTCGTCGGCGACCCGGCCCTGTTGCAGCGGCACGTTGAAATCCACGCGGGTCAGCGCGCGCCTGCCTTCCAACGCCTCGGACGGCAAGTCCCGCAGGCTGCGCTTCCTCACTTGCCGGCGATGTAGGTCAGCAGGTCGACGCAGCGGGCGGAGTAGCCCATCTCGTTGTCGTACCACGACGACACGTGCACGAAGGTGCGGTCGATGACGTTCGTCGACAGGGCGTCGACGACGCTCGAGTAGAAGTTGCCGACGTAATCGCGGGAGACGAGCGGCTCGTCGCTCACGTCCAGGATACCCTTCAGGCTCGAGCATGCGGCCTGCCGGAACGCGCCGTTCACTTCCTCGATGGTCGTCGGCTTCTCCACTTCGGCCGTGAGCTCCACCACCGAGACGTCGGGCGTCGGCACGCGCAGCGAGATGCCGTCGATCTTGCCCTGCACTTCCGGGAGCACGAGACCGGTTGCCTTGGCGGCGCCGGTCGTGGTGGGGATGATGCTCAGCCCCGCCGCGCGGGCGCGCCGCAGGTCCTTGTGCGGCAGGTCGAGGACCTGCTGGTCGTTCGTGTAGCTGTGCACGGTGGTCATGAAGCCGTGCCTGAAGCCCCAGTGGTCCAGCACGACTTTCACCAGCGGCACGAGGCAGTTGGTCGTGCACGAGGCGTTCGAGATGATGCTATGCCGTGCGGCGTCGTACTTCTCGTGGTTCACCCCCATCACGATCGTGATGTCCTCGCCCTTCGCCGGCGCCGAGATGACGACCTTCTTCGCGCCGGCCGCGAGGTGCTTGGCGGCGCTGTCGCGGTCCGTGAAGCGGCCGGTGCTCTCGAGCACGAGCTCGACGCCCAGCTCCTTCCACGGCAGCTTCTCGGGTTCCTTGACGGCGCAGACCCTGATCTCCCGGCCGTTCACGACCAGCGCGTCGCCCTTGACCGCCACCGTACCCGGGAAGCGGCCGTGTACCGAGTCGTAGGTGAGCAGGTGCGCCAGCGTCTTGGTGTCGGTGATGTCGTTGACGGCGATGACCTCGAGGCTCTGCTGCTTCATCAGGACCGTCGCCCGCAGCACGTTGCGCCCGATGCGACCGAACCCATTGACTCCCACACGCACGGCCATCGCTCTTCCCTCAGGTGAAATCCGGAACGACCGCTCGACCGAACGTCACGGCGAACACGGTGCGGGCGCCCGCTCGTTCCAGAGCGCGCGCGGCTTCGGCCAACGTCGCGCCGGTGGTGAAGACGTCGTCGACCAAGACAAATGCGGATTGGGGATTGCGGATTGCGGATTCGACGGGCGAACCTCCAATCCGCAATCCGCAATTCGAAATCCGCACTTCAAACGCTCCCGCCACGTTCGCCAGTCGCGCTTCCGGTGTCAACGCCGTTTGCGTCGCGGTTTCGCGCACCCGGACGAGCAGCGGCACGACGGGGCGTGCCCAGCGCCGGCTCAGCGCGTGGGCCAGGCGCTCGCTCTGGTTGTAGCCGCGCTGCCGCAGCCGCTCGGGCCCGAGCGGAATCGGGACGAGCCACGCGGTGGAGCGCCCGGGAACCTCGAGGCGGGCCATGGCGTCGGCGAGGTCCTGGGCGATGCGCGGCAGCCCGCCGTACTTCAGCGCGTGGACCGCCGCCCGCGCCTCCGGGTCGAGCCATACGGCCGAGCGCGCGAGCCGCAGCGGCGACGGCCAGCCGCCGCACAGGCGGCACCGGCCGAAGTGAGGCTCGGGCTGGCCGCAACGCCGGCACCAGGGCGGCCGCACCGGGCGCCAGCGGTGGCGGCACACGTCGCAGACCAGCCGGCGAGAGCGGGAGAAGGACAACAGCGTGCGGCAGAGGAGGCACTCCGCCGGGAGCAGCAGCTGCTCCAGCGCGTCACGCACCGAGCGCCCGACTGACGGCGGCTCGCATCACCTCGATCGGGGCCGCCTGCCCGGGGAAGAAGCGCCCGAACGCGGCCGCGCCCTGGCGCACCAACATCTCGCGGCCGTCCTGTACCGGCACTCCGGCCGCCCGCAGGGCCCGCACCCAGCGCGTCCCGCCGGGGGCGTAGACCAGATCCAGTGCGGCGCTGAGCCGCGGCCCACGGCCGGGGTCGAACGGCAAGGGATCGGCCTCCTTCAAGCCCAGCGGGGTGGCGTTGATCGCGATGTCGGGCTCAAGCGTCCCGCGCGCGGGCTCCGCCCGGGCGCCCCGGCTGCGGGCCCAGTCGGCGAACGCGCGCGCGCGCGCGGCGTCGCGTGACAGCACGTGCACCTCGGCCTGGAGCTCCGTCGCGGCGACCGTGACCGCACGCGCCGCGCCCCCGGTCCCGACCACGAGCCAGCGCCCACGCCCGTCCGCGCCGAGCTGCTTCAGGCACACGAGAATTCCCGCGACGTCGGTGTTGTCGCCCACGAGCGCGCCGTGCTCCGTCCAGAAAGTATTGCACGCCCCCACGCGCTCGCAGAGATCGGTTTTCCGCGCGAGACATCGTTCCACCGCCTCTTTGTGCGGCACCGTCACGTTCCCGGCCGCGTCCACGGCCGCGAGCGCGTCGAGCAGCCCGCGCAGCGCGGCGGCCGGAGCGCGCAGCGCCACATATACGGCGTCCAGGCCGAGGGCGCGGATCGCAGCGTTGTGCATGAGGGGGGACAGCGAATGCGCGACGGGATCCCCGACCACCGCCAACAGACGGGTGCTAGCGCTGACTTCCACTCGCGAACTCTTTGACGATCCGCTCTACCGCCACCTGGATGAGCGTCTCGAGTTCGACACAGGTGTCGCGGTACACGTCGAGGTCGCCCCCGAAGGGATCGCTCACCTCGGCGGCGTCCCCCTCGCGACCGGCGTACTCGCCGAGCACGAAGACGTGTCCCTCGCCGCCCAGCTCGTCCACCCGGGCACGGTGGTGCCGCGCCATGGTGAGGACCAGGTCGGCGTCGTCCACCAGCTCACGGGTGAGCAAGCGGGCGCGATGTCCCGAGAGATCCAGCCCGCGCTCCAGCCCCACGAGGTACGCCCCTTCCGAGGCGGGGGCCCCGTCCCACGCCCCGGTGCCGGCGGACGAGACGTCGATCGCCTCGATCCCGCGCTCCGCGAGGGCGCGCTCGAGCAACGCCGCGGCGAGCGGACTGCGGCAGATGTTGCCCGTGCAGACCAGCAGGATCCGTTTCGTGTTCGTTACCTCGGTCACGGCGCCAGCCCGCCGGCGCCGCGTCGCAGCTCGGCGAGCGTGATCGCGCCTTCGCGGATCAGCCGGGGCGTCGGCCGTGTGCAGTCAACCACGGTCGAGGGAGGCGAGTTCCCCAGGACGCCGCCGTCCAGCACGAGCAGCGTCCCCGCCTCCACGGCCGGCGCGAAGTCGCGCACGATGGCCTCGGCCCCCGGTGCCGGCGCGCCTCCCGGCAAGTTAGCCGATGTCGACGTCACCGGCTCCTTCAGAGCCCCCACCAGCCGCGCCATGCCGCGATGCGAGGTCCAGCGGACGGCGACGCCGCCTTCGGGTCCCCGCAGCAGGTGAGGGAGTCGACCTCCGCCGCCCGGCAGCACCAGTGTGAGCGGACCGGGCCAGAAGGCTCGGGCCAGCGCGCTCGCCGCCTCGTTGAACGCGAGCCCTTGCTCCTCGGCCATTTCGCGGTCGGCGACCAGGAGCAGGAAGGGCTTGCCGGGCTGTCGCCCCTTGAGCCGGGCGAGGGCCTGCACGTCGGCGAGCCGGGCGCGCGACCCCAGACCGTACACGGTCTCCGTCGGATACGCGAGCAGCCCGCCGGCCGCAAGGTGCGCCACCGCCCGCTCGAGCGCCGCTGCGACTTCTTCGTCGGTGCGGAATGCGATCGGCCTCACTGCAGCTCACGCGCCAGCGCCTCGGCGATCCGGAAGTCGTCGGCCGTGGTGACTTTGAGGTTCCAGGAGGAATCGGGCACAACCGTGACGGGAAACCCCGCGCGCTCGCACAGCGTCGCATCGTCGGTGGGCGGGGCCGGCTCGCCGTTCTGGAGCACAGCGTAGGCCCGCTCGAGCATGTCGCGCGGAAATCCCTGGGGCGTTTGCGCCCGCCAGAGACGTTCTCGCGAGACGGTCTTGCTGATACGGTTTCCCGCGACGACTTCTTTCACGGTGTCGTTCAGCGGCACCGCCGCCACCGCTCCACTGCCGGCGCGGGCCGTCGCGATCACGGCGTCGATCGTCTCGCGCGTCACGAACGGCCGCGCGCCGTCGTGCACGAGCACCACGACGGCTCGCTCCGGAAGGGCCGAGAGGGCGGCACGCACCGATTGCGCCCGGGTGGCGCCGCCGGCGACCAGCGCCAGCCGCTCGCCCACGAGCTTCCCAAGCCACTCCGGCGGCCGCGCGGCGAACCCGGCGGGCACGGCCACGGCCACGAGACCGACCTCCGGGTGCGAAGTGAACGGCCGCAGGGCCCGGAGCAGCATCGGCACGCCGTAGATCGGCCGGAACGGCTTCGGCTCACCCGGTCCGGCGCGCACGCCCGCGCCCGCTGCCACGATCACTACGCCGACGTCAGGCCGCGAGCCGCCGAGCGAGCTCACCGATCCCTTCCATCCCGATGACCTCGAGGTCGGTCGCCGCCACGCGGGCGCGCGCCGACAGGAACACGCGCCGGAACCCCTGGCGCGCCGCCTCCCCGAGCCGCCGCTCCACGCCCGCCACCGGGCGGATCTCACCGCCCAACCCGACCTCGCCCAGGAATAGGGCGTCCGGCGGCAGCGGTCGGTCGTGCACGCTGGACACGAGCGCCGCCATCACCGCCAGGTCGGTCGACGGCTCGAGCAGGCGGACGCCCCCGGTCACGTTCACGAACACGTCGAGCTGGCCGAACGGCAGCCCACCGCGGCGCTCCAGCACGGCGAGCAGCACCGCGAGGCGGCGGTGGTCGAGCCCGGTCGCGACCCGCTGCGGCGTGCCGAAGCCGGTCTTCGAGGCGAGCGCCTGGATCTCGACCAGCATCGGTCGCGTGCCCTCCATCAACGCGGTGACGGCGGAGCCGGACACCCCGGTCGTGCGCCCCGCGAGGAAGGCCGCGGCCGGGTCGGCCACCGGCTCGAGCCCCGTACCGGTCATCTCGAACACCCCGATCTCGTCCACCGAGCCGAACCGGTTCTTGACCGCGCGCAGCAGCCGGTGGTCGAGCGTGCTCTCGCCTTCGAAGTAGAGCACGGTGTCCACGATGTGCTCGAGCGTCTTCGGGCCGGCGATCCCGCCGCCCTTGGTCACGTGCCCGACGAGCAGCACCGCGGGGCCCGCCTCTTTGGCGAAGCGCAGCAGCTGCGCCGCGCACTCCCGCACCTGGCCCACGTTACCGGGCGCGCCCTCGAGCGCGTCGGTGTACGTGGTTTGGATGGAGTCCACGAACACGACGCGAGCGCCCACCGCACGGGCGTGATGCAGGATCGCCTCGAGCCGCGTTTCCCCGAGGACGTGCACCGCGCCGGCGTCGACCGTCAACCGGTCCCCGCGGAGGCGGATCTGCTCGGGAGACTCCTCGCCCGAGACGTACAGCGTTGCGACGCCGGCCTGCTCGAGCCGGGCGGCGCACTGGAGCAGCAGCGTGGACTTGCCGATGCCCGGCTCGCCGCCCACCAGCGTGACGGACCCGGGGACGATTCCCCCGCCGAGGACGTAGTCGAATTCCGCCAATCCGGTCCGCCAGCGCGCGACTCCACCCCCCACGACGTCGGACAGTCGGACTGGCGGACGGTCTGACGGAACGGCGCGTTTTCTGTCCGACCGTCCGACCGTCCGACCGACCGGCTCCTCCACCAGGGTATTCCACGCTCCGCATGCGTCGCATCGCCCTCCCCATTTCGGCTGCTCCGCGCCGCAGTCGGTGCAACGGAAAACGGAGCGGTCAGCCACGGCCGGCCTCCGGGGGCGCCTCCCGCGGCGAGTAGTTGTCGAAGCGGGTGTATTCCTTCTTGAAGACCAGCTTCACGCTGCCGGTGGGACCGTTGCGCTGCTTCCCCACAATCAGCTCCGCGAGTCCCTCGATGTTCTCGTTGGTCTTCGGGTCCACCGGGCCGTCGTAGAACTCCTGCCGGTAGATGAAGCACACGACGTCTGCGTCCTGCTCAATCGCCCCGGACTCGCGCAGGTCCGAAAGCTGCGGGCGGCGGTGCTCGCCTCCGCGCTGCTCCGGTGCGCGCGAGAGCTGTGACAGGGCCACCACCGGGACGTCCAGCTCCTTGGCGAGGGCCTTGAGGGAACGGGAGATGAACGAGATTTCCTGCTGGCGGCTCTCCGCGTCGGTGGGCCCTTGCATCATCTGCAGATAGTCCACCACGACCATGCTGATCTCGTGCTCCGCCTTGAGGCGGCGCGCCTTGGAGCGCATGGCGAGGGGCGTCAGCATCGCGGAGTCGTCGATCCAGATCGGCGCCGTGCCGAGCAGGCCCGCCGCGCGGGCCAATTTGGGGTAGTCGTCGTCGCGCAGCTGGCCGCGGCGGAGGCGTTGCGCGTCCACGAGGCCTTCCGAGCAGAGCAGCCGCTGCACCAGCTGCTCTTTGGACATTTCCAGCGAGAAGATCGCGACGCCGACGTTCTGCTCGATCGCCGCGTGCTGCACGACGTTCAGCGCCAACGCGGTCTTCCCCATGGAAGGCCGTGCCGCAACGATGACGAGGTCGCCGCGCTGGAACCCGGCCGTGAGGCGGTCCAGGTCCGTGAAGCCCGTCGCCACGCCGGTCAGGGCGCCTTGACTCGTGTGCAGTCGCTCGATCCGCTCCATCGTCGGCCAGATCAGCTCCTTCAGCCGCACGAATTCCTCGGAGCGACGCAGCTGGGCGACCTGGAAGACGCGATGCTCGGCGTTGTCGAGCACCTCGGCGGACGTGACGCGGCCTTCGTAGGCATCCTGGATGATCGACGTCGCGGCTTCGATCAACCGCCGCAGCACCGCCTTGTCGCGGACGATCTTGGCGTGGTACTCGATGTTCGCCGCGGTCGGGACGACGTCGATGAGGCCGCCCAGGTACTCCATGCCGCCCGCGCGGTCGAGGTCGCCGCGCCGCAGCAACTCGTCGCGCAGCGTGACCGGGTCGATCACGTCGCCGCGCTCGGTCAGTGCTACCATGGCGCGGAACAGCAGACGGTGCCCCTCGCGGTAGAACATCGCGTCGTCGAGGAGCTCGGCGGCCTGGAGGGCCGCGTCCTGGTCCAGCAGCATCGCCCCGAGCACGGCCTGCTCCGCTTCGTTGCTCCACGGCGTCTGGCGGCCGGCGACGTCTGGAGGGGGCGTGCGCTCAGGCGATGAGACGGCGGGCGATGCGGACGTCATCCCAGGTCGGTTTTTTCCAATGGGGGTTCCGGAGCAGGGCGGCCGGATGGTACGTAACGATAACAGGAATACCGCGGAACCGGTGGAGCTGATTCCGGAGCGCGCCGAGTGACTGCTTCGTGTTGAGCAGCGTCTGCGCCGCCGTCCCGCCCATCGCCAGGATCACCTGCGGCCTGAGCAGCTCGATCTGGCGGAACAGGTACGGCACGCAGGCCGCGATCTCGTCGTATTGCGGCTGGCGGTTCTCCGGAGGACGGCACTTCACGACGTTGCAAATGAATACCCGCGCCCGCGGCAGGTCGATCGCGGCGAGGATCTTGGTGAGCAGCTCGCCCGCCGGCCCCACGAACGGCCGCCCGGTCTCGTCTTCCACGCGGCCTGGGCCCTCACCGACGACGACCAGGCGCGCGTCGGCCGCGCCTTCGCCGGGGACCGTGTGTCGGCGCGCTTCGCACAGGCGGCACTTGGTGCACGCCGCCACGAGCTCGGCGATCGCGCCGAGCGAGCTGGCCTGCTGCACCGGGTCGCTCGAAAACAGGTCGCCGCCGGGCGGATCGAAAGAGATCCCGGGCGGGGGGAGTTCGGAGGGGGGCTCGGCAGGTCTGGCCTGGGATTGCCCCGGGCTCGCGCCCGGGGTCGGTGCCGCGCTGTCTGGGGGACCAACTAACCCCGGGCGCACGCCCGGGGTGCCGGCGGCGGATGCCTTGGGTAGGACCACCGAGTCCCCGCCCAACACCCGCTGCTGTTCCAGGAATTCGCGCGCCAGTGCCCGCCCGTCGCTCACGTCAGCGTTTGCTCCACCGCGTCGAGGATCTTGTCGGCCACGTCGCGCTTGGGCAGGAGCGGCAGCGCGATGGGCTCACCGTTCCTCCGAATGATGGTGACGCGATTCGTGGACACTTCGAATCCCGCGCCGGGCTCGAGCGCGTCGTTTAAGATGATCGCATCTAGATCCTTCTCCCGCAACTTCTGCTGGGCCCGGGCCAGGCCGTCGCCGCCCGCCTCGAGCGCGAATCCCACTACCCGGCATCCCTTGGGCCGCTCGAGCGAGCCGAGGACGTCGGGTGTGGCCTCGAGCTCCACCGTGAGCGCGGCGCCGGCGCGCGGGCGCTTGGCGGCGCTGTTTCGCGTCGGACGGTAGTCCGCGGGCGCGGCGGCCATGAGCAGCAGGTCGGCCTGCTTGACGAGCGTCGCGACCGCGCGCTGCATCTCCTCCGTCGTCTCGACGCGGTGCGCCGTGACGCCGGCCGGGAGCGGCAACTCCGTGGGACCCGTCACGAGAATCACCTCGGCGCCCCGCGCGTACGCGGCCTCCGCGAGCGCGTACCCCATCCGCCCGCTCGACGGGTTGGTGAGTACGCGCACTGGATCGAGGTGCTCGCGCGTGGGACCGGCGGTTACCACCACCGTCTTGCCCTGCCACGGGGCGCGCGCGAGCAGCAACCGCTCCGCGGCGGCCAGGATCGTGGCGGGCTCACTCATGCGGCCGGGCCGCTCGCTCGGTCCCTCGGCGAGCGCGCCGATTTCAGGGCCCACGAAGCGCCACCCGCGCTCGGCGAGCGTCTTCACGTTGGCCCGCGTGGCGGGGTGGGCGTACATCGCGTCGTTCATCGCGGGCGCGGCCAGCACCGGGCCCGTGCGCGCGAGCAGCAGCGCCGTCAGGAGGTCGTCCGCCAGCCCCATCGCCGCGCGCGCCAGGAGGTTGGCGGTCGCGGGCGCGACGAGCACGAGCTCGGCGTGGTGCGCCAGCCCGATGTGCGCGAGCGCCCGGTCCCGTTGCCACAGCGACGTGAGGACCGGGCGCCCGGTGAGCGCCTCGAAGGTGACCGGCTGTACGAACGCCGCGGCAGACGCGGTCAGCACCACATCCACCTCGGCTCCGTCCTCGCTGAGCCGCCGAGCGAGCGTGCAGCTCTTGTAGCACGCGATTCCGCCCGACACGCCGAGGACGACGTGCCGGCCGGCGAGCGGCATCAGCCCTCCTGGCGCCGCCGCCGGACCAGCTTGTACGTGAGTCGGCCTCGCACCAGCTCGTCCAGCGCGCGCGTGGTCAGCTTCTCCTCGAAGTCCACCGAGCGGTCGCGCGGGAACTCGTTCACAAAGCGGGCGAACTTGGCCGCCACCAGCACGCCGAGATACTTGTTCGTCTGCGTCTGGGTCGCCACCTCCACCGGGGTCACAATCCGCATCACATGCTCCTTTTCGCCGACTGCTTGAGTTGATCCGCTGCCCGTTCGAGCTCGCGCACGAAGTCCGCGAGCAGGCCGGCCGCGTCCGTCGGGCGGTGCTTGAGCGCCTCGGGATGCTCGACGATCTCGATCACGCGGTTCACCGCCGTCTCCAAGTCGTCATTCACGAGGACGTGATCGAACAGCCGTCCCGCCACCGCGTCATCTCGCGCCGCCTCCACCTCGCTCACGGCGATCGCAAGCCGCTCACCCAGCTCCTTCTCGGATTCGGTCCGCCGCTTGCGGAGCCGTTCGATCAAGACGCGCGGCGACGGCGGGATGACGAAGATGCTGACCGAGGATGGGCGCGGGTACACCGTCCGCACCTGCCGCGCCCCCTGCACCTCGATGTCCAGCACGACGTGCCGCTCGCTCGCGAGCACGCGCTTGACCTCGGCGCGCAACGTGCCGTACAGCTCCCCCGCGTACTCGGCCCACTCGAGGAACTCGCCTGCCCGCACGCGCCGCTGAAATTCTTCCCGCGTGAGGAAGTGATAGGCTTCGCCGTCCTTCTCACCCACCCGCGGCTTGCGCGTGGTCGCCGAGACCGAGTACCCGAAGACGCGGGGATGCCGGCGCCGGAGCTCGTTCGCGATCGTCGTCTTGCCCCCTCCCGAGGGGGCGGCGAGGACGACCACGCGCCAGGGGGGGCCGGCGGGGCGCGGGGGCGTCACTCCAGGTTCTCGAGCTGCTCCCGGAACCTCTCGAGCTCGCCCTTCATCCCGATCACATGCTGCGTGACGGCCGCGTCGTTGGCCTTCGACCCGATGGTGTTCACCTCGCGCAACAGTTCCTGCGCGAGGAAGCCGAGCTGCTTGCCCACCGCTCCGTCGCGCCCGAGCGCCTCGCGGCACGCGGCGAGATGCGTGCGCAGCCGCACCAACTCCTCGGTGATGTCCACGCGGTCCGCCATCAGCGCGATCTCGACTGCCAGCCGCTGCTCGTCGACCTGCACCCCCGCCGCGAGCTCCGCGACGGCCCTCTTGAGGCGTGCGAGCTCCGCGGTGAGCCGCTCGGGCGCGCGTTGCTCGATGGCGCGGGCACCCGCTGCGAGCGCGTCGAGCCGGCCCGCGAGCTCGGCGGCGAGCGCGTGCCCCTCACGCGTCCGCATCGCGACCACGTCCTGCGCCGCCCGCTCCACCAGCGGCGCGACGTCGCTCCACGCCACGGCAACCGCTCCGTCGCTCGGGAGACCGAGCACGTCCGGCTGCCGCGCCACGAACGCAAGGTCCACGTCGCCCTTGAGCTTGAGCCGCTTCTTCAGCTCCTTCGCCGCCGCGACCACCTGGCGCGCGCGCACGAGGTCCACCGCCGGCGCTGCTCCCCTCTCCCCCTCCCCCTCCCCCTCCCCCGCCCCCGCCCCGGGCACCACCGGCGGCTCGAGCCAGCGGGCCGAAACGGTGACGTGCCCCCGGTCGAGCAGCTGGCGCAGCCGCTCGCGCAGCTGCGGCTCGATGCCGCCGAGCTCGGACGGCAGCTTAAACTGGGGGTTGTAGTAGCGATGGTTCACGGTCCGGATCTCGATCGCGAGCCTGCCGCTCGCGACCGCTCCCTCGGCCGAACCGAAACCCGTCATGCTCCGCGGCACAGACTTTAACTTTAGCTAGGAAAATAACTTAGGTCAACTCACCCGCGGGTTCGCGCGCTCACGACGCGTGACTCAATTGGTGAACAGCCAGCGCACCCCGTAGAACTGGAAGCGGCGCGGGTAGTCGAGGCCGGGCACGTAGCTGCCCCGGAACAAGGTGGCGTTGCGCTGGATCCAGAAGATCGTGACGCCCGCGATCCGCATCTCGATGTTCAACTCCCCGAACGACGCGCCTGGGAGCACGAGCGGCGCTCCGCTGCTGTCCACGCCGGCGGTGCCGCGACTCCACGACTCCATCGCCAATTCGCCCCGCAGCGTGAACACGCCGCTCCGGTAGACGCGCCAGAACTTGGACAGGAAGGTGAGCGACACGCGCGCGTGAAGCGGCGGCTCGAAATCCTGTCCGCCCTGCACCAGCGGGTCGAAGTACCAGCCGCCCAGATGCAAGCCCGGCAGCAGCTGCACGTCACCGTGGAGGGTCACGTAGCGCGCGCGCTGGCTGGGGCCAAGGCCGGCGACCGGCTTCAATCCGGCGGCTCGGCCGATCGGCATGAACGGGTCGCGGATCGCGCCTCCGACTTCGAGCGACAGGCGGCTCCGGTCCCAGCGCAGCGCGCCCGCGAGATCGACGGTGCGCTGCGCGACGTCGCTCGAGTCCACCGGCGCCTGGAGGTCGTGCGCCCACGCGACGTCGCCGTGAGCCGAGAAGCCTAGGGGCAGCGCGAGGCCCGCCGCGAGGTGTGCGCGGTCGCCGCGTCGCCCGAGGCTGTAGCGCGCGTGCCGCGCGTCCCCGCTGAGAGTGACGCCCGGGAGGGGCATCCAGCCGGCGGTGCCTTCGACCTGCCAGGGCCGGGCTTCGTCCTGCGTGCGGAACGCGAGCCCGACCTGGCCACGGCTCCACAGGTCGCTCACCTCGATCATGCCCTGCGACAGCGACCGGTCGAGCACTGCAGTGTCGCGGCTCGCGGACGCGGTGGCGAAGGTGAGCTGGGCGCGCGGGCCGAGGCCGTCGTCCCGGGAGGCTGCGAACAGCCGCATGATGGCGTCGCGACGCTGGTAGCGGAAATAGTCCGTCGTGCCGTTGTCCGACGGGTCGCGCTTCCAGCTCGACGAGCGGATCTGGTACGACACGCCGAGGTTCGGGCTCGGTAGGTATTCCGCTTTGAGCCACAGGTCCACGCTGTTGAAGGGCGTGCTCGAGCTGGTGCCGATGCCGTCGTTGTTGTTGTAGTCCGCAACGAGCGAAAGGCCGAGGCCTGAGCGCCAGCGGCGCAGAAACGCCCCACGATAATTCGCGGTGCTCACTTCACCGCTCGCGATTCCGACTTCGGAAGCGGTCTCGGTCGAGCGCTGGCGGCGGGTGACGAGGTAGACGCGCAAGCTCGCCGGCAGGACGATGACGTCCACGCGCTCGAGCAGCGCGAGGGAGATCCGCGCCGGGTCAAGGAACACCGAGTCGCGGCCGATCGGCAGATAGGGCACGCCGTCCCAGTAAAACTCCACCCCCGCCGCCCCGCGACCGCCGTACAGCACGATCTCGGCCTGGCCGTAGATCCCGCCCCGCGCCACGTACACCCCGGGGATGCGGGCGAGCAGGTCGGAGAGCGTCTGGATGCTCGATAGCGAGAACGAGTCGGCGGTGAGGGTGTAGCGGCTGCCGCGTGGCAGCGGACCGGCCGGCGTGGGTGCCGCGAAGACGGGCGGGTACGCGGGCGTCGTGTCGCGCGCGGTGGTGTCCTTGTGCGCGGTCGTGTCGCGCGCGGTTGCGGGGGGGCGCGCGGTGGTGTCGCCCTGGGCGGCGGCGCGGCCCGCTCCGCACGCGAGCGCGACCAGCGCCGCGGCGCAGGGGAGACCGCGGGTCACGCGCCCGCGCGCTTCACGACGAATTCGGTGAAGAGCCGCACCCCGACCGCCGTGGGGCCCTTGGTCTGGTGGGGGCTCTCGCCGTCGGTGTAGGCCGTGCCCGCGATGTCGAGGTGCACCCAGGGGTACCCCTCGGCGAACTCGCGCAGGAACCATCCCCCCGCGATGCTCCCGGCGCTCCGGCCGCCCGAGTTCTTGACGTCGGCGATGTCGGACTTGAGCAGGTCGCGGTATTCGTCCCACAGCGGCAGCGGCCAGCAGCGCTCGCCGGCGCGCTCGCCCGCTTGGCGCACCTCGTCGACCAGCGCCTCGTCGTTCCCCATCGCGCCGATCGCCACATGGCCGAGCGCCACCACCACCGCTCCGGTCAGGGTCGCGATGTCGAGCACCGCCGCCGGCTTGAAGCGTCGCACGTACGACAGCGCGTCGCACAGGATCAGCCGCCCCTCCGCGTCGGTGTTGATGATCTCGATCGTCTTGCCGGAATGGCTCTTGATCACATCCCCCGGCTTCACGGCCGTCCCGGACGGCAGGTTCTCGGTGGCGGGGATGAGGCCCACGACGTTGATCTTCGGCTTGAGGCGTCCCAGCGTCTCCAGCGTGCCGAGCACGGCGGCGGCGCCGGACATGTCGAACTTCATGTCCTCCATGTTTGGCGCCGGCTTGATCGAGATGCCGCCCGAGTCGAACGTGACGCCCTTGCCCACGAGCGCCACGGGGGGCGCGTCGCCGGCGCCTCGGTATTCGACGACGATGAAGCGCGGCTCCTGCGCGGTGCCCTGCGCCACGGCGAGCAGCGCGCCCATTCCTTCTGTCTGCATGGCCGCCCGATCGAGCACGGTCAGCGTCAAGCCGTAGGCCTCGGCCAGCCGTTTCGCCTGTTCGGCGAGATAGCTCGGCGTGCACACGTTGCCGGGCTGCATCTGGAGGTAGCGCGTGAGCTGGTGCCCCGCCGCGACCGCGTCACCCAGCCGCTGGCCCGCGGCGACGTCCTTTGCCTCCTTCGCGTCACACACCACGGCGACCGCCTCGACCTCGGGCTTGGGATCCTCGGGCGCCGACTTGAGCTCGGTAAAGGCCCATGCCCCTTGCCCCACGCCTTCGACCGCCACCTGTCCGAGATCCTTCGCCGGTACGCCGTTCCGCGCCTCACTCGCCACCGCGAAGGCGAACTGCTTCGCGCCGAGCGCCCGCGCGCGCTTCGCGGCCACGGCCGCCGCACGGCGGATGCCGCTGCGCGTCACTTCGCCCGGCTTCCCGACGCCGACGAGCAGCACCCGCTCGGCCTTGCCGCCGTTCGGGTAGAGGAGCGCCGTCTCGTCCCGCTTGCCTCGGAAATCGCCACTCGTCATCGCCCGGGCGATCACGCCGCCGGCGGCGCGGTCGAGCTCACCGAGCGAGGCTGGGAGCGACCCGCCCTGTCCGAGCGCGACGGCGAGCAGCGGCGTTTCCACCTGTGCGAGGGGCGTGGCGACCGCGCTGCTGGTCGTCTTAGACATGCTCGATTATGCACTGAGCGAAGGTGGAGGTCGAGACCTCGGAGGCGCCCGGCATTTGACGCGCCAGGTCGTAGGTGACGCGTCCCGATGTGAGCGCGCCCTTGAGGCCGCGCACGATCGCGGTGGCGACGTCCGTCCACCCCAGCTCCTCGAACATCATGGCGCCCGACAGAATGACGCTGCCGGGGTTGACCTTGTCCTGCCCGGCGTACTTCGGCGCCGTCCCGTGGGTCGCCTCATATACCGCGAAGCCGTCGCCCACGTTGCCCCCGGGCGCGAGCCCGAGCCCGCCGACCTGGGCGGCGGCGGCGTCGGACAACAGGTCGCCGTTCAGGTTGGGCGAGGCGATGACGGAATACTCGTCGGGCCGGAGCACGAGCTGCGCAAACATCGCGTCGGTAATGCGGTCCTTGATGATCACCTTTCCCGTGTCCCCTTTCCCGTTTCCCGCCTCCGCCTCGGGGATGGTCTTGTCGCCGAACCGTTCTTTCGCGATCTGATATCCCCATTCCCGAAACCCGCCCTCGGTGAACTTCATGATGTTGCCCTTGTGGACCAGCGTCACCGACCGGCGTCCGCTGCGGAGCGCGTACTCGATCGCCTTGGCGACCAGCCGCTGGCTGCCGAACCGGGACATCGGCTTGATGCCGATGGCGCTCCCCGGCCGGATCTGCGCCCCGAAGCGCTCGGTGAGAAACCCGATCACCGCGTCGGCCTCGGGACTCTCGGCGCGGTACTCGATTCCCGAGTACACGTCCTCGATGTTCTCGCGGAAGATCACCACGTCGAGCTTCTGCGGGTCGCGCATCGGGCTGGGGACGCCCTCGAAGTAGCGCACCGGCCGGACGCAGGCGTACAGGTCGAGCAGCTGCCGGAGGGCGACGTTGAGGGAGCGGATGCCGCCGCCCACCGGCGTCGTGAGCGGTCCCTTGATCGCGACCCGGTGCTCCCGGATCGCCTCGAGCGTCGCGTCGGGGAGCCAACTCCCGGTCTGCTTGAACGCCTTCTCGCCGGCCAGGATCTCGAGCCATTCGATCCGGCGCTCGCCGCGGGAGGTCTGCTCCACGACGGCGTCGAACACCCGGCGCGCCGCGCGCCAGATGTCCGGCCCGGTCCCGTCGCCTTCGATGAATGGAATGATGGGGTGGTCCGGGACCACCCACCTGCCGTCGCGGTACTCGATGCGGTCACCCATGGTGCGTGCAGTCTATCAGACCTGGACGGGGTTGCGCCAGCGGAAACCGGGCCAGCGGCGTCGTCCGGGCGCTCTTGCCACGCGCGCGGTTGAGGGATACATCATCCCATCGGAGCAGGCGTCGAGATCCCCATACGCCGGAGGTAGCTATGCGAATCGGACGGTCGGTGTCGGCGGCGGCTCTGGTCCTCGCCGTGGCGGCGTGCGAGCGCTCCCCTGACGGCATCGCCGGGAGCCAGTTTCGCCCGTCACTGCAGAGCATCGCGAATCCCCGGGCCACGATCGGGATCAACGTGCTGCTCACAGGCCCCGTGACGGCGGCGCAGCTCGCGGAGCTGAACACCCTCGGCACGGTGTACGACCAGATCCCGGAGCTCAATGCCCTGCTCATGCGCGCCCAGGCCGGCCAACTTCCGGCGATTCAGGCGCTGCCGTACGTCGCCGGCGCGAACGAGGACCAACCGCGCGGCGACGCGCCCGTGGATGTGCTCACGGTGAGCGACTTCAGCAACGGACTTAGCACGTGGGACATGGACGCCGTGAACGTCACCGTCAGCCCCTTCACCTCGACTCGCAGCACTTCGGGCTTTACCGGAGACGGGGTCTACGTGGGCGTGATCGACACGGGGCTGCTCGACGACTGGCGGCTGTACTTCCCCGAGGCTCGCATCGCCGCGCAGTACGCCACGTCGTTCCAAGGCGGCGGCGCGCTGGATGAAGGAAATGTGTCCTCGCAGCCGAACAAGTGGGAGCACGACCAGAACTCGCACGGCACGCACGTCACGAGCACCATCCTCGGCTACAACTTCCGCGGCGTCCCGATCAACGGCGTCGCCCCCAAGGCGACCGTCATCCCCATCAAGGTGCTGAACCAGAACGGCTCCGGCTGGTCGTCGATGGTCGCGAAGGGCATCACCTACCTCACCGACTTGAAGCTGGGGCCGCTCGCCGGCCACCCGGTCGTGGGCAACATGAGCCTCGGCGGCCCCGCCCTCGACCCCCTCGAAAGAGCCGCGATCGACCGAGCCGTGGCCAACGGCGTGATCCTCGTGGCGGCGGCGGGCAACGCGGGAGCGGCCGGGATGGGGTATCCTGGGGCGTACCCGCCGATCATCTCGGTCGCCGCCGTCGGCTGGGTAGGCCAGTGGAAGGCATATGGGGGGCGTTCCTTTAGGTCGTGGTGGATCTCCGGTGACGTGCCCGACCCGTCGAGTGCCAGCGACGTCTACATCGCGCCGTTCTCGAGCCGCGAGAAGGCCGGCCAGCAATTGGACGTGGCCGCGCCCGGTGTTTGGACGGTCGGCCCGTATCAGCTGACCAGCAGCGACAAGATCAGCTACTTCTTCTTGAGTGGGACTTCCATGGCGAGTCCCCACGTGGCGGGCATCGTGGCGCTGATGGCGGAAAAGCATCCAGCGCTGACCGCGGGGGACGCGGAGACCATTCTCAAGACGAGCGCGCTCCCGCTGCCGCCCGGTACGGCGACGTTCACCAATACGGACGGCGTCACGACCAGCACCGTAAGCTGGGGGGCGAACGCGACCGGCGCAGGGCTCGTACTCGCGGACCGGGCGCTGACGGCGACACCGTAAGCGCGGCGGGGGGGCGAGGGGGGCGGCGGCTCCCGCAGGGTTGCGCCCGATGCGGAAGCGCGCCTACACTTGAGCGCATGGGACGCGCCGCGACTCTCGCCCTGGTCGGGTTCGCCGCTTGCTGGCTCGCGGCGGGGCCCGGGGGCGTGACCGTGCAGGCGCTGCTCGCCTGCCGCCATCACCCGGTGCATCACTCCCACACCGGGCACCACCGCGCACCGACCGGGGGGGCGGGGGGGGGCGCGTGCTTCTGCGACGAAATGACGGGCGGCGTCGATCTCGCCGTTTCACCGGCGGTCCCGACGCCGCTCCCGGCCGAGTTCGTGATCGGGGCGCCGCTCGCGGTAGCGTCGTCTCCATCCCTCTTCCCGCTTCCCTCTTCCCCGTCTTTCCCACCGGTCTCCCCTCCTCCGAACGTACTCGCCTGAGCTGACCCCTTAGGCACTCCACAACTCGGAGGATCAGATGCGCAGTGCGCTGTATGGCGCCCTGCTCTGCGGTCTTGCCATCGGCGCCGCGGCGCAGGAGCGCGAAGTGACGTTCGAGGAGCCGCGGCCCGTCGCGGTCACGGGCTTCGCCGTGGGGAGCGCGAGCTACGACCGCGTCACGCGCAGCAACACGTTCACGGCCGGGAAGATCGGCCTGAGTCTGTTCAAGCCCGTGGGGGACGCGTACCTGTTCGCGCAGCTCACCACGGCGCTCGAGGACGGGGAGACGTCCACCGAGATCGACAATCTGCTTGTAAGCTGGACTCCGCAACACGCGAACCGCTGGACGGTGGCGTTCGGGCGGTTCGACGCGCCGATCGGGTTCGAGCGCGACGATGAGCCGCTCAACCTCATCGCCACCAATTCGTTCAACTTCGCCTACGCGCGCCCCGGCAAGCTCACCGGCGTGCAGGTGCATTACACCGCGTCGTCCCGGTTCGAGCTATCGGCCGTCGCGGCCAATGGGTGGGACATCGCGGCAGACAACAATCGGGGCAAGACGGCCCTGATGCGCACGCAATTCATCCCGATTCCCTGGGTCACGGTGGGTGTGACCGGCGTGTACGGGCCGGAACGGGACTCCGCCGACGCGCATCAGCGCTCACTGCTCTCAGGCGACGTGACCATCGACCGCGGGCCGGTCATCGTCGGCGCCGAGCTGAATCTCGGACGGGAGCAGAGCAGCGGCGGCAATCCGACGTGGCGCGGGGGCGCCGCCACGCTGTTCCTGCGGCTCGCGCACCACCTCGGCCTCAGTGCCCGGTACGATCAGCTGGAGGACTCCGACGGCCTGCTCACGGGGACCCCGCAGATTCTGCGGTCCGTCACCGTGGGCCCGATGTGGTACTTCAGCACTGCCAGCGAGGGGATCTTCAGCAACATCGAGCACACCCGCTTCCACCTGCCGCAGATCGCGCTGCGGGGCGCCATCCGTGCCGACTGGTCGTCCCAGCCGTTCTTCCCGGATGCCGCCGGCGCCCTGCAGGGCTCGAATACCAAGGGCGTGCTCGAGCTCGTTTACATCTTCTAGGCGGAGGCATTCGATGCTCTACGACTTGCGGCACGCGGACGCCCGCATCAAGTGGCTCGTCACGTGCCTGCTGGCGACGTTGGGCCTGTCGTACGTGTTCGGCGCCGTGATGGTTGGGTTGTACGCCGGCTTTACTCCGCAGGGTGTAGCGGCGACCTACGCCGGTCCCGAGATGTCCATGGCGATGCCTCCGGACACCACGATGATCGTCGAGCATCCGATGACGATGACCGACTTCGCTCAGCCCGAGGTGCACACGGTCAACACCGACCTGCTGATTCAGGACACGCACGTGCACGTCCCGATGTATGGGATCATCGCGGCGGCGCTGTCGGTCGTGGTCGCAGGTCTCTCGCTGCGCCGCAGCTGGGCGTTCGGCCTCATCACGCTGCTCTTCGCCGCGCCGTGGCTCGATTTCGCCGGCATGTGGCTGACCAAGTTCGCCTCGCCGCGCTTCGCGATCGTCACGCTCGTCGGCGGCTGGGCGATGGGCGCGGGCTATCTCGTCGTCGCGGTGCTGGCCATCCGACAGATGTGGTTCTCACACGAAAGGAGTTGATCGATGAACGTGCTGATGCGCGTGGCGGCAGTCGCCGCCGTCCTGCACATCACGCCTGTGGTGGTGCTGGTGAAGCGCCCCGACGCGGTGCAGGCCCTGCTGCCGGGGGCGGACGCCTACTTCGCGCGCGAGGTGCACCTGAGCGACACGGATGCGCACCGCCTGCACGAGGCGGTGGACTGGAGCCCTGAAGATGGGGTGCTGACCTTTTACACCGGCAAGGCGAGCTCGCGAGCCGTCGGGGCGCTCGTGTTCGTGCGCGTGGATACTCCTCACGGACCCATCGAGACGGCGGTCGGCTTCACGCCACAGGGCACGGTGCGCGGCGTGATTCTCACCAAGGCCACGGTCGAGACGAAGCCGTGGCTGCTCGAGGCCGTCGCCGCGGGCCTCACCAACCACTATCGCGGTCTGAAGCCGGGCGACTCACCGGGCGGAGCAGCGGCGGTCGCAGGGCATGCCGGCAACCTCGCCGTGTATATCGCGGGGGAGGTGGACAAGGGTGTCGCCCGGGCTCTTGCGGCGTATGCGACGTTCTACAATCGTGTGGGGGCCTGACGGCGGTTCATCGTGAAACGGCTGGCAACTTCTTCGGGCTGGGACGGGTCTATTCGCACGTGAGACTCGCGTACCTCGGTATCACGCTCGCGGTGGCGGTGACGGCCGCCTGCCCACGGAACGACCTCCTGTCGCTCGGCGGCCCGGGCGGCTTTGCGATCGGGGGGGGCGGCGGGGGGGGCACGGGGAGTGACGTGCTGCTCTTCACCGTTCAGCCGAGCACCGCGACGGCCGGCAACATCATCACGCCCGCCATCCAAGTGACCGTGCACGATTCGCTCGGCAATCCCGACGCGGCGTTCACTGCCAACATCACGGTCTCGATCGGGCTCAACCCCGTCGGCGGCAGGCTCTCCGGGACACTCTCCGTCGCGCCCGTGAACGCAGTCGCGCAGTTCGGCGATCTCAGCATTGACCAGTCTGGCTCCGGGTACACACTGCGGGCGACGGCCCCGGGCGCCACGTCCGCCGCGAGCGCGTCCTTCACAATCCTGACGCCGTAACACTCCTCCGGGTAGGTCGAGCGACGTTAAGGCCCGCGGTCATCCGGCGGCGAGATACGGCTCGCCCCACGCCACCTCGAAGAAGCCGTTGCAACGCGAGCACCGCATGTTTTCGGGGTGGCCTTCGAGTCGGGCGCGGTCGCGGCAGTTGGGGCAGACGGCGTACTTCGCACCCCAGGCGGACGGGAAGCGCGGCGCGTCCTTCGGGCTTGGCACGACCGTCCAGCGCAACGCCGGCGTGGGCGAGAGCTGCAAGTCGCCGCGCGGCACTGCGATAGGCTTCCCCTTCACATCGACCACCGCGTCCGCAGAGGTGAGCTTTAAGATCCGATACCACGCGCCTTTGCGCAGGGCGCACTTGATATCGGCTTTGAGGCGGGCCCACTGGAATGTTGCCATCTCGGCACCTCGAGCGCTCAGAGGGAGGGGGGTGGGGGGTCGCAATAGCCTGGTCAGGGAACGCTAATCGATCAATCGTGGCCATGCGGTGCGGGGGGTCACACAGCGCGTGCAAGATCGCCGGAGCACGGTTGGGGGGGAGCCGCGCCAATGCCCGAGGAGAGAGTCGAACTCTCACGGGGTTGCCCCCGGGGGATTTTGAGTCCCCTGCGTCTGCCATTCCGCCACTCGGGCGCGGGAATGCCGCGTAACTTAGCTCGTGGATTGGTTCCGCGGGACTAGCGGTGGGCGGGGCTCCCTGATAGTAGGACCACCGAGGACTAACAGAAAGCGGTAGGTTGCGGGCTGGGCCGATGGCTCCCGGACGGAGCCGGGAAGGCACAGTCCGATGCGGACGAGTCGGTTCAGTGTCGAGCAGATCGCCCT
>WNGM01002660.1_pt1 | contig 30781 bp, 28 predicted proteins | sample 5400571 | NCBI WGS metagenome assembly WNGM01 (sample SAMN13153378, study PRJNA577476) | soil metagenome | isolation source: 100 cm soil or saprolite under Garry oak tree replicate 2 | place: USA:California | collected 2016-06-15 | reverse complement strand
CGGGCCTGCGCTTCAGGCCGGACGACGGCCTCAAGGTCCTGGCCCGCGGGCGGGTGAGCCTCTACGAGCCGCGCGGCAGCTACCAGCTCGTCGTGGAGGCGATGGAGCCGGCCGGACTCGGGGCCCTGCAGCTCGCCTTCGAGCAGCTCAAGGCCCGCCTCCAGGCCGAGGGCTTGTTCGAGGCGGCGCGGCGGCGCCCCCTCCCGCTCCTCCCCCGGAGGCTGGGGATCGTCACGTCGCCCTCGGGCGCGGCGCTCCGGGACATCCTCCGCGTCCTCGGCCGGCGCTTCGCCAACCTGGAGGTGGTGATCGCGCCGGCGCGGGTCCAGGGGGCCGGCGCCGCGGCGGAGATCGTCGCCGGAATCCGGGACCTCAACCGGCTGGGGGGAATCGACGTGGTCATCGTCGGCCGGGGAGGCGGATCGATCGAAGATCTGTGGGCGTTCAACGAGGAGGCGGTGGCGCGCGCCATCGCGGCATCGAGGGTGCCGGTCATCTCGGCCGTCGGACACGAGACGGATGTCACCATCGCCGATTTCGTGGCCGATCTGCGCGCCCCCACCCCCTCGGCGGCCGCCGAGATGGTGGTGCGCTTGAAGCAGGAACTCCAGGACCGGATCGCCGGGCTGCGGGCGCGACTCCTCGCCGCCGGGCGCCTGGCGATCGCCCACCTGCGGGAGGGCCTTCGGGCGCTCGAGGCGGAGCGCGCGCTCGACGCCGTGCGCGCACGCCTGCGCGACGCCATGCTGCGGGTGGACGACCTCACTTTCAGGCTACGCACCCGCCTCGATCGGACGTCGGTCGGCGCGCGGCACCGTCTGGAGATGCTGGCGCAGCGGATGACCCCGCGCCGGCTGGCGGAGCGCCTCGCGGGACGGCGGGCGCAGGTCGTGGCTCTGGGGCGGCTGCTGCGCTCGGCCCTCGAGGCCCGCCTGCGGCGAGCCCGGGACGCGGTCGCCGCGTTCGGGGAGCGGCTGGAGGCCCTCTCCCCGCTCGCCGTGCTGGCGCGCGGCTACGCCATCTGCCGGCTGCCGGGGGGCGGCCCGATCCTGAAGGACGCCTCCCGCGTGCGGCGCGGAGAGAGTCTCGAAGTGCGGCTGCACCGGGGCCGCCTGGACTGCGAGGTGACGGGGATCGACGAGGAGAGCGATGATGGGACGCGCCAGGAAGGGGACTAAGGAGCCGGGGTTCGAGGAGGCGATCGGGCGACTCGAGCAGGTCGTCAAGGAGCTCGAGGAGGGGGACCGGTCTCTCGAGGAGTCGCTGCGGCTCTTCGAGGAAGGGATTCGTCTGACGCGGATGTGCGCCGCCCGCCTCGACGAGGCGCAGCGGCGGATCGACCTCCTGACCAAGGGAGACGAGGGGGAGTTGAAGCTCGTCCCCTTCGAAGCCGAGGACGAGCCCGATCCGGAGCCGGAGGGCCCCGACCGCTCATGATCGGGCTCCCTCGCTACCTCGCGCGCGAGCGCCGGCGCGTCGACGCCGCCCTGCGCCGGCTGCTGCCGCGGCCGGGGCGCGTGACGCCGACCGTGCGGCGCGCCATGACCTACTCGCTCTTCCCCGGCGGGAAGCGGCTGCGGCCGATCCTGGCGATCGCCGCCTGCCGCGCCGTCGGCGGCCGGGCGGAGGAGGTCCTTCCCCTCGCCGCGGCGATCGAGATGATCCACACCTACTCCCTCATCCACGACGACCTTCCGGCGCTGGACGACGACGACCTGCGCCGCGGGCGCGCGACGAGCCACCGGATGTTCGGCGAGGCGATGGCGATCCTGGCCGGCGACGCGCTCCTGACGCACGCCTTCGAGGTGGCGGCGACCCATCCGCGCGCCTCCGTCGCCTCCGACCGCAAGGTGAGGGCCATCGGCGTGCTGGCCCACGCCGCCGGCGTGACCGGAATGATCGGCGGGCAGGTCATGGACCTGGAGGCGGAGGGGCGCCGCTGCTCGATCGCGACCCTGACCCGCATCCACCGCGGCAAGACCGGCGCCTTGATCAGCGCCGCCGTCCAGATCGGCGGCATCGTGGCGGGCGCCGGCACGCGCCAGCTCCGGGCCCTGCACCGCTACGGCGATGGCGTCGGTCTCGCCTTCCAGATCATCGACGACATCCTCGATCTGGAGGGGAGCTCGAAGATCCTCGGGAAGACGGCCGGCAAGGACCTGCGGGCGCGCAAGGCGACCTTTCCCGCCCTTCTCGGGATCGTCCCCTCGCGGCGCCGCGCGGAGCGGGCGGCCGCGCGCGCCGTCGCCGCCATCGCGCCGCTCGGGCTCCGGGCCGCGCCGCTCTCCGACATCGCACGCTTCATCGTGCGCCGCGCGCACTAGGATCGCGGAGCATGGCCCGCGCGGCCGCCCGCGGCGACGGACCCAGGGGCCGGTCCAGGCGGCAGCGCCTCGACCGGCTCCTGGTCGAGCGCGGCCTGGCGCGCAGCCGCGAGCGGGCCCAGGCCCTGATCCTGGCGGGCGTCGTGCGCGTCGACGGACGCCCGGCGGCGAAGGCGGGGACGCTGGTCCCGGAGGAGGCGGCGATCCTGGTCGTGGCCCCCGATCACCCGTTCGTCGGACGCGGCGGGGTCAAGCTGCAGGGGGCGCTCGGGGCCTTCGGGATCGACCCGTCCGGCCGCGTGGCGCTCGACGTCGGGGCCTCGACGGGGGGCTTCAGCGACTGCCTGCTGCGCGCCGGCGCCCGGAGGGTTTATGCTCTGGACGTCGGCGCCGGCCAGCTCGACTGGTCGTTGCGGCGCGACCCGCGCGTGGTCGTCCTGGAGGGACGGAACGCGCGGCACCTCAAGGCCGGCGATCTGCCGGAGCGCGTCGATCTCGCCGTGGTCGACGTCAGCTTCATCTCGCTCCGGCTGATCCTGCCGGCCCTGCCGCCGCTCCTCGCCGAGGAGGCCGCGGTGCTGGCGCTGGTGAAGCCGCAGTTCGAGGTGGGCCGGCGGGAGGTCGGGCCGGGAGGGATCGTGCGCGACCCGGGCCTTCACCTGGCGGCGCTGGAGCGGATCGCCGAGGCCGCCGTCGGGACCGGGCTGACCGTCCTGTCGGCCTGCGTCTCGCCGATCACGGGCATGGAGGGGAACCGGGAGTTCTTCCTTTACCTGGCGGCCGGGGGCGCCGGGCTCGCGCCGGACGCGCGCACGCGGCTCTTCGAAGGGATCGTCCATGGCTCCTGAGGACCGGCCGCTGCGGATCGAGCGGGTGGTGATCGTCGGCAAGCGCCAGCGGCCGGAGGCGCTGGCCGCCGTGCGCCAAGTGGCGCGGCTCCTGGAGCGGCGCGGCGTCACGACGCGCTTCGATCCCGGGACGGCGCGGGCCCTCGGCCGGCCGCGGGCCGGGCGGCCGGCACGCGGCGACGCCTCCCCCGCCGACCTCTACGTGGTGATCGGCGGGGACGGCACCCTGCTCTCGGTCGCCCGCTCGATCGCCTCCCGGCCGCGGCCGATCCTGGGAGTGAACCTGGGTGGCCTCGGCTTCCTGACCGAGACCAGCCTGGAGGAGATGGAGCAGGTGCTCGCGGAGATCCTCGAGGGCCGTTACGTCCTGGAGCGGCGGATGGCGCTCGACGTCGCTCTCGCGCGCTCCGGGAAGACGATCACCCGCCAGACGGTCCTCAACGACGTGGTGATCAACAAGAGCGCCCTGGCGCGGATCATCGACCTGAGCCTGTCGATCGACCGGCAGTTCGTCACGACCTACAAGGCCGACGGCCTGATCGTCTCGACCCCGACCGGGTCGACCGCCTACTCGCTTTCGGCCGGCGGCCCGATCATCCATCCGGAGATGGCGGCGCTCCTCATCGCCCCGATCTGCCCGCACACGCTGACGATGCGGCCGCTCGTCGTCCCGGAGCGATCGATGGTGGAGGTGACGCTGCGCACCGGCGACTCGGAGGTCTATCTCACCCTGGACGGCCAGGTCGGCCATCCGCTGCGCCCCCACGATCGGGTCCGGGTGCGGCGCGGGCGCCTGCCGGTCCTGATGGTGCGCTCGGGACGGGCCAGCTTCTACGAAGTGCTGCGACACAAGCTGCACTGGGGGGAGCGCTGAGTCGCGCTCAGGGCTTCCGGCGCGCGGCGGGCGCGGGGCGGCGGGCGGGGGTCGCCTTCGGGGCGGCGGTCGGACGCGGCGCCGGAGTCTTCGAGAGCAGGACATCGTCGCCGTACTTCCCCACCATCGCGCCGTCGATCTCGTCGACGCTCTTCCGCTCCGCGACCAGCCCCTGGAGGAAGCGCTTCATGTCGTTCGATCCCGGCGTCTTGTTGCACGTGCAGACGTTCAGGAGATCGTTGCAGCCGCAGACGCAGCGGTATCGCTCGGCCACGATGCTGGCCTCGGGCGTGAGGTGGAACGGCACGACGGCGGTGATCGGGGTTCCCGCCGGCGGGGTCGCCTCGGGGGACGCCGGCGGCGGAGCGGGCGCCGGCGCATGGCTCCTGCGATAGAGGGCCAGGGCGACGAGGCCGATCAGCACCACCGCCCCGGCCACCGCCGCGAGATTGGTGGTGCGCGGCCGCGCGGGCCCCGGTGATCCCGGCTCCTCCCCTGGCGGCCCGGGCGGCTGCGGCTCGTCCCTGTCGTCCACTCGGTCCTCCCTCCGATCCCGTGAAGGATCGCCGCCCGCCGCTCGATCCGGAGAGGGGGCCGTATTATACCAGCGCGGCGCCCGCCCGTGCATCGGGAGGAGTGCGCGGCCTCCCTGTATGGCATGATAGGCGCGCCGCACCCGGTGCGGCGGCGAGGGCCGGAGGAGGGGGCATGATCGACAGGATCAAACAGGACCTGAAGGAGGCGATGAAGCGCGGCGACGCGATCGCCATCGCGACCCTGAGGATGCTGATCTCGCAGGTGCAGTACGCCCGCATCGAGCTGAAGCGCGACCTCGCCGAGGAGGACTACATCCCCGTCCTGCAGCGCGCGGTCAAGACCCGCCGCGAGGCGATCGAGCAGTACGAGAGGGGGGGGCGGCCCGAGCTGGCCGCGAAGGAGAAGGCGGAGATCACGGTGGTCGAGCGCTACCTGCCGGCCGCCATGGGGCCGCTGGAGACGGCGCAGGCGGTCGACGCGCTCCTCAAGGAGCTCGGCCTCGTCGAGAAGAAGGACCTGGGGCGCGCCATGAAGGAGTTCATGGGCCGCTACCGCGGCCGGGTCGACGGGAAGTCGGTCAACGCGCTGATCGCCTCCCGGCTCAAGTAGGCGGCGGCGTGCCCCTGGATGGGACGTCGCGGCGCGGCGAGACGATCGCCCTCGCGGCCCTCACCCTCCTGATCCTGGCGCTCTCCGTCACCCCGACGACCAACAACGACATCTTCCTCCATCTGAAGACCGGCGCCACGATCCTCGAGACCGGCCGCGTGCCGCACGTCGACGACTACTCGGCGCTGGCGGGAGGGCGGCCGTACGTCGCCCACGAGTGGCTGTCGGCGGTCGTCTTCCGGCTGGCCGAGCGCCTGGCGGGGCTCAACGCCCTGATCGTCCTCAAGGCGGCCGTCGCCTGCCTCCTGGCCGCCCTCCTGTACGCCGCCGCGCGGACGCTCGGCGCCTCCCCGTCCGTCACCGTCCCGTGCCTCGCCCTGGTCATGATCCTGGCGGCCGCCCGGATCATGGAGCGGCCGCACATGTTCTCGTACCTTCTGGCGGCGGCCTTCCTGCTTCGGTTCGCCCGCCGGCGGCGCGACGCGGCGCGCACGCCGCTCTGGCCGTTCCTGCCTCTCCAAGTCGCCTGGGCCAACCTGCATGGAGGCTTCGTCCTCGGGCCGACGCTCCTGGGGCTGGCGGCGGCCGGGGAGGCGATCGATGGCCTGCTGCTCGGCCTGGCGCCGGAGGCGGCGGGGCGCTCTCGCGCGGAGGACGAGCGGCGCGCCCGTGCCCGCGGCCACCTGCGCGAGGCCGCGCGCCTCGCCGCGGCGACCGCCGCCCTCGTCGCCTGCTGTCTCGTGAATCCTTACGGCGCGGATCTCCTGAAGTTCCCGTTCGCGCTGACCTCGAGCTCCTTCATGGGGGAAATCTACGAATGGCAGCCCCCCTTGACGAGCGACTTCGCGGGGACCTACATGGTGCGCTACTACCTCCTCTGGGCGGCGATCGGCATCGGCGTCCTGCTGGTCGCGCTCGTCCGGGCGGCGCGCCGGCACGCCGCGCTTCCGGGGGGCGCCTTCCCCGTCCTCCTGTTCGGCGTCCTGCTGGCGCTGTCGCTGCGGATGCAGCGCAACGTCACCGACTTCGCCCTCGGGACCCTCCCCGGCATCGCGGCCGTCGCAACCTCGCTGAGGCACCCGCCCGGCGACCGGCGGACGCAACGCTCCGTGCTGCCGGTCATGGCCCTCGCTCTGACCGGGCTCGCCGGCTGGTTCGCGTGGAGCGGCTACGCGTACCGGCCGTCGAGCCGCCGGAGCTTCGGCTTCGGCGTCGGCCGGAACATTCCGGTGGCGGCCGCCGACTACCTCGAGGCGAACGGCATCCGAGGCAACGCCTTCAACTCCTACTCGGCCGGGGCGTACCTCGTCTACCGCTTCTACCCGGCGGTGCGCGTCGCGATGGACTCGCGCAACGACGTCTACGGCGCCGATCTGTACGGAGCGTATACGCGCGCCCTCGTCGATCCCGACGCGCTCGCCCGGATGCTGCGGGGGATCGACGCCTCGTTCGTCTTCCTGGAGTGGCCGACCCCGCCGCTGCCCGGCACCCTCGCGCTGCTGCGCGGCCTGGGACGCTGGACGCTCGTCTACTTCGACGACAGCATCGTCATCCTGGTGCGCCGGGACGGTCCGTGGGCGGCCGTCGCCGGGCGCGACGGCTACTCCATCCTCGATCCCGCGCGCTTCGCGCCGCTGAAGCTGCGGCCGGAGGAGGTGCCAGGCGCCCTCGAGGAGGCGACCCGCGCGGTGCGCGCCAGCCGCGGGGCCGCCATCGCGCGCGTCATGCGGGTGAACGCCCTTCTCGCCCTCGGCCGGCAGGCCGAGGCCCGGGACGAGGAGGCCCGCATCCTGGCCGACCGTCCACCCTTGAGCTACATCTACACCTTCCTGGGGATCCTGCGGCTCGCCGGCGGCGACAGCGCGGAGGCGGGCGACCGTTTCCGCCAGGCGCTGGCGATCAACCCGGGCGACCGCGTGGCGAGCGAGGGGTTGCGGCGAATCGGCCTCTCACCCTGAGGTCAGGAGGCGTCGAGCGCCGTCTCGATGGGCCGTACCGTGACCGGGCCGAGCTTCGCGAGCGAGTCCTTGAGCGACCCCGCCGGGCCGACGACGACGATCGCCAGATCCTCGAGCGGCATGACCCGCTGTGCCGCCCGCTTCACGGCGTCGGCGCCGACGGCGCGGACCCGCTTCTGGTACTGGTTGATGTAGTCGGCCTCGAGCCCATACAGCTCGATGTCGAGGATCTGCCGCGCCAGGGCGTCCGGGCTCTCGATCCGCACCGGGAAGATCCCCGAGAGGAAGCTGCGGGCCTTGTCGAGGTCCTCGGCCGGGAGGACGCCCTCGCGCAGCCTCCTGATCTGGTCGAGGGACACCTGGATCGTCTCGAGGACCGTGGCGTTCTTCGAGAACGTGCTGACCACCACGCTCCCCGAGCTCCGGTACGGCTGGAGGCTGCTGCGGATGAAGTAGGTCAGCCCGCGCCGGACCCGCACCTCGTCGACCAGCCACGAGGTGAACCCTCCCCCCAGGACCGTGCTCCCTACCAGCAGCGGGAAATACTCCGGATCGTTGCGCCGCAGCCCGACGTTGCCGAACCTGATCTGGCTCTGGGTGGCGTCCGGCTTGTCGATCAGGAGGATCCTCCGGCCGCGCACCGGCGCCGCCTCCGGGAGCCGCGTCTCCGGCACGGCACGGCGCTTCCAGGCCCCGAGGCGCTTCTCCACCCGCTGGGCCGTCTGCGCCGCGCCGACGTCGCCGACGATGGCCAGGACGGCGTTGTTCGGCGCGTAGCGCGCCTCGTAGAAGGCCGCGACGTCCGCGCGCGTGATCGCCTGGAGCGAGCGCTTCGTGCCCTCCGGCGCCCGGCCGTACGGGTGCGTGCCGAACAGCCAGGCGTCGAACGCCTCGTCCGCGACCTGCTCGGGATCGTCCAGCCGGCTGACGCTCTCGGCGATCGCCAGACGCTGCTCGCGGGCGAACTCCTCCTCCTTGAAGATCGGGTTCTGGACCATGTCGGCCAGGAGGTCCAGGCCCACCTCCAGATCGCGCGACGCGAACTCGCCCGCGACGAGCGTGCGGTCGCGGCCCGCCGCGGCGTCGAGCGTCCCTCCGACGAACGCCGCTTCCTCGGCGAACTGCTGGGCCGGCCGGGTGCGCGTCCCCCGCTTCAAGAGGCGCGCCGTCAGGCTCGCGCTTCCCTCCTTCCCCGCCGGATCGGCCGACGCCCGCGGAGGTAGCGCGCCGCCACGCCCTTGAGATCCGCCTTGGAGATGGCGTCGTAGGTCTTCAGGGCGCTGAACAGGCGCTGGTACGATCCCAGCACCAGGTCGAACCGCCCGAGCTGGTCCGCCTTGCCGTCGCTCGTCTTCAGATCCTTCACCTGCGACGTCGTCCGGATGTTCTTCGCCTTCTGCAGCTCGGCGTCCGCCACCTCCTCCCGCCCGAGGAGCTCGATCTCCTCGGTGAGCGCCGCCTCCAGCGCCTCGGGCGCGACGCCGGGCTTGGCCTCGGCATCGATCAGGAACAGGGAGGGATCGAGACGCCAGGGGCTCTCGACGATCACCTGCGTCGCCAGCTCCTTCTCGTAGACCAGACTCCGGACCAGCCGCGACGAGTCGCCTCTCCCCAGGAGGATCTCCAGGAGGTCGAGAGCGAAGACGTCCGGAACGGAGGCCGCCGGGATGTGGTAGGCGAGCGCCACCGCCGGCGCCTGCGCCGCCTTCCTCAGGATGGCGCGGCGCTCCCCCTGCTGCGGCGGCTCGTTGCGGACCACCGCCGGCGGCGCCGCCTGCGCCGGGATCGCGCCGTAGGCCTTGCCGATGAGATCGATCGACCGCTCCGCCTTCAAGTCTCCGACCAGGACGATGGTCGCGTTGTTCGGGGCGTAGTGCGTCCGGAAGTAGTCCTGGCAGTCGGCCACGGTGATGGCGTCGAGATCGGCCATCCAGCCGATGACCGGCCAGTGGTAGGGATGGGCCAGGTAGGCCTGGGCCTGGAGCAGCTCGTACATCGAGCCGAAGATGTCGTTGTCGTAGCGCAGCCGGCGCTCCTCCTTGACGACGTCGCGCTCCGACTTGAGGTTCTCCTCCGAGATCTGCAGCGAGGCCATGCGGTCGGCCTCCATGTCGATCACCTGCTCGAGCGCCTCGGCGGGGAACGTCTCGTGATAGGCGGTCATGTCCTCGGTGGTGAAGGCGTTGCTGTACCCGCCGCGCGACTCCATCTGCCGGTCGAACTCTCCGGGGCCGTACTTCTTCGCCCCCTTGAACATCATGTGCTCGAAGAGGTGGGAGATCCCGGTGCGGCCGACCCGCTCGTCCCGCGATCCGACGCGGAAGAAGGTGTAATAGCTGATCGTCGGGATCGTGTGGTCCTCGAGGGCCAGCACCTTCAGCCCGTTGTCGAGGCGGTAGGCCACGACGTTGAAGCGGATCTCCTGGGCCCGGAGCGGAGCGGAAGCGGAGAGCGCGAGGCAGGTCACGGCGGTCGCGACGACCAGGGGGGTTCGCGTCATCGTCTCCTCGGGGGCCGCGCTCGGACCGCGGCCCCGGGCTGGGGACCGTCCAGCCGCGGGATTATAGCAGAGGGTTCCTCCGGAGCCACGGACCGGCGGTCCCGGCGCCGCCGTCGACTCGATCCGGCGCAGTGTCGGTGCAGCGTCCCTTCGGCCCGAGTCCGCCGCTTCGTTGCCCCCGGCCGGTCCGCCCGGTATACTTCGGCGAATCATCCATGGGGGAGCGTGTGCCGGTGTCGGATCTCTGGACAGATCGCGGGCGGGACGGCGTTCCGCGCGGCTGCCCGCGTCGGCCCGCGAGGCTTCCACTTCAGTTGGCACTCCTGGCGGCCGCGGCGCTGCTGGTCGCGGCGTGCAGCGGGAGCAGCAGGAGCGAGAACGTCATCAAGCCGGTGACGGCGAGCCTCGCGATCGACACGGTCACGGACAGCACCGCCGTGTTCTTCCAGAGGTCGACGACACTCCCCCCGTTCCCCGACTTCGTGATGGTCGACGTCATGGTCCGCGACGCGCAGCAGCGAACCTTCGACGATCTCGCCCTCGAGATCCGCTTCGACTCCACCCTGGTGCACGTCGGCAGCATCGACTCGGCCACTCCCCTGGGCACGTGCACCTTCGACGTCAGTGGATGTTGCACGACCTCCACGAGCCAGGTCATCTGCTGCGCCAATGTCGGCTCGACCTGCAAGGACCCGGCGAACATCTCCGGCGACCTCCTCATCGGCGTCACGAAGCCGATCGGGGGCATCTCCGCCCCGATCTCCGGAGACGTCAAGCTCCTGACGCTCGGGTTCGTCGCGACGACCGTCGGGCACAGCCAGATCTTTCTGGTGGATAGCCCGGCGGCGGGGGAATGTGGGATACTTCAGGATCCCGGGGTCGGGAATGACTTCGTGCCTCTCCCGATCCCCTGCGTCAGCGGGAACGCCACCATCACGGCGATCCGCTAGCGCGGCCCCGGTCCGGCATCGCATCTTCCGGAGACCCGTCGCGAAGGAGGAGCGGATGGAAGACAAGGTCGTGGCCCACTTCAAGGACGGCAAGACCCAGCGGGGATTCACCCAGGACTTTCGTCCCGACGTGGACAGGTTCCACCTCCTGCCCAGCGAAGGGGGCGGGATCCCGACGACGATCCGGCTCGTCGACCTCAAGGCCCTCTTCTACGTCAAGGACTACGGCGCGATGCGCCGCCAGGTCGACCGCGCCAAGCGCTTCGGGGGATCCCCGCCCAAGGGCCAGAAGACGATCGTCGAGTTCAAGGACGGGGAGAAGATCTGGGGATACGCGGAGGAGTACGCCGCCGACAGCCTCGGGTTCTACTTCGTCCCGGCCGATCCGCAGGAGAACAACACCCGGATCTTCATCGTCAACTCGTCCGTCAAGCAGATCCGGTTCGAGGACTGACGCTCCCCGCGATCCATACGGCACGGCCGCTCGGGCCGGCCCCGGAGGTCCACCATGACGAATCTCGACCCTGCGTCCCGCGTCACCGTCCCTCCCGCCGGAGCCCCGCGCCGCGCCGCCGCGCGCGCCGCCCGGCTCCTCGCGGCGCTCGCCGCCTTCGCCCTGGTGCTCGCCGCCGCCCTCGCCCCGGCCGCGGCCGGCGGAAACGCCGGGCGCTACAAGTTCGAGGGGAACAAGTGGCTCTCCCTGGACGTGGCGGTGGACGACGTCCGCCTGGACGTCATCAAGTTCGAGTGGCCGGCGACGCTCATGCGGATCAAGACCGGCTACAAGGCGACCGTCAAGGTGGCGAACGGGTCGTCGCGCCAGGTCGGCGTCGGGATCGCCGTCGCCCTCTACGACCAGGACGGGAAGCTGATCGGCGCAGGCACCGCCGGCACGACGATCGGGACGATCGATCCGGGCGATTCGGCCCAGTTCGGCATCGATTTCAGTCACGTCGTCGAGCGGCTGGAGCAGGCCGCCGAGTTCCAGATCGCGCTCGAGACCCGCTGATCCCTCGCGCGCGCCCGGAGCGGTGGAACCGCGGACGGCGGTGATATGATCCCGCGCCGGCGCGGGAGGATCGTGTCCAGGCTCAACGTCTACGAATCGGCCCTCGACCTGATCGGGCACACCCCGATCCTGCACCTGCGCTCCTTCGACAGGCCCGACGCCGCGCGCGTCTACGCCAAGCTCGAGTTCCTGAGCCCCGGCGGCAGCGTCAAGGACCGCGCCGCCCTCGGCATGATCCTCGACGCCGAGAGCCGCGGCCTGCTGCGCACGGGCGCGACGATCGTCGAGCCGACCGCGGGCAACACAGGCATCGGCCTCGCCCTGGTCGGGACGCTGCGCGGCTACCGCGTCGTCCTCGTGGTGCCGGAGAAGTACAGCCGCGAGAAGCGCGCCCTCATGAAGGCCCTCGGCGGCGACCTCATCCTCACGCCGACGAGCGAGGGGATGCCCGGAGCGATCCGCAAGGCGCGGGAGATCGTCGCGTCCACGCCCGGCGCCTTCCTGCCGCAGCAGTTCGAGAACCCCGCCAACCCCGAGGCGCACTACCGCACCACGGGCCCCGAGATCGAGGAGCAGATGCAGGGACGGATCGACGCCCTGGTCCTGGGCGCGGGGTCGGGCGGCACCTTCACCGGCGTCAGCCGCTTCTTCAAGGAGCGCCGCCCCGGTCTCCTGTCGGTGCTGGTGGAGTCGGAGGGCTCGGTCTACGGCGGCGGCCAGGCGGCGCCGCACCGCGTGGAAGGGATCGGCAACAGCTTCATCCCGAAGATCCTCGACCGCTCCCTGATCGACGAGGTGGTGGCGATCAGCGATCGCGAGGCGTTCCGGACCGTGGCCCGCCTGGCTCGCGACGAAGGGCTCCTGGTCGGCGGCTCCTCCGGGGCGGTGGCCTGCGCCGCCGCGCAGGTGGCGGGCCGTCTCGGACCCGGCAAGACGATCGTCACGCTCTTCTCCGACGGCTCGGAGCGCTACCTGAGCCAGGGGATCTACGACGAGGTGACCTGATGGGATTCGCAACCGACGCCATCCACGCGGGGGTCCGTCCGGATCCGACGACCGGGGCGGTCATGACGCCCGTCTATCTCACCTCGACGTACGCCTACGAGGCGCTCGGGAAGAGCAAGGGGTACGATTACGCCCGCACCATCAACCCGACCCGCTCCGCCCTCGAGGAGAACCTCAAGGTGCTGGAGCGCGGGGTCGCCGCCTACGCCTTCGCCTCCGGGATGGCGGCGATCACGGCGGTGATGGCGCTCCTCAAGAGCGGCGACCACGTGGTGGTGAGCGACAACGTCTACGGCGGCACCTACCGTCTCTTCTCCAGGGTGCTGGAGGGGTACGGGCTCTCCTTCTCCTACGTCGACACCTCGCGGCTCGAGCGGATCGAGGCCGCGATCCGGCCCGAGACCCGGATGGTCTACGTCGAGACTCCCACCAACCCGATCATGATCCTGACCGACATCGCGCAGGTCGCCGCCCTCTGCGCGAGCCGCGGGCTCGTCTCGGTCGTCGACAACACCTTCCTGACCCCCTGCCTGCAGCAGCCGCTGCGGCTGGGCGCCGACATCGTGGTCCACAGCACCACCAAGTACCTCAACGGCCACTCCGACAGCGTCGGTGGCGCCGTCATCCTGGCGCGCCAGGATCACGCCGAGAGGATCAAGTTCGTGCAGAACTCCGCCGGCGCGATCCTCTCCCCGTTCGACGCGTGGCTGGTGCTGCGCGGAATCAAGACGCTGCCGCTGCGCATGCGGACGCACGACACGAGCGGCCGGGCCGCGGCGCGCCAGCTCGAGGGGCACGGGAAGGTGGCGCGGGTTCTCTACCCCGGGCTGCCGTCGCATCCGCAGCACGCCCTGGCGTCCCGGCAGGCGAGCGGATTCGGCGGCATGATCTCGTTCGTCCTCAAGCCGAAGGCGAGCCCGGAGCGCTTCTTCGGGCGGCTGCGCCTGTGCGCCCTGGCGGAGAGCCTCGGCGGGATCGAGACGCTCGTCTGCCAGCCCTCCACCATGACCCACGCCTCGGTCCCGAAGGAGGAGAGGGAGCGGCTCGGGATCACCGATTCGCTGGTGCGGATCTCGGTCGGCTGCGAGGATCTGGAGGACATCCTGGCCGATCTCGAGCAGGCGCTCGACGCCGCTTGAAGTGGGAGGCGGCCGTCGCTAGAATGGCCGCCCGGCGCGCGGCACCCTGCCGCGCCCGATCCCGACGCAGGGCGACGACAAGGAGACGACGATGAGCAGGTTCAGAGTCGCACCGGCCCTGCCGGTGCTCGCGGCGGCCCTGGCCCTCACGCAGGGCGCCCTGCCGGCGCCGGCCGGCGCCGCGCAGGATCCCCCGGAGCCGCCGCTGATCCAGGAGGCCCCCGCGCGCCCGCCGGCGCCGTCTCCGCCCGCCACGCCCGAGGGCACCGTCCCGGCCCCGGCCACGCCGGCCCCCGCCCCGGCGCGGACGCCCGCGCCGCCACAGGCCCCGCTCCGGCCGGCCCTCGACTACCTGCGCTGGCAGGAGATGAGCCCCCGCGAGCGGCAGACCTTCGTGGAGGGGGCCGTCGTGGCTCTCGGCTCGCTCGCCGTCCGCCTGCGAGCCGACCTGGCGCTCGACGGTCGCGTCCCGCCCGAGACGCTGGCCGCCGTCGTGAGGCTGGTCGACGCCACCTATCCCACGCGCGCGCCGCTCGTCTACCTGAGGGAGATGGAGAGCATTTACCTGACGGCAGAGGGGCAGAAGCTGTCGATGCAGGACTGTTTCCTGCAGGCGTTCGGGAGGGCCAACGGGCGCTGATCCGGGCGGGCGTGGGCTAGAAGTTCTCGCGCCCGCCCTTGACCGAGCTGCCGATCCAGTTGAGGGAGTTCTGATCGCCGTCGCTCACCTCGACGGCCAGGATCTCGGGGAGCTCGTAGGAGTGCAACTCCTTCACCGTCTTCTTCACGTCCTCCAGCAGCGGCCGGGTCGTCTTGATGATCAGGAGCTGCTCCGTCTCGTTCAAGATCTTCCCCTTCCAGCGGTAGATGGAGCGGATCATCGGGACGAGGTTGACGCAGGCCGCCTCCTCGCGCTGCACCAGGGTCTGCGCGATCGACTGGGCTTCCTTGTCGCTCGAGGCGGTGCAGAAGACGACGATGACGGCGGGCTCGCTCACGACCGTGATTATAGGGACCGGATCTCCGGGGTGTCAAGCGCTCGCGGGGGGCGCCCGGCATGATCCGTTTCGGGACGTCCGGCTGGCGGGCGATCATCGCCGAGGAGTTCACGGTGGCGAACGTCCGCCGGGTGGCGGCGGCGATCGGCCGCCACCTGATCGCCACGGGACAGGCGCGGCGGGGGGTCTACGTAGGCTACGACACCCGCTTCATGTCCGACCGCTTCGCGCACGAGGCCGCGATCACGCTCGCGGCGCGCGGCGTGCCGGTCGTCCTCTCCCCCACCCCGATCCCGACCCCCGCCGTCGCCTTCGCCGTCGTCGACGGCCGGCGGGCCGGCGGGATCAACATCACCGCCAGCCACAACCCTCCCGAGTACAGCGGCCTCAAGCTCTCGACGAGCGACGGCGCCCCCGCCCTGCCGGAGGTCACGCGCGCCATCGAGCAGATCCTCGCCGAGGAGGCCGCGGAGGCGGCGTCCGGCGGCGGCCCGAAGTCTCCCGGAGCCGCGGGCGTGGACGGCGCGGAGGCCCGGGTGCGCCTGCTCGATACGCGCGCCTCCTATTTCCGGCAGCTGCTGCGCCTGGTGCGCGCCGCCGCCATCCGCAAGGCCCGGCTCAAGGTCGCCTGCGATCCGCGCCACGGCGCCTCGATCGGCTTCCTCGACGGTATTTTCGGCAGGGTCGCCCGCTCGGTCGAGGTGATCCACGGGACGCCGCATCCCGAGTTCGGAGGCACCGGCCCCGACTGCGGTGAGCTCCAGCTTCGTCCCCTGGCCCGGCTGGTGCGCCGGGGGCATCTCCATCTCGGCCTGGCGACCGACGGTGACGGTGATCGCTTCGGGATCATCGACACCGGCGGCCCCTTCGTCCCGCCGAACCTCTTCCTCGCCGTCCTGGCCGACTACCTGCTGGAGACGCGGCGCTGGCCGGGAGGGGTCGGGCGCTCGGTCGCCACGACGCACCTGCTCGACGCCGTCTGCGCCTTCCACGGCCGCCCCCTGTACGAGACGCCGGTCGGGTTCAAGTTCCTGGGGGAGCATCTCACGTCGGGGCGGGCCTTCCTGGTCTGCGAGGAGAGCGCGGGCCTGAGCCTGCGCGGGCACGTACCGGAGAAGGACGGCATCCTCGCCGGTCTGCTCGCCGCCGAGATGGTGGCGGTGCGACGGCGGCCGATCCGCGAGCAGGCGCGCGACCTCTTCGAGAAGGTGGGGCCGCTGCACAACCGGCGGATCGACTATCATACCGACGCCGCGACGCGCGAGCGGCTGGCGCGGCGGCTCGAGGAGATCCCGTCGAGTTTCGCGGGGAGGCGGATCGCCCGCTGCGACACGACCGACGGACGCAAGATGATCTTCAACGACGGGTCGTGGGTCCTGTTCCGCCCCTCGGGGACCGAGCCTCTCATCCGGTGCTACGGTGAGGCGCGCTCCCTCAAGGACCTCGACGTCATCCTGCAGGCGGCGCGCGAGATGATTCAGCGGCCCTGAGCCGCCTTCCGATCCCGGGGACCGTGGCGAAGATCGCCGAGGTGAAGGGGCGCGAGATCCTCGACTCGCGGGGCAACCCGACGGTCGAGGTCGACGTGCGCCTCGACGACGGCAGCCTCGGCCGCGCGGCCGTTCCCTCCGGCGCCTCGACCGGATCGCGCGAGGCGCGCGAGCTGCGGGACGGCGACCGCGCCCGCTTTCGCGGCAAGGCGCCTCGGGGCGAACGCCCTCCTCGGCGTGTCGCTCGCCGCCGCCCGCGCCGCCGCGGCCAGCCTCGATCTCCCGCTCTACCGCCACCTCGGCGGCGAGGCCGCGCGCGTCCTGCCGGTGCCGCAGCTCAACATCCTGAACGGCGGCGCCCACGCCGACAACAATGTCGACCTCCAGGAGTTCATGATCGTGCCGGTCGGAGCGCCGGGCTTCGGCGAAGCGCTGCGGATGGGCTCCGAAGTCTTCCACGCCCTGCACGACATCTTGAAGGAGCGCGGCCTGCGCTCGGGTCAGGGGGACGAGGGAGGGTGGGCGCCCGATCTCCGCTCGAACGCCGAGGCGGTCGAGGCGGTGGTCGCCGCCATCGAGAGGGCAGGCTACCGCCCCGGGGAGCAGATCGGCATCGCCCTCGACGCCGCCGCCTCGGAGCTGCGTGCGGAAGGGGGCTACCTGCTCGAGGCGGAGTCGCCCCCCCGCCGGTCGGCGGAGGGGATGGTCGCCTTCTACGCCGACCTGGTGCGGCGCTATCCGATCCTGTCGATCGAGGACGGCCTGGCCGAGGACGACTGGGACGGCTGGGAGGTGCTCACCCGCTCGCTCGGCGAGGCGGTGCAGCTCGTCGGGGACGACATCTTCGTGACCAACGTCGGCCTCATCGAGGAAGGGATCAGGCGCCGCATCGCCAACGCCGTGCTGATCAAGCCGAACCAGATCGGCACGCTGACCGACACGATCCGCGCCGTCGAGACCGCCCGCCGCGCCGGCTACGCCACGGTCCTGTCGCACCGCTCCGGCGAGACGGAGGACACCTTCATCGCGGACCTCTCGGTCGCCCTGAACCTGGGGCAGATCAAGACCGGCGCTCCGTCGCGCGGCGAGCGGGTGGCGAAATACAACCGGCTGCTCCGGATCGAGGAGGAGCTGGCCGGCCGCGCCCGCTTCGCGGGCGGCGCCGTCCTGGCGGGCGGCGGGGCGGGCAGGAGCCCGGCGCGATGACCGCGGCGGCCGCTCCCCCGCGAGCGCCCTCCCGCTCCGACGGCGCCCGGCTCAGGCGCAGGGCGCTCCTGATCCTCTTCTGGTTCTTCGCCGTCTCGCTCCTGTTCAACTCGCTGTTCGGCGACATGGGGCTGATCCAGGGGGTCCGGCAGCGGCGCGCAGCGTCCCGCCTCCGGCGGGAGGTCGCCACCCTCCGCCTGGACAACGACCGGTTGATGACCGAGATCCAGGATCTGCGGCACGACCCGTACCGCATCGAGACGATCGCCCGCGAGGATCTCGGCCTGATCCGCCCCGGCGAGATCATCTTCCTCTTCCAGGACGCCGGGGCCCCCTCGTCGGCCGGGCCCGCTCCCGGCGCGAGCCCCGCGCCGGCGCCCTCCCGATCGGGGGCGACGACCGTTCCTTGACTCCGGCGCCGCCGGCCCTCTATAATCCGTCCCTCATCGACGCGGGGTGGAGCAGCCTGGTAGCTCGTTGGGCTCATAACCCAAAGGTCGCGAGTTCAAATCTCGCCCCCGCCACCAACAATCTCATCGAGTTGCGAGGGGGGTGGCCCCGACCACCCCCTTCGGCGCCTTCTCCGACGACTCCCGCCATCCGTCGCTTCTCCGAAGTTTAGCCGTTGAGAGATTCCCCCGGAGGGTGCGGCGCCGCCGCGCCGCGGGCGCATCGAGCCGCGCCATGTGGATGGGAAGGTCGATCCGGATCCCGCGCGAGCGAGTCTAAGCCCGAGGCGCGGCGGCGCCGCACCCTCCCGCGCCCTCCTGCGAACTTGACACACCGCCGCCCCGGGGAGTACAAGAGCCGGCCGATCGCCGAATCCTCCCGAGGGAGGAGCGGGGGAACCAGGATTTCGGGGCGCAGCGCGGAAGCGCCGGGAACCTTCACTCCCGAGCCCGTCAGCTAACCTCGCAGGCGTGGTGAGGGTGGCGCCGCCGAGCAGCGCCCCCGCCCGTGGAGCGCGCGCGATGGCCCGCAAACCTGCCCCACCCGTGGACCCGCTCGATCAGCCCGACGGCCTGACGCGGTTCTGGCGCCGGCTTTTCGGTGCGCCGCGCGACGTCCAGGACCCGGGTGTGTTCCACAAGATCTCCCTGATCGCCTTCCTGGCCTGGATCGGCCTGGGAGCCGATGGCCTGTCGTCCTCGGCGTACGGCCCGGCCGAGGCGTTCAAGAATCTGGTCGCTCGCAACCCCCTGACCGGGCGGCTCGAGGGCCAGTGGTACCTGGCGATCTTCCTGGCGCTGGCGACCGCGATCACTGTCTTCGTCATCTCCTACGCCTACACCCGCGTCATCGAGCAGTTCCCCCATGGCGGGGGGGGCTACGTGGTCGCCACCAAGCTCCTGGGGCCGCATGCCGGCGTCGTTTCGGGCTGCGCGCTCCTGGTCGACTACATCCTCACGATCACCGTCTCGGTCGCCGCCGGAGGCGACGCGATCTTCGACCTCCTGCCGCGGGCGCTGCGCGCCAACCTCGATCTCAAGCTGCTGTGCGAGGTGGCCGTGCTCGGCACGCTCCTGATCATGAACCTGCGCGGCGTCAAGGAGTCGGTCGAGGCGGTGATGCCGGTCTTCCTGGTCTTCGTCGTCACCCACGCCATCCTGATCACCGGCGGGATCGGCAGCCACGCGGCGCGCGTCCCCGAGGTCGCCCGGCAGGTCTCGGACGGCCTGCGGACCGGGCTGCAGACGTTCGGGACCTGGGGGCTGTTCCTGATCTTCATCCGCGCCTTCGCGCTCGGCGGCGGCACCTTCACCGGGATCGAGGCGACCTCGAACGGCGTCGCCATCATGCGCGAGCCGAAGGTGCAGACCGGCAAGAGGACGATGATGTACATGGCGATCTCCCTGGCGTTCACCGCCTCCGGGATCCTGATCTGCTACCTCCTGCTCGGCGTCTGGAGCTTCTTCGACCTGCCGGCGAAGGAGCAGGCCGGCAAGACCCTCAACGGCGTGCTCGCCGAGCGCTTCGCCGGCGGCTGGAGCCCCGGCGGCGTTCCGCTCGGCTCGATCTTCGTCAAGCTGACGATGATCTCCGAGGCGGCGCTCCTCTTCGTGGCCGCGCAGACCGGATTCATCGACGGGCCGCGCGTGATGTCGAACATGGCGGTCGATTCCTGGCTCCCCCACCGCTTCGCGTCGCTGTCCGACCGGCTGACGGTCAAGGACGGCGTGATCCTGATGGGCGGGGCGGCGACCGCCGTGCTCCTCCTCACCCGCGGCAGCGTCGACACGCTCGTGGTCATGTACTCGATCAACGTGTTCGTCACCTTCTCGCTCACCGAGCTCGCGATGTGCCGGCTCTGGCTCGCCGCGCGGGCGAAGCACGAGGCATGGGCGCGCCACATCTCCGTCCACGTCGTCGGTCTCCTCCTCTGCGTCACGATCCTGTCGATCACCGTCGTCGAGAAGTTCCAGCAGGGGGCCTGGAAGACCCTCGTCATCACCTGCCTTCTGGTCTTCGCGTGCGCCTGGGCCCGGCGGCACTACAACTCGGTCGAGGAGCAGATCCGCCGCCTCGACCGCGAGCTGCTCGATCTCCCGCCCGCCCCGCGGCCCGGCGGCGAGCCCGATCCCACGAAGCCCACCGCCGTGCTCCTGGTCAGGGAGTTCGGGGGGATGGGGATCCATCTGCTGCTGTCGCTGCAGAGGATGTTCCCCGGGTACTACCGGAACGTCATCTTCGTCTCGGTCGCCGTCATCGACTCGGGCCACTTCAAGGGGAAGGAGGAGGTGGCGGCGCTCGAGCGCCAGGTGGAGGAATCGCTGTCGAAGTACGTCGCACTGGCGCGCCGCCTCGGCTGGAACGCCGCTTCCGCGACCCGGGTGACGACCGACCCGGTCGAGGGGATCTACCGCGTCTGCGTCGACCTCGCGAAGCAGTATCCGCACACGATGTTCTTCGGCGGCAAGCTGATCTGGAAGCGCGAGAGCTGGTGGCAGCGGATCATGCACAACGAGACGGCCTATCAGGTGCAGCGCCGCCTGCAGTGGAAGGGGCTGCCGATGACGGTCCTGCCGCTCCGCACCGGACCCGAGGCGCCGCGCCGCCCCGCTCCGCCGCTGTCACCGCCGCGCGACTGACACCGTCACCCGGGCCGGGTACCCTGGTGTTGAGCCGGGCGGACGGTGCCGTCGTCGGAAGACGACGGCCATCGAGCCGACGCGCGGGAGTCTGCCCCTTCTCCGGCGGTCGGGCGCCGCGGGCCCGCGCGGGGACCCGAGCGGCCGACGCGCCTGGATTGTCACCGTCCTGGAACCGGGTGAGCCGAGATGTCGATCGTCCTGGAGCAGCTGGTCAAATCGTTCGGGGGGCACCCCGTGGTCAACCAGGTCTCCCTCGACGTCGCCAACGGGGAGTTCTTCGTCCTCCTCGGCCCGAGCGGCAGCGGCAAGAGCACGATCTTGAGGATGATCGCCGGGCTCACCGACATCGACTCGGGGCGCGTGGTGCTGCACGGGCGCGACGTGACCGACCTGCCGCCGCAGCGCCGCGCCGTCGGCCTCGTCTTCCAGCACTACGCGCTGTTCGGCCACATGACGGTCGCGGACAACATCGAGTTCCCCCTGCGGATCCGCAAGGTGCCGGCCGCCGACCGGAGGCGGCGCCGGGACGATCTCCTCGAGCTCGTCGGGCTCGTGGGGCTGCAGGGGCGATACCCGCTGCAACTCTCGGGAGGGCAGCGCCAGCGCGTCGCGCTGGCGCGCGCCCTGGCGCACCAGCCCGAGGTCCTGCTGCTGGACGAGCCGTTCGGGGCCCTCGACGCCAAGATCCGCGGCGAGCTGCGGCGCACGGTGCGCGGCATCCAGCGCGAGCTCGGCATCGCCACGATCTTTGTGACCCACGATCAGGAGGAGGCGTTCGAGCTGGCCGATCGTCTCGGCGTGATGAACTTCGGCCGGCTCCTTGAGGTCGGCGACCCGCAGGAGCTCTACCTGCGGCCGCAGACGGAGTTCGTGGCGACGTTCCTCGGCACGGCCAACCTGATGGTCGGCGAGTGCACGCCCGGCGGCGTCCGCCTCGGCCCCGTGGAGATCCCCCTCGGGACGCGCAGCGGCGTGGTCGAAGGCACGCGGCGGGTCCAGGTCCTCTTCCGGCCCGAGGACGTCGCGGTGAAGGACTCGCCGGAGGCGCTCTCCTGGCCGCTCCTCGGCGAAGCGGTGGTCGAGGAGAGCGACTTCGTCGGGCCTTTCGAGAAGCTGCGGCTGCGCCTCCCACCCCTTCCGGGCGTCCGGCCGATCTCCCCCCCGCCGCCGTTCGGCGGGGACTCCCTGCGCGTCGAGGCGAGCCGCTCGCAGCACCAGTCGCGCCGCTTCCCGCTGCGCCCGGGCGACTCCGCCTGGGTGGGGGTGCGGCGCGTGCACGCCCTCACCCATCCGGGCATGAGCATGCTCCTGGTCACCGACGGCTCGCCCGCGTCGAAGGCGGCCCTGGCGCTGGGCGGCAAGGTGGCGCGCCTGGCGCATGCCCGCGTCACCGTGCTCGCGGAGGGAGGAGGCGACAACGGCCGGGCGAGGGCGCACCTGCAGGCCGCCAAGGAAGAGCTGGGGAGCGGCCTCGCCGGGCTCGAGACGCGCTCCGCCTCCGAGGAATTCCCCGAGGCGATCGCCGGCGAGGCCTCGCGCCAGCACTACGACCTGGTCGTGAACGGCCTGCCGCGCAAGGGGCGCGCGGAGCTGCTCGAGCGGCTGCTGCAGGCCGGCGAGCATCACCTGCTGCTGGTCCCCGCCGAGCGTCCCCTGCCTTCGCGCGTCCTGATCTGCGTCGCCGTCGGCGAGCCGGGGAAGGAGGACGTCCTGTTCGCGGCCCGGCTGGTCCGGCACGTCGGGGCCGCGGCGACGATCCTGACCGTCCTGCCCGAACGGCACACCCCGCCGCAGCTCCGGCAGGCGCAGCGCTTCCTCGATGCCGGCCTCAGGACGATGGCGTTCCTTGGAGTGAACGCCAAAAGCGCCGTCCGCACCGGCGAGACGCTCGAGCAGATCCTGGCCGAAGTCGAGGCGGGGAACCACGAGATGCTGGTCCTCGGAGCGCCGCTGGCGGAGCGGCACGGCCGGGTCCGCGTCGAGGGGCTGGTGCGGGATCTCCTGGGGCGCACGGGCGATCGCCCCGTCGTGCTCGCCCGCTCCCACCAGACGCCGCCGTGGCGCTGACGCCCGAAGGAAGGACGCGGGACATGTCGCTTCGCCGCCTCGCACGATTCGCTGCCGTGGCCGTCCTGACGGCGGCTCTCCTTCAGCCCGCGGGGCATGCCGCGTCCGTCTCGCTCCTCAACGTCTCCTACGATCCGACGCGCGAGCTCTACAAGGACTTCAACGAGGCCTTCGCCAGGTACTGGAGGGCGAAGACCGGGGAGACCGTGACCATCCAGCAGTCGCACGGCGGCTCGAGCAAGCAGGCGCGGGCGGTGATCGACGGCCTGGAGGCGGACGTGGTCACCCTGGCGCTCGCCTACGACATCGACGCCATCGCCGAGAGGTCGCAGCTCCTGCCGCGGAGCTGGCAGTCTCGCCTCCCCGACAACAGCTCTCCCTACACCTCGACGATCATCTTCCTCGTCCGCAAGGGGAATCCAAAGAGGATCAAGGGATGGGGCGACCTGGTCCGGCCCGGCGTCTCGGTGATCACCCCCAACCCCAAGACCTCCGGAGCCGCCCGCTGGAACTACCTGGCGGCCTGGGGCTACGCCCTGAAGAGCTCGGGCGGGAACGAGCCCAGGGCGAAGGAGTTCATCACGCATCTCTACAAGAACGTGCCGGTCCTCGACTCCGGGGCCCGCGGCGCCACCACCACCTTCGTCGAGCGCGGCATCGGCGACGTCCTGATCAACTGGGAGAACGAGATCCTGCTCGCCAGCCGGGAGCTCGGCAAGGACCGCTTCGAGGTCGTCGTCCCCGGGACCAGCATCCTGTGCGAGCCGGCGGTGAGCGTGGTCGATCGAGTGGCGAAGAAGCATGGCACCCTGGACGTCGCCCGGGCGTACCTCGAATACCTCTACTCCGAGGAGGGGCAGGCGATCGCCGCGCGTCACTACTACCGGCCGCGTCTCGCCGCGGTCGTGGCGAAGTACGCCGACCATTTCCCGAAGGTGGAGCTGTTCACGCTGGGCGACGTCGCCGGGGACTGGCAGAAGACGAACACGACCCACTTCGCGGACGGGGGCATCTTCGACCAGATCTACCAGCCGGGTCGCTGACACCCGAGGACGAGAGGGAGGAGGCCATCAAGGAGCGCAGCATCCTGCCCGGGTTCGGGCTGACGATGGGGTTCACGCTCCTCTATCTCAGCCTGATCGTGCTGATCCCCCTGGCGGCGATCGTCTCCAAGACGACCTCCCTGACCTGGGGCCAGTTCTGGCACGCGGTCGGCGATCCGCGCGCCCTGGCCGCGTACCGGCTCAGCTTCGGCGCCTCCCTGATCGGCGCGGTCATCAATCTGGTCTTCGGGCTGCTCGTGGCCTGGGTGCTGGTGCGCTACACCTTCCCGGGGAAGAGGCTCGTCGACATGCTCGTCGACCTCCCCTTCGCCCTGCCGACCGCGGTGGCGGGGATCTCCCTGACGGCCGTCTACGCCCCGAACGGCTGGATCGGCAGATACCTCGAGCCTCTCGGGATCAAGGCGGCCTTCACGCCTCTGGGCGTCGTCGTCGCGCTCACCTTCGAGGGCCTCCCCTTCGTGGTGCGCACGGTCCAGCCGGTCCTGCAGGACCTGGAGGCGGAGTTCGAGGAGGCCGCGGCCAGCCTCGGGGCCGGGCGTCTGCAGATCTTCGCGCGCATCCTGCTCCCGAGCCTCGTGCCGCCCCTCCTCACCGGCTTCACGCTCGCCTTCGCGCGCGGCATCGGCGAGTACGGCTCGGTGGTCTTCATCTCGGGGAACATGCCGATGCGGACCGAGATCGCACCCCTCCTCATCGTCACGAAGCTCGAGCAGTACGACTATGTCGGGGCCACGGCGATCGCCCTGGTGATGCTCGCGGCATCCTTCGTCCTCCTGCTGACGATCAACCTCCTGCAGGCCTGGACCCGCCGGGGTCACCGGCCGTGAACGCGAACGGGGCCGCGCCCGGCCCGGACGAGGGAGCCACGACGGGTCGGGACCGGCACCCCAGGCCGACCCGGACGATGACCGAGCCTCGAGCCGTCCGCTGGATGCTGATCGCCGCGGCCCTCCTCTTCCTCGGCGTCTTCCTGCTGCTGCCGCTGGCGGCGGTGTTCGCCAACGCCATCGCCCGGGGGATCGAGGCGTACGTGGCCGCTCTGCGCGAGCCCGACGCGCTGGCGGCGATCCGCCTGACCCTCCTGACCGCCGCGATCGCCGTGCCGCTCAACCTGGTCTTCGGCGTCGCCGCCGCATGGGCCATCGCCAAGTTCGAGTTCGCGGGCAAGAACCTGCTCATCACGCTGATCGATCTCCCTCTGTCGGTCTCCCCGGTGGTCTCGGGCCTGATCTACGTCCTCCTGTTCGGGCTCCAGGGGCTGCTGGGCCCCTGGCTGGCCGCCCACGACATCACCATCATCTTCGCCCTGCCGGGGATCGCGCTGGCGACGATCTTCGTCACCCTGCCGTTCGTCGCTCGCGAGCTGATCCCCCTGATGCAGTCCCAGGGGAGCGAGGAGGAGGAGGCCGCCATGACGCTCGGCGCCAGCGGCTGGCAGACCTTCCTGCGCATCAGCCTGCCGAAGATGAAGTGGGGCCTCCTCTACGGCGTCGTCCTCTGCAACGCCCGCGCCATGGGGGAGTTCGGCGCCGTCTCCGTGGTCTCGGGTCATATCCGGGGCCGCACGACGACGATCCCCCTGCACGTCGAGATCCTCTACAACGAGTACCAGTTCGCCGCCGCCTTCGCCGTCGCCTCGCTCCTGACGCTCCTGGCGCTCGTGACCCTGGCCGTCAAGGCCGTGGTCGAGGCGCACTCGCAACGCACCAGCGTGGGATAGGATGGGACGGTTCACGAGGAGCGGCATGCGCCGGCTCAGCCTCAGCACCATCCTTATCGGGGTCAACGTCGGCCTGGTCCTGCTGGCGGTCGTCTGCGTGGCGCTGGCGGCGGTCTCCCGCCTCGAGCGGCTGGCGGACGAGCAGGCGCTGGCCCGCGTCGGCCTGGCGGGCGCGAACGCCCTGAAGGCGATCGACCAGGCCGGCGACGAGGCGCTGACGGCCACGAGGCTTCTGGCGGAGCGGCCGACGCTCGCCGGTCTCCTCGTGGAGCGCGACGTCCGCGCGCTAACGGATCTCCTCGAGAGGTTCCAGGAGACCAGCCGCCTGAGCGGATCGGCCGTGTCGATCGGCGGCGAGGTCCTCGCCGCGAGCGGTCCGCCGTTGCCGTGGCGACTCCTCGCCTCCCGCGGGGCAGGGAGCGCGGAACGTGTTCTGGTGCGCCGGCCGCAGGGTGGAGCGCTCCTTCTGGCGGTCTCCTCCCCCGTCCCGGGACGGGCCGGGACGAGCGTTCTCGGCGCCCTCCTGCTCGACGCGGCGATCGAGCGGAACGTGACGGATCAGGTCGGCCTGCCGGTCCGGATCTTCGCCCGCGACGCCCCTCCGGACTCCCCGGACGATCCCCGTGGCGGGGTGCGGTCCCGCGCCCTCGACGCGGAGATGCCGGTGGCGGAGCGCCTGGAGGTCGCCGGCGTCTACGTCGCGGCCGTCCCGCTCCGTGCTCCCTTGGGCGCGATCGTCGGCCTGGTGGAGACAGAGTTTCCGCGGACCGGGATCGGCGCGTCGCTGCGCGATCTCGAGCGCTCGCTGCTCCTGATCGCCGCCGCCGTGGGCGGCGTGGCGATCCTCCTGAGCTTCCTCGTGGCGCGCCGGCTCGCACGGCCTCTCGAGGCGCTCACCGCCGCCTCGGCGCGCATCGGCGGCGGGGATTTCGGAACTCCGATCCCCCGAGCCGCCGGCCAGGAGATCGGCGCGCTCGCCGCCACCATGGAGGAGATGCGCGCGCGCCTCCTGCAGCTCACCGCCGAGCTGCGCCGGCGACAGGCGGAGGCCGAGGCGATCCTGACGGGCATCGCCGAGGGGGTCTTCGCCGTCGACAGGGAGCGGCGGGTGCGCTACCTCAATCCCCAGGCCGCCGCCCTCCTGGGTCTGGATCCGGCCGCGGCCCTCGGCCGGTTCTGCGGGGACGTCCTCAACCCGCAGGGACCGGGGGGAACGCGCCCCTGCGAGGAGCACTGCCCGATCATCCATGCCCGCTTCAGCGGAAGCGCCCGCGCCACCGAGCACCTGCTGTCGGCGCGCGGCGAGCGGCGGACCGTCGTGATCACGAGCGCCGCGGCGGAGCCGGGCGGGCCGTCCGCCGCCGACGGCTCCCCGGGGGACGGCCGGCAGTTCCAGGTGATGCGCGACGAGACCGAGGTGGAGGCGACCCGCCGCCTGCGGGATGCGGTCCTGGCCAATATCTCGCACGAGTTCCGGACGCCCCTCACGGCCCAGCTCGCCTCGATCGAGCTCCTGCGCGACCGGCTGCAGGCGATCGAGGCCCCGGAGGCGCGCCAGCTCATCCTCTCCCTCGAGCGCGGCACGCTGCGCCTGACCCAGCTCATCGATAACCTGCTGGAGAGCGTGCGCATCGAGTCGGGCGAGCGATCCATCCGGCGCCGGCCCCTGGCGCTCGACGAGGTGCTCGAGGAGGCGACCGAGCTGATGGCGCCGCTGATTGCCCAGAGCGGACAGCGCCTCTCGGTCGCCCTTCCCTACCCGCTCCCCCCGGTCCGCGGCGACGCGCCGCGCCTGACGCAGGTCTTCGTGAACCTCCTCGCCAACGCCAACAAGTTCGCGCCGCAGGGCTCCGCCATTAACATCGGAGGCGCCGTGAGCGGCTCCGAGGTCACCGTCTGGGTCGAGGACGAGGGACCGGGGCTGTCGTCCGCCTCGGGCGCCGCGCTCTTCGAGAGGTTCGTCCGGTCGGCCGCGCCCGGGGACGAGGACGACGAGGAGCCGGAGCAGAGCGGCATGGGCCTCGGGCTCTGGATCGTCAAGTCGATCGTCGAGCGGCACGGCGGGCGCGTCGAAGCGCTCCGGGCGGGGGCCGCCCGCCCCGGGACGCGGATGTGCGTGATCCTTCCCCTGGAGCGAGGCGATGAAAGTCCTGGTGGTTGACGACGACCTGGAGCTGCGGAGCCTGATCGCCTTCGCTCTCCGACAGGCCGGCTCCCTGGTGGTCGAGGCGCAGGACGGCCCGTCCGCCCTCGCCGTCTTCGCGGGCGAGCGCCCCGACCTCGTGATCCTCGACGTGAACCTGCCGCGCATCGACGGCCTGGAGGTGCTGAAGCGGATCCGGGCGGGCGGGGCGCGGACGCCGGTCATGATGCTGACCGTGCGATCGAGCGAGGAGGACCAGGTGCGCGGCCTCGACCTGGGGGCGGACGACTACCTCACCAAGCCGTTCAGCCCGCGCACGCTTCTCGCTCGCGTGCGCGCCCTGCTGCGACGCGCCGGGGTCGAGAAGCCCGCTCCGATGTCGGCGGGGGCGATCAGGCTCGACATCGAAGGACAGTCGGTCACCGTCGGCGGCAGGGCGCCCGTGCGCCTCACCCAGCTCGAGGTGCGCCTGCTGCACCTCCTCCTGGCGAACGCCGGGCAGACCCTCACGACCGACCGCCTCACGGGACACGTCTGGGGCAACCGCGGCGTGGGAGACCGCCAGCTCCTCAAGCAGCTGGTCCACCGCCTGAGGCAGAAGATCGAGGACGACCCCTCGGCCCCCGAGCACCTCCTCACCGTCGCCGGGGTCGGGTACCGTCTAGGCGCCCCGGCCGCCGATCACGCCTGAGATCGACTTGGCGGGGATCATCAGATGGTCCTCGGTCAGGGCCAGGGCGATGCGCGAGGCGTCGAGGAGGGAGAAGAGCGGCGCCTGGTCGGCGAGGGCCCAGTCGCCGTACCCGGGAGCGTAGCGCCGGGTCGCCACGAGTCCTTGGTCCTTGAAGAGGCGCACGACGACCGCCTCGACCGCCAGGCCGAGGGCGATGGCGGCGCTGCTCCCGAAGGCGTCGGCCAGGAGGCCGCGCGTCATCTCCTCCTTGTCCATCAGCCCGCGCGCCCAGGCATCGGGGCCGGGCCCGATCGTCGCGGCGAACAGGACGGCGCGCCGGCAGCCGGCGAGACGCTCGTGCAGCGATCGGCTCGTCGCCCGGAGGGCCCTCCCGATGACCGTCACGTGCGGATCGGCCCGCTCGACGTCGAACTCGCCGTACACCGCCTTCGGAGCGAGGAGCGCCTCCCCCGCCCGCATGATCTCCTCGATGAGGCGCGCGGTCTTCTCGGGAACCTGCGACGGATGCCGGTAGCCCAGGCGGAGCAGGACCATCGGCCGCGACACGGTGATCGGAAGCGGGTCGAGGATCGGCACGTCGCTCGGGCGCGGCGGCGCCGGCCCTCAGTCGGGGAAGGCCGGGAGGGTCGTCACCTCGAACTCCCGGGCGCCGGCGAGGACGACGCGATCGAGCTCGCGCACCTTGTCCTCCGCGAGCTGGAAGCGCGGCTTCGCGAGCAGGCCGCGCACCACCTCCTGCGCGCGCTGGTAGTCGGAGGAGGCGTGGCCGCCGGGCGGCGCGGAGGAGCGATCGACCACCTTCCCGGGGAGCGTCCCCTCCTCCCGGAACAGCTGGATCGTCGTCGGATGCCCCAGGAAATGTCCCTTCTCGATCGCCTCCGGCAGGAGATCGAGCGCCATCTTCTCGTGACGGTGACGGATGCCGTCGATCATCCGGTAGGCCATGCCGCAGATCTCGTTGTCGATCACCAGCTTCTCGAGGCTCTGGCAGGTGATGTAGTCGAGGATGCCGACCCCCGAGACGATGTTCACGCCCGACAGCGCCGCCAGGATCACGCCGATGCCGGTCTCGTAGCCGGCCTGCGCGTCGACCACCTTCGAGTCCGAGAGCCCCATGTAGGCATGGATCGGGAAGCCGAACCGCTTGCCGATCTGCGCGTAGGCGCAGTCGAGCATGTAGGTCTCGATCGATCCGAACGGCGTCTGGCCGCCGCGCATGTCCATCAGGCAGGGAGCGCCGCCGTAGACCACCGGCGTCCCCTTCCTGACCGCCTGCGCCAGCGCGATTCCCGCCAGGTTCTCGGCGGTGTGCACGACGAGCGATCCGGAGAGGGTGACCGGCCCCGTGGCGCCGGTCAAAGGCACCGAGATGATTTCCGAAGGGATGCCGTGCTTCGCCGCCTCCATGATGCTGTGCGAGGTCAGGACGCTCCAGCGCAGGGGCGACGAGGGGCAGGCGTCGAGAATGGCGAGCGGCTTCGCCGCCACCTCCTGCTCCGAGCCGCGCACAATCTTCAGGATCTCCAGGACCGACGGGAACGACTCCTCGCGGAAGATCCCGGCGACGATCGGCTTGTTGCAGGTCTGCACCGCAACGTAGAGGCGGTAGTAGTCCGAGACCTCGATCGGCACGTCGTTCGGCACGAGGGAGGTGGAGTGGGCGCGGATGTGCGGCAGGTGGTGGACCAGGCGCGACAGGCGGACGTAGTCGGCGCTCCGCGCGGTGTGGACCGAGCCGTCGGTCTCCAGCACCTTGATCGCCGCCGAGCCGGGATCGTAGGTGACCGTGTCGCCGCCCACCTCGATGGCGGCGTCGCCGGTGACGTTCCAGATCTTGAACGACCTGGGAGCGGAGGCGATCGCCTTCTCGACGAAGTCGCGGCTCAGCCAGGCCCGCTCCTTGGCCGGGTCGACCCTCTGGCCGTGCTCCGCCAGGAGCGCCAGCGCCCGGGGGTGCTCGAACTGCAGGCCGAGGGTGGCGTTGACCTCGAACGCCTCGTCGATGATGCGGTCGATGAACTCCCTCGAGAGGATCTCGACCCGGGGGCGCAGGGTGGGCAGCAGGCTCACGTTCGGCGCTCCTCCCGCGGGGCGGACTGCAGGCGGTCGTGCAGGGCGTGGCGCAGACGGGCGATGAACTCCGGGGTGGTGCCGCAGCATCCGCCGATGACGTTGACGCCGAGCGCGGCGATCGCCTCGACGTCGGCCACGAACTCGTCGGCGGTCTGCTTGTACACCATCATCTGATTCTCCAGCGCCGGCTTGCCGCGGTTCGGCTGCACGATCACCGGGAGAGCGGTGCTGTCCCGGATCACCCGCGCCAGCTCGATGAACACCGGGCTGCCATGGGTGCAGTTGCTCCCCACGATGTCGGCCCCGTGGTCCTCCAGGGCCTTCAAGCAGTCCGGCACCTTCTCCCCCATCAGCGTGAAGAAGCCGCGGGGGTTCCTGTCGAAGGTCATGCCGACGGCCACGGGAAGGTCGCTGACCTTCCTGGCCGCGCGCAGGGCGCAGAGCGCCTCCTCGAGGGAGTACATCGTCTCGATCGAGATCA
>WNGM01000533.1_pt1 | contig 30791 bp, 19 predicted proteins | sample 5400571 | NCBI WGS metagenome assembly WNGM01 (sample SAMN13153378, study PRJNA577476) | soil metagenome | isolation source: 100 cm soil or saprolite under Garry oak tree replicate 2 | place: USA:California | collected 2016-06-15 | reverse complement strand
CGACGGCGGCCGTCAACGAAGCAATTCCCGAAATTACTGGTGGGCACAACTCATGCGGAGAGTCCAATGGGAATGAAAGCACCTGACTACGCGGAACTGGTCGCGCAGGCAGAGTCGGCGGTTGCCAGTGTCAAAGACCCGGAACTCAAACGAGTCGCTTTTCAGAAAGTGCTGGACGACCTGCTCGGATCTCGTCCCGGCACGGACCTTGGGAAGACGCCGCCAGCACGTCACACCACCAAATCGAAACAGTCGAAGACACCGTCGAAACGAAAGGGACCGCAGCGATACATCGAGGAGATGGAAGGCGACGGTTTCTTCAAGAAGCCGAAAACCATCGCCCAGGTCAAGGCGGAGCTTGAGAACCGTGGTCACCACATCGCGCTGACCAGCCTGAGCGGTCCGCTGCAGAAGCTCTGCCAGCGAAAGGTGTTCCGTCGCCAGAAGACTAAATCCTCCGGCAAGAAGCAGACCTACGCCTACTCTGAGTGGTAGCCGTGCCACGTCGGGGTGTGAAGAAGGGGGGCACGTCACCGGCCGAACGCCTCGAAGAGTCAATCGAGCACGCGCTGGACGTCGTCAAGAAGGCTCACAGGCACCGAATGAAGCTCACTGGCGACAACTACTACGCGAACAAGGTCGTCGAGCTTCGCGCCGATGCGACGAATGCGTTCAGCGATCTCTCTGGTCAGTCAGCAGGTGACACATCAGCCATGGCCGAACTGATCGAAACCGTGTTCTCCCCGGAGGGCCAGCGTGACGCGCGGGCGAAGGCCTCGAGAGAACTGCTCTTCTCCCTTAAGACCACCTGGCGAGACGCGCCAGCGGCTGTCGCACGAACTGACGAAGGTCTCTTTCCACTCGGAATCCTCACGCAAGCGAAGCGTGGTTACCTGATCACGATCGGTCGGCAGATGAACGGGTGCTTTACCGCTGGCTGGTACGACGCGAGCGCCGTTATGATGCGTCGGCTTATCGAGATCGCGATCATCGAGGCCTTCGAGAAGAAAGGGATTGCCACGAAGATCAAGGATGGCGACGGCAACTACGCGCAACTCACGGAACTCATTGCACGCGCGATCGCAGAGCCATCATGGTCCCTTTCCCGGAACGCGCGTAAGTTCTTGCCACAAATGCGCGACATCGGCCACTCGTCAGCACACGGCCGCTACTTCCTTGCTAGGAAGGGTGACATCGAGCGGCTACGTCAAGGTTGCCGTCTAATCGTCGAGGAGTTCTTGCATCACGCCGGGCTTCTGTGAAGACTTGGCTCGCAGCGGAGTGGCGTCCGCGTTCGAAGTCCTCACACTGACGGCCCGGCGGCGCCGTGGAGGCGGTCCCACCTCGACGCACCTGCGATATGATGCTTCCACTCAAGGAGGTCACCCATGGGGCGACGATTGAGACCTGTCAGGAAGGTGTATCGAGGGGAACGACTGTGGTCGGGGAAGCGGTACCGCATCATAAGCCGGGCGTCGGGTGTAGCCTTTAACGGAACCCTCGTCGGTCAGTTTCGCGCAGAGGGTGAGCGCTGGGTAATCTTCCGGCGCGTTACGAGTTAGGTGAGCGGCTCGCTGCCAGAGGTACAGTGGGACAGATGAACAAGAAGCAATTCGCTGCTCTATGGCTCGGTGTGATCATCGAGGTTGTGATCCTCATTTACCCGCCGTGGGTACGTCAGGCCGGTCCGAGCGGCACCTTCCGATACGCAAGAACCTGGATGTGCCTGTGGCACGGCGCTCAGTCTGAAATGCCGCCTGCGGGACCACCCCCGCCTCCGATCGATCCCGAGCTTGAGAAGAAACTTGGTTGGTCGCCCGAGCAGAAGAAGAGCTGGGCCGAATTCATGGCGGGTCCTCCTCCGGAACCCGTGCCCGTGAGCGACCTCGTTGAGCACTCTCGGGTCATCGATGTACCCGTTCTGTGTGTTGAGACCATCGTTGTGGCTATGGCTTTTGCGGCCCTCATCTTTTCACTCAAGGATCGTTCGCGGACAACCGGAGGAATCGTCAGCCCCATGGATCTCCACGAGTTCGTCGCCAAGACACTCATCGGGATCGTTGAAGGGGTTGTCGACGCACAGCGCCAGCTCGCCCCGCTAGGTGCCCACGTGGTCCCGGATCTAGCCGGAGCGAGGGTCGCGGGAGACGCCAATGGCATCTTCGATCGAGGCGGCCGTCTAACGAGGATGGTGAAGTTCGATGTAGCTCTGACTTCACAGACCAAGAAGGGCAAGGGAGGAGACGTCACAGTTTACTTTGCGTCCGTCGGCGGAGGTGCTTTCGGTCGCTCGTCCACTTCGCATGAAGCCGTCAACAAAATTCAGTTTGAAATTCCCGTCGCTTTCCCTATGCAGGTCGAGACACAAGCAATCGCTCAACGACCGGCCCAGGCGGGAGCGCCTGCGGATGTTGGGGCTCCGCCGCTTCCGGGCGACCAAGGCCGATAGGTAAGTTGACGCGCCCCTCGCCCCTCAGAGTCCACCCGTCCTCATCGACCGCCGGTCCAGCCTCGACTCCCCGAACAGGACCCGGTAGCACCCGTCGCACAGCTGATCGTCGCGATTCAGCCCATCGGGATCTGGCACGGGGTCCCCGCACTCGGCGCACGGCACGGTGAGCTTCGTCGCCCGGAGTCGAGCGAGCTTGGCGATCATGGCGCGGATGTTGGCCTCGCGGTCATCGAACCCGCCGTTGTGGTAGGGGAAGCTCATGGACCCGATGCAGGAGGAGCACACGTAGTTCGACTTGAAGGTCCCTTCCCCTTCGGCGCCGCAGATCCGGCAGTCGCTGGTCACCTCGCGGACGTCCCCATCCCCGGATCGAATCGGCCCCCGGTCGCGCTCGGCTAGGACCTCGTCCTCGGCCTTGAGCAGGCGCTTCAGGAGATCATCATCGTCCGCGAGCGCCTTCGCGACGGCTTTCTCCTGGCGCACCCGATCCCTGGCCAGGTCCTTGTCGACCTCGGGTTCGGGGAGCTCCGGTGCGGCCGGGACGGCGGGCAACGTGGCTTCGGGCGTCGGGGGCTCCGTCTCGGGGGCGGTCCCCGGGTGCTCCGTGGCCTGCGGGATCTGGGGGGCACCGTCCGGAGATGGATCGAAGGGTCGGCGCCATCGGGGTCCGTTCGATGCCCTGGCCTTCGCGGCGGCCTCCTGTCGCAGCCTCTCCCTCCTCGCCGCTTGCCGCTTCCTCGCCTTCAACCTCTTCGACGCCTCCCGGCGCCCCTCACGGGTTGTGGGGGACTTGGAAGCCCCTTTGTCGCTCGACTTCGACTGCTTGCTCATCGGATTTTCTCCTGAATCGAGCGTGACATGCCCCGAGGGCCGGATGTCACGCTTTTGGTGAAACGCGTCACGCTAAAGTCACGCTTTGTGTCACGCTCGAGAGGGGAGATTTTTTCTCTCCCCTCGTCCATGGGCGCCGACACGATTCTCGAACTGACGAATGTCGATCGCTTGGGCGGGCTCCAGGGCGACTCCAGGGCAGCTCATGAGCGGCTCTCCCTCCAGCGCGGCTCCCAGCTCACGGGCGGTGGTCACCAAACGGCCGCCACGCAACCAGATGCGCCCCCTGGAGCGGCCTACATGCGCCACATCTCGCACGTGTGCCCCCCGGAAGGCAGCGGATGATTAGACCGCCGCCTTAAACCACTCGGCCATCCCTCCTGTTCGGCCGTTATAGGGCCGACGGGGCGACGACGCGTGGGCGAATCGGCTCGGCGCCGGGAGGCCGCGTCGCGGGAACGGCGCGCTTCCATGGAGGCGGGCGTCCTGTAGAATCCGGACGTGAGCCAGCCGGTCGATCTCATCGGACTGCTCGTCGTCGTCCTGGCGGTCGCCTGCGCCGTCCTCTTCCTCCTGACCCGCTTGCGCCTGCCGACGGTGGTCGGCTACCTCTGCTCGGGGATCGTCCTCGGGCCCCTGCTGGGGCTCCTCAACAAGAGCGACGCCGTCGCCACGCTCGCCGAGATCGGCGTCCTCCTCCTGATGTTCACGATCGGGCTCGAATTCGACACGCGCTACTTCCTGCGCATCCGGAAGGTGGCGCTCGGCGGCGGCAGCCTGCAGGTCTTCCTGACCATCCTGGCCGCGGTCGTCGCGGGGCTCCTCCTCGGCTGGCCGGTGCGGACCTCGGTCTTCCTCGGCTGCATCGTGGCGCTGAGCAGCACGGCGGTCGTGCTGAAGAGCCTGATGCAGCAGGGGCTCCTCGATACGCTGGCCGGGCGCGTCGCGGTCGGCATCCTGATCCTGCAGGACCTGAGCGTCGTGCCGATGATGATCCTCCTGCCGATCACCGGCGGCACGCCGCTCGAGGTCTCGCTCAACGTCGTCTCGGCCCTGGCGCGCGCCGCCTTCCTGCTGACGATCACCTTCGTCCTCAGCCGCAACATCATGCCGCGCTTCCTGCACCTGATCGCCTCGGGGCGCAGCCAGGAGCTCTTCCTCCTGGTCACCCTGTCGATCTGCCTCGGCATGGCCTGGATGAGCCACCTCTTCGGGGTCTCCTACGCCCTCGGCGCCTTCCTCGCCGGGCTCATCCTCGGCGGCACGGAGTACGCGCACCAGATGACGGCCGACGTCATCCCGTTCCGCGACGTCTTCTCGGGCGTCTTCTTCGTCGCCATGGGGATGCTGCTCGACCCGCACTACGTCATGGCCTCCTGGCCCGCGGTCCTGGTCGTGGTCGCCATCATCGTGGTCGGCAAGACGATCATCACGACCGCGGCGGTCTCCCGGTTCGGCTTCCCGCTCGCGGTCTGTCTGCAAGTCGGGTTGAGCCTGGCGCAGGTCGGAGAGTTCTCCTTCCTGATCGCCCTGATGGGGCGGCAGTCGGGGCTCATCTCCGAGGAGGTCTACAGGGTCGCCATCGCCGCCTCGGTCATCTCGATGATCCTGGCGCCGGTCCTGACGCGCGTCAGCCCGCGCCTCTCCTCGGCCGTGGCGCGCACGACCGGCGGCCTCCTCCCCGCCTGGGACCGGATGGCGGCGCGGCTCGGGGTCGGCCTCGGCCCGGGCTCGGAGAGGACGGAGGGAAGCCGCGGCGCCGCGGAGGCCAGCGGGACGGCGGCCCCGCGGGGCGCCCTGGCGGTCCCGGGGCCCGGCCCGAAGCCGGAGGACGCGCTCGCGGATCACGTCGTCATCCTGGGGTACGGCACGGTCGGCCGGACGCTCGGCGACGTCCTGCTGGGGAACAAGATGCCGTTCGTCGCCCTGGAGATCGATCCGACGCTGGTGCGCGAGGCCCGGCGCCGCGGCCACCCGGTGCGCTTCGGCGACGCCGGCAGCGAGGAGCTGCTGCGCCATCTCGGCATCGAGCGGGCCCGCATCCTGGCGGTCACGCTGCCCGATCAGGTGATGGCGCGCTCCGTCATCCGGAAGGCCCGCAAGCTGGCCCCGAACCTCTTCATCATGGTGCGCGGCAGGCGCGGCTCGGAAGACGAGGACCTCTACCGCGACGGAGCGGACGAGGTGATCCACGAGACGTTCGAGGTCGGGGTCGAGTTCCTGGCCCGCATCCTGAGGCGCCTCAACGTCCCGAAGCAGGCGGTCGAGCGGCAGGTCGGGCGGCTCAGGAGCGGCCGCTACGAGATCTTCCGGCGCGAGGACTTCGCGCCGCTGTCGATGGGCGAGGTGGCGCGCACGCTCGACACGCTGCGCGTGGAGTTCCTCGAGATCCCGGGAGGATCGCCGCTCGTCGGCCGCAGGCTGCGCGACGCCGGCATCCGCGAGGCGACCGGGGCCCTCGTCCTCGCCGTCGTGCGGGACGGCACCACCATCCACTCTCCCGACGCCCTCTTCATCCTGCAGGAGAAGGACACCATCCTCGTGTCGGGCGCCTCCGAGCAGGTGGCGGCGGTGGAAGACTTGTTGACGGCGCCCGCGGCCGGCGCCGCGGAGACCTGAGCTGAGCCCCCGCCGACTCGTACCAGTCTCAAGTGGACCAGTTTTTGGGGGGCACGCCGGGGGGGGGGTGGACAGGAACTCGAGGCCCGCCAGAAGGAACTGGAGACCGTCGCCGAGGGCCCCCCTGGACGTCGAGACGGCCACGAACCAAGCCCTCGCCCAGATCCACCGGTTCAGGGAGGTCCTGGCCCACGGCTCCATCATCGACCAGAAGGAGTTCCTGCGAGGGATGATCGCCGAGATCGTCCTCTACCCCAGCAAGAACCGGGGCGTGGTGAAGTACTACGACCTCCTCCTAGCATCTTTTAAGTGCCACGGGGGGACAGGCGCTGAACTAGAAAAGATGCAGAGTTGGCCAGCCTGGGAGCGGATCTTCTGGAGCCCGAAGAGGTGGATCGAGGCTGCTCAACCTACGGGAACCAGGCCCGTTACGCCCGTCAAACCGCTCGCCCGAAGGGAGAGATCACCTCGGCTGGCCTATCGAGTGGTCCCGTCCCCATTGGGGTGTCCAAAGGTCCTCCGACAAGCAGTTCAGAAGAGGTGAGACCAATCCAAAACGCCGCTGCTTTGCATGTACGGCCTGCCGCAGACCCAGCACCTCCGTTCCCGCAACGACTTCGTTGAAACTATAGCCAGTCTCCCGTGATAGACATGATGGTCACGAGGGTCGCCCAAAAGGATGTCCACGCCGAGAGAACTGAAGCTGCGACAACCAGCCAAAAATACTCCTTGAGCCGGGACCATAGAACGACAGTCACGGGAATGTGAACGACCAGAGCCCCGTAAACGAGCACAACCGGCCACACCACTCTAGCGATTGTTCCTGGATTTGGGTTTTGGAATACGGTGCCCAGCACAAGAATAAACGCTGTCAGAGAGAATGGCGAAAAACACCACAACGCACGGGCCTTCATCTGTGCTCGTCTTTGCCATACGGTGACGAACGCTGTCAACGCGAGGAATAATAGCAACGATCCGGTCACGGGCCAATACGCGGCATCACGGCCGACCGCCATGTCTAAGAGCCAGAAGTAGTAGTTGAGTCGACCCATTCGAGCTGACCTCTTCGGCAGGTCACTCCTGGGCGTGACCGTGACCCTCTTGCTTACGGCACCTGGTGCACACCGTCCCCACTGACCCTTACCTTCTAGCCAACAGAGGGCTCGTACAGATCTGCCCTGTACTTTGCCGCGGCAGTTCCAAGCGAAGCGCTAACGCTATGATCGTCGGCAAGCATCGGATCGAATCATTTGCCGAGGTAATTACCGTCCACAAATATAGTCGACTTTCCGGACGAACTAGTATACCCATATGTTTGCAGTGCCGTACCGTACCCAAGCATGCTCGTTCCCTTTGACAGATTTTCGTACTCGCCCGGGTCGGCATGGATGAAATCGGCACTCACACCATACGTCCTAGGGATCGGAACGGGCTTTTCCCAGCCGGGAACCCACCCGATGAAATCGTCGGAGGTCGGTTTCTCGGCACCACCCGCATCCAGAACTCCGCTACTGAGACTGTTCGAATTGTATCCCTTCCCTCTCTTTGAGGGCACGGGAGCATACTTGAGGCTACCGTTAAGGTAGTCGTTGAAGGCCGCTATTACGTTAGCCTCGAACTGTTCCATCGTCTGCCCCCCAAGCGGCTTCAGCTTGATTGTTTGATTCGACCAGGCGTCTACTTCAGCGTTGAATCTCCGCACGAGCCTCCCACCCTCCGGGAATCCAGACAGTGTGATTGATCCAGCCGGGCCAATCAGGCTTCGAAAAAGCTCCACATTATTCCCCGTTGGTATCACCCTAATGAACGTGTGGTATCCGGCAGCGAGGCGAAGTTCTCTGATGGCGAGTTCTACCTCTTTGCCCGTCCGGTCGACGTAGTTGATAGGGTTGTTGGCAGCGCAAGAGAATAGGTTAAGCCCTTGTGGCACCATTAGCCGATTCGGCTCCAATGGTATAGGGTCGACGGCAAGGAACCTATCGATGGACGAGCCGTAGTACCTCGCCATCATGTAATCCATCCCGCTCTCCGCGTCGCGCTCGTGGCCGGTGAATTTGCGGTTGTTCGTGCTGTTCTGATTCTGGGCCAGGGTGGCATACTCCTCGCCAAAGGGCATGTAGTCATGCTTGCTGATCAACGCACCGGCGACGTTGGTGATAACTCGCGGGCTTCCCAGATGATCGAGGTGGTAGAAGAGAAATCGTGGGAACGCGAGTGTCTGGGTTGGCCCTGGTGGGGGGGAGCCACCACCGCCACCATCACCGTCGCCGGGGTATCTCGAAGCCGCGCCTAGGGGCACTATGCTGTCCGCTTGACCTATCGTCCGATAGGGTGCCATGGAGGCCCTCGGCGCGCTGTCCCCTGAAGACACCTCGCGGGCGTACCGATCGTACGGTGACCGGAAGTCGCTCGGAGTATACCGGTTGGAGGCCACCTCATCTCCGCAGGCGATGTCAGGGAAGTTGTCCGGGTCGAACCGCCGGCAGGACGAAGCTGCTGGATCAGCGGGGTCCTCGTCACAGAAATTCGGCCACCCCTGATTCTCCAGTGAGTAAGTCGACTCGTCGGTGATAGGCAACCCACCCACCAAGATTGGATTCCCGGCGGAGTTCGTCTTATATCTGATCGCGGTGACGACGTAGTAGTATACATCGTGGGTGTCGAGACCAGTTCCGCTCCGGGAGTAGTCTACCACCTTGTCGACCACGTGGCAGGTCCCGTCGAGTCCTGGTTTGCACTGGGGGCTGGGGGTCAGCTTGCAGACCCTGTCAAACTGATCCATCGAGCAGCCCCCCGTGCATCCGCCTATGCCATCCGGTGCACACACACCTATGGAGATCTCGCAGCGATGCTCTCCGTCGACGCAGATAGTCGGGACTTCCGCGACCTTGGTGTATGGCCCCTGCGGTTGTTGGCTCCGATAGACCCTGTATCCCCTCACGCCATCCACGTAGTAATCGTTCGGACACCACTGGAGGTAGATGCCTTTATAGTCGGGAGGGCGCTGCAGGTCCAACGGGAAGGTGTTGCCCCTGGGCGCGTAGGCCTTGAACTGCGCCGGCGGCGAGAACGTGGTGGTTTGCTGCAATTGTCCGGGCTTAGGTAATCCGAGGGCTCGGCCGGCGATCTCCTGCGAAAACGCTGACTCCTGTCCTGTCGTCGTGACGGTCTTCAGGGCGTAGTAGTACGCGATATTCGGGGTCACGGTTGTGTCCAGTTGGCCGCTCCCGATTCCTGTCCCAGTGATGTCGTCCGTGATGGGGATTCCGGTCCCAAGACATGGGTTCAGCGAGGTCTGCGCTGACCCGACGAATGCGCAGTACGGCCCTCCGGATGTCGTGCTCCGATAAAGCCGATATCCCTTCACACCGGTGATGTCCCCTCCCGACCCCCACCGGAGCTTGATGCCATACGGGGTTCGCGAGTTGTTGAGTGTCAAATCATTTAAGGTCCAGATCGTGTTCTTGAAGCTCGCGGCTGTGGATGGTGTGGTCCCAGCCTTGGCGTTGATCGGTGCCGACGGGGGCGAGGGGTCCGAGACGCGACCGGTGCGGTCAACGGTGGCGATCTGGAAGCTGAAAGCGTAGGACGGCATAAGACCCTTCAGCGTGTAGCTTGTTGTGTCCTTGTCGAAGGTCAAGAAAGGTGAGGAGTGCACGAAGTGGTAGTGCGTGGGAAAGGGGCCCTCCATGGCGTAGAGCTGGTACCCCCCGATATCTCGAGGACGGCAGATCTGTGGCGGGTCTCCCGCAAGGGTCGGGCAGGGGGTAGCTGCCTTCGGATCGCAGACCGCGGGGTTCTGCAGAACGCAACGCCCGGTGTTCGCACATCCCTGATCCGGCGAACAGGCTTCGCACACCTGGCCCGTCGCGCAGGCATCCGCCTGGAAGCTAAAGGGGCAATCGGACGGCGCCTTCAGCTGGCAGATGCCGCTCATGCTGGGGGGCGCCCAGGCGACCTGTACCTCGTCGGCGTTGGCGGTCTGGGCCACCGTCGGAGCTGACAGCGTCGGTGGCGGCGGCGTCTCGGCCCCCTGATTCGCACAGGCCGAGTACTGCGGGTCGAATATGCAGCTGTCCAGAGACACCGTCGTACAGCGACCCGTCGGACTGCTGTTGTTCGTCACAGCGAAGTTATCACTGAAGCCCGACTCGACGGTCAACCAGGTGTCATTGGCGAAGACCTTGTAGACAGCCTTGGCCGCGAAGCACGTCTTGTACGCGGATACCGGGTTAAAGTTGCTGTTCGTGTGGTAGGTGGTAATCCCGTCGTCCCGGAACATCGTTATATAGGGGTCGCTCAAATCTTCATAGATGGGAGCACGGTTGCAGGTGGGAGTGGATGCCGGGCAGTCGTAGTCCCTGTGGCAATAATAGCTGCCCAGGCTACCACAGGTACCGCGTGGGACGAAGTCGTTGGGATGGTTGTTGTCCGTGTACCGGGCCGGCGTATGGCACGTGTCTCCCGATGGGCAGTTCGAGTCCTGGGCACAGGGGATCCCAGGGTTTTTGATGCAGTAGTGCTTGAGGTAGTCGATGCCCAGGGGCTCGAGGAGACTGTGGTCGTTCTGAGAGGCGACCGCGTTAAAATCCGGAGCGTAATAGTAGATGTGGTATCCCTTCAGGAAGCCTAAGGTGCCGTCGGCGGATGTGGCGGAGTACGGCTGATAGGATCGTGCTTGGGGCTTCTGCCAGCGGACGACCAGGCGGTTCAATTTCTGGTTCGAGCCAAAACATGTCTCGGCCCCCTCTTTCCAGAAGTTGAGGTCTCCCGTGTGAAGATACTCGTAGCATTCCTTGTACTTCTTCGGCGGCTCGAGGGGGATTCCAAGGGCGGGCGGTGAATTAAGCGATTCGCGACCGCCGGCATCGGCGTACGTCACGGCGTAATCATACGCGACGGCGTTCGGGACCGCGGCATCGACGATGTCGGTATAGGTGGGCGAGATGGAGACGCTTTGTACATACTGATAGTCGTCACAGCTCGCGTTGGCGTTGGGCTTTCGGTAGAGATTGATAGCCGTGACCGATGCGGGAACCGTGGCGACTGGCACGCGCACGGTGACCGTGTTCTCCCCGGACTGCGCGCCTGGCCGTGCCGGTGTGGGGATCGTGCTGGAGCGCGGCGTGGCTCGTGCCCTGAGAGACGGCTGCGAAGTGTTCAGGGTGCAGACACCGCCCGGACAGTTTGCGTCCGTGGTGCAGGTCGTGGGGGAATTGCTGCAGAAGAAGGTTGAGTTCTGGGCCACGACGTAGTACTCGTAGGTGTTGTCAGCCGAAATGGCCTGGTCCACGTACGCGGTCGTCGTCACAGGCCCGGAGGGGCTGGGGTCGGTCAGACCCCCGGGAAAACGTGGGTTTCGGTAAACGACGTACTGTTTGACATTGTCCACGGCCATGTTGGGGAACCACGAGAGGTTGATCTGCGCTGCGCTGCAGTCCGCCGTCGCCTTTAGGCCAGTGGGGGCTCCGGGTGGGACATGGTTGGTCTTGACGTTGGGCGTCACGGACACAGGGACACTCTTCGCAGATTCTACCCCGGAGCTGTTCCGGGCGCTGACGTAGTATGTGTAATAGTAGTTGCCATCGTTCACCAGCTTGAGATCAGTGAAAGAGGAGGCGGTCCACGGCACAGTCGTTATGCGCGCGGTTGCCGTGCAAGTATCGTGGGGGGTGCCGCGCTGACAATCCGCGCGGTAGGCGTAGTAGCCCACCACGTAATCGCCTGGCGGGTTGGCATTCCACATGAGGTCCACCCGCCCGTAGCCCGGTGTGGCGGAAAGGCCCGTCGGCACCGAGGGCGCGACGGCGCTCGTGTACACCACCAAGGGATCCGACGCGTATCCTTCCACGGCATTGCTGGCATCTTTGGCCGTGATTGCGTACTCGTACCAGGTCCCAGAGGCCACCTTGTCGATGTACGTCGTAGGGCTTGCGGGCAGCGGCGTTGCTGTGAGCCGCGTCCAGTTGATGGTTGGGTAAGGAGAGCGGTAAACGTTATAGCCGCTCACCTGTTCGCCGCTCGGATTCGTATTCCACGAGAGGTTGACCTTCCCGGCCGACAGCGTCGCCGACAGCCCGCTGACGGGACTCGGCACCCGGTTCTCACGCATCGCGACGAGCCGATCGCCCAGGTAGGCGTAGTGCTTCGACCATTCCGCCATGTAATTCCCGTTGAGCGTCCGGCGGAATTCCGACATCAGCCGTCCCTGCGGGTCGCGCACATAGAACGTGGAAACCCCCTGCCCGAGATCATCCTTCCGCACGCGCGCCGCCGAGCCGTCATAGACGTACCGTGCCAGAAACCTGTTGCCGGATGTGACGCGTGCTGACAACAGCCGGTTACGACCGTCGTAAGTGTAGTCCTGGCTATCCCCGATGATCAGATTGCCTCTTTCGTCGTACGTGAAGAAGTTGGCACCCGTCGTGGGGATGTGCTGAATGACCCTGTTCGTGTTAACTTTCGTTGTCTGGTCGGTCACGACGAAGGTGTCGGTGCTCTCCTGGCTTCCGGAGGCATTAGTCTGGACTTTGTTGATCATGTTGCCGTAATCGTCATACGAAAAGACCTGTTTGTGGTAGGTCCCCTGAGGATAGACCTCCGCCTGCACCAGACGGTTCGCCGGGTCGTACTTGTAGAGATTCGAGTAGGGACTGGCCGGCTGACCCGGATTGTCCTGGACGATCGAGGCGATGTTTCCGGCCCCGTCATACTGATAGGTCGCCTTCGGATACAGTGTTTGGGCGGAGAAGGTGACTGTGATCTCGCCTGGTCGATTACGCGCGTCCGGCGTGATTGTCGTCGTGACGTTGCCGGCGTCCCCGGTGGTCCAGAGCTCCTGGAAGCCACCTGCGGCGTTGTACTTCTTAGCCGAAGCCAAGACCTGTTCAGGCGTGCCAGGGGCTGTTGGTGGCGACGCGACCTTCGTGGGGAAACCGTTCGCGTACGTGTCGTTCACGGTGAACGCGCCTCCCTTGCCGGCCGGCCCCTCAGGATAGGCCAGGCTGCTCACGAGGCCAAAGTTGTTGTAGGTGTAGGCCAGCGACCCGATGCCTTGCACCAGCGCTGAGAGTCGCCCATTCAGCCCTGCATAGCTGTAGGTCCTGGTGAGCTGCAGAACGCCGGCATCATTCAAATCCTGAGTCGTCGTCAGCCGCCCGAGCGACGATCCGAAGGAAACATCCGCTTGATCGTAAACGTTGGTCGCCAGCAAAGAGCTCGATCCCTGATAAAGCCACCACGACAGGGTCGTCAGCCGACCCGCTCCGTCATACGTCGACAGGAGATGGTTTCCGGAGGCATCCACCTGGTCTTTGACGTTCCCCAGGGCGTCGAATCCAGCGACCTCCGTCGCCCCGCTCTCCGGGTTCCATGAGAAGGTCAGCCGATTCAGAGGGTCGTACTCGAAAAGACGCGTCTGCCGCCCCAAGCTCGTCTTCTCGACCAAGTCGACCTGGACCAGATTGTCCCTGAGATCGTAGGCGTACATCGCGTCCGCCCCGCCCCCCTGGCAGATCTCATGGGGCGGGCCAGTCGGACACTGCGAGTCCGAGACGCACGCCTTAGTCGTCGTCAGGTTGCAGTACCCTGACGGGGCTTGTACGCGGATCAGCCGTCCCCAGGCGTCGCGGTAATACGTCGTCGTCGCGCTAAAGGTCCCGCCCTTCCCCTGGATGCCGCGCGCCGTCACCTTCGAGCTCGTACCAAAGTAGTCGGTCTGGGTGACCTTGTCACCCGACGCGTCATCAACGGGCGTGACTCTCCGAACGCGGCCGAAGAGGTCCATCTGCGTGGCATCCGACGGGTCGGAATAGTCGTAGCTGGTCCCGCAGGTGGAGAGCGTCTTGAGCACGCAGGTTTGACCGGTCGGGCACGAAGCGTTCGAGGTGCAACTCTGATTCGTCGCGGTGCTGCAGGAACCGACGCCACAGGTTGTTTGACTCGGCCACAGCCACTCCGACTGGAACGTCGTGCGGCCAGCCGCGTTATACACGGTCGTCTGATATGGATACGCTAGTGTCGGGTCGTACGGCCTCTTCTGTGTCTTCACGAGACGGCCAAGGTTGTCGTAGTCGTAACAGGACAGAATGTAATCCCCTGCGAGGATGCTGCAGGAATAGTCGGTCACGCTGGCGGCTGCGTCCACCTGGCGTACCGTGGTGCTCTGCACGGTCGCGTACTCGATGCGGGTGGGGTTCTCCGGCGTCGTCGGAATGATGTCGGTGACGCGTCCAAGCGCGTCGTACGAATAGGTCGTCTGAATGCCGGCCGTGTCCCTGGAGGACGAGACGAGTCCGGTGTTCGCGTCGCGCGTCCGGTCGATCGCCTTCCAGGGGAAGGCCAGGTTATTTGTGAAGTTCCAGAACGTCTTGGTCGCCAGATAGCCGCCGGCTTGCCAGGTGTAGAGGATCCGATAGTCCGTGTTGCCGGACGCCTGAGTCACTCCATGACTGTTGATGTCTTTCTGGATGACATTGCCGTTAGAATCGTAGGTGTACATCGTAACGATGTCGTTGACCTTGGCGCTTGGATTCTGATCTCGGGCGGTGCCCATCTTCGCTGGCAGCGTGGTCCTTTCGATGGCGACGCTCAGCCGCCGGTTCGCGTCGTAGTAATAGTCTGACCGGCTGATGACGCGCCGGCCATCCGTCACTTCCGTGTATAGCGGGAAGCCCGCATCGAAGTCGACGTAATCGCGGCGGGTAGTTCGGGTCCCGTCAACGCCGTCGCCACTCTCGGTCACCTGTCGCCAATGCCCCATGGAATCCCAGTTGCTGTTCGCCGCGATCGACTGCCCACCCCCGTCGAGGTAGGTCGTGACCATACGACTCGTCCGGACATTGGTCTTGTCCGTCTGCGTTGTGCCGCCACAGCTCACTGTGTCGCCCTCGTAGTCACGGGTCTCAGTCTGCACGAGCTTCCGAGCCGTGCCGGTGCCCTGGTAATGCTCGATCTTCCAGTTCAGCCCGTCGTTCCACTCAGGTGCCCAGCCGTCCTGGGGGCAACGACCGAAACGTCCCAACGTGTCAAACGGAGAGGCACGGTACGAGTAGACGGTGTCGTTGCCGAAGAGATCGGTGACCGTAACCTCCTTGGGGTTCGAATAGAGTGTCGCGTCGCGCGTGTAGAACCAGCAGACATAGCCCGCTCCACAGGTCTCTGCGCTCCCCGGCGGCACAGCCTCGCCCGCGAGCAGAGCGCGGCTCTTGATGCGCAGCTCCCGCGTCGGGCCAGCAATGTTGAATGGGAAGCCACCAACTCCCACGGTGAGATGGACATACGTTCCCCACGTGTAGGAGAACGTGCCCCCGGTGGGCAGCGTTCGACTTTGCATCTCGCCGTACGGGTTGTAGACAAAGGTCATCGCGTATCGCTCGGGGGTGCCTGGAAGCGTGCAGACCTGTGTGCTGTTGTGTTTGCATAACCCCGGATATTGGATCGTCAACAGACGGTTGGTCGGTTGGTTCGCGGGAGTGGGCGTGGAATGCAGGACGTCGTTCTGGTCCGCGTATTCGTAAGAGAAGTTGTACTTGGCGATCGTCCCGTTGAATCCTGGCAGGTCGATCTCTTCCGTGCGCACCGCGTTCCGGATGGGGCTGTTCGGATCATCCTGACTCATAGGCGACCGGACGCAGCTCCCTCCGCTCTGGGAGCAGTTGTTCGTGAAGGTTATGGTCCGTTGGGCACTGTCCGTGATCGTCTTGATGACGTGCTCGTAGCCGGGCGTTGCGACCTGGTTCGGTCCGTTCATGTCGTACGCGATCTGGACCCACGCCGTGTAGCCGGTGGCATTTGGGCCCGACAGTCCGTCCTCGATTTTGGTGACGTACCACCCGCCGAAGTCTTTGTTGTAGTGCCGATAGGCCGTGCTCTGGTAGGTGAAGTCCGAGCTCGAGTTGTACTCAACCTGTACAGGCGCTGTAGGTGTATGGACGGGAACGAAATTTCCGAAGGTGTACCTCCGGTGGTTTGGCGTGATGATGATCAGCGTCGGCGCGGGACCAACGCCGTTCCAGGGCCAAGTACCGGCACCGGTGACGTAGAAAGTGAAGTACGTGCCGTCCACCGTGCGGACACCGGCCACGGGCGCATCCCGGCACGTGGCTCCTCCATCCTTCGGGAATGTCATCGGTAGCTCGTGCTCATTCCCGTCTGGAGTGACGAAGTACCAGGTACACTGGAATTCGTAACTGGTCGACCTGTCCGCATTTTGCTTGCTTACGTAGGCTACGTCCCTGTAGATGCGACCGAAGTTCAGGATGTGGCCCAGGCCCATCGGGCCGCGGCGCATGAGGCCCGCCGGAGCATTCAACAACGTGGATTCCCATTGGCTCATGTCCCAGATCCTGGATGTATAGGTCAGGTTCAGCTGGTAGCCGAGATTCTGGTTGACCTGATACCTGGGACCGATTGGCGTCGTGAGAGTCAGGCCGCCGTTCAGGATATCGATGTCCTCGCCGAACGACCCGCTGTCGAACAGATGCTGCGATTGGAACCCCACCGTCTCGTTCTCGTTCTGGGCAAGAGTGGGGCCATAGGCCCCGGCGAATGCGGAGACGAGGAAGACCGAACGCAGGAATCGGCGGGCAGATGCGCCTGGGGCGCCGGCGACGCGCATGATGAGCCTCCGTTGACGGTGGAGAAATGGTGTTGCCGCGCACTGTACGCCGAGTCGGCTTGGAAAACAATATGCATTTTCGGCCAAAAATTTGTCATTTTAGGACATGCGGCCTGCGCCCCCTCGAGCGGTACAGGCGCGGAGTAATGCCCACGAACCTGTTGAACTGCCGGGTCATGGAGGCTTCGTCCCGGTAGCGATGCGCCTCGGCAATTTCGGCCAGAGAATCGTCCCCCGCCAGCAGTTCACCAGCCACGCTCACCACCCGCGCCAGGTCGAGCACGATCCCGGGAGGAAAGCCCAGAGCCCCTATCGACATCCGGTGCAGTTGCCGAATACTCACGTGGAGCGCTGTGGCTGCCTGGGGAACCGTGTATCCTTCGTGGTCGTGTTCGCGAGCGATTTTAACGAATCGTCGCACCCGCTCGGCGTTGACAGTCGGCGAGAGGATTCGCGTCCGCTCCTCCCACTCAGCCCGGTTCTGGGTTGCCGCAGGTGGCGGCAGTCGCTCTGGCATAGACCTGGGAGGAACCGAGCCGCGGTCTTGAGCGGAGGGCGGTCCGGGCGTTCGCACGAGCGAGTTCGGGTCGCAGCCCCAGAGCTCCTGGAAGCAACACGCCCTGAGCGAAAGCGGGTCAACGAGAAGGGACGGGCTCGGCCCGAGCCAATGGCGGACCAAGTCTCCAAGGCACGGGACGACGATGACACGGGCGTCGGGCACCGACCGCGCGAACTGCGCGGCGAGTTCCTCGTCCGAGCTCAGAATGATGAAAGTCTTCATGGCCGGCACCCCCCCGAGCCGCCATGGTGCTAGTGTTGACCAAGCCAGGGTGCAGTTTGTGTGCCAAGTCAAGAGCGGGACTTCTCCCGACGCCGCCATCAAGCGATGGCTCAATCGGATCGCGCGTTTCCGGCTTCGCGGTCGCATTGACCTCAACAACCGCGAAAACAGTCTCTGAGACCGGGTGATTTGATACGCGTGGCGGTAACTCTTATGCTGCTGCCGTTTGCGCGAAGTCTCATCTACCGTCTCAAGTAACGACTGAGACTCGAACAGGGTGAGAGGATCGGATGATCTGGAGTACCAGAGCCTTAGCGGCTGGAGGTCTGCTGCTTGGCTTGGCCCTGGGGCTCTTGTGGGCTGGCCCGGAAGACGCTGGGTTTCTCGACGAGCTGCAGAGAGTGGAGACCGCCTGCGGACCAGTCTGTCCCTATGTTGATCCGACCACCCTTAGCACCCAGATGTCCGCTCTCGAAGAGCGGGCCAGGGCGTTCGTCAGCGCCGCGGCGCGTGTGGAGGCCTTGAACCGCTTGGTCTTCGAGCACCTCGGCATCAAACCCTCCCAGGACTTGAAGGATCCCGACAACCTGATCCTCTCCAGGGTTCTCGACCGCAAGCAAGGATACTGCGTCGGCATCGCCTCGCTGTATCTGGTTATCGCGGACCGACTGCGCCTGCCGATCTACGCCGTAGCGACGCCCTCGCACGTGTTCCTGCGTTACGACGACGGCACCACCCGCATCAACATCGAGACCCTCCAGCAGGGCGCGAACGTGCCCGACGAGCAGTACGTGCGCGGGCAGAAGATCCCGCAGGAATCGATCGCCCGTGGCGTGTTCATGCGCAACCTGACGGCAGATGAGTTCCTGGCCCAGGTCCACAATAACCTCGGTGTGATCTACTCAGAACGGAAGGATTACGAGCACGCGGCGAGCGAATACGAGGCGGCCTTCGACTTGGACCCGCACTTCCCCGCCCCCTACTATAACTTCGGCAACGATCTCCTGGCTCGAGGAGACTTCCGGCGAGCGAAGCGTCTCTTCTCGAGGTCCCTGCGCCTCTACCCCGCCGATGTCTGGGCGCTCAACAACCGCGGGCTCGCGTACCTCAAGATGGAAAAGCGGGAGAAGGCACGGCGGGACTTCGAGGCGGCGCTCAGGATCGATCCGGGGTTCGAGCCGGCGAAGCGGAACCTCGAAGGGGTTCAGCGGCGGCCATAGGTTCGAGAAGTCTTGCGGCTGGCTCCCCAGACGACACTCTTTTCGAACTCGGAGACCATCTGGTTAACACCCAGAGAGCCGTCAGGACCCCGCTCCGACCAGATCCGTCTGTACTGTTCTACCCCCGCAGGCTACCTGGGCATTTCACTCGGGACCGGACAATGTGTTCTCCAGGCGAAGTCGGTTCGTGCTGCTCTTGTGCAGCAGCTACGGCATGAACATGACGTCGGGTTGGCAAGCGCGGATGCATGATTCCGGGGATTCGCGGAAGGCCTCGATTGCTCGCTCCCGTCCACGGAGAGGCCATGCTGCACACGAGACATCTTGGACTCGCCGTCGTCATCTCGATCTCGATCGTTCAAGTGGCAGCCAAGAAGGAATCATCGGAGACGATCCCTGATTACAGGAATTTGACCTATAAGATCGAGATAAGCAAGAAGTCATTCGTTCTCTTTGAGCCCGTGGTCGTGAGCCTCGTCGTGGAAAATCCAACGCAGTCTATGATTCAGGTCCACGACCGGGACGACCCTCTACGCCAAGCCATTGAAGGATTGGGCGTTCAGTACCAGGATGAGAAGCCGGCGGCCTTCGAGCCGCATTTTCGGGGCGGTGTGCAGGTGATTAGTGCGGACGCCCCCGAAACCGTTTACCAACCCGGGGCGGTCCTCTCCGAAGACGTGAACTTGTTCTTCAATGTGGGAGCGGGAATATTAACGTTTCCAAAACCAGGCCACTATACCCTCCGAGGCCAGTTGTACGTTGGTGGCAAGTACCCCAACCCGATTTTCCTTGAAGCCGAAGCTCTATCCATCCAAGTAGATGAGCCTGCGGGCGCGGACCGTCAAGTGATCCGTTCGATTGGCGGAGAGGAGGCCCTCGTAACACTTTTCAGATGGGGACCTTCTGAGTTCTGCAGGGACCAAATCGCTGCGGACTGCCTGGAGAAACTCGAGAGCCTTCTTAAGGCCTTCCCGGGGTCGGCGTATGCTCCGTTCCTAGACTACGAAATCGCCAAGGGCACTGCCTGGAGGGAAAAACGGGAGAATCGTTACTACTTCGCCTGCGACCGTTACCTGCTTTTCCTCAAGACATGGCCGGACCACCCCCTTGTGCCGACGGCGATCGAGGAGGTTGTTCCGATGCTGATGTTTGCCGGGAAGCATCCGCTCGAACTCGAGTGGATCGACCGCTTCGAGAAGCAATTCCCTGAGAAAAGGCTTCAGCTCGAGCGCATCCGCCAGAAGGTCAAGAACGTGATGTCCGGAACCGACCGTGGGGCTCCATAACCTCTGTCCCTCCCGAAAATTCCATCCGCCGTTTGCTTGCACACCTTTAGGGTTTGTCCCGGGGGTACTTCCTGCCTCAGTTTAACGACCCGAACGAATCGGGTCCGATGAGTTCTGGCTCCTCAGCCGACAACCTCCTCGAACTCAGGGACAGGCCGGCGAACATCAAGAGAGCCGTCGGGACCCCGATCCGATCCGATCCGAATTCCCTACGGCACCCCGCCAGCTGCGCAGGTACTCCGCTTCGACGAGGATAAGCTCTTCTGAGGCACACGTAACGGGAGCGTACCGGTGGGCGCCCAGGTGGACACCCACCGGCGTGCCATCCTTAATAGGGTGCGTTCAATTGCATGTTGGTGTTGAGTCAGAAGTCTCGACGTTGGAGGAGGAGTCGTAGAAGTCGGGGGAATGTGTCACGTTCGTCACCGTGAATGCGAAGATACTCCCTATCGCTGTCTGGTTTGAGGTGAAGGTGGCGATTCCGCTTGAATTCGTCACGGCCGTCACTCCGTTTTGAGTCGTCGCGCCGCTCCAGTTGCCGGTTACAGTCGCGTTCGAGACGGGCGCTACGGTGTCTCGATTGACGATCGTTACTCTCGCCTGACCCTCGCGCTTCGTACCACTGACTGTGATACACACTAGATTGCCCGAGGCCGGAGACGTACCGATTTGCGACACCTTCATGAAACCGCCGCCAGCTGCACAATACAGCGCACCAGCGGATCGGTAGCAAAGCTGATTCGACGAATTCACGAAAAGCTTGCCGTCAGCGGCGGTGGCTGGAGCAGCAAGAGGGATCGTCAGATCCGAGGAGAACTGTCCCTGACGGAAATCCCTCGTCGCGATAGACGACGCCCCTACACCACCAACGCTGGAGTACTCTACCCCAGCCAACGTGACTGCCGCTCCAGTGCCATCGATCTGCACATCGATGCGCGCCCCTGCGGGTCCAACCGGCCGAATCACCGAGCCGCGGAGGTCGATGGGAAGCACAGATGTAGAGGTCAAGTGTACTCCATAGAACACCCCTCCTATTCCACTATTGACCGTTCCATACATGAGGACGCTCCCCTCCACCAGGATCGGTCCGGCGGCACAACTACCGGGGCCATCATTAAGGATGGCGGTCTTTTCGATGTCCGGAGCGCTTGTCACGTTCATGCTCACAGCGCTAAGAACCGAACCCTCGATCCGAAGTGGACCAGCGTTCGGACACCCCGTAACCTGAACTGCGTACGCAGGCTCACTAGTCGTGTTCGTAGCGGTCAGCGTAGATCCGATAATTGTCGTCGTACCCGAGGGCGACGCGGTGCCAGAGGCGAATCGCCGGAAAGCATACACGGGCGCGCCGTCGAATATCCCGTGGATGTTTGAGTTCTTGATTAGCCATGATCCCCCACCATCGAGGATCCCGGCCATGTCGGAGTCCTGAACCGTCACTGAGCCAGCAGTGGAGCAAGTCTGGCCCACGAAGTCTTGCCCGGAGACCAGGGAATCTCCCAGTGTTGTCGCTCCTCCATTGATGTATGTGACGTTGCTGAACGTTATCGTCGCCCCGCACACTGCAATGCTGCCGCCCTCCTCACCATTGACTACGGCTCCCCTCTGCGTGCCACCATTGCTGAGATTGTGGCCGTCGATGGTGATATTGCTGAACTCAACTCCCGTCATACCTGTCGCATCGATAAGCGGAATAATGCTCCCTTGCACAAACACACCACCTTGAATGATCGTTGAGATGCGGTCTACCCCCCGGAGGGACACGTAACTCTTCCATCTCAGGTTGCCACCGTTATTGGTGCCTGTATAGAGTCCCGGATACACAAGGATCACATAGGGATTGCTGGCGCTCGCGTTCGTAATGGAGTTTAGAGCACTCTGCAGGTCACTGTAGATGACCTGAGGGGTGGGCTGAGGGCAGTTGGGCGCGCAGTTGGTGGCGCTAATGCCGCTGATTGATACTGTGACCGTATTTGAGTTGTTAATGATTGACTGGGCGAGTGTCAGACCACCAGCCAGTGTCCATGCGGTCGCCAGAGCAGCCGTGGTTCTCAGCTTCATGACAGGTCCTCCTTCTTAAGAGACGAGAGAATTCATCTGCTGTGATGGTCCAACGAATCGTGTGGACCGGCACCCGGCTTCGATCTTTGTCCCTCCCGAAACCTCCACACAACCCCTACTCGCTCAGCGCTTCCTTAATTCTGTGTGCCTGCCATCCTCCCGGCGTCTGGGAAACCTTGATCACCCGTTCCCAGGCCTCGGCTCCGAACACTTCATTCATTCCGTCCTGGTTCCCTGTCAGGAAGGCACCCAGGAACAGTTCGAGGGCCTCATCCCGGCTCTTCCCGGCTCGCTTCATGATCTCTTCCAGCACCATCTCGACTCCCTTCCGTTCCACAGGATAAGTGTCCACTCGCCTGAGCGCGCGATCGGTGAGCAGCTCGTACCTGAGAACCAGATACCTGGCGCCGGTCTCAGCGAGCCCTTCCTCGAGTCGCCGGCCAAATACCTCTCTCGTCTTGTTGAAGTGCAAGATCTCGTGCACGAAAACTAGCTCCATGGGAACCGGCCAGTCGACCGAGACAAAAATCGCATCCGGGTAGAACGGGATGAACATGCCGCTCGTTATGTTCCCCCTGTGCCGCTCATCAAGAAATACCTGCGGGGGAAGAAGCACGATATTCAGCTGCCTGTAAGACCATCCCCTGGCCTTGAAATGATCTCTCAGAATGCTATCGATCTGTTCGGCCGTCCGACGAGCCGTGTTCAGGCGTTTTTCCGGAAGAGGAACGAGAGACGTCGTCACATGATGGATCCACAGATCGGTCCAGGCCTTTACGTCATGACTGATCCTATCGTAGAGCTCGGGATTCTTCTCCTTGATCAGTTCGGGACTCCAGGTCCTGAATAGCTTCAGCTCGTCACCCATCAGAACGTTCGAGAAAGTATGATCGATGGAGTACAGCAGCTCATAAATGTTTCTTGGCTGCCGGTCCTCGTGGGTCGCGCCTGCCGGTTCTCCCCGGACGGACGAAGAGCGGATCAGAAGCGCGCAGACGGCCGCCAACAAGGAATAAGCTGCTACGGCTGCGCGTCTACGCACGGTTGAAATTCCCCCCTGTCCCTACTGAAAACTCCGCCCGGCCCTTGCACGCTTGGCTTTGCGTCCCCTCGTCGGCATGCTCCCGGCCTGTCGGCCCGAACCTTACTGGATGGATTTCTCGGGAGGGGCGGCGACAGGGCCTGAGCGGGCGTACGGCGTTGCCAACCTGAAGACGACTCCGACCACGTTGCGGGTATAAGCCGGAAAGCCGAAGTCCCGATCGAAGGTGATCGCAAACTGAATGCTCTTCCACGGCCAAAATCCCAATTCAAATCCAAGCCCCACAAAGCCGACCAAGCCGGAATGGGGGTTATGGCGGCGATCTTCCACACCGAGACTTGCCCGCCCTGCGAACGGGACTCGTTGAGTTCCGAGCAGCAGCCGAACGTATTCACCCCCGACCCCTATCACTCTCTGCCCATGCCCTGACTGCACCGCGAGCCACGCACCGAGGCCACAGTTGCATTCGCCGGACTGATCTCTTACGCCATAACCCAGAATCAGCCCCCGCAGGGTCACGCCGTCCGCATCGTCTTCAGCAACTCGCGTTGCGGCGAAGATCCTGCTCACGCCATAGGGACCCCAGTCAATTTCTGAGGGTTTCTCTTCATCCTCCGCGTAGGCCAAGGTGACCACAATAACAGGCACCAAGAGGAGCGGAAAACGGGTGGCCCTGCGCAGACACCTTCCGAGCGATGGCGGATTCGCCATAACCTTACAATCGTCCAGCAGAAGAGCCGAGCATCATGTTGACCTTTCTGCAAGCTTACCCAAGGGGCGGCCCCGGTGTCCACCCTCTGAGTTATCCTCCCGCTCTTCGTTGCCTTCGTCCGGGGCCAGTCCCGGTGGAACCGCAGGCGCTCAAGAGCCCTCCTGGTCCAGAATCTCCTGCGCCGTCTTCTCGTCGAGACCCCCGACGAGCACCTCTTGCAGGAGGCCAGGTATCGCCGTGCCGTCCGCCTCTTCTCTAGGTCCCTCGACCTCTACCCCATCGACGTCTGGGCCCTCAACAACCGGGGGCTCGCGTACCTCAAGAGGGAGAAGCGGGAGAAGGCGCGGCGGGACTTCGACACGGCGCTCAGGATCGATCCTGGATTCGAGCAGGCAAGGAGGAATCTCGAGGGAACGCGACCCTCGCCGTAGTTTCGAGGAGTCTTGCGGCTGGCTCCCCAAGCGACAGTCTTCTCGAACCACCTCCCGGGACTTCCTAGGCTGGGCGCAACCTATTATTTGGCGACTTGTTGACGGCGCCCGCGGCCGGCGCCGCGGAGACCTGAGCCTCCGCGACCGCCGGGCGTCGCGGAGCCTTGAGCCTACGGGGCTGTCGGGCGTCGCGCCGCCGGCTCAGCGCTGCGGCGGGACGGGGTCGATCCAGCGGGCGTGCGCCAGGAAATCTCCCAGCAGCCTCTCGGCGATCGCGGTCTGCGCGACCGGCACGGCGGTCAGGACCTCGTGCACGTCGTTCCCGTCGGAATCGTAGACGAAATACTCCAGGAGCGCGATCGGCTGACCGTCGTTGCCGTCCGCCTGCCGGATCTGCCGGAAGCCGTGGAAGGAGCCCGGGACCGCCTCGTCCGCGCGCACGAGCTTGCTCTTCTTCCCGAGCATCGCCTGTTCGTACTCGCGCTTGAACTGCTCCGGGGCCTCCATCGCCCCCAGCGGATAGCCGAAGACCGTGACCAGAAGGCCGCTCGGGTGGGTCCACTCGGAGCGGGTGTCCTTGTTGTCCTTGAACACCTCCCACTCGGCCACCTTGCGGCTTCCCCGCCACTGTCCATCCTGCGAGGCCACATCGAGATCGTGATCGAGGCGCGGCTGGAGCCGGGCGCTCGCCGTGCCGGCGCCGGCGATCGCGAGAACGGAGAGAAGGCCCCCGCCGATCGCCAGCTTCCAGAGCAGCGGCCGGCGCTCGGGCCGATCGGGCCTGGTGCGCGGAGCCAGAATGCCGACCGCGCCGAGCGCGCTGAGCTTCGCCACCAGGACGATGAAGCCCGCGACCAGGAACGAACTCACGCCGTCTCCCGAGCTCCTCGAGTCGGCGAGGCCGAGGAAGGCGGCCGTGTACAGCAGCATCTCCCCGAAGAAGTGGGCCGTGGCCAGGATCGGATGTCCGAGGTAGAGGAGTCCGGCCCCGGGGAAGGCGAGGGAGAGGCAGGTCGCAAGCGCCTGCGAGCGGAAGAGGGTGCCGCACGCGCCGCACTTCGCGGGGCGCGGCGGGTTGGCGGCGGCGCACTCCGGGCAGTGCCAGACCGGCAGCGGCGCCGCGGCCGAGACGCCCTCCAGCAGCATCTTCCCCTTGAGACGCGGGATCAGGAGGGCGACCAGCTTCTTGTCGCCGCCGAGCTGCAGCGTCCAGGTCTGCTTCTTTCCCTGCGCCGGCTTGATCGTCATCCGGCGGAACCAGACCTTGAGATCCTGGACATGCCGCCACTCGTAGGAGCGGATGCGGCTGGCCGGCCTCTTCCCCCAGACGTTGAGCAGGATCTCGATCAGCCGGCTCTCGGTGAAGACCAACAGAACTTGATGATAGGCGTAGCTCAGGTGACCGAGACCGAGCGCCTGGAGCCCGGGAGGGAGCTGCACCGCCTGGGCGACGTAGAGGACATGCTCGTCCGGCCGCAGCAGCCGTCCGAGCCGCTCCTGCACGGCCTCCCACCGCTGGCGCCGGGCCCGCTGCTGGCGGCGGCTCAGGAAGGTCGCCGCTCCGGGGAAGAGATCGTCGGGGGTCGAGCGGCGGGCGGTCTCGGCGAGACGCCTCTCTCCCAGCGGCCCGAGAAACTCCGGATCGATCGACCGTGGCTGAACGTGCGCTCTCTCCATGGGCCCCCTCCCTCTCGACTCGCAGGCCCGCGCCTCACGGCGCGGGACGCTCCCGGGAAGTTAATGTCCGGAGGACGCTCCGTCAAACACGCGGAGCGCAAGCCTTCGCGGCAATCGGCCCGCGGGAACGATTCCGTGATCGGGGTCGGACGGCCGTGCTCCCTCGGCGGCTCCGTCAGGCCGGCCGAATCTCGGCCGTCCCGAAGTAAGGCTGCAGGGCCTCGGGGATGGCGACGCTGCCGTCCTTGCGCTGGAGGTTCTCGAGGATGGCGACGAGGGTGCGGCCGACGGCGAGGCCGGAGCCGTTCAGGGTGTGGACGAACTCGGCCTTGGCGGTCGGATCGCGGCGGAAGCGGATGGAGGCGCGGCGCGCCTGGAAATCGCCGCAGTTGGAGCAGGAGGAGATCTCGCGGTAGGCCTTGAACGACGGCAGCCAGACCTCGATGTCGTAGGTCTTGGTTGCGGCGAACCCCATGTCGCCGGTGCAGAGCGTCACGATCCGGTACGGCAGGCCGAGCCGCTGCAGGACCGTCTCGGCGTCGCGCGTCAGACGCTCGAGGGCGTCGAACGACTCGTCGGGCCTGGCGAGCTTCACCAGCTCGACCTTGTTGAACTGGTGCTGGCGGATCAGCCCCTTCACGTCCTTGCCGTAGGACCCGGCCTCGCTGCGGAAGCACGGCGTGTACGCGGCGTACGAGATCGGCAGCCGGCCGCCTTCGAGGATCTCCTCGCGGTGCAGGTTGGTGAGCGGCACCTCGGCCGTCGGGATCAGGTAGTAGCCGGTCTTCTCGATCTTGAAGAGGTCCTCCTCGAACTTCGGCAGGTTGCCGGTCCCGGTCATCGCCTTGGCGTTGACCATGAGCGGCGGGAGCACCTCCGTGTAGCCGTTCTCTTTCGTGTGCAGGTCGAGCATGAAGTTGATGAGGGCCCGCTCGAGGCGCGCCCCCGCCCCCACGTAGACGGCGAACCGGGCTCCCGCGATTTTCGCGGCGCGCTCGAAGTCGAGGATGCCGAGGCGGGCGCCGACATCCCAGTGGGCCAGCGGCTCGAAGTCGAAGCGGGGCGGCGTCCCCCCGCGGCGCACCTCGACGTTGTCGTCCGAGGCGCGGCCGACCGGGACGCTCGCGTGCGGCACGTTCGGGATCGTGAGGAGGAGCGCCTCGAGGCCGCTCTCCGCTTCGGCGACGCGGGCGTCGAGCTCCTTGATCCGATCGCCGGCCGCCCGCATCTCCTTGATCAGGACGTCGGCGTCCTTCTTCGCCTTCTTGAGGCGGGCGATCTCGTCGGAGGCCTTGTTGCGCTTCGCCTTGAGCGCCTCGACCTCACGCAGCGCCGCGCGCCGCGCGTCATCGAGACGACGGAACTCGTCGAGGTCGACCCGGGCGCCGCGGTTGCGCAGCGCGGTCGAGAGATCGTCGAGGTGCTCGCGCACCCAGATCATGTCGAGCATGGCGGTCGGGCGCTCCGGGCCACGCTCCGCGTGGCGGGCGGAGTCTAATGCAGCGCTTTCGGGGGTGTCAAACGAGCGTCCCGCCTCGCCGACGCCCGCGTCGGGGCGCATTCCTCGCCGGGCGGCGGCGACACGAGACAGCAGTTGTGCGATCATCACGGACGATGGCCAGGACGCGCCGCGCCGATTATCTGAAGAGCAACCGTGCCCGCGCGTTGGCGCTCGCGGATCCGGTCCCGGCGGCCGAGTCGGCGGGGCGCCTGCTCGGCGCGCGCGACGCGGAGAGCCGGCGGCGCCTCGGGTCGGAGCTGCTGGCGATCCTCTCGGAGCAGACCGGAATCCCCGTGCCCGAGCTGGCCGTGCCGGACGATCACCAGCCGCACCGCCGCGCCGGCGGCAGGATCGTTTACAGCCTGCAGGGGGAGTACCGGCGGCGCGCGCCCTCGGCGGACGACCCGCGCGTGGCCCGGGGCGGCCGGCCCCTCGGACGCATCCGCGTCCCCAACCGTACGCCGGCGCGAGGAGACCTCGTGCGCCCCTCCGCCTTCCTGAACACGCTGCTCCACGAGTTCTGCCACCACCACGACGCCGAGGCGCTCGGCCTGCTGCGCTCCTTCCACACCGCCGGATTCTACGCGCGCCTGCGGCACCTGCGTGATCAGATCGAGGCCGCGACGCTCGGGATCGAGGACGCGCGGGCGGGAGAGCGCGACCCGCGGAGCGCGCCACGGGAGGCGCCGCGCGGCGCGGCAGACCCGCGGCGCTCCGCCTCGTCCATCCTCTCGCGCATGTGGTCTATAATCCGCGACCTGTGAGCGACGGCGCGCTCAGAGGTTCGCCACTCTTGAAGAAACCGGCCCCCATCCGCAAGGCGGTCTTCCCGGCCGCCGGCCTCGGCACGCGCTTCCTGCCGGCGACCAAGGCCCAGCCGAAGGAGATGCTCCCGCTCGTCGACAAGCCGCTCATCCAGTACGTCATCGAGGAGGCGGTCGCCTCCGGCATCGCCAGCATCATCATCGTGACCGGCCGCGGCAAGACGGCGATCGAGAACCACTTCGACGTCGCCTACGAGCTCGAGCAGCTTCTGGAGAAGCGCGGCAAGACCGATCTCCTGAAGCAGGTGCGATCGATCTCCGACATGATCGACGTGTCGTACGTGCGGCAGAAGGAGCCGCTCGGCCTCGGCCACGCCATCCTGATGGCCCGCGAGCTGGTCGGCAACGAGCCGTTCGCGGTCTTCCTGGGCGACGACATCATCGAGGCGCGCGTCCCCGTGATGCGCCAGATGATGCGGGTGTACGAGAAGTACGAGTGCTCGCTCGTGGCGGTGGAGACGGTCAGCCGGGCCCGCACGCGCGACTACGGCATCGTCGCCGCGAAGCCGGCGGGCGACCGGGTCTACCAGATCACCGACCTGGTCGAGAAGCCGGCCCCGGCCGAGGCGCCGTCCAACCTGGCGATCATCGGCCGCTACATCCTGACCCCGGAGATCTTCCAGCACCTGGAGAAGACCACGGCCGGGCGCGGGGGCGAGATCCAGCTCACCGACGGCCTGCGCTCGCTCCTGCAGCGCCAGGCGATCTACGCCTACCGCTTCAACGGCAAGCGCTACGACACCGGGGACAAGCTCGGGTTCCTGAAGGCGACGGTCGAGTTCGCGCTGCGCCGCCCCGATCTGGGCGCCCCGTTCCGCTCCTATCTCAAGAGCCTGAGCCTGGCCGGAGGCGACCGGAAGCGCGGAGACACCGCCGGCTCGCGCCGCCGCGGCGGCGGTCGCCCCGCCCGCGCCAAGACGCGGCGGTGAAGGGCCGAACGAAGGCGCGCGAGCGGCGCCGCGGACGCGCGACGCTGGGCGCGCACCCCGAGCGGCGCAGCCTGGCCCCGGCCCGCCGCGAGGCGCTCCGCCGGCTCGGGGCAGGGCCGCGCGTGGACGCGGTCGTCCTGCCCCCGGTGGTCAACCTGTACGAGCGGGCCGACGACGCCTCGCCGGTCGTGAGCCAGGTGATCCTCGGCACCACGCTGGCTCTCCTCGAGACACGGCGGCTCTGGGCCCTGGTCGAGACTCCCGATCGCTACCGCGGCTGGATGCGGGCGCGGGCCCTGCGCCACCTCGCACGGGGCCGCGGGCGCTATCCGGACGGCGGGCGCGCCGTCGAGGTGATCGGACTCCTGGCCAACGTCTACCGCGACCCGGACGTCACCACCGCGGCTCCGATCGCGACCGCCCCGATGCTCGCCCGGATCGAGGTGATGGGAGAGGGAGAGGAGTGGATCCGCGTGCGCCTGCCCGACGGCCGCGAGGGCTGGCTGCAGAGGGGAGACGCGCGTCCGGCCGATGCGTCGCCCGGTGCGGGCGGACCGGCGGATGGCGGCGTGGCCGCGCCGCGGCCCGACCCGCAGGCGGTCACCGCGACGGCGCTCCGGTTTCTCGGACTCCCCTACCTCTGGGGCGGGACGACGACGTTCGGCCTCGACTGCTCGGGATTGGTGCAGCTCGCCTATCGCGCCCACGGCTACCTGCTGCCGCGCGACGCCGATCTGCAGTGGGCCGATCCGAATCTGGAGGAGGTGTCGCGGGACGGGATCCGCGCGGGCGACCTGGTCTTCTTCGGTCCCGACGCGGCGAGCATCACGCACGTCGGCATCGCGCTCGGAGCGGACAGCTTCGTGAACGCCACGACCTACCGCGCCCCGACCGTGCGGATCGATCGCCTCGACGATCCCTACTGGGAGAATCTTTACCGGGGAGCGCGCCGGATCCGGGGCTGAGCGGCGCCCTCGGGGAGACGATCTAGTCCTTCCGGCCGCCCTTCCGCGACGACCCTTCCTTGCCGGAGCCCGACTCCCTCCCGGCGGACTCCTTGCCGCTGGATTCCTTGCCGCCGGACTCCTTGCTGGAGGACTCCTTGCCGGAGGACTTCGCGGCGGACTCCTTCTCCGCCTTCTCCTTGCCGCCCTCGCCATGATCCGGGAGCGCCGAGCTTTTCCCCTTGCGGCCGTAGTCGGTGACGTACCAGCCGCTCCCCTTGAACTGGACCGCCGGCGCCGACGGGAGCTTCTTCACCCTCCTGCTGCCGCACTTCGGGCACTTCTTGATCGGGGGGTCGGAGAACTGCTGGATCTCCTCGAAGCGGTGGTGGCACTTCCGGCACTCGTATTCGTAGAGCGGCACGACGTTCCCTCCCGGCGGGCCTGCCCACCGTCGCGGCGCCGCCGCCCGGTGGGATGGCGCGTGATTATACCGGCTCGCCCCCGGCGCGCACGCCACGCCGTGTAATATAATGATAGCCGCGCTGGATTCCACCCGTCCTCGTTCCCCCGCGCGCGCCGCGACCAGCGACGCCGGTCTATAATCGCTCGCCATGGACAAGATCCGCATCCAGGGGCCCTGCCGGCTTCAGGGGCGCGTCCGGGCCAGCGGCGCGAAGAACGCCGTGCTTCCGGAGATGGCGGCGGCGCTCCTGGTCGAGGGGCCGGTGACGGTCCTGGTGGCGAAGTGGATCTCGGCCCCCTTCAGCCGGCGGCACGAGGCGACGACGTAGCCGTGCTCGATGGCGATCGTCGCCCCCATGCGGCGCAGCGCTTCGATGTGCAGGTCGATCGGGCGCGCG
>WNGM01000709.1_pt1 | contig 30818 bp, 21 predicted proteins | sample 5400571 | NCBI WGS metagenome assembly WNGM01 (sample SAMN13153378, study PRJNA577476) | soil metagenome | isolation source: 100 cm soil or saprolite under Garry oak tree replicate 2 | place: USA:California | collected 2016-06-15 | reverse complement strand
GCTCGTCGTCGAGATCGAATTCGCCGGCTGGACCGACGCCGGGAATATACGACAGGCCGCGTTCAAGGGGCTGCGCCAGGACAAGCCGGCCGACGAGGTAAAAGCAGAAAGGCCGGCCATGACCAAAATCGCCAAGCCGGCCGCCGGGAAGACCGCGGCCAAATCTGCCAAGACGCCGTCCGGCAAGCCGGACAAAACGCGGCCAAAGCCGGCGGACGGCAAATCCGCCGCCGTGATGGGCGTCGTTATCTCCAAACCCGACAAGGAGCTGTGGCCAGACGGCGGTGACGGCGAAGGCGTGACCAAGCGCGATCTGGCCCGCTATTTCGAAGCGGTCGGCGGCTGGATGATCGGCCATTTGAAGGGACGGCCTTGTTCGGTTGTGCGCGCGCCCGATGGCATCGCCGGCGAAAAATTCTTTCAGCGCCACGCGATGCCTGGCACCTCGAACCTGCTGGAGCTGGTCAAGGTCGCCGGCGACCGCAAACCGTATTTGCAGATCGATCGCGTCGAGGGTCTCGCGGCCGTGGCGCAGATCGGCGGTCTCGAACTGCATCCGTGGAATTGCGCGCCGGATGCGCCTGATGTGCCGGGGCGGCTGGTATTCGATCTCGACCCCGCGCCCGAGGTGGAATTTGCCGATATCATTGAGGCTGCCAAGGATATGCGGCAGCGTTTGACGGACATTGGCCTGGACAGTTTCTGCAAGACCACCGGCGGCAAAGGGCTTCATGTAGTGGCGCCGCTGGCGTACGGCGCGAAAGACAAGGTGACGTGGAAGGAAGCAAAAGCCTTCGCGCAAGGCGTTTGCCAGTGGATGGCCGATGAAGCCCCCGATCGTTATCTGGTCAACATGTCGAAGAAGCTGCGCAAGGGAAAGATCTTCCTCGATTATCTCCGCAATGATCGCATGGCCACGGCGGTCGCCGTGCTGTCGCCACGGGCGCGCGAGGGCGCCACCGTTTCGATGCCGCTGACATGGGCGCAGGTGCGCGGCGATCTCGACCCGAAACGCTATACGGTTCGCACCGTGCCGGCGCTGCTCGCCAAGACCAAGGCGTGGGAAGGCTATGATGATGCTGCGTCATCGATAAGGGCTGCGATCAAGAAGCTCGGTGCGCGCAAATGATGATGAAGTTGACCGCAGAACGGTTGACCCTGGTCGTCATCACCCGCCAACGGGTCGGCCGAATGGCCGCCCGATGACAGGCTCCGGCGGGTGATCCAGTACGCCGCAGCGCTGGTGAAAAAACGCGAATGCTCTTGAATACTGGATACTCCGCTTTCGCGGAGTATGACGGGGAGTCGTTGAAAAGCGCGGTCCGTCGTCGCGCGCTGCAAAAAATGAGCGAGACTCGGCATCGCTGAATCCCGCGCCATTTGGCTACGAAAACTTAAAGTCGTCCGAGCAGTAGCAGAATCAGCAGGATAACGACGACGAGGCCGAGTCCGCCGCCGCCATAATAGCCGGTGCCGTAGAACGGTCCGCCGCCGACGCCGCTGAAGCCCCCGAGCAACGCGATAACGAGAATGATCAGGATGATAGTTCCGATAGACATGTAGCATTCCTCCCGCCCGGCAGGTGGGCGCCCGTTACGCTGCCAGCCGAAAAAACCAACCGGAACCCATAAGGTTCCAATTTTGCAACGCTATAGATTCGCGCGACTCTTTTTTCGGAACGATGTGCAATTACATGATGTTGAATCAATTTGGGATTTGCAAAATGTCCGCACCTCTTGTCGTTTCGATTCCGCATCGTCTGGGCCGCGAAGAGGCGACTCGCCGGCTCAAGACTGGATTGACGCGCGCCGCCTCCAGCATTCCGGTGTTGAAAGTCGATGAAGAAAGATGGGAGGAGGATCGCATGATCTTCCGCGTCCGCGCGCTCGGGCAGGCCGCTTCAGGTCATCTCGATGTGGCGGACGATCACGTCCGGCTCGAAGTGACATTGCCGTGGCTGTTGCAGCGATTTGCGGAAGTAGCGCAAGTCGCGATCCGGAATCGCGGCAACCTGCTGCTGACCAAACGGAGCTGACCAACAGCCATCGATATTGCTGTGCAACAGAGTATGTTGCCTCGCACCAATTGTGAGAAGATTTTTCACAGCTTAAGCTTGTTGGTAACGAATTCGCCGGAATATCCAACCCTGCGCGGGGGAAGGGAACCGACCTCTCTAGTTTGAGTCGGCACGACGTCCGCCAGGCCGCCCGGCCGTCGATCCCGGGCGGCCTTTATTTTTTAGAGCATGATTCGGAAAAGCGGGAACCGGTTTTCGGAAAAGAACATGCTCCAACAAAAGGATGAGATCATGATCCGATTCAATCTAATCGGATCATGATCTAAGCAAGCTTCACTCGATTGCGCTTGCGCGGAGGCTTCAAAGCACCTTCGACTCCGGCCTTCAACACCGCGACCGGCAGATGCCGGAACAGAGCCGAGAGCTGCATTTGCATTGCGCCGGCCTCGCTGACGATACCTTCCACGGAATAGCCTTTCAGGTTGAGCGCACCGTCAAAGGCCTCCGCGCGGGGCCAGACCCGGCCGCCTTGCGACATCGGCGCGAATGACTTTGCGACGGCCGTTATGACAGCATCGCGGCCATGGCGCCGGGCGAAGGCGATGACGTGGTCACGGTGTGGCCCGGTAATTTCCAGCGGTTGATAATCGCCATGGGCGAACACGTCGGCAAGTTCGGTCCGCAGTTTCAGCAAACGCCGCGTCCACGCCAGCTTCAGATGACCATTCGACCAGTTTTGCGCGAGACTTTCCCAATCGGGAGCTGCCAATGAGGCCAGCACGGCAGCGCGCTCCGCAAAATCCACCGGTCGCCGATTATCGGGATCGACCAGCGACAGATCCCAGAACTCGGTCCCCTGATAGAAGTCGGGCACCCCGGGCATCGTGGCCTTCAACGTGATCTGACTGAGCGAATTCAGCGCACCCAACCGCGAGACACGCTGCGCCAGCGTTTCCAGCGAATTCAGAAATTCAGCCGAGGCCGCGTGATCCAGGATGCGTTCGATGAACGTCTGCAATCCCGCCTCATAGGCCGGGTTGGGATTGAGCCAGCTGGTTTCCTGTTTGCCCTCGCGCGCCGCCTTTAGCGCATAGGCCTGCATCCGCTCCAGAAACGCATCGTCACGCTGGCCCGATGGCCACGCGCCGAGCAGGGCCTGGTACAACATGTATTCGAACGCCGCGGAGGGCGCGCGCATCTCACCCGCGATGACGAGGTGCGGTGCGTTCAGGATTTTCCACCGCGCCACGGCGCTGGCCCATTCGCCGGGCAGCTCCGCAAGCGCCATCAACCGCGCGCGGGCATCCTCGCCGCGTTTGGTGTCGTGGGTCGCCGTCGCCGTCATACCGTGCGGCCATTCTTTGGCGCGGGCTTTCATGGCCTCGTGAAAGGCGTCGGCCGAAAGTGCCTTGGCCGAGGGATCGCCGCCGACCTCGTTAAGCGCGAGCAGGCGGTGATAGCGATAGAACGCGGTGTCCTCGAGCGACTTCGCCATCATGGGGCCGGTAAACTGCTGCACCTTCGATGCGAAGCGGCGCACCCGCGGCGCACTGTGCGCTGGCCCTCCCGGCTTGATCAGGTCCATGGTCAGCGCATCGCGCAAGAACTCAAAGATGCCCTCGTCGGCGGCGAACCAGTCCGCGCGGGCCTTTTCAATCGCTTCCGAAATCAGCGTACGGTCGTGCGGCGAAGGATCAGCCGAAGTCAGATAGGTGCGATAGACCGGGAAATGCAGAACGTAGAGTTCGAGCGCCTGCCGCAAACTGTCGGCGGAATAGTCGCGAGTGGAATAATGTCCGCTGGCGATCCGCGCCAGCAGCCGCGTCAGTACCGTGAATTCGCTGGTCAGCAAAGTTTCCAGAACCCGGCGTTTGGCGTCCTTCAAGACCGGTTCGAGCCTGGGTCGCATATTGCTGACTTGCCGCCACACCTCGTCGAGCGGTTCGAGACCTTTGCCGTCGATCAGCACCTGGGTGATGACATTCAGCCACTCATAGCCGGTGGTGCCGTGCACGCCGCTAAAAGCATGCAGCTTTTCCTGTTCGCCGAGAATCTTCTCGATCACCATGTAGAACGGCCTGGCGTCTTTTCCCTGCGCTTGCCGGATCAGGCGGCGCAGGCGCTGAAAATATTGCGCGGGATCGCGCAGGCCGTCGATGTGGTCGAGCCGCAAGCCCTGCAGGCCGTTTTCCGCGATCAGCTTTTTGACCAGGCGATGGATGGCGTCGAACGTGCCGGGATCCTCGACACGCAATCCGGCCAGCGTATTGACGTCGAAGAAGCGCCGATAGTTGATGTCGCTGGACGCCAATCGCCAATGCCCGAGCTTGTAGTGCTGGCGTTCCAGCAGATGATGCAGCGCCAGGACCTGCGCAGGGCGATCCGGTCCTGCGCGGTAGGCGTCGAGTCCGCGGGCGATGAGGTCGGCACCGCCGGCGATGCTTTTCAATTCGGCCTTGAAGGCGGGCGCTTCCTTGCGATTGGGATGACGCAACCCCTTGGCGCGCGAGGCGAGGTCCAGGATGCGTTTTCCGGCCGTGTCAGCTTCAGCTCCGGCTTCCTTGACGAGGCTACGCAAAATCTCGCGGTAGCGCTCGGGTGCGATCGGCAGGCGATGTTCGAAATACCATGCCGAGAAACTGCCTTCGTCGGCGTCGTAGCGAAGTTCGATCTCGCCCTTTTCCAGCGCCTGCCCATAGGACGAGCCGATGATCGGCAGCAGTACCCCACCCCTTGCGCGGTACGGCAACAGGTCCCAGTCGATGTCGAACGATACCGCGTGCGGCGAGGCCGAACCCCATTCCAGCACATCGAGCCACCATGGATTGTCGGCGAAATGCACGCCGACATGGTTGGGAACGAAATCGAGAATCAGACCGAGGTCGTGCTGCTTCAACGCCCGGCTCAATCGCTCGAAGCCGGCGTCGCCGCCGAGCTCCGGATTGATCTGGGCATGATCGACGACGTCATAGCCGTGGGTACTGCCCTTGCGCGACTTCATGAAGGGCGATGCATAGAGATGCGTGATGCCGAGCGCCTTCAGATAGGGGACGATGGAAGCAGCCGCGTCGAAATCGAAATTCGCGGTGAGTTGCACGCGGTAGGTTGCGACCGGAATGGCGGCAGGCATTATCGCGCTTCCAGACGCCAGAACACCGACCATGGCGGCACGAGCCCGCTGGTCTCATCGCCCCAGATTGGCGTGCCGGTCGTTTCGCTTTGCTCGCGGGCGATCTCGCCGGCCGACAGATTGGCCAGCAGGCGGAGCGTTGCGCCGTCACCCATGCGCCAGTCGGCCGTCAGTAAATCGCCATCCGTCGCATGCGCCCCGCCAAAGGTCGTGTCCGCGAGCCGGGGAACGATCTCGCGCCGGCGTATCGCGAGAAGGCTCTGTACCAGCGCGAGCCGCTTGCGTCCCGCCTCCTCGTTGAGGGATTGCCAATCCAGCATGGCGGATTGAAACGTCAGGGGATCCAGCGGGTCGGGAATCTCGTCGCCATATTTCGCATAGACGCCTGCGAATTCCTTGCGCCGGCCGTTGCGTACGGCCTCCGCGAGGTCGCCCTCGAAATCGCAGAAGAACGGGAATGGTGCTTTCGAGCCCCATTCCTCGCCCATGAACAGCATCGGGACCATCGGCGCCAATAGCGTAATGGCCAGTACGGCTTCGATCGCGCTGGCGCTCACATTGCTTTCGAGCCGGTCACCGAGCGCGCGGTTGCCGATCTGGTCGTGGTTCTGCAGGAAGTTGACGAAGGCGGTCGGATGAAGCTCGCCGCTCGGCTCGCCGCGCAACTGCCCGCCGCGATGCGCGGACGCTTCGCCCTGATAGACAAAGCCGGACGCAAGCGCACGCGCAACATCAGCCATCGGTGACGTCGTGTAGTCGCGGTAATAGCCCTGCGTCTCGCCGGTCAGCCATACGTGCCAGGCGTGGTGATAATCGTCGTTCCACTGCGCGCGGTATTTGCCGCGCGGCGGATCTTGCCCGGCGTCCAGCGCGCTGGCGGAATTGTCGTCGTTCTCCAGCACCAGATGGATGTGGCGGCGGGTTTCAGCGGCAAGCTTACCTACCGCGATGCTGAGATCATGCAGCATCGAGATTTCACCGAGCTCAGGGATGGCGTGCACCGCGTCGAGCCGCAGCCCGTCGAAACGATACTCGCGCAGCCAATACAACGCATTTTCGATGGCGAAGGCGCGCACTTGCGGCACCCGGTAATCGATCGCGCTGCCCCAGGGGGTCTGCGCCTCCGTGAAAAAGCCTGGCGCATATCGGCCGAGATAATTTCCTTCGGGGCCGAAGTGGTTATAGACCACGTCGAGAAATACCATCAGCCCGCGCAGATGTGCTTCGTCGATCAGGGCTTTGAGATCGTCGGGGCGGCCATAGACGCTGTCGGGCGCGTACCACAACACGCCGTCATAGCCCCAATTGCGCCGCCCTGCGAAATCCGCCAGCGGCATCAATTCCAGCGCGGTGATACCGGTCGCCACCAGATGATCGAGCTTGCCGATCATGGCGCGGCAGGTGCCTTCTGGTGTGAAGGTGCCGACATGGGTTTCGATCGCGACGGTTTCCTGCCACGGGCGTCCGCGCCAATCCGTGGCGCGCCATCGGTAGCTGGCGTGATCGATCACCTCGCTGGGGCCCGAAACATCATCGGGCTGAAACGCTGACGCCGGATCGGGCACATCGATCTCGTCGTCGATCCGGAATTTGTAACGTACGCCGGCCTTCACGCCTGTCAGGTCGGCGCAAAACCAGCCGTCTTCGCCGCGCCGCAGGGGCCGCGGTTTTTCCAGCAGCAGATCGACGCGTTTGGCCGCCGGCGCCCACAGACGAAATGACGTGCCGTCCGCTGTCAGCCTTGCGCCGAATTGCCGCTCATTCATGCCGAACCCGCAAAGGCAAGCACCGTGCGGGGAGGCGCGTTTGCGTCGCTGCCTGGCGCAAAGTCCGCGACCGTCTGTTTGCTGTCCGCCGTGTTCAGCACCTGCTGCCAGTTCCTGTGTTCCCGCATCTTCGGCAGTTTGAACGCGATCGCCTCGGGTGCTGCGTTGAGCACGATGAAAATCGGCGCCTGTCCTTCCTCGGTGGACCCCAGCACATAGGCGAGAAATCGCCCCTCGGGAAAATTCCAGTCCTGCTCCTGCATCTCCTCGGCCTCCGGCGTCAGCCATAATACGCCGTAGGATCCATCCGCGCGCCGCCCGTCGAGCCAGCGGTGCGAGCGGATCTGCGGAAAGCGTTTTCGCAGATCGGTCATGTGGCCGACGAAATCGGTGAGGTCGTCGCCCTCGCGGTTGAGGCCCTCCCAGCCGACCCAGCCGATCTCGTTGTCCTGGCAATAGGCATTGTTGTTGCCGGTCTGGCTGTTGCCGACTTCATCGCCGGCCAGAATCAGCGGCAGGCCCTGCGCCAGCAGCAGACATGCGAGCTGGTTCTTCCGAAGCTGGCGTCGAAGTGCTGTTATCGTGGGGTCATCGGTCGGGCCTTCATGGCCGCAATTGTTGCTGTGGTTGTCGCTGGAGCCGTCGCGATTTTCCTCGCCATTGGCCTGGTTGTGCTTTTCGTTATAGCTGAACAGATCCGCCAGCGTGAAGCCGTCATGCACGGTGATGTGGTTGACGCCGGCGCGCGGCGCGCGGCCATCGTGGTTGAACAGGTCGGATGAGCCGGTCATGCGGCTGGACACTTCGCCGATCAGGCTGCCTTCGCCGCTCCAGTAGCGCCGCATCGCGCTACGATAACGGTCATTCCATTCCGACCATTGCGACGGAAAGGCGCCGACCTGATAGCCGCCCATGCCGAGGTCCCACGGTTCAGCGACCAGCTTCACCGATGACAGCACCGGGTCTTGCCGGAGCGCGGTCAGGAATCCACTGTTGCGGTCGAAGCCGTTCGGCCCGCGCGCCAGCGTGGTGGCGAGATCGAACCGGAAGCCATCGACATGGCAGACCTCGACCCAGTAGCGCAGCGAATCCATCACCATCTGCAGAACGCGCGGGTGGGTGAGGTTGACCGAACTGCCGCAGCCGGTGAAATCGTCGTAGAACCGCGGATTGTCCGGCTTCAGCCAGTAGTAGGAGGCGTTGTCGATGCCGCGGAACGACAGCGTCGGGCCCATGTGGTTGCCTTCCGCGGTGTGATTGTAGACGACGTCGAGCATCACCTCGATGCCGGCGTCGTGCAGCCGCGCGACCGTAGTGCGGAACGCATCGAGCGGGTTGTCCTGCGAGTAGCGCGGTTCCGGCGCGAAGAACGAGAGGGTATTGTAGCCCCAGTAATTCGAAAGCTTCTTTTCGACCAGCATTCTGTCGTCCACGAGGCCGTGGACCGGCAACAGCTCGATGGTGGTAACGCCGAGCCGCTTGAGGTGTTCGATCATCGCGCGCGATGACAGCCCGCCATAGGTGCCGCGCAGATTTGGCGGCACGTCACTGCGTTTCTGCGTCAGGCCCTTGACGTGCGCTTCATAGATGATGGTGTCTTCCCAGGGGATGTTGGGGCGCAGTTCGCGGCGTCCCCAATTGAAGGTTTCGTCGACGACGACGGCCTTCGGCATGCCGCGCGCATTGTCACGCCGATCGAACGACAGGTCTTCGCGTGCGCTCCCGGTGCGATAGGCGAAATGCGCATCGCTCCATACCAGCCGTCCGGCAAGGCGCCTGGCATAGGGATCGAGCAGCAGTTTGTTGGCGTTGAAGCGGTGGCCGTGTTCGGGCTCATAGGGTCCATGAACCCGATAGCCATAAAGCTGCCCGGGCGACACGTCATTCAGGTAGCCGTGCCAGACATCCTCGGTATGCTCGGGCAGTTCGATGCGTTCGAGTTCGCGGCGGCCCTGACTGTCGAACAGGCAAAGCTCGACCTTTTGCGCGTTGGCGGAGAACAGCGCAAAGTTGGTGCCCCGGCCGTCCCAGCTTGCGCCGAGACGTGAGGACGTTCCAGCGGACAATCGCATATTCAGCTTTCTCAGCTTTCCGGTACTAGAAATATGGCGGCCAGAGGCGGGACGGTGAGATTGAGTTCGGGCACCAGGCCGTCCAACGTCTGGACTTCGCCGACGTTCCCGACATTGCTGCCGCCATAATGCGCGGAGTCCGAATTGAGAACCTCGCGCCACTTGCCGGCGAACGTTACGCGGACGCGATAGTTGTAATAAACATTCGGCGAAAAATTCACGACCACCAGGCAGCGTGCGCGGGCGTCGCTGCCTTTGCGGATCCAGGCGAACACGTTGCCGCCGGCGTCGTCGGTGACGACCCATTCGAAACCGGATTGATCGCAATCCATCTCGTGCAGCGCCGGCAACGTGCGATAGAGCCTGTTGAGATCGCGGATCAGCGACTGGACGCCTGCGTGTTTTTTTTGTTCGAGTAAATGCCAGTCAAGCGAGCGATCGTGATTCCATTCGCGCTCCTGGCCGAACTCGCAGCCCATGAACATCAGCTTCTTGCCGGGGTGTCCGAACATGAAGGCGTAATAAGCGCGCAGATTGGCGAAGCGCTGCCAGTCGTCGCCGGGCATCCGGCCGAGCAGGGAGCGTTTGCCATGGACAACTTCGTCATGCGACAGCGGCAGGATGAAATTTTCCGAGAAGGCATAGTGCAGGCCGAACAGGATGTCGCCGTGATGGTGCTTGCGATGGATCGGATCCTTGCTGATGTAATTCAGCGTGTCGTGCATCCAGCCCATATTCCATTTGTAGCCAAAGCCGAGCCCGCCATAATCGACCGGCCGCGACACCTGCGGCCATGAGGTTGACTCTTCCGCGGCCGTGGTGGCCTGCGGAAAACGGGCGAACACTTCGGTATTGAAGCGGCGCAGGAAATCGATGGCCTCGAGATTTTCGCGGCCGCCAAATTTGTTCGGAATCCAGCCTCCGGCGGGCCGGCTATAGTCAAGATAAAGCATCGAAGCCACCGCATCGACGCGCAGACCGTCGATGCCATAGCGCTCCAGCCAAAACAGCGCGTTCGACACCAGGAAATTGACGACTTCGGTGCGGCCGTAATTGTAGATCAGCGTGCCCCAGTCGAGGTGACGTCCCTGCAGGGGATTAGCGTGCTCGTAGAGCGCGGTACCGTCGAAATTGCCAAGGCCGTGCGGATCGTCGGGGAAATGCCCGGGCACCCAGTCCAGCATCACGCCGAGACCTTCGCGGTGGCAGGCATCGACCAACGCGGAAAAATCCTCCGGCGAGCCGAACCGGCTGGTAGGGGCGTACATGCCGGTCGGCTGATAGCCCCATGAGCCGTCGAACGGATGTTCGCTGACCGGCAGAAATTCAACATGGGTGAAACCGAGATCGCGGACATACCGCGGAAGCTGCTCGGCCAGATCCCGATAGCTCAGCCATTCATTGTTGCCCTTGCGCCGCCACGAGCCGAGATGGATTTCGTAGATCGACATCGGCGCGCCCAGCGCGTTGATACCAGCGGGTGCGGGCCGCGGATGCGGCAGCCTGGTCTCGTCAACGACAATGGATGCGGTGCTCGGGCGCATTTCCGCGGCAAACGCCACCGGATCGGATTTCAGTGCCAGGTGCTGGCCCTGCGGGCCGATGATATCGAATTTATAATGATCGCCTGCTGCGGCATGGGGCACGAACAGCTCCCAATAGCCGACGCCACGCACCCGCATCGGATGCCGCCGCGGATTCCAGAAATTGAAATCGCCGACCACGCTGACCCGCCGCGCGTTGGGGGCGAGCACCACGAAAGCCACGCCGTTGACGCCGTCCAGCGTCATCGGATGTGCGCCAAGCTTGTCGTAAATCCGCTGGTGGGTGCCCTCGCCGAGCAGATACAGATCAAAGTCGGTCAAAACAGGCGGAAAGCGGTAGGGGTCGTCGAGATCGACCACGTTCTCGCCGAAGCGGGCGCGTAATTGATAGCGCTTGGAGCCGTTCGGCAGCGCGCCGGCGAACAGCCCGGCGTCATGAATGCGCGCCAGCGCGGCTGTTTCACCATGTTCGCCGATCGCTTCGACCTTCGACGCTTCCGGCAGGAACGCGCGCACCACGGTCTTGTCGCCCTCGGTATGGACGCCGAGATAATGAAAGGGATCGGAGTGGCGGCCTTCGACAATCGCGTAGGCCTCGGCGGACAGTTTGGTCATGAGGCCTCGTTGGTATGCTGAGTTTGCTGCGACAGTATTCGAAGCACGCCGGTCAGCGGGACGCGCAGCCATTCGGGCCTGTGGGCCAATTCATACTCGATCTCGTAGAGCGCTTTTTCGAGCAGGAAGAAATTCAGCATCTGTTCGGCGGCATGCGGGTCAGCCGGCCATGGACGTTGATTGGTCATGATCTCGTGATAGGTGTCCAGGAACGCCGCTGCTGCGCGATCGCGCCATTCCGCCAGCGCCGCGCCAAGCTTGCCTTGCTCGTCGGGCGCCACCTTGAGCGCACGCTCCAGCGCCGCGGTCGCCGAATAATCGATCGAACGGATCAGGCCGGCGACATCGCGCGCCGCGGGCGCCTTGCGCCGCCGTTCGGCCAGCGGCCGGCGGGGCTCGCCCTCGAAATCGATGATGAAGATATCGTCCTTGACGATCAGCATCTGTCCGAGATGGAAATCGCCGTGGTGCCGGATGTTCAGGCAGTCGATATCCTGTGGAAGCAGCGCACACAATCGATCATGCAAGGCGGTGCGTTGTGCCAGGATTTGATCGACCAGCAGACGATCGGCTTCTTTTAGCGTGTCGCGCCTTTGCTTCAAGGTGTCGAAGACATGCTCCGCACGGGCGACCGCGTCATCGATCCAGAGCCGGACGTGCTCGGGTCGGGTCGGTTCGGGCGTAAAATCGGCAAACTCGTTGCTGCCGGCGAGCGCGAGGTGCATTTCGGCGACGCGCCTTCCGGTCTGCGACATATAACGCAGATAGGGGACCTGCTCCTCGCTTTCGCCGGGATGTTCGCTGCTCGCCAGCAGACGTTGCTCCTCGACGAAGCGATCGAGATAGGCCGATGTCACGGTCCAGGCGTCGCCCTGATTCTGGACGAAGGCGTGAACAATCGCGATCGCACTTCTGTTGCTGCCTTCGACCAGTTCGACGCTGCCGAGCAGCGCCGGCGTGTTAACAAAGCCCGCGACCTCGGTCAGAAAGCGACCGATTTCGATCTCGGGATTGATGCCGGATACGAGTTTTCGATAGATCTTGACCACATAGTCGTTATCCACCAGCGCCGTGCTGTTGGATTGTTCGGTCTCCACCGCGCGGATATGCTCGGGCGGCTTGATCGGCGTATCCGAAAGCTTGCTGGTTGGCCGGAATTCAAGGCGCAAGCCCGCTTCTTCAACCGTCAAGGCCTCGCGGACATTGCGCAACAACAGCGCGATGAAAATCTGGTCGGTCGCAACGTCCAGCAGCGTTCCTTCCCGCGCGCCCTGACGTACCGCCGCAAATGCCCGGGGGTTATAGCGTTCGCGATCGAACCGCACCCACTCGATCTGCATCGGCAATACATAACGCGCGCTCGCGCCGCGCTCCGTCGTCGCTTCAAAAAAGGCAAGCCAGGGCCGGTTGTCGCCGATATCGCAGAACGGAACCGCCGAGGTCACTGTCGGACGAATCTCGTGTGCCGAACGCTCCGGATACCAGCGGGTGCGCGCCAAATATCCCGGCAATACGTCGCGTTCGAAAACGCCCCGGGTGCGAGCCAGCGACATCCACGTCGCGCCCAGCGGCACGACCAGAGTCTCGAACTCGGGAACGATGGTCGGTTCGACATGTTCCGATTTGTCGCGCTCGTGAAGCTGAAACCAGTAGAAGCCGTACGGCGCCAGCGTGATCATGTAGGGCAGTTCGCCGATCGCCGGGAAGCGGGTGCGGCCGAGCATTTCCAGCGGAATGCGATCCTTCCAGGCCGAAAGGTCGAGTTCGGTGGCTTGCGCGGATCGAGACAGGTTGGCGACGCAGAGGATCACCTCGTCGCCATGCTGCCTGATATAGGCAAGCACCGAGCGATTGACCGGGCGGATGAACGCCATGGTGCCGCGGCCGAACGCAAGCGTCGACTTTCGCACCGAGATCAGCCGCTTGGTTGCACTGAGCAACGAAGACAGGCTGCGCGACTGGGCTTCGACATTGACCGACTCATAGCCATAGACCGGATCCATGATGGTCGGGGCGTAAAGCCGTGCCGGATCGGCGCGGGAGAAGCCGCCGTTGCGGTCCGGCGTCCATTGCATCGGCGTGCGCACGCCGTTGCGGTCGCCGAGATAGATATTGTCGCCCATACCGATTTCGTCGCCGTAATAGATGATCGGAGTACCCGGAAACGACAGCAGCATCGAATTCATCAGCTCGATCTTGCGCCGGTCATTGTCCATCAGCGGCGCCAGCCGGCGGCGAATGCCGACATTGATGCGTGCGCGGGGATCGTTGGCGTAGGTCGACCACAGATAGTCGCGCTCGACATCGGTGACCATTTCAAGCGTCAGTTCGTCGTGGTTGCGCAGAAACAGCGCCCATTGGCAATTGCTCGGGATATCCGGCGTCTGGCGCAGGATGTCGGTAATCGGAAAACGATCCTCCTGTGCGATCGCCATGTAGATCCGCGGCATCAGCGGGAAATGATAGGCCATGTGGCATTCGTCGCCCTGGCCGAAATATTCCTGAACATCCTCCGGCCATTGATTGGCTTCCGCCAGCAGCAACTTGCCCTTGGCATAGGCGTCGAGTTGGGCGCGCAGCTTCCTGATGATGGCGTGGGTTTCCGGCAGGTTCTCGTTATTGGTGCCATCGCGCTCGCACAGATAGGGGATGGCGTCGAGACGGAAACCATCGACGCCGGTATCGAGCCAGCGCTTCATCACCTGCACGAGAGCGCTGACTACGCGCGGATTGTCGAAATTGAGATCCGGCTGGTGCGAGAAGAAGCGGTGCCAGTAGAATTGGCCGGCTTCCGGGTCCCACGTCCAGTTCGACTTCTCGGTGTCGGTGAAGATAATCCGCGTGCCGGCATATTTCTGGTCGGTGTCGCTCCACACATACCAGTTGCGCGCGCTCGACTTCGGATCGCTGCGCTGGGCGCGCTTGAACCAGTTATGCTGGTCGGAGGTATGATTGATGACGAGCTCGGTGATGACCCGCAGGCCGCGCCGTTTGGCTTCGACGATGAAGCGGCGAAAATCCTTCATCGTGCCGAAGTCGGGATTGATGGCGCCGTAGTCGGCGATGTCATAGCCGTCATCGCGCCCGGGCGACGGGTAGAACGGCAGCAGCCACAGCGCGGTAACGCCCAGCTCCTGCAGATAACCGAGTTTCTCGGTCAGTCCCGCGAAATCGCCGATGCCGTCATTGTTGCTGTCGGCAAAGGCTTTGACGTGAAGCTGATAGATGATGGCGTCTTTGTACCAGAGCTCATCGCCATCGAGGTCGGCGACCGGCAACTCGTTTTCGTCGATGGATGGCATCAGGTTCATGGTGTCCCTCACGCCAGACAGCGAAACAGCAGCGCGGGATCGCGCACCGGGTCGATCCGCAGGCGAATACCGCCCCACTCGACGGGGTATCGCTCGCCGGTGATCAGGTTCTCAACCGCGGCGACGTGGCGGCGATCGCCGGCGACGCCGACCTCGACGTCGCCGAGCGGAAACCAGAATTCGTGCACCTCGCGCGACAGCGCGATGGCCGCGACGACTGTGTTGGTCTGATCGACCGATTCCTTGACAAAGCCGATGACGTTGCCGTCATCGATCGGAAAGAAGCGCAATTGGCTGGTCTGTTGCAGCGCAGCGTTTTCGCGCCGGGCATGGTTGAGATCGCGGATGTAGGGCTTGATGTTGCCGGGCTGGTCCCAATCCCGCACCTTGATCTCGTATTTCTCGGAATCGAGATATTCTTCCTTGCCGGGTATTGGATCGTGTTCCAGCAATTCGAACCCGTTGTAGATGCCGTAGGTGCTCGACAGCGTAGCGGCAAGCGCGACGCGCGATTTGAACATCCAGGTCTCACCGCTCTGCAAATGGTAGGGCAGGATGTCAGGCGTATTGACGAAGAAATTCGGGCGATAGAAATCGCGCTCCGGATAAGCCGTCAACTCGTTCAGATACTGCTCCAGCTCCCACTTCTGGGTGCGCCAGGTAAAGTAGGTGTAGGATTGGGTGAAGCCGAGTTTCGCAAGGCCCTTCATCAGCTTCGGCCGGGTAAATGCTTCCGCGAGGAAGATGACATCGGGATGGCGAAGCTGAATTTCATGGATCAGCCATTCCCAGAACCGGAACGGCTTGGTGTGGGGGTTGTCGACCCGGAAGATATTGACTCCCTGCTCGATCCAGAACAGCACCACGTCCCGCAAGGCATTCCACAGCGCGCCGGCGTCCTCCGATGAAAAATCGGGGTTGACGATATCCTCGTATTTCTTGGGCGGGTTTTCCGCATAGCGCATCGAGCCGTCGGGCCTTCGCCTGAACCATTGCGGATGCTGCTTGAGCCAGGGATGATCGGGCGAACACTGGACCGCGAAGTCGAGCGCGACTTCGATGTCGAGCAGCTTGCACGCCACGACGAAGCCGCGGAAATCCTCCAGCGTGCCCAATTCCGGATGCACCGCATCGTGGCCGCCCTCGGTGGCGCCGATGGCGTAGGGACTCCCGGGATCGCCCTCCGCCGCGGTCACCGCATTGTTGCGGCCCTTGCGGTTGATGTGGCCGATCGGATGAATCGGCGTCAGATACACGACGTCAAAGCCCATCGCCGCGACATCAGGCAAGCGCGCGATGCAATCCTTGAAGGTACCGTGCTGGCCGACGTTAATGCCCTGGCTGCGTGGCACCATCTCGTACCACGCGCCGGTCCGGGCCCGCGGCCGGTCCGCGACAAATGGAAACAATGGCGATCGCGTCAGATCGGGCCGTAACTGGCTTTCGGCCATGGCGTCATTCAATTCGGCTGTCAGCAGAGGCGCGACGTCGCCGGTTCGAAGATAATTCTCGCATTGCCGCACGATGATGGCGGTCGCGGCCGGCCCGCCGCACTGCGCCTTCGTCAGCATTCCTGCGCCTTCGATCGCGTCGAGGTTAAGATCGACGCCGGCTTTCTGCTTCAGCTCAAATCCGTGCCGCCAGGTCGCGAATTCGTCGGTCCATGCCTCGATCGCATAGACATAACGTCCGGGCGCGTCCGGGACAAAGGATCCGCTCCAGCGGTCGTTGCCATGGTGGGTCATGGGCTCGCGGCGCCACTCCCGGTCCTGCTCGCGACGCCAGACCACGGACGCTGCCGCCACGTCATGCCCGTGGCGATAGATGTCCGCCCAAACTTCGACGCGCTCGCCGACGATACGCTTCACGGCAAAGCGGCCGCCGTCGATGAGGGGATAAACATCTTCAATATGAAAGCCGCCGCCGGCTGCGGCGCTCTCGACAGTTTGAGTTGTTTTGTTCACGGTGATGCCATTGACATGGAAATGACGTCCCGTTTCGTTTGCGGGAAAGGAGACGTTCCGGACATTTATACAAAGCCGTTCGTTGGGCAATGGTTCCCTGGGAACGGCGGGGATGCCAGAGAGTTAACCACGGCTATCCTCTTCCTGCATCTAGACAATTTCGCGACGTCTTTCGCCGTCGCGTGCAAAGCGTGCCGAATGGACCTTTTCACCCAAGCTAGAAACCTCGGAATCCAGACCGAATTTTTCGATGGTCAGGGTCACCGCCATGTGACGGACGCCGCGGCGCTGAAAATTATTCTCGATGCCCTGCCGGCTCGGGTACCGCAGCCGTTGCTCAATCAAGCGGTGGTGGTCCGGTCCGGGCAGCCCTCGCGGACCGAACTCAGCCAGGCCGCCGTGCCGCCGTTGCGCTGGAAAATCATGGCGGGTCTTAAGGTTATGGCGCGGGGCCAGACCTGTGACCGCGTCATCGCCTGGCCGTCGGATCTGTGTGTTGGTTCGTACCGGCTCCACTTGGCCGATGCTTCCTCCGTTACCGAAGAAGCGCCCCTGATTGTGGCGCCGCCAAGGGCATTCGACGGCGATTTCGACCGGTGCTGGCTACTCGCGGTCCAGCTCTATGGCATCCGCTCGGCTCGCAACTGGGGAATCGGGGACTTCAGCGACCTCGAAGGGTTGCTTGAACTCGCGAGCCAATTGGGGGCGGATGGTGTCGGCCTCAATCCGCTCCACGCGCTGTTCGATGACCGCCCCGCCGATTGCAGCCCCTATTCGCCGAACAGCCGGCTGTTTCTGAATCCGCTCTATATCGACGTTGAAAAACTTCCGGAATTTCAGCTCGGCGCTTTCGCCGAAAACAGCGACACCATCGTGCGGCTGCGGCAGAGCGATATCGTCGATTATGCCGCCGTCGCCGAACTCAAATGGCGCGGGCTGCGATTGGCGTTTGAGATCTTCAAGACCAATCCCAGCACCGAACGTCTGGCGGCTTTCTCGAAGTTTCGCAACGAGCGCGGGGCAATGCTTTCACGGTTCGCCTGCTTCGAAGTTCTGCGGCATAAATTCAATCGGCCCTGGTGGGAATGGCCGGCGGAGTGGCAGCAGCCGGACGACGCTCGAAGCGCAGCGCTTCACGCGGGCCCTGATTCTGCAGAGATCGAGTTCGTCAAATTCGTTCAATGGTCTGCCGACCAGCAGTTGCAGTCGTGCCGCGATCGCGCCGCGAGGCTCGGAATGAAGGTCGGTCTGTATCTCGATGTGGCTGTCGGTGTGCAAGCCGACGGGTTCGACGCGTGGAAGGAACAAAGCGCGATTTCCCGGCATCTCTCCGTCGGCGCGCCGCCGGATGCGCTCAACACCGCCGGCCAGAACTGGGGCCTTGCCGGGTTCAACGCCGCCGGTCTGGAAATTCAGTCCTTCGAACCGTATCGAGAGATGCTGCGGGCTTCGATGCGCCATGCCGGCGCGATCCGGCTCGATCATGTGCTCGGCCTCAAGCGGCTTTATCTGGTGCCGCATGGCTTTGCCGCCGACAACGGCGTCTATGTGCAAATGCCGTTCGAGGCGCTGCTGGCGGCGACCGCGCAGGAAAGCGTGGCGCATCGATGCGTGGTGATCGGCGAGGATCTCGGTACCGTGCCGGAGGGTTTTCGCGAGCAAATGGCGGAGTGGGGCATCTGGTCGTATCAGGTGATGATGTTCGAGCGTGATGGTCATGGCTCGTTTCGAGGTATCGACCACTATACGTCGAATGCCCTCGTCACCTTCAACACCCACGATCTGTCGACCTATGCGGGCTGGCGTTGCTTCAGCGATCTCGCGCTGAAACGGTCGCTGGGGATCGATCCCGGCGAAAGCGACGACGCGCGATGGCATGCACTTGCGATGCTGACCGACGTGCTGCGTCATCACGCCATCGACGGTGACGATCTCTATGCTGTCGCGGGCTTTCTGGCGCGGACCAAATCCCGCCTGCTTGCGATATCGCTGGAGGATCTGCTGGGCGTGATCGATCAGCCCAATATTCCCGGCACCGTGGACGAACATCCGAATTGGCGGCGGCGGCTGCCGCTTGCGATCGACGAGATCGCATCCGCGATCGACGCTCCCGCCCTCAGGGCGGCAACGGGGGAGCGGACGCGCGCGGCGATCTGACGCACAAACCATTTCAGCGGTGGTAGCGATTGTCCTCAAGAATTGAAGACTATGGGTTGATCGGTGATTGCGAGACCGCGGCATTGGTCGGTCGCAACGGATCGATCGATTGGCTGTGCTGGCCCGCCTTCGATTCCGACGCGTGTTTCACGGCCTTACTCGGTACCCACAAGCATGGCCGATGGCTGATCGCGCCTGCGGAGGAAATTGTAAAATCCTCGCGCCGCTACTGGGATAATACGCTGATCCTGGAGACCCGCTTTGAAACCGCAAACGGTGTCGTCGCGCTGATCGATTTCATGCCACCGCGCGGCAACGCCTCCGACGTGGTCCGACTGGTGCGCGGCGTGCGCGGCCGGGTGAAGCTGCGGATGGAGCTGGTGATCCGGTTTGGGTTCGGCACCGATATCCCCTGGGTCAAGCGGACCGACGATGGCGCGCTGCTTGCGATCTGCGGGCAGGACATGACCGTGCTGCGAACCCCGGCCGAGACCCGCGGTGAGGACATGACCACGGTAGCCGATTTCGCGGTGGGCGAAGGTGAGACCATCCCCTTCGTGCTCACCTATGGACCATCGCATCTGCCGCTGCCTGGGCCGATCAATCCGGCGCACGCGTTACAGGATACCGAGGATTTCTGGACCGATTGGTGCAGTCATTGCACGTATGAGGGAGATAACCGGGACCTTGTGCTGCGATCTCTGATCACGCTGAAAGCGCTGACCTACGGACCGACCGGCGGCATCGTCGCGGCGCCGACCACCTCGCTGCCGGAGAAGCTCGGGGGCGCGAGAAACTGGGATTACCGGTTTTGCTGGCCGCGCGACGCTACCTTTACGCTGCTGGCGCTGATGAACAGCGGCTACACCGAGGAAGCCTCCGCGTGGCACAACTGGCTGCTGCGCGCTGTGGCCGGATCGCCGGCGAACATGCAGATCATGTACGGCATCATGGGCCAGCGGCGGCTGCTGGAATGGGAAGCGGGCTGGTTGCCAGGCTACGAAGGCGCACGGCCGGTTCGAATCGGCAACGCGGCGCACGCCCAGCTGCAGCTTGATGTCTACGGCGAACTGATCGACGCGTTTCATCAGTCGCGCATGGCCGAGCTGGAACTTGACGAAGGCTCCTGGGCGCTGGAATGCACGGTGCTGCAGCACCTGGCTGATGTATGGGACCAGCCGGACCATGGCATCTGGGAGCGGCGCGGCGAGGGCAGGCATTACGTCTCGTCGAAAGTGATGACCTGGGTGGCGTTCGATCGCGGCATCAAAAGCGCTGAAAAGTTCGGATTTGATGCGCCGCTCGATCGATGGCGGACATTGCGCGATACCATCTGTCGCGAAGTTTGCGACAAAGGTTTTAATCGCGAGCAGAACGCGTTTGTCGAATCCTACGGATCGCAATTGCTCGACGCCAGCATCCTGCTGCTGCCCGCGGTGGGCTTCCTGCCGACGTCCGACCCCCGCGTTCGCGGTACGATCGAGGCGATCGAGAAATATATGATGCGCGACGGATTTGTGCTGCGGCACGATCCCCGCGAGATTTCGGAGGAACGGCAGCCGATCGAAGGCGCGTTTCTCGCCTGCACCCTTTGGCTCGCCGACGCCTATGTGTTATCAGGCGAAATCGCCAAGGCGCAGGCGCTGTTCGACCGGGTAGTGGGGATTGCCAACGATCTCGGCCTGTTGGCGGAGGAGTTCGATTCCGGCGAAGGGCGCCAGACCGGCAATTTCCCGCAGGCGCTGACCCACATCGCGCTGATCAATACAGCTCATAATCTCAGCGATGCCAAACAGCCGGTCGAAAAGCCGGCGATGCAGCGGTCAAAGTAGGAGCGGACTAGCCGCCGGGCTTGGGTGGCCTTCACTTCGGTATGGTGTGGAACTCGCGAGCGCCCAATTCCTTATCATCCAGATTCGCTGGAGGTTGCCTGATGATCCGCCTATTGGTCGCGACGATTTTGTCGACTTGGCTGGTGTTTCCGGCCCTGTGTGCCGGCCTCGATGCGGCAACCATCAATGGCGCGGAATATCGCGCAAAGCTTCCGGCCGATGACAAAGTCGATGCTGTCGTGGTCAAGCTCCAGGTTCTTCTGGATCGGGTTCGGCTCTCGCCAGGGGAAATCGATGGCAAGCTCGGTGAGAATGCGCAAAAAGCTCTGAAAGCCTTCGCCGAGGCCAAAGGTTTGGCCTCCGACAAAGTGCTCACGCCGGAGATCTGGAAAGCGCTGGCAGGGACCAGCGGCGACCCCGTCATCACCGACTACAAGATTTCCAGGAGCGATGCGCAAGGACCGTATTTGGAAAAACTGCCGGTGAAAATGGAGGACATGAAAAGCCTCAAGGCGCTCAGCTATACGAGCCCTCGCGAAGCCATCGCCGAGAAGTTTCATATGAGCCAAGAGCTGCTCGCTGCGCTGAATCCCGGCAAGAAATTTGATCAGCCTGGCGAAACCGTGTCCGTTACCAACGTGCTCACCAAACAAGCCAGGTTGAAGGTCGGCCGGATCGAAGTCGATAAATCGGGTCAGACAGTCAAGGCTTTCGCGCCCTCGGGCGAGCTTGTTGCCTTCTTTCCAGCCACAGTCGGAAGTGACGAGAGACCAACCCCGGCTGGCACGCTCAAGGTCGTCTCGGCCGATGCCAATCCGAACTATCGCTATAATCCGGACTACAAGTTCAAAGGCGTAAAATCCAAAGAGGCTTTTACCATCAAGCCAGGGCCGAACAACCCGGTGGGGTCGTATTGGATTGGGCTTTCATCGGAAGGCTATGGCATCCATGGCACGTCTGATCCTTCCAGGGTCAGTAAATCCGAATCCCACGGTTGCGTCCGGCTAACGAACTGGGACGTGGTATTGTTGGGCAACAGCGTCAAGAAGGGGACACCGGTGGTGTTCGTCGACGCGCCGCAAGGCGGTCGCAAGAGCTGAGCGCCAGCGAGTCTTGCAAAGCTGACGAGGCCCGCAAGGAGCGCAGCTCCAGCGCACAGCGATGCGACGCATACTCAAGACGACCCGCTTCGGCGGGTCGTCTTATTTGGTACGCCAGCCAACACACAACCGGCCAATACGCTGGCGCGGTTTGACAAATCCGGTTGCGGTCAACCTCGCACCGGAACTGATTTTAAGATCGGGCGTTGCCGAGGTCGAGATCTCCAACTGGAGACGAAGATGAGCCGCGGAATGCCATCGATGACTGCACTTCTGGGATTGCTCGCGATTGCGGGCTACCAGAACCGGGACCAGCTGGCAGAAATGCTCAACGGCGCCTCAGCCAATAATCCGACGCCGGGCGGCGGCACGCAGCAGTCCGGGCAGGGTGGGCTGCTTGGCAACCTCGGCGGAATGCTCGCCGGCGCGGGCGTTGGCGGGCTGCTGAGCGGCGGCATCGGCGAACTGCTCGAAAGATTCAAGCAGAACGGCCAGGGCGAGACCGCCCAGTCCTGGGTCAACGACGGTCCCAACAAGGATGTTTCGCCGCCGCAACTGAAGCAGGCGATCGGTCCCGACGTGTTGGCAGCACTTGAACAGCAGACCGGCCTTTCGCAGGAAGAGCTTCTAGCCCGGCTTTCGCGGGAGCTTCCGGCGGCCGTGGACAAATACACGCCGGACGGCCGTCTGCCCGGCGCATAAATCTGTAAGCATCTTCGTCACCTGTAATGCTAATAAGGGAAGTATCGAGATGAGCATTCTCTGGACCATCATTATTGGCTTTCTCGCGGGCGTGATTGCCAAGTTCATCATGCCGGGGGACAACGAGCCGTCGGGCTTTATTCTCACCGCGATCCTTGGAATCGTCGGCGCGTTCGTAGCGACCTATCTCGGGCAGGCCCTGGGATGGTATGGTCCCGGCCAGGGCGCGGGCTTGATCGGCGCCGTCGTTGGGGCCGTCATTGTGCTGTTCGTCTATGGGATGGTTGCGGGCGGGCGTCAGCGGACGATTTAGTCATCTCGCGCCAAAGCTGACGGGTGAAGTCGGCTGCGTCGGAGCAAACCAGTCGCGTCAATAGGGGGCCGGTCGGAAGACCGGCTTCTTTTTTTGGGGAACGGAGCGATGGCTCAGAAAACGCATGATTTGAAAAAATCGGAGCTGTGTCATGAAGCCGATGCCCAGCGCCGACTGACGAACAACCGCCGGGACTGGATTGACGAACAGGGGCCGTACCCCTGGGTCAACTAATTTATGGGCTTCAGTCCATACCCCCGGCACAGCCGATCGGTCGCCGCAACAACGTCCTGACGATCAAGAATTTCCAGCAGCAGCGCGATCGTTTCCTCGCCGTCCTGCGGGCTCCGCTCGATGTGCTGGGCAAGCACCAATTGAGCTTCGCGCATGGCGTAGACGATCAGCTCTTCGTCGGTCATGCCGGGGATGTGAGGGATGTTCATGCCTGGCTCCATCCTCGGGCGGCAGCCCGTTCATCTGATCGCTTGTTTTCCGTAACTTGCCACAACTTGTTTCGGAAGGCACCGGCTCATTTCGGGCCGTCGGCCCTCGGGGATACCACAATGGGGAGGGATCCCGGCTAGCTCGCGTTGCGCTTCAGAACAAATTCGATCGCGCCCGCAAAGCCTTCGTCCTCGTTCGAGCCGGTGACATGCGTCGCCAGTTTCTTGACATCGTCGGTCGCGTTGCCCATCGCGATCGAGACGCCGCTCTTTTTGAACATGGCCAGATCGTTCTGCATGTCGCCGATGGTCGCGACCGCATCGGTCGAAATGCCCTGACGTTTGGCCATCGCCTGCACGAAGGTGCCTTTGTCGTGCCCTGGCGGGGTGATGTCGAGATAATAGCTTTGCGACCGGACCACGGTAGCCTGCGCACCAACTGCCTTCTGCATCGCGGCTTCGCAACGAAGCAGCAGCACAGCATCGGGGCTGGCGCCGACGATTTTGCAGGCGGTCGAAAGATAAGGCGCAAAATCCTCAACGATGGTCGGATCGGTCCGGATGGCGAGCTTTTCGTGCGGAACGTATTCGCCGTCGGGCCGGCGGGTGAGCCAGAGTTCGTTGGTGAACAGCCAGACGTCGACGCCGAATTCGTTCAAGACATCGAGACTGCGTTGCGCCGTGGCCGCGGGGATCAGATGTGCTTCGATCGGGTTCAATTGTGGATCGACGATCGAGCTTCCATTGAAGGGCCCGACCGGCAGCGTGATCGCGAGCGGTTCGATCAGAAACCCCATGCCGACGGTGGGGCGGCTTGAGGTAATGGTGAAGCCGATGCCGGCATCGTACAGCCGGCGCACCGCGCGCTTGGCGCCATCGGTCAAGGTCTTGTCTTTGGTCAGCAGCGTGCCGTCGACATCGGAGACGACAAGGGCGATGCGGGTCATGAGCGGTTCCTGCGCGGCGTGCCGCGTTCAGCGGGAGTTAGATTCAGTTGGCAGACGATGTCATCGATGACGGCTTCGATCGAAGCGTCAATTGACACGGTTATGGGGTTTTCGCTTCCGTCTGGCGGTTCGAGAGTGCTGAACTGGCTCGCCAACAGGCCCGGCGGCATGAAATGGCCCTTTCGCCGGGCGAGGCGGCTTGCGATCAATTCCTGGGTGCCATTCAGAAAGACCAGGCGAACATCGTTCCGCCCATGCACCAGGACATCACGATAGACGCGCTTCAGCGCAGAGCAGGCGATCACCGCATGTTCGCCGGCCTTGCAAACCCTGTCGATTTCATCGGCGATCGCTTGCAGCCAGGGCCAGCGATCTTCATCGGTGAGGGGATGGCCGGCGCTCATCTTGGCGACATTGCTGGCGGGATGAAACCTGTCGCCATCCTCGAAAGTCCAGCGTAGCCGTTCGGCAAGCCCGTCAGCGATGGTGCTTTTACCGGAGCCGGACACGCCCATCACGATCAATGCGCAGGGGGTTTCGCCGTTCTCATCGTCCACGAAAATGCTCCGGCAACGCTGCGGTATCCACAAGCCAGATCGTCTCGCCCGTGGAACGCGCACGGTTGGCGGGCAGGTTCTCGCCATCAAGCACGCGCGTCAAGATCGCGCGCTTTTCCGAACCCGCCACCTCGAACAGCATTTCGCGGCAGGAGTTGAGCGCCGGCAAGGTCAGCGTCACCCGCGGCACGAATGGCTCGACGTGCGCCTGCGGTACGCCCACCACCCAGCGCCCGGTCGCTTCGATGGCGGGATAATCGGGAAATAGCGATGCGGTATGGCCATCGGGTCCGACGCCCATCAGCACGACGTCGAACAACGGCCGGGCAGGGTCCAGCTGTCCCGCGCCATAGAACGTTTGCAACTCGTTCTCGTATCGTCGCGCGGCTTTGTCGGGATCAGCGGTATCGGTCGGAATCGGGTGGATGTTGGAAGCCGGCGCCCAGCGATCCAGAAAGATCTGCCGCGCCATGCCCATGTTGTTGAGCGGATCGTCGGCCGGGACAAAACGCTCGTCGCCGATAAACCAGTGCACGCGGTCCCACGGGATCCGGCTTCGAAAGGCATCGGTCGCGAACAATTGGTAGAGTTGTTTCGGCCTCGATCCGCCGGTCAGGCAGATCGCCACGCGATCGCCGTTGGCGGCGATCCTTGCCATGACGCGCTCCGCTGCGGCTTTGGCGAGCGCGACAGAGTCGGAAACCTCAATCACTTTGGTGTTCACCTGGCGATGATCGTCCCGAGCCATCCGATCTAACCGAGCTTGCGCCAGCTGCGGCCGTCGCGCTTGAGAAGTCCGTCCGCGTCGGCGGGGCCTTCGCTGCCGGCTTTGTAAGTTTGCAGGCCCTTGGCGCCCGCGCTTTTCCACGCATCGAGGAACGGCTGCACCGCCTTCCAACCGGCTTCCACGCTGTCGGCGCGCTGAAACAGGATGTTGTCGCCGATCATGCAGTCGTAGATCAGCGTCTCATAGCCGGTAGCCGGTTCCGCCTTGAAGTAATCCTTGTAGCGGAATTTCATCTCGACGCCGTCGATCCGGATCGAGGGTCCGGGCACTTTGGTGTTGAACTGCAGCGCGATGCCTTCGGTCGGCTCGACGCCGATCACAAGGTAGTTCTCCGCCAGCGTCTCCGCGGCGGTGCAGCTGAACATGGCAAACGGCGCCTGCTTGAATTTGATCGCCACTTCGGTGCGCTTGATCCCGAGCGCCTTGCCGGTACGCAGGTAAAAGGGAACGCCGGCCCAGCGCCAGTTATCGATGGTCAGTTTCAACGCGGCATAGGTTTCGGTGGTGCTGCCGGGCTTGACGTCCTCGGTCTTGCCATAGTCTTCAATCTCGGTGTCGCCGATCTTGCCACCCTGATACTGGCCGCGCACGGAATTCTTCAGCGCGTCGGACTCGCTCTGGGGCTGGATCGCCGCCAGTACGTCGGCCTTCTCGGAACGCACCGAATGCGCATCGAACCGGATTGGCGGCTCCATCGCGACCAGCGATAGCAGCTGGAACAGATGGTTCGGCACCATGTCGCGCAACGCGCCGGTTGAGTCGTAGAAACTGCCGCGATGGCCGACGCCGAGCTTCTCGTCGACGGTGATCTGCACATGATCGATATGGTTACGATTCCAGATCGGCTCGAACATGCCGTTGGCAAAGCGCAGCACCAGGATGTTCTGCACCGTTTCCTTGCCGAGGTAGTGATCGATCCGATAGATCTGGTGTTCGTCGACGATCTTGAGCAGTTCGCCATTCAGGACTTTCGCCGAGGCAAGATCAGTCCCGAACGGCTTTTCAATCACCAGCCGCCGCCATGCGCCGCTTTCTTCCCTTAGCAAACCAGTGCGGCCGAGTTCCCTGCTGATCGGCGCAAATGCATCCGGCGGCGTCGCCAGGTAAAACAGACGGTTGCCGCCGGTTGACCGGTTTGCCTCCAGCCGCTCGATCTGCTGCCGCATCTTGTCGAACGAGGCCGGCTCCGTCGGATCGGCGGCGATGCAGGTCACGCATTCCAACAGGCGTGTGGCGATCGCATCGTCTACCGGGCGGGTGGCGAATTCGCGCAGGCCCTTCATCAGGCCGTTGCGCAGCTCGTCGTTCGGCATGCCCTTGCGGGTGATGCCGACCACGCAGAATTTGTCGGGGAGCAGGCCGGTCGCCGCAAGGTTAGCCGGGATCACCAGCCGATGCGCCAGGTCGCCAGTGACGCCGAAAATGACGAAGGAGCAGGGATCGGGCTTCGTCTGGTTGGAAGGAACGTCGGTCACGAGCGGCCGGCCTTTGGCTTGACGATGTCGGGCGCATTCTGCCGAACCGGGTCCGGATGCTGTTGCGGCTCCTTATGGCCGCCGAAGCCATCGCGCATTGCCGAGAGAATCTTTTCGGCGAAGGTGTGTTGCTTGCGCGAGCGAAACCGCGCGAACAACGCCGCAGTCAGAACCTCGGCGGGCACGGCTTCATCGATGGCGGCGTTGACGGTCCAGCGGCCCTCGCCGGAGTCCTCCACGAATCCCGAATAGCTCTCAAGCGTAGGGTTCCTGGCGAGCGCAGAGGCGGTAAGATCGAGCAGCCATGACGGGATCACGCTGCCGCGCCGCCAGACCTCGGCGATATCGGCAATGTCGAGATCGAAACGATGCTCGGCGGGCAGGGCGTCGATATTGGCATTCTTCAAAATATCAAAGCCTTCGGCATAGGCTTGCATCAGGCCATACTCGATGCCGTTATGAACCATCTTGACGAAGTGCCCGGCGCCGACCGGACCGGCATGAATGTAGCCCTGCTCGATCCTGACATCGCGTCCCTCGCGCCCGCCGGTGCGCTCGATATCGCCGGCGCCGGGGGCCAGGGCCGCGAAGATCGGGTCGAGGCGATCGACCGTTGCCTGATCGCCGCCGATCATCATGCAATAGCCGCGGTCGATCCCCCACACGCCGCCTGAGGTGCCGACGTCGACGTAATTTATGCCGCGCTCCTTCAGCGCCTTGCCGCGGCGGACGTCGTCCTGCCAGAACGTGTTGCCGCCATCGATGATGACGTCGCCGGCCTGCATCAGCTTCGACAGCGCATCGATCGTCGCCTCGGTGATCTTGCCGGCCGGCAGCATTACCCAGGCGGTTCGCGGCTTCTCGAGCTTGCTGACGAAATCTTCCAGCGCGCTTGAGCCGGCCGCACCATCGGCCGCGAGCGCCGCGACCGCCTTCGGATCCTTGTCGAAAACCACGGTGGAGTGTCCGTGCTTCATCAGCCGGCGGACGATGTTTCCGCCCATCCGCCCCAAGCCGATCATGCCAAGCTGCATTTTGAACAGGTCCTTATTTTTTCTTGCGCATGATCTGATCCGGAAACCAGTACCTACCCTCTGATCAAGTCCGAGGGCATGCTTTTCGGGATCATGCTCTAGTTTAACGCCTCGGTGATCGCGGCATCGAGCATTTCCAATCCCGATTTGAGATCGCCCTTGAGATGCACGCGCAAGGCACGACGGCCGCGCTCGGTCAGCGCGTCGAAATCGCCGCGGGCCTGTGCCGCCTTGATCACGCCGAAGCTGGCCTTTTGTCCGGGCACCGCGAGGTCTTTGGCATCGTCCGATGTGATCTGCAGAAATACGCCGCTGTCGGGGCCGCCCTTGTAGGCCTGCCCGGTGGAATGCAGGAAACGCGGGCCGAATTCGGCACAGGTTGCGACATGACGCTTGTCGCGCACCTCGAGCCGCATCTGCTGCAAGGCGTCGATGTGCGCGGAATCGCGTTCGATATAGGCGAGCAGCGCCACATAATCGTCCGCGCCGGAACGCGCCAGATGGGCTTTGAGCCAGGAGCCGAGATCGCCATCGGCGCCGGCCTTGCGCAAGGCCGCGGCATTCTTGTCGTCGGTGTAGATATCGGCCTGCGCGGTCGATACCACCGGCTCTTCCGGAGGCAGCGCGCCAGATTTTTCGAACGCCACGGTCAATTCCCGGGTCTTGATCTTGGCATCCTCGACGTCAGGCTGGTTGAACGGATTGATGCCGAGCACGGCGCCTGCCACCGCGGTGGCGATCTCAAAGCGAAAAAACTCCTGACCGATATGGTCGATCGATTTCATGACAATGCGGACGAGGGGGTGCCCAGCCTTTTCCAGCGCGGCAAGCTGGTCGTCATGGGCGCTGTCGCTTTCGCCTTCGGTGCGAAGGTCGATGAAGAATCGATCGTTGCCGTAGAGCGCCACATCGCCGAGCGGCTCACCGTCGATCGGGATCAGGCCCTTGCCGTCCTTGCCGGTGGATTCCGCGATCAACTGTTCGGCCCAGGCGCCGAAATCGGCGATCTTTTTGGACGATAGTATCGTCACCTTGTCGCGGCCTTCGAGCCCGGCGAGGCCCATGGCGAGGCCGAGCTGTACGCCCGAATTTTGATGCGGCGGCACATCGGGCCCACAGGAGCGCAGCATCGCCAGCGCGTGCTTCAGCAGGGTCGCAATGTCGATGCCCGCCGCTGCGGCCGGCACCAGCCCGAACGGCGACAGCACGGAGTAGCGGCCACCGATCGTCGGGTCGCCGTGGAAGATTCGCGCAAAACCTTGTTTGGTCGCGACCTTCTCCAGCGACGAGCCGGGATCGGTCACCGCGATGAAGCGATGTCCGGCCTTGTCGGCCCCGATCGCCTCGGAGACGCGCGCAAAGAAATAATCCTTCATCACGTTCGGCTCGGTGGTGCCGCCGGACTTGCTGGAGACGATGAACAGGGTGTCGGCGATGTTGATCGAAGCCTGCATGCTGCGCACTTGCGCGGGATCGGTGGAATCCAGCACGTGAAGTTTCGGGAAGCCGGGCTGCTTTTCGAAGGTCTGTGCCAGGACTTCCGGCCCCAGACTCGATCCGCCCATGCCAAGCACCACAACGTCGGTGAAGTTTTGTCCCTTCACACGGTGCGCAAAGTCCTCGTAATCGGCGATATCGGCCGCGGCGGCGCTGTTCAACCAGCCCAGCCATTTGTCCTCATCAGTTCCGGTCCAGACCGATTTATCGTGGTTCCAGAGCCGGCGGATTTTGGCCGACGCGCGCCAGTCCTCGGTGTTTTTCTCGACAGCCTTGCCGAGGCCGCCTCCGAGCGTCATCTCCTGGCGGTCGATATCGTGGCCGAGCACCGTTGCGCGCTTGTGCGCGACCGCCCCGTAAAGCTTGTCGGCGGCGTCGGCGAACAGCTTGACGCCGTCCTTGACCAGATCGGCCGTGATCGCATCGAGCGAGATGCCGGATTTCTCAAGCTCTGCGAGGATATGTTTGGCATCCCCGATATTCTCCTCAAGACTGTCGCGCGGCGTACCATGATCACGGAAGGCGTCGAGCGTCGCCGGCGGCATGGTGTTGATGGTGTTGGGACCAATCAGCTCCTCGACGTAGAGCACGTCGCTATAGTCCTTGTTTTTTGTGCCGGTTGAAGCCCATAGCAATCGCTGCGGCCTGGCGCCTTTGGCCGCCAGCCTGTCCCAGCGCGCGCCGGAGAACAGGCGCTTGTAATCCTGGTAGGCGAGCTTGGCGTTGGCGATGGCAACCTTGCCTTTCAGCGCGGTCAGCCGCTCCTTTTCGGTGGGATCATTGGCCCTTGCGATCTTTTCATCGAGTTCTTTGTCGACTGCGCTGTCGATGCGGCTGACAAAGAAACTGGCAACGCTCGCGACATGGGAGGGATCGCCGCCGCCGGCGACATATTTTTCGAGGCCCGAGAGATAGGCCTCGGCGACCTGCGCATAAACTTTTTGCGAGAACAATAACGTGATGTTGATGCTGATGCCCTCGCCAATCAAATGCTCGATAGCGGGCAGACCTTCCGGCGTCGCCGGCACCTTGACCATCAAGTTCTTGCGTTTGACGTCCTTCCAAAGCCGCTCAGCCTCGGCTATCGTGGCTTTGGTATCCATCGCCAGATAGGGCGATACTTCGAGGCTGACGAAGCCGTCCTCGCCCTTCAATTGGTCATAGACCGGGCGCAGCACATCCGCCGCATGCCGGATGTCCTCGATGGCGAGATGCTCGAATAGTTCGGCCACCGGCCGATCGCCGGACTTCAGCGCCTTGCCGATGGCGCCGTCATATTCGTCCGAACTGCCGATCGCTTTCTCGAAGATCGATGGATTCGAGGTGACGCCCTTGACGCCGTCGGTCTCGATCAACTTTTTGAGGTCGCCCTTGGCGACGAAGCCGCGGGCCAGAAAATCCAGCCAGACCGCCTGGCCGTGGCTTTCGAGTGCTTTGACGGGATTCATGATGCCTTGTTCTGTTCGAGCTGGCCCATTTTTCGGCTTCCGGGAGCCTTTTTCATCCGGGAGCCTTTTTCAGGCGTGAAGGCAATTCTTGTCAACCAGCCCTGAAG
>WNGM01000530.1_pt1 | contig 30824 bp, 26 predicted proteins | sample 5400571 | NCBI WGS metagenome assembly WNGM01 (sample SAMN13153378, study PRJNA577476) | soil metagenome | isolation source: 100 cm soil or saprolite under Garry oak tree replicate 2 | place: USA:California | collected 2016-06-15 | reverse complement strand
TATTGTTGGGGTTCCAATGGGCATTCAGGTTGGATCGATGAGTTTTTTACGGAACTCGAGCAGAACAGTAGCTGGCTTCACATGACTCCCCTGGGAGAATATGCACACAACTACCCGGCCCTGGGGCGCATCTACATCCCGACATCCGCGTACATCGAGATGACGGAGTGGGCGCTTCCGCCACAAAAATCATATCTATTTGGGAAACTTTTGCACCGGTTAGAGGACGAAAGACGCGACGATATCCTGCAATTTATGCGAGGAGGCTTCTGGCGTAATTTCCTGGTGCGCTATTATGAGATTAACAACCAGCACAAAAAAATGCTGCGGGTCCACGACGCAATATACGGGGCTGGTGATACAGTAAAAGAAGGACTGGTGCACCTGTGGAAGGCGCAGGCCAACGATACTTATTGGCATGGCCTGTTCGGTGGTATCTATATGGGTCATGTGCGTTCCGCTATCTATCATCACCTCATCAAAGCCGAAAATGCTGCCGACCGTGTGCGCTATGGTTCGAGGCCCTGGCAGCGCTACGAGTTCACCGACTTTGACCGGGACAGCCAGAATGAACTGCTTATTGAGAGCGACCAACAAAATCTCTATATTGATCCGCAGCGCGGAGGCAGCCTTTTTGAGTGGGACATGCGCCGTAGTATGCATAACATGCTTAGCGTAATGACGCGCCACGAGGAAAGCTATCACCAGGCACTACGCGAGTACGAGCAGGAACGGCGACGGCGTGAAGCAGCCGTTGCCACTGAAAGTAAGGCAGCGCAAGCGTATATACAGGAAAATGCAGAGCCGGCTTCACCCCATACCACCGTCCGGACAAAAGAGCCAGACCTGGACAGGCACCTTGTCATCGACCGTTACCGCCGTTATAGTTTAATTGATCATTTTCTCGCTCCCAGCGTTACCCTGGAACGTTTTGCACAGGTACACTTTGAGGAGCAGGGAAATTTTGTCGAACTTCCCTATGAGACCGGGGTCAAACAGGATGAAAGTGGTATCACCGTCACGATGATACGAGATGGGCAGGTTAAGCGTCCAGGGGCGCTGCAGCCTTTACCAGTGCGCCTGGCCAAGACGCTCTTCATTCCCCCTGGAGAAGAGAAACTGATCGCGCGCTACACAATTTCCAACAAAGGCCAGTCACGCTTGCAAACGCGCTTTGCAAGCGAATGGAACATTCACCTGTTAGGCGGTGGTGGTAACGACCAGGCATACTATTGTGTTGAGGGTCACGAGATGGAAAATAGCCATTTTGATAGTACAGGCGAGGTTTTAGGAGTCAAGCACTTCCACATCGGCAATAGGTGGATTCAACAGGATATGGGCTTCGCGCTGAGTGAAGCTGCAACCCTCTGGCGTTTCTCCATTGAGACAGTTACCGGGTCGGAAGCTGGTTTTGAGCGGAATCACCAGGGCAGTTGTCTTACATTGCTCTGGCCTATATTATTAGAAGCTGAGGAAAGTTGGAGCGTGGAGATTACTTGCACAGGAAATAAAGCGTAGCAGTGTACGAAATACCGTGGTTTGTTCCATCCACGGAAAGATCCTTCGCTGCGCTCAGGATGACAGCGAGGCGTTTTGTCATCCTGAGCTTCCTTTCACTAGCCACAAGCGAGGCATAGACGAGACGTGGCGTAGTGAATTTCAAACCGCAGCGAAGGATCTCTCGCCGACGTATGGGTAATCACCAGATAGCATCCACTTGTATGACGGCCTAATCTCAGGTAATATTAAAGGCATAATAAGCAAATGTTTACCAATCTTTTGAAAGGATGTCGATGATGAAGCGAGTTCTGGCCCTGGAGCAGTATTGGGATGATCCAGCGGGCTACCTGGGTGAAATTCTGCAAGAACACAGCATTGACTGCGAAGTCATTAAGGTATATGAGGCTCCAATACCTGACCCCAGCAGATTTGATGCGATCTTTTCATTAGGCGGCCCGCAGCATGCCAATGCGCATGACAAATATCCGTACCTGGCACAGGAAAAAGAGTTTCTGCGCCACGTGGTCGAGCGGGATATCCCGTATCTCGGTATTTGCTTGGGAGGGCAATTACTGGCCAGCGCTTTGGAGGCTCCCGTTACACGCCACCACATAACCGAAATTGGCTTTTACGAGGTACAGCTCACAGACGAGGGCAAAAATGACCCGCTCTTCCAGGGTTTACCAGGCTATCAGCAAGTTATTCACTGGCATGAAGATACCTTTGGTCTACCACATGGCGCGGTGCGATTGGCAACCAGCGAAAATACCGTCAACCAGGCCTTCCGCTTTGGACGGCGAGCTTATGGACTGCAATATCACATCGAAGTAACACCCGATATCTTCGATATCTGGTTCCGATTCCCTGATTTTAAGGAAAAAATTGACGGAGTACTGGGACCCCACTCACTCGAAACAATTGAGCGAGATTGGCTTACACGCTACCCGATCTATCTCAGCCATTCGCGAACTCTCTTTGAGAATTTCCTAAAAATTAGTGAATGTTTGTGATATTGCGACATTCTTGAGTTTGGATTAAAGATGATGTATTATCCCTTTTCTTTTCACCTTCATATCTGCTATACTTGCACACAATATAACTCATGAAAACTTCAGATTTACAGTGTCCAGATGAAATAGCGAGAGTGGACCTTGCAAGGAGCAATCGACGCAGATGTCGCAACAAAAAACCAGCCGGCATAATCATATCATGGTAAGAGGAGGTACCTCCGAACTAACGCCATTCACGATTGCACGTCATACAGTAGCATGTGAACGCCACCCGGACCGTAACGAGGATTGTATCATTGCGGATGAGCAGAGTGGCCTGGCTGCGGTTTTTGATGGCGTCGGAGGCAGTGCAGCGGGTGAAATTGCTTCACAGATGGCGGCGAGGTCCACACGCCAGGGTTGGAAGCGTGTCCTTTTGCATATACAAAAAGGACGCAAGCTACAAAGCTTTCTTGAAGATTGCAGCAAGGCCGACCTATGCGCTATTCTTGAACAACTCATTAGCGAGGCCGACGAACAGGTACGTACCGAGGGGGCAGAACGCGCTGGTACTCATGACCTGGCAACGACTGTCGCTATGGCCGTACTCTGTCGGCAACCGGGTATAAGGGGTTATACCATGGTTTATGCCCATGTTGGCGATAGTCGTATCTACCTGCTACGAGGGGATGAACCGCTTCAACGGCTGACCAGTGATGATGGACTGCTGGCCAAGCTGGTAGAAAACAAGGTTGTTAACGAGGTAGATGCCATGCGCATCGATCAAGCCATGCGTGCCGATCAGTTAACGGATACGGAATACAGTTACTTCCGACTACGTGGAGGCATAACCCAGGCGTTGGGTGGGCCACAACCTCCAACCATCCATGTCAACCAGGTTACTGTCTATCCCGGTGACCGTATTTTGCTCTGTACAGATGGCATCCATGATAACCTGGTCGATGAAGAGATCGAAGAAATTTTGAAGACGGGGGCGCGTACTTCTGCCGCACGGCTACTCATAGAAAATTCAATCCGGCGCTCCCATCAAGAACGTGATACCACGGTACGGGCAAAACCCGATGACATGAGCGCCATTGTCATGACGTGCCGCTTCTGAGTACAGCACATAAAAACGGCCTCTGGCGGCGGTCGCATTCCCAAAAGTACCACATATATCCATACTTCGCTCTCTTGTGTGTTACAATTTTTAAGGCATGGTTCAAATGAACTTGACAGACCCTTCGCTTACCAGAAAGGTCCAGCCCTGTCATCCTGAGCGCAGCGAAGGATCTCCCTGCCGGCCGCGACAGACCCTTCGCTGCGCTCAGGGTGACACGGTACGACTGTTCAAACGGTCAAGAACCTTTCGTCCAAATTGAACCTTGCCTAACGATGTAAATGCGTAGTGTCGCTTTGTAGACTGTACTTTTTAGGAGGAATTGTATTCGCGTGCGTAGTAAATGCTGGTATCTATTGGGGCTACTTATCGTAGCGCTCCTCAGTGCATGTGGTTCTCAGCAGAACCCTCAAATGGCACCCTCAAAGCCACTCATAAGTGACTCGGTGCATATTCAGCAAAAACCAACGCCAACACCGCCGATATCGATTCCAAGGCAGATAGCAACTCCTACTCCTACTCCTAAACCAGCACCAAGGACTCCCACTGCTACACCACCTTCGAATACTGTTGGTACTGGCACAACATCCGCTCCTTATGGTCCTCCGCCCGCGTTAACCACAGAAGAAGTACAATTGACTCAACAACTTTTTGCGTTGATCAACCATGATCGTGCTGTTCGGGGTCTGTATCCATTTATTTGGAATTTTACGCTTGCCGGCGGTGCACGACTGCATAGCTGGAACATGATCCACTGTGGTTTCAGCCATACCTGTCCCGATGGACTTGATCAGTGTACACGCATCGCCAACGAAGGTTTCGCAGGCTTTACCGATTGCGGCGAGAATATCGGCCTGGCAGGCCCCTATCCAACAGCATGGGACGGCGTATACAGCGTACAAGAGAGCATGATCAATGAGCCTCCAACAGGCTGGCACCGCATCCACTTGACGAGCACCACGCTTCATAGTATAGGCGTCGGAATCATGGTGGATGCTAGAGGCTGGGTCTGGTTCACCGAAGACATGGTGAGCCAGGGCTAGTAGCATCTTTGTTTAGTACTATCCTCTTATCGATACAGAAGATCGAAGAACTTCTTCGTTACAGCAGTAGATGTGCTTACCCAGCAAACACAAATAGATATTGAGGAGAGTAGACAAATAATGCCCTTCACCCCTTCTCCATTTGGGGGTAATGGAGACAAAGTACGCACCATCTACCCCTTCGTGGTCATCCCGGCGCTCGTCATCCTGCTCACCGTGGGAGCACTGGCTTACTATCTCAAAAGCAAGGCTGCTCCAGCGGATACGCTTGTCCAGCTCACAAGAAGTCAATTGCCGGCAGGGGCGCCCGCCAGTATGACCTGGTACTTTGACGCGGGCAGTGTAGGCAATAGTTTCCAGGAATATCTGACCATACAGAATCCTGACCCATCATTGGCAGTCAGCGTAACCATTACCTATCTCATCCAGGCCAACCCAACATCCACCAGGACGGTTCAACATACCGTGCTGGCGGGGGCACGTCAGACGATCGATGTGGACAAAGACCTGGGCACCAGCACAACCGGTCCGCATATGGACGCTTCGGCCATTGTCAAGGTGACCAGTGGCCCTGCTATCATCGTTGAGCGGCCATGGTATTTCAACACCATTGGCGTGAACAGCGGCAGCGATGCCTTTGGGGTAACTGTGCCACAAAAAGCGTATTACTTTGCCGAAGCCGATAGCATCAAGGCGGCCAAGCCTGGCCAGCCAGATTACAACACCTTCGTCTCGGTGCTTAATCCCAGCTCGAGCCTGACGGCTCACGCGACGGCCACCTACTACACGGGCGGTTGCGGAGCTTCAGGGCAGGCAGCCTGCCCGTCGCAGCAACTCACGTTAACACCACTGCAGAGGCAAACCCTGGTCCCCTCCAACAACGGCCAGGTCCTCCATCAAAAATTCTCGATTTCGGTCGTCTCTTCAGACAATCCCATCATCGCGGAACGCCCGATGTACATCAAGGATATTTTCTCGAACGCGGGAGGGTTCACGACTGGTGCGATTGCGGGAGTGGGAGCAACCGCTCCAGGTAAAGATTGGCTTTTTGCGGAGGGCTACACGGGCGCAGGTTTCCAGGAGTTCTACGAGTTAGCCAACTTTGGGAGCACTCCTGCCAATGCGAACATCAAGCTGGAGTACACCAATGGCTATACCCAGACACTCCAGGTGCAAGTGCCACCCCGGAACTTTATCCAGTTCGATGTGAACAAAGCCTTTGTTAATCCTGGCACCTGCGTGCCCTCGCCCTGCCAGCTCACCAATTCGGTCTCGGCGGAGATCACCTCGGACAATCCGATCGTGGCGGAGCGGCTGATGTACTTTCACTTTGGCTCCAACCACATCTCCGGTACGACCGATGTGGTCGGAACGCCGGCAGCACATACGACCTATGCGTTCGCCGAGGGCTATACCAACGGCTCGTTCTCGGAGTTTCTCACACTGCAAAACCCAACGAGTAACAATGAGACAGCGCTGGTGACTTTCTATACGCCAACAAATGCCTATCAGGAGCAGGTCTCAGTAACCGCACATAGCCGCACCACGATTGATGTCAATAGAGATCTGGCGTCGAAAGGGGCAAGTGGTGCAGTTTCGGCATTGGTGCAGGCTCAAGGGGCAGGCGCCCTGATTGTCGCTGAACGCCCGATCTACTTCATGCTCAATAGTGGGCAAGGGGGCAGCGACGTTATTGGCTACACCGGAGGTTAACGAAGATTTCGTCTTGTCTGGCTGGGCCGGCCCCACCCAAAAGGTCAGGCCCAGCCAGAGCACGGCAGGAAGGACAGCCCTGTCATCCTGAGCGCAGCGAAGGATCCGGATGACATTGTTCGGTCACTTAGGTTGATGCCTATTGCGCCTTCCAGACCGGCGTCTTCCAGGTCCGTAGGGACAATAGCCCCGTACATGTTGCGGCTGCGCCGCAACTCATCCTTTTGTACCTGTTTGTACAGAGCTATTGCCCCTACAGTCCAGGTAGAGAGGATAGCCCTAAGCTTCTATCGTTTCATAGAAGGCGCGCTCACGGCTTTCTAAGTTGGGGATGGCTTCTCCCCTGACATAGCGTTCAAAATGTGGCGTCGCCATATGGGCTTCATAACCTGCAGCATCTACATACTGCTCGTAGAGGAAGAAAACGCGGGGATCAGTAGGCGAACGCTGGGCCTGGTAATATAAACAGGCTGACTCCTGCCGTGAAAGCGGGGTCATCTGCTTAATGACTTCCAGAATTTTCTCTTCCTGACCTTCTTTTGCCGTCCAAATTGCAGCGACAACGTATGCCATGGTTATGCTCCTTTTTGTCCAATCCTATTGCGTAGTATTCCGATGCCTTCGATTTCCATCTCTACAATGTCTCCCTCTTTCAGGAAACGATCCAGTTCCAGGCCCGACCCCCCAGCAGCTGTGCCAGACCCAAAGACATCACCTGGATAGAGTGTCTGCGCCTGGGACGCGTAGTGAATCAAGTCGGCAAACGTATGGTGCATGTGCGCCGCGTTATCCTCGCCCCATACCTCGCCATTTACGCGAACGATCATGCGTACATTGGATGGATCGAGTTCGTCAGCGGTCACAATGCAGGGTCCAAGCACGTTCGAGCCATCCCAGTCTTTGGCCTTGGCAGGCCCCATGCCGACAGGAAGTTCACGAGTCTGAACGTCGCGTGCTGACATATCGTTCCAGATGGTATAGCCGAAAACGTAGTCGAGTGCGTTCTCTTTCGAGATATTCTTGCCCTGGCGACCGATGATAGCAGCAAGCTCGAGCTCGTGATCAAGTTTCTGGGTATAGGCAGGCCAGGGGATCTCTTCACCTGGACCAATTACCGTATCTGGCATGCCTTTATAGTAGGCGGGGACCTCGTACCACTCGTTGGGAATGGGACGGCCAAGGCGAGTCAGAGCATTCTGCATATGTCCTTCGAATGTGAGAAAATCACGCATTGAGCGCGGGCGCAACGGTGCAAGCAGCTTTGCATCTCCAACAGGAGTACGTTTCCCGGCGGGAGCTCCTGCTTCAATGAAAGCCACCATACCACCATCGAAACCGGCATCAATGACATTCCCATTTTCAAGCATACCCACACGAGGTTGCTGAGAACCCGCAACGTACGTGACAAGTTTCATCGTTTTCTTTCCTCCAGGATACCTGTCCCCCGGACAGAGCTCCCATCAAGAATGCAGTCTATCACAAATTGGACGACTGGACTGCGAACATGCTTTGTCCCATGCTCATAGCGCTCAAGCACTTTGTGTGTGCCGGAAAAGTTCATCGAGAGAGCGCTCATTACTCGATAAGTGCAAACGCACGAGCGAGAGCGCTATCAATTCCAGCGAAACGGTAGAACGGCGCAAAAAAGCGCGAGCGCGGCGGCAACTCCTTCAAGTTCACGAGTCCCTCGACCAGAGGTATACCAGCACCCAGGATCGTCCTGTGTACGACAAACTGATCAGCAGTCCAGCCGGGCCGCCGGGCAGCAGGTTCTTCAAAGAAGTCACAGCCGATACACTTTGGGCGTCTTTCCACGAGCCAGCGAGCAGCGTCATGTGTCAGTCCCGGCGACAGGGGAAAGTAGCGTGATGTGCCAATGGCGCGTTGAGCCCAATCGGTTCGGAGCAGGAGAATATCTCCTGGCTTGATAGACTCTTGCTGGCCCTCCAGGCGTTCACGCGCCCGTTCCAGGTCTGGCACATCGATCAAAGCTTCCTCCTCGACAGGGGTGAGGTCTAAGACGACAGCACTCCCGATCACTCGCTCCAGGTCGACCTGGTCGATAGACTCACCTTCCTCGATACAGTGCAGGGCTGACTCGACATGACACCCCGTATGCAAGCTCATCGCGACCTGTGCCGATTGCCAGTATCCAGGTTTTGTTCGCACCTCGAACTGTACACCAATATTCGTTGAGGGCGGCCCCATGAACCCCTGCGGAACCAATGGGCTAAGGTCTACTATTCTTGACACTGTTCTCTCACCTTTCTCTCTAGTCCGACGCGCACATTGAGTATCCAAGTCGCCGTCCTGTTTTCCATTTGGTCTTGCGCTGCTTGAATTGCCAGGAAAGGGCATTGATGCTTTTGTAGGTGATGTGGCAGGTGGAGTGGAGAATCAGATGCGTTTTTTCCCTCTTCCCTTAGCACACTGGCTCGTCTGATGGGTAACATCTGCTGAAAATTTCCATCGCGATACCTATTGAACCAGACTTCGAGTTAGTCAAGCATTTCTTCCTTCCATGATTGCTGCTCTTCTCGCGCCCAGGCTTGCGCACTCCGCCAGCAGTTCCATGATGCGCAGTCCAGCCCGCAGAGTCTTCTCATCCTGGTCACAATCAGGGTTGTAGGTAGCCAGTGCGACAGCCCTGAGACGGAAACGGGCTGCGACCGCACGTATGGCCTCTTCCATCTGTGGCATCGAGAGTCCACCCGGGACCGGGGCGTCAACGAGACCTGGAGCGACCTGCGGATCAAGGGCATCCAGATCGATATGCAGATAGACCTCCTGCACGCGCTTGGCCAGAGTTTCCAAACACGCCAGCACATCCGCCTGCGGCTTTCCCTCATGCCAGTTCACCACTTGAAGCGCCGAGTGGTGCAGGCGCTCACGCTCGGCTGCTGGGGAGAGGTCACGTACCCCCAACAGGAGCGTGGCTGCTTCGGCAATCGGGGTGCTCTCGCCGATCTGCGCCCAGAAATTCCGGTAGCAATGCCCGGTAATCACGGCCAAAGACATCCCAGCAAAGAAGCCACTGATCGTCGATTCGGGAGTATTGAAATCCCCGTGCGCATCGAACCAGACGACACCACAGTGCGCATGCTCAAAGCCCGCGAGGATGCCCAGGCTGCTATCGCATGATCCGGCCAGGACCAGAGGAAGCTGCTCCGCCGCGATGGCTTGCTGTACGAGCCGAGCGAGTTGTGTGTTCACCGCCGACGAGGCACTCGCCGTATCGCGAAATGGTGTGCTTCGCTCAACACACTCTGTTGTCACAGCCAGCCCCCAAGCCTCCAGGAGCTTTTGCGCTCCAGCTTGCACATAGCGCTGTGGTCCCTTGCTCCCGCCGTCGTGCTCATTGCCCATGGCATAAGGAACCTGGATCAAACACACCTGCATGCTTTGTCATTTCTCCTTCCGACGTTAAGGATGTTCTGTTCACTTTCCACCCCTTCCAGCCCAATGATCGCAACAACGGAAACTTTCACGATGGGTTCACCCATCATACGAGCCAATGCCCTTTCCTTAGTATATCATGACACGACTTTTGTGAAAGAGTATTAGACACCCACCACGGATGTCCCTGCCTTTCTTCTGCTTCTTGTACTGCTCCTGAGAACCTATGCGATTATGGTCTTGTGACGCTCACCTCGCGGTAGCGCAGAGTGAGCGATCCATTTTCAGCAAAGAGCATGTCTATCGACTCACCATAGCCGGGTTCGCCAGGGTCTTCCCCCAGAAGATAGCGGCGCAGGAAGGCCCGCATGATAGGCGAATGCGTTACGCAGATATAGCGTCGTGGCTGCTCGTGCGGTAGGTCTAGCAAGCTCGTTGCAAAGGTTAACACACGCCGGGCCGCAGCGTCAGCATCTTCACCCGGCGGATCCGGGTGATTGACCCAATAGCCAATGCGGTCATGCACCTCCCAGAACCCACGCAGAAAGGGTATCTCCAGCAGTCTCTCTGCATCGATACCATACGACGCTGTTTGCTCGGCCATCGCCTGGGCTGAGCTTACCAACTCTACACGATTGCCCCCCACATAGAGGTCCGGGTTGCGCAAAGCTTGATGTTCGGTGGGAGCGAACAGATGCCGATGTTGTCTCACCTGCACATCCGCGTTGCCGAGCCCCACCTCTATCCCATTGCGGATCGCCACGGCCGTCTGGCGAGTGCGGCGCGTGGGCGCATACAGGAAAAAGATGTCCTCATCCGGGCTTACCTCCTCGGCAAGCTGTCTCCCCACCGCTTCGGCCTGTTCCAGGCCGTCGTCAGTGATGGATACGTCTCCCTGGTGGGAAGAGACCTTTCCGTGTCGTACCCAGTGTACCCGCAGGGGTATCTGTGTCCTCATTTCACCTCATTCCTTATTCCCTGGCAGCAGCCCTCTTCACCGCGCGAATGATCTTCACATAGCATCCACAGCGGCACAGGTTGCCTCCCAGTGCAATCTTGATTTCTTCCTCTGATGGAGATGGATTCTCTTCCAAAAAGCTCTTGATGGTCAAGATCATTCCTGGGGTGCAGTAGCCGCACTGAAAGGCATGCTCCTCTACAAAGGCGCGTTGAACGGGATGATCGCCATTCAGCCCCTCCACCGTTGTGACTTCATGTCCTGCTGCAAGTGGAGCCAGGAAAATACACGTCGAGATGGGCTTGCCATCAACGAGTGCGGTGCAAGCTCCGCATACTCCGACTCCACAGGTCGCCCGAACGCTCCTGAGATCCAGGTCACGGCGCAGCACTTCCAAAAGCATTTCGTCGGTTTGCACCTCGAGCTCTGTGGGAGTTCCGTTCAATGTGAAGCGAATTTTCATGGACGGCCTCCCTCTCCATGCAGTGCTTTGCCCGGTGCTTCGCCTTTGTCCATTTCTTGCGACTGTTGTCGATGATCGATTGCGTTCAGAACTGCCTCTGCCGATATAGGGAGATTTGTGACATGTATTCCAAGCGAATAGAGCGCGTTTCCAACTGCCGGGGGCACCGGAGGCAGCGCCGTTTCACCCAGACCGTGTATATCGGCCCCCTCGCGCTCGATCAGATCATGGGAAAAAAGCCCGGGGAGGTCACCGGCAGCGGGAATATTGTAGTCGGAGAGATTGGCGTTTGTAGGTTGGCCCTCTTCAAAATGAATGCCCTCGAAAAGGGTCGTGCCAAGACCCATAATCATCGATCCTTCGTTCTGCAGTTCTGCGCCTGGGCGATTGACTACCCGCCCCGCGTAGATTGAGGTGTGGAGCCTGAGCACCTGGAATTTCCCTGTTTCTTCATCGACACGTATTTCGGCGGCGCCCGCGCCCTGATGCCAATGGCTTGAAGCTATACCCTGACCGGTATCTGGATCGAGTCCACCTTCACTCACATACTCACCATAGCCGAGCTCGCCATTCTCCTTCACCTGGCGAACCGCCTCCACGAGTGCATTGCCCATCATAAATGTGGAACGACTTGAGGTGGTGCGCGTATCGTAGGGAACGATATCCGTATCAGGTTCGGGATAGCGCACTCGATCCGGCTCTACGCCAAGAAGTTCAGCAGCCATCAGTTGAATGGAGCGCCACGCGCCCTGCCCCATTTCCGCGGTTGCGCAGTGAATGCTGTAGCTGCCATCTTCGTTTGCCTCGACGACTATCGAGGCGCGGCTCGGCGTTTGCATACCCTTCATGAGCACGCAAAGACCTTTGCCTTGTTTATTTTCCGCCCAACCAATCGTGTCAGCGGCAGCCCTGAGGCACTCGCTTAAGTGAACATCGTGCATCACCTCTCCGGTGCAGAAGCGATCACCATCCACGAGCACGTTCTTGAGACGAAGTTCCAGGGGGTCCATGCCCAGCTTTGCAGCCAGAATATCCATTGTGCGCTCCGAGGCCCAGACTGCCTGCATCGCACCGTAGCCCCGGTAGGCTCCATTCGGCGGCAGATTCGTATACACACAATGGGAATCGACCCGGACATGCGGAATACGATACGGCCCTACAGAGGCATAACCCATCTTTTGTGCGACCCCTGGCCCGCAGTCAGCATATGCACCCGTGTCGACCCAGCATTCAACTCGTTTCGCAACAAGCGTGCCATCAGCACGCGCCCCCAGCTTCACCCGCAGTGTCGCCGGATGACGGTTGAGCGTCAACCATTCCTCGTAGCGGCTCAGCACAATCTTCACCGGCCTGCCTGCCTTGCGCGCCAGGCAAGCGACAATCGCTTCAACCCGCACAAAGGTTTTTGCGCCGAAAGCCCCTCCCATAGGTGGACAGATAATGCGCACCTGGTTGTCAGGGATGTGAAAGATGCCGGCCAGATCCGTACGCAGGTTGAAAGGGGTCTGCGTACCTGTCCAGATCTCAAGCCTGCCCCCCTCCCAGCGAGCCACCGAGGCGTGTGGCTCCATAGGGGCGTGCTGGGCGCTCGCTGTTCGATAAGTCTCTTCGACGATCACATCCGCCTGTTTGAAGCCTTCCTCATCGCCGTGCCGGATGCGAAAGCGGTGACAAATATTCGTACCTTGCTGAGGCCGCATATCGAAGTAGGCAGCATCGTTATCAGAAATAGGATGGTGCTCGTGGACGAGCGGCGCCTCTTTTGAAACTGCCTCTACAGCATCGTACACGGCTGGCATCTGCTCGTAGTCCACGTCGATCAGATCGAGCGCCGCGTCGGCCTCCCGTTTCGTAGGCGCGGCAACGGCTGCCACAGGATCACCAACAAAGCGCACGCGATCCACCGCGAGCACGGTCTGGTCCTTGATCTGGCAGCCGTATGTGCCGAGTTCTCGGATGTCGTCAGGCGTGAGCACAACGACGGAATCGGGTACAGCCGAAGTATCGACTTTCACAACCCGTGCGCTCGGGTAAGGTGAACGGAGAATGCTGGCATGCAGCATGCCCTCAAACTCGACATCCTGAGCATAGCGGATAGCACCTGTGACGCGCGGATTACTCATTGGTTCATCTCCTCCGAGCCGGCCGGAGCAATGAACTCTGCCCTGGCAGAACTCATTTCCTCAAGAGCGCGACGAACTTCCACTGCAATCACACGACGCCGGTACTCCGCCGAACCACGCGAGTCGGATATTGGATCAATGGACTCGGCGTAACGCCGGCCAATCTCTATCGCCAGTTCTCGACTGTACGGACGGCCCTCGTCGCCACCCGCTTCACCGGCAGCAAGAGCGCAAATATCAGGGAAATACTGAGGCCGCTCCGCCACAGCACCGACGACAACACGCAGCTTCCCTTCAACCCCGGCCGCGGCGACAGCCACGCAGGGACGATCTTCGCTAGAGCGCGAACGGAATTTGCGGTAGACGGCTCGCTCCACATTTTGCGGGACACGCAGCTCGACCAGCAGTTCATCCGGACGTAGTGAGGTCTCGTAGTAGCCCAGAATCAGTTCTTCTACAGGAATCTCTCGCTCACCATTGGTGCTGCGAGCAAGCGTTTTAGCATTCAGGGCGTGCAAGAGCGCCGGTGGGTCAGAAGCGTAGTCCGCGTCGGCGAGTACGCCACCAACCGTAGCCTGGTTACGTACCCGAGGGCTTGCGACCAGCGAGAAGGTAGAGGCAAGAATGGGGCACATACGGTGAACAAGCGCAGAGCGTTCTACAGTCCGGTGGGTGGTCATGGCGCCAATACTGAGGTACGACGCTTCGCGATTCCCTCCGCTTGCTTCAATGAAGGCAAGGTCGGAGATAGCGTGAAGCGATAAGAGCGTCTGAGGCTTCAGTATATTCTGGTTCATCAGAATGCCAATGAAGGTGCCTCCAGCAAGGACTGTAGCCTCGTCGCCAAAACTGGCGCGCAGCGCCAATGCCTCTTCGAGTGTTGCCGGCGCTAACCATTCAGGACTGTTCCGACCCATATCGCACTGCTCTCCATTCCAGGATCATAACGTCGTCACAGGGCGGGACTGTAACAGGTAGATCTTTCCATTTTCCATGCCCCACTCGATATCCTGGGGCTTGCCAAAGCGCTCTTCCAATTTGCGACCAAGCTCCACCAGCTGCTGGATCTCACCTTTTTCAAGGACGCGCTTATCAACGATCTGTTCTCGCTTGATGTTGCCTGCACGGTCTACGACATAATGGTCAGGAGTAACCTCGCCAGAAACAACCTGCTCACCAAGACCAAAGACCGCTTCAATGATCATGCGGTCGCGTCTCCGGCTCACCGGGTCAGCGGTGAAGATAACGCCCGACTTCACTGGATCAAGCATTTTTTGCACGACAACCGCCATGCCGAGATCCGCGAGTGAGCCCTTACGCGCCCGGTAGAAGATCGCTCGTTCGCTGAAGAACGAGGCCCAGCAATCAACCATTCGCGCGCACACCTCTTCTCCTCCAAGCGTGTTCAAGTAGGTTTCCTGCTGACCGGCGTAACTTGCCGCCTCTGAGTCCTCGGCGCACGCGGAAGAGCGTACCGCTACCTTCCCACCCAGGCGCTCGTAACTGGAAATGATGATCTCGCGGGGCGGTCTGGCCTGCTGCACCAATGCCTGCGCTCCCCCATAATCTTGCGCCAGCGCCAGCACCCGCAGTCGCTCGGCATCAACCGACTGCTCTAACACATACGCAGGAACTACGAAGCCAGGTGGAACGGGCAATCCCTCAGCCGTCATGTTGGCGAGACTCGCTCCCTTTCCCCCGGCAAGACGTACGTCCTTGCACGCCTCTTCTGAAAACCAGAGTATAGGGTTGTTATTCATCGACGATTCCTACCGCTCGTACAGGTGCAGCCGTCGTACCAATCCACTTAATGGGGAAAACAGACAATTTGAAGCCATGAGAAGGGAGTTGATCGAGGTTGGTCAAGTTTTCGATGTGCCAGTAATCCTCGTCCTTCATGACCAGGTGCGCCTCCCAGAAGTGCTTCTGCTCGAACATGGCCCAGACCGGAGGATCGAAGGTGACAGCATCCGTGCCCATCAAGCGAACGCCCTTCGAGATCAGGTAGCGCGTTGCCTCGGCGGTCATGCCACAGTGGTCGGTCAGGTAGCGCTGCTCGGTATTGTAGGCGGATGCGCCGGTCTGAATGAGTACAATGTCGCGTTCTTTCAGGGTGTACCCTATTTTCCCGAGCGCCTCGTCGATGTCGTCAACAAAGATACGCGAGCCGTACGGTTTGTGGCGAAAGTCCAGCACGACACCATCGGAGTAGCAGTATTCGAGTGGTATACCTTCGGGCCCGGGAGCTTCTGGCCCTCGAATGTGCTTGATAGCATCGCAGTGCGTTCCAACATGATCGCCCTGGATGATGAGATAGGAAGCGGTGAGCCAGTCGGCACCCTCCGCGGCAGCCCCAATGCGCTCGGCAAACTCTGTCCAGCTTTCGTACATGAGCATCGTCGGCGGCGGTATGCGTGGGAAGGTGATCATTTCACGATGTACAGGCATAGACAGGTCGATAAGGCGCGTCATAGAATCCTCCTTACACCTAACGTTCTTCTTTCAAGATCAATTCACCAAAGTACTCGACATGTTGACGTAGCAGTAGGCCAGCCCTTTCAGCATCCCTTTTTGCGAGCGCCTCGAGCACGGGCCGGTGCAGCTCAGCAATCTCATGCCCGCCTATATCGGTTTTAAGCACGCTGATAAGTGTACGCGCTTCAATGCGCAGCGACCTCCAAACGTCTTGCAAGACGCGATTGCCGGAAGCTTCTACGATGAGGCGATGGAACTCGACATCGTGCTGAACCTGCTCGTCAAGGTCCCCCTTTTCTGCGGCGGCGTGCATTGCTGCAAGTTCGGCCTCAAGGGCTCCAACGTTACCTGCAAGGCGTTCTGCGGCCAGGCGAGCTGCCACTTCCTCGAGAGCGGCCCGTACAGGATAGATCTCGGTCAGTTCAGCGCGGGTAACAGCCCTGACATGAGTTCCCCGGTAGGGCGCCGATTCGACGAAGCCCAGGGTTTCCAGTTCACGCAAAGCTTCACGCACAGGAGCCTGGCTGATTTCAAACTCCTGTGCTATCTGCATTTCAACGAGCCGGTCTCCGGCCTTATACTCACCGCTCAGGATCCGCTTGAGCAGAATCTCCTTGAGCTGTTCGCTTAAAGCCGTACGATTTAAATTCACGAAAGAACCTCGACTACTCCCGTCGAACCATTTACACGGACACGATCTCCTGTTTTGATGCGCTCTGTCGCATTGGATGTGCCCACAACGGCAGGGATGCCAAACTCACGCGACACGACCGCCGGATGTGAGGTCACGCCACCCGCATCGGTAACGAGCCCCACGATCTTCGTGAAGAGGACAACCCAGGCCGGGTTGGTCATGCGGCAAACAAGAATCTCGCCCTCTTTCACCTGGTTGAACTCCTCAATCGAGGAAACGTGACGCGCTGTACCATCAACAACTCCAGGTGAGGCTGCCAGTCCCTTAATCTCTCCCGTTGTCTTGGGTGGCTCGCGATAGAACTTTTCAGGGAAGCCCCACAGGCTGTTGTAGGGGAACGCCAGAGCCGTCTCTGTTGCAGTGCCGGCCCATTCACGAGGGCGGATGTGATAGGCGTCCTCGCGCTCATCCCGCCTCTGTGAGACGAGTGCGCGAGCATCAACCGCGCTCGCATTGGTCATGAGGAGGCGCAGTTCGTTGTAGCGCAGATACATCACATCTTCGGGATCATCGATCAGGCCCGCTTGAGCAAGCTTCTTGCCAATGGCTATAAGAACGATGCGCAGCCGGGCGTTGGTTCCCTGATCGATGTAGAAGTGATGATCGGGTGTGAGAGGATTCATGCGCAGCGATAAATCCAGTGCTGTATACAACTTATCGCGGCCTTCTCCGGGCGGCACATCATCCATCAGTTCGGAAATGGCTTTGTTGAGATCTTCCCTCACTGCATTGATTGTCCTGGGGTAGTCATAATCGGTCTCGACATACCCACGCACGACCTCGATGACCGGCGCCGGATTCTCTTTCCAGGTGGGGAAGGCAAACTCATGCGACCAGATCGCCTTGTAGCCAAACTCTTCCAGATACGGTTCAATGCGCTCGGAGATCAGGCGGCGTCCTCGCTCAGAATTTTGCAGGTTTCGCAGCACGTCGCCGGCCATCTCTCCCTTGAAAGCCTGAGCAAGATCGGCATCATTCTTGACCTCCTCCTTTATACGCCACAATGCTTCAATGGAGTCCCAGTTGCGGTCTTCGACGGAGCTTTGCAGGCGACCCATCAGATTGGGGTCGACTTCGCCCTTCACCTCTTGAATCATGGCATTCAGGTTGAGGGTGGAAGAGAACTGGGCGAAGTTGAGCATCCAGTGAATCTTCCAGTGACGGTCGTGGATGTCAATGGCATCCTCGAGCAAAACAGCGAGCTCAACCAGGCTTGCGTTTCCTGTGTCGTAGTTGTCGAGATAGGCGAAGTTGCGCTCCATTTCCGGGCGCAGTCGCTGTCGCCACCAATCCAAAAAATTCGCAGCGTAATGCGGCAAGACGGCTCCCATGTAGGCGCCGATTTTCTGGGCATAGGATGGGTCACGGGGAACACGTGGTACATAACGGTTCTCGTATTCAGTCGCCTCGGCATGGATGGATGAGTCGGCGGGAACGGCGGCGGTGTACACGTAGCCGTTGATGTTTTTCGCGATCCAGTCACAAGCGAAGGGCGTGCCGAACCTGCGGAACATGTGGTCGCAAGTTAACCACCAGCCTCCAATATCGAAGAACATGGGAGAGACAGGGTTCGGGATGTGCAGGTCATCGTAGATCCAGAAGAGCTCGCGTTCGCCCTCCTGCCACTCAATTGGGAACTCTTCGTCACCGTAGAAAGTACCAAGGACGCCAGCGTCGGTTGTAGTCATCAAACTTCCTCCCTTAAGTGAAAAACACAGTTTTGAAAATAGCCACCTCTAGTACGTAAAAATACTTATATCGATTATAGTTTATCGATAATTGTAAGTCAAGGGGTGTTTGCCTTTTTTCAGGGATTCACCGCCATTACCGCCGGACCCTACGTGACGTTCCCTGTGGAGGTCGCACTGTCCGCCTGTATCTCATTCCATTTCCATGAGTGCCTGCTGCAAGAGGGCATCAGGATGTTCTTCTGCGACAGCGCCAATGTTCTCAGCCCAGCGCTGTTCCCAGGATCCATGCCATCTCCACATTTCGCGCTCGTCTGGGAGGAAGGAGCGATCACCTGCGCGCCGGGATTGCGAGGTCGGCGACGAGCCCGAAATGGTCGCTGGCCCACACACCGTTGATCGGTTCGTCGAAGATACGCGCGCAAGCTGCAATTTCAAGTGTAGGTCCTCCGTGCTCCCCACAACGCACAAAGATGTAGTCGATTCGTCGGAACGGCCAGTCCCAATCCCACAGCAGAGGATTGCGAGGGGTGTAGGTATGGCCCGGATCTCCCGGATGCGTGCTCTCCCAGGCGTCACGGTAGCAGACGCTCATTTCACCCAGAGACTGACGGCCAGTCAAGAAGCGTATACTGGTTGCCTCCGGAGCGGCATCGAGGTCACCGACCAGCACCACATGCTGGTTGCGCAGGCTCGTACGCTCCTCTACGAACCGCGCGGCTACCACGGCTTGCAACTCGCGCTCATACTCGAAGTTCAACTGCCAATTGGGGAAATGGTTGATGAAGAGCAGCGGACCCACAGGGTCTGGCGCGAAGACCTCTGCGACGAGGGTCGTACAGGGGAAGTCCACCGTTCGGGGTGTTACGTGTAAGTCCAGCTCTCGCACTTCTCCCAACGGCCAGCAGCTCGCGATCGAGATACCCATCCCCTCAGGATCTCGGCCTTTCTGATGGGCGATGTGGAACCCAGGACCGAGCAGATCGATCATTTGATCATACTCGTCGTTCTTGATCACTTCCTGCAACGCCACCAGATCGGGTCGGAGTGCGCGAAAACCATCGATGAGCACCGACCGGCGGTCGGCCCATGTTCCGTTGCGCCCCCACAGGTTCAGCGTGACCACGCGGACATCACCCAGGCGCGGCCCCGTGGTTGGAAACTGGCTCGTAGACATGATGCTCTCCTTATCTTCCCAGACAAGGTACACACTCTGATGATTGCATGTCAAGCACATCAAGCTTTAAGCGGTCTGCTTGAGCAGACAAATGACAGTACAAAAGGAGCAAAGGCAGCCGCTCGGCTTCTCATGCTTCGTTTGCTGTGAAGGTGAGGGTGATGACCACCTTATTTTGGGCAATGGCGATGTTGGCCAGGTTTGGCGGCTGGATCCCGAAATCCGTCATATAGATGGTGCTGGTCGCCGTGCCTGTTACCGTCTTCCCAACTACCTTTCCCTGCACATCAAAGACCTCTTTGTTGGTCTTGCCATGCATCGTCATGTTGCCGGTCAGCTGAAAATGAACAGTTTGCCCGTCAGTATAGCTCGCCGGTAAGCCCTGCGTGCTGACAGAAACGAACGTCGCATTGGGATAGGTGTCCGTTTCCAGTGTGTGTTGTTGCACATAGCTATCGCGCCTCTGCGAATCCGTTTGCAATGTCCTCAAGTCGACCGTAACATTCATTGCTGCGACGAGCGGGGACGCGCTGGTTCGTATACGGAAACTGCCCTGCACCGAGTGCGTCGTGCCAACCGCGTCATTATTCGGCTTATTTTGGAAAATCAAGTTCTCGTACACGCTGTAGGTTGCTGTGGTCTGGGCGGGCACGATCTGAAAGGTGCTCAGTCCGGTTGATGGAATGGGCGTTCCGGTGGCCTTAACGGCCCCTGGCGCCGTATGGGTCTGGGTCTGGTTGACGGCACTGGCGAAGCGCGACATGTATAGCAGACCGGCGACGATAATGACGAGGATAAGGATAAGGCCGGTGCTTGCCAGCAGGATATAACGTTTCTTCATGGGTCCTCCTTTGAAGTGGTAAGAATATCTCTAAGCGAGCCTGAGGTTCTTCTTGAGCAGAGCAGGTTCGTAAATCGTGTCACGGCGAGAGAAAGGAAACACGGTCACAACATCTTTTCTGGCAGTGATGAAATGCTTCCCGGTATATCGTCTATGAAATCCCCCTGCGCCAGTGCCAGCGTGAGCGTCACTGTTGTCCCCTCCTCGGGGACGCTGGAGAGATTCAGCGTGCCTTCATGAGCAACGACGATGCCATGGGCAATAGAGAGACCGAGGCCCGTGCCTCCTGCCTCACGCGAGCGGGACTTGTCCACCCGGTAGAAGCGCTCACCCAGGTGCGGCAGATGCTCGGCGGCAATGCCGATCCCTGTGTCGCGCACCTCCAGGAGCGCCTTTTCCTCTTGTATTGCCGTGCGCACGGTGACACTACCACCTTGCCGGTTGTATTTGATGGCATTGTCGAGCAGCACCACTACCGCCTGTTCTAACAGCGTCGGGTCTCCAATCACGTAAGGATCGCCGGTGTTCTCCACCTGGACCGTGATGCCACGCTGTTCGGCCATGGCTTGTACGCGCCGCACTGCGTCCTGGGCCAGCTCAGCCAGACTCACCACTTCGTGTTCTCGATGGATGGTCCCGGTGTCTAGACGAGCGAGGGTCAGCAAGTTGGATGCTATGGTAGACATATGCTGCGCTTCGGCGACTATATCCTCTAACAGCTCTGCATCTTCTGCCGCCAGGCGTTCGCGACCTCGCAGCAGAACCTCAGCATCAGCCCGCAGCAGGGTCAAGGGCGTGCGCAGCTCGTGTGCAGCATCGGCGATAAAGCGCTGCTGGTTCGTCCAGGCCAGTCGCGCAGGGGACAGCGCACGATTGGCCAGGAACAGCCCGCCCGCTCCTGCGCCGAGCAGCGCCACGCCCCCGACGGAAAGTAGAAGCGTCAAGAGCAAGTTCAGCGCGCTTTCCTGCTCCTGGACAGTCTCGCCAATCACTACCACGCCAAGGTATCCATTGCCCGTTGGTGATGGTATCACCTCGGCATAACGATACACTTGCCCAAGTGAGCCTCCCACATTGACAAAATCACTGTTCTCATATCCTGTCTGTAACACCGTCTTCGCCAGGTTATTCGAAAGAAAGGCTGATGGAAGATAGGGCGTACTATCATTGCGCACTAAATTGCCATTCTGATCGAAGCAAGCGACAAGTTCTGTCATGGACTGCCCCAGGTCAGGAGGAGGCGAGCCAAATGGGCCCCGAGTATTGAATGTCGAACAAGCGCTAGAAGGGAAAGGCGATGATAGCAATTGACTCACGTGCGCATCTGCATGCCGCGCGGCATTATCCTTTATAGGATTGATGAGGAAGTATTCTGCCCCAAAGTAGAGAACCACGCTGAACAGCACCAGGGCTGCACCCAGCACTCCACAGTACCAGAGCGTCAGGCGAATGCGCAGCCCCTGGAAGAGGGCCGCACCTGCCTCTTGTGAAAAGCGACCTTTGACCCGATGCAGAAACCACCAGGTGGGTCTTCTCCAATTCATACTGTCACTTCCTTACGATTGTGCTCAGCTTCGATTGCGCTGTGTTTCGTTCAACTATGCTGTAGTATAGCACCGCTTTATTGAATTCTGATGTGAAGAGTATGAGAAGATTCTCATGGAAAGTCAAAGCAGTACCCAAAGCGCATGAAAGAAGCAGGTACCTGCTTATGAGAATTTTCTCATTTTTCTCCAACTGAATTTCAATAGAGCAATGCTATGCTTGAGCATGGCAGGATCTTTGCATGATCACCAGGCTCTCAGTCTCGAGATTGGAAGCTTCTCATATATTTCCAATGAAAAATCAAGAGGCATGTTTTAAGCTTGAGACGTGGGGTAGTAAACCCCAATGATCGAACAGAAGGCACCCGCTCGCAACCAGGAAAGAAAACCCTCTTGAGAGCAAGCCTTGATAACCGATATCCAGATTGGAGAAACGATGGAAACAAATCCATACGAATATGATACAAGCATTCAGTGGAGGCCACAACAAAACCAGCTCTATGAAGGCAGATATGTCAGCCCACGCACCGGTCAGCAGCAGCCCCCGGTTCTACAGAACCAGAGACCGCAGCTAAGAAGTGGAAATCAGAAGCCCAAACCGCCGGAGAAGATGCCAAAGGCACGGGCGTTGGCCCTGGCCCACTCGTTCAAGAAGTGGCTTGTCGTTGCCTCGCTCCTCAGCTTCGGCACGTTCAGTGGCCTGGTAGCCTTTCACCAGGTCGGTAGCACGACAACAGCCAGCCGGTCCACCTCGACCTCGTCGGGGTCTTCTCAGACGACTTCTTCATCGAAATCATCATCCAGTAATTTCTTGAATCAAGGAGGGAACAATGTTGGGTCAAGCAGTTCTTCGCAGGGATCCACCAGTGGATCAAGCAGCTCGAGTAGCTCGAGTAGCTCTTCGTCGACACCCGTCAGCGGAACCAGCACCTCCTGACTATAGCACTCCCGCCGGTATGCGCCGTGAGGAATTTCGAGCGATGGGAACAACGATCTCCCTGCTGCTCCCCGAAAACCAGGTAGAGCTGGGCTTGCAGCTCGTGCATACGCTCTTTACTGAGTGGGAACAAACCTTGAGCCGCTTCTTACCGGACAGTGAGCTGTCGCAGCTCAATGAGCACGCGGGAACAGCCACAGCCGTCAGTGACCTGTTCTATTCCGTTCTGGCGACTGCGCTCATCGCGGCCCAGGCTACCCAGGGGGTCTATGATCCCGCCCTGCTGGATCAACTGGTGCGGGTGGGCTATGATCGCACCTTCGATGACCTGCAGGCCGTCCGGGCCCCCGGTTTTGACCCGATCATCCCCGGCGAGCCAGGAGGCCGCTGGCGTGGTATCAAGGTCGACCCGATCCGCCGGCGCGTAACGCTACCCGTCGGCATCAAACTCGACTTCGGAGGTATCGCCAAAGGCATGGCCGTCGATGCCGCCCTGGAGCAGCTGCGCCAGAACGGGATCAGTCCCGCCCTGGTCAACTCTGGAGGCGACCTTGCCGTCCTGGGACTTCCTCCCGCTGCCGGACAGTGGCCAATTGCCGTGCCAGGACAGGAGCGGATGTGGACGATCCTCCTGCGTTCCGGGGCCGTCGCCACCTCTGGCATTGCACATCGCCACTGGTGGCAGGGCAACACGCTGCGGCATCACTTAATCGATCCGCGCACCGGGCTGCCTGCCGAGAGCGATCTCTGGTCGGTCTCGGTCGTGGCGGACCGGTGTGAGCAGGCCGAGGTGGCAGCGAAAGTCGCCTTTATTCTCGGTTCCAGGCAGGGAGCAGAATTTTTGCGGAGCCACCATATCCCGGGTATACTGGTACATGAGGATGGCACCTGGCAAACCGTGGAACCATGGCCGGTACATCTTATGGAGGAATTATATATATGAGCACCATCTGGCAAACCATCACCTGGGACGTGGCCCGGGCAGGCGGCTTTACAGCCTACATCTTACTCACCCTGGCGGTAGCAGTGGGACTGGCGCTTTCAACCCAGCTCCAATCGCCGCGTCGCTGGCCGCGTTTACTCAACAGCGAACTGCACAACTTTCTGACACTGCTCAGCACAATCTTTGTCGGGGTGCACGTTCTGGCAGTCTGGATAGATCCCTTCACCCACTTTGGCTGGAGCGCGGTCTTCATCCCGTTCGTCAGTTCCTACCGGACAGTGTGGATGGCCTTAGGGATTGTGGCATTGTACCTGGGCATCGCCATCGGCATCAGTACCTGGCTACGCCCGCGCATTGGCTACACCTGGTGGCGGCGCCTCCATATCTTGACGCTGGGCGTCTATGCCCTCGCCACCGCTCATTGGATCGGCACCGGAAGTGATACGCAGACCTGGTGGGCCCTGGCGATCTACGTCATCAGCGGCGTGCTGGTTGGGTCGCTCCTCTGCTGGCGGCTGCTAACCGCTACAGGCAAGCGCAAGAAGCACGCTCCCTCCCACACTCCCTCACCAGCTCCCGCGCGCAGGGCTGGCGCTGCTCCCCAGAGCGCCCCACGCACTCTGAACGGCGCCGGGGCCGTTGCAGCGAGTGGACAAGGCCAGAAGCAGCGTGAAGTTGCTCGTGTTCGCTAGTATATAACTACCCCATCTCTTTCCCAAAGAGGTGGGGTAGTTATATACTAGCTAAAAGAGAGGATATTTATGAGACACAGATTTGAACACCCCTGGATGCATGGGCATCACTGGATGCATGGGCACCACTGGGACTATAGCTGGTTGCCTGGAATATTTCTATCAGTGCTGACCACCATGTTCCTGGCAGCGCTGCTCATAGGACTCGCCTGGGTGTTGCTGAGGTGGATCCTCCCGTACATCCTGCCTATGATCGCAGACATTTTTGGCTGGCCACCGGCAGAAAATCCTCCCGCGTTAGAGATCCTGCGCCAGCGCTATGCTGCTGGCGAGATCGACGCGGTCACATTCGAGCAGATGTGGGAGCGACTGGAAGCATCCTATCAGCAAGAGGGCTATGGCTTCCCTCCTGACAGCAACAGCTATCCGTGGGGAATGCGGACCGGCTACCGGGACACCTTTTCCCCACCTGGCCCACGCGAGCAGGGAACGGTCAAGATGGCAGAACAGGAACAGTATTCATCTGAATGATGATCTTTAACTAATAAATCTGGATATGATCGGCCCACGCACAGCTTGATCATAGGCTCGCATGACGTGGTCTTCCACTTGTGTTGAATGGGCAAGGCTCTCCATGACCTGATGGTAGAGGACCTGCACAATGAGATTTTGTTCACACAAGGCGCGGTAGAGATCTTGTAACTGGCGGTGATACGTTTGCAAGGCAACAAAGTGCTCCTGCACCTTCTGGTAGTAGTTCCGTATGGCCTCCATCTCCGCTTCACTCATCTGCCGGGGTTGCTCAAAAGGAGTGTCCATCACTTCATGATGCTTTCAATGGGAAAGGGAAACACTATCTCCACAGCTTGTTGTGTTTCTCGCTTGTCGATTCATAACGTATACGATTAGCCATTCAGCGTAGTTTCATGATGAATCTCCACTTGTGAAGCAACCAGACTCACTTTATATGAGGATGAGCCAACCTATCTCTTTATTTGAATGGTATTGCCCACAAGAGGTGCTATACCTGTCCCCCAGACAGGATGCTACATTTCCCATATCCAGGTTTAAAAGTTAAACCTCATAATTCAGAGATGAAGCGTTCAGGCGATTTTGACGGCGGTGATGCCTGTAAGTGTGCCGATGAAGATGCTGCTGCCAGAAATGGTTGGGGTCGCAAAGCGATTCGCCTGCCCCACGTTCAGTGAGGTAACGACCTGCCCATTGTCCATATTGAGCGCATAGATCATCCCATTGGAGAGACTGTACAGAGTATGACCGCCAACCACTGGCGAGCCGGTAATGTTCCCCGAGGCTTGCCAGCCCTGGTGCATATGCCCGCTCGCGTCCACGCTGATCTGGTGCACCCCATCCGTGCAGGGAATAAAGGTCGTTGAGCCGACAGTGGCTGCCCCACCAAAGGAGGCACACACATCCTGCACGTCAACCTGCCCGCCGATACCGCCGAGGGCATTCGCACGCAGGACATATCCCTTGCCGGATTTGCCTGCCGCGAAGATGAAATTGTTGGGCAGCAGCACCGGCCCTTGCGATCCCAGGTCCTCGTCGTTCGCGTTTTCAGGTCCCCAGGTCGTAGGCGCAAACGCATCCTCCAGTCGCAGCGTGGGAGAGAGCTTCAGTACTGAGTCGCTGTGATCCCATTGACCTCCGGTGATCGCGCCGTTGCCCACCGAGACGTAGATGTTGCCTGCTGCGTCCACGCTCGCTCCCGGCGGCGTCCAGATCCCTCCCTCGCGCGGCGTCGGCACCCGGTAGACGAGCAGCGGTCCCTGGCCATCAGTACGTGAAGCGACGATGCGGCCGATATAATCGGAACAGTCGCCATCCAGGCCGCCATAGGTAATATAGACCCTCCCGTTAGCTAGCGTGAGTGCGCCGCGCTCCTGATGTGCCTGTGGGTCCATACCATCGGTGTCGACCGAGCGGCGCACCTTCACCTGCCCGCTGGCGGCATCCACTCCTACCAGGATGTGCGCCGGTCCACTGACCTCCGCAACGGCGAACACCAGGCCGGTCGCAGGATCATAAACGGGCGTGCCGGTAATGCCCAGCGGATCAATATTCCCACATGGGAGCGAGGATAGGGGTACGGGAGAGCCGACATTGGTGTGCCACTGCACGCTTCCTGTCGTGGGATCGAGCGAGTAGAGGGAGTCTCCCTCGGTCGCGACGATGACATGCTTGCCAACAACCAGGGGTTCCGCGTAGACGGCTCCGTCCAGTTGTCTCCGCCAGGTTCTGGTCAGACTGTGCGCGTCGGGAGTGCTTGCTATATATCCCGTACGCCGGTTATCACGATGATAGGTGGTCCAATCGGTGCTCCTCGCAGATGCCCCGGTTGGCGTTGATGTCGGCTGCGCAGGCGGTGTCAATGTCAGGGTAGTAATGGTCGGCGTTGTTTGCGGGGTAGATCCTGTTGCGCCGCCACTACAGGCAGAGAGGATCAAAAGCAGTAAGCTCATTCCTGCCCATGTCAGGCCAGGACGTTGCCAGAAATAGCGGCTCTCCCGTCGGCGAAGGAGAGAGAAGACGAGGCAGGTAAGCGCTATGCCAACCAACGCGGCGATGAATGCCAGGGTAGATGTATCGATCATAGTACGATTTCCCCTATCTTTCCAGATTGTTGTCACATGCTCTTATACATGATACCTGAATATTTCAGAACCTCCAACAGTCTACAACGGTTCTCAAGGATGTGGATAACGTCGTCAGCGTGCTGGTAGGGGGATCGAAGGCAATGCATCTACGCCTTGTTTTCAGGATGCCTGGCCTGGGGTTTCTGGTGGGCCCTTCTGTCTTTCGTTCTCGACGGGGTGATGAGCATGCTCTGTCACACTGGATGCTGGAATAGTAGTTGATTCAATGGCGGACTGGTGGAGGTTTTCCTGCTTTTTCGGTTGATCCTGCGATCCACTGGCAAATGTCCAGAAGCGCATACAGGTGTACGAGATAACCGCACCAACTGCCACTGCCACGAGTTTTGAGGCGTTGCCCCACAAGGTGACATTGGCAATCAATGGCTGCAACGCCTTGCCTGCTAGCCACACCAGCCCATTGCTATATAGGATTTCGAGAGACAGGGTGATGGCAAAGCGTACCACTTCTCGCCCTGTCGTTCGCTGCTTGCGCCCAAAGGTCCAGTACTTGTTCAAGAAAAAACTACTCACTGCGCCGCTGGTATAGGCAATGGAATTGTATATCACCAGGACCTGCACATTGTTCGTGGGAAATCGCCACAGAAGGACATTGAGCATCAACACATCGATGAGCGTGTTCACTCCACCCACCAGGCAGTAGCGCAGGAACTGCCTGAATGTGCTGTTCCACGTATGGAAGCGATGGACAGCAGCATCTTGTATTCTGGTGGATGACCCTCCTGGTGTCTGTTTGTCTTCCGTCTCTATCAAAGGCAACGACCACTCCTTACTGCTTCTCGGAGCCAGTTATTAGTCTCGTTATCAGTCTCATCCATCCACCACCTGAGTAGTTACGCAGACGAAGTACCGCCAATGCGATTTTCGGCAAGCCAAGCGTGGTGTTGGTGACAAGATAACGGCTCTCCCAGCATGGATGAAATTTCTGTTTGAATTTGAAGAGCGTATGGCGAGTTTCAATCTGCAATTCTATGTTGTAGTTTGAACATACGAAGATTCCATTCAACAAAAAAGTGTCAAGAGTTGGGCTCTGCTGCCTTATGGCGAATCAGTGCCCAAACTCTCGTGGATCATCAATGTGTCGTAGCGCAATCGTATAACTGGTTTGCGGCACCCCGGCCGAACCCGCTGGAACCAGCGCTGGTCGAGGAAGATTGCCACAGGCTCGTCGGCACTGTCTTACAGTGCTGCGTCACCCAGGTACTGAGTGCGCTTTGTTGACCACCAAACCCTCTAAACCCTCCTTGCGGGGGATTCCTGAACTGTTGGGGGATGCGATCAAGAATCTGCGGGGGTATTTGTCCTCCTCCATTGAACGAATTCAGGAGGAAGAAGCGCACCGTCCCACTCTTGACCAGGGACGCTAACTGGGTAGTCGTCAGGATGGGGTCGCTGCCAGAGAAGCCTCCCAGTGCCATCACGGGCTTGTTCGTTGCGAGAATGATCCCGTCGGCCGTATTCGAACTGGGCACAGCGACCAGGAATTTCGCCGTGCCCTGGTTGGCCTCCAGGTAGCGAAACAGCGCCGAGTTCGCGCTAGCATTCCCATCTCGCCCGCCCGCGAAGTTGCCGCCTATGCCGTTCCCCTGGCTGGGTCCGGCCACCAGGGTATCCGCTTGCGTACTCGTGAGGACAGGGATGCCCGCCCACACCGTCGGGGCAAGCATGAGGGCCAGCACCCCGGCGCCCAGCGCCGGTACAAGGAAGCGAGTGCTGGGGGCTTTGACGCGCAGATGCGGAGCGATGCGGGCGCTCACGAGCACTCCAACAGCCAGGACGCACAGGACGACCATGAGCGGGATCATCCACTGGCCCCATGCAGGATAACTGGTGAGAATGTACACCTGCTCAGCCATGGTGGCGATTAGCGCTAGCGGTAACAACCAACCGCGCCAGCCCGCACGACGATAGTCCTGCCACATCGTCACGAGACCGATTCCGAACAGCGCAGCAATGGCCGGAGCCATTTCCGTCATGTAGTACTGGTGGAAGAAAGTCGCCACACTAAAAAAGATGCCCATGGTGAGCAGCCACATACCCCAGAATACCAGCGATTGCTGCTGCCGGTCGCTTTGCAGGCGCGGACGCCGCTGCCAGGCGAGAGCGATCATCCCAAGGAGTGCCAGCGGCAAGAGCCAGACGATCTGTCCTCCTAGTGGTTCGGTGAAGAGGCGCAGCGGACCAGGGGTTCCGATATCAAAGAGCCCGCCTACGCCGCCAGGTCCTCCTGACGGCGGCTGTTGTGGTGCTCCATTCCCCCCTGTGTTGGTCGGTCCGCTATTTCCAGAAGTAGGGAGAGTTCCATTGCTGCCAGTGTTCACGGAACGATTGGTGGGAGTGTTTGCAGGAGGTCCTCCCCTAAATCCTCTCCCAAATCCTCCAAGGAGACGCTGGATGCCATTGTAGCCAAGGGCAAGGCTTAACTCCGAATTGTCCTGGGTAGAGCCAACATAGGGCCGTTGCGAAGCCGGTACAAGATCCACTGCCACGACCCAGGAGAGCGAGATGACCAGGAGCAGCGCCCCTGCTAAGGCCAGGTGTCCGATGCGCTTCCAGATGCTCCTGGGAGCGGCCAGCAGGTAGAGGAGTCCGAAGGCGGGGACCACCAGGTAGGCCTCCAGCATTTTGATGTTGAAGCCGACGCCTACGATTACGGCAGACAGCAGCAGCCAGCGCAGCCGTCCGGTCTCTGCAGCACGCAGCACTGCCCACGCACCCACGAGCAAGGTCAGGGCCAGGGTGCTATCAATGGTAATGTTGCGATTGGTCACGATGCTGATCGGGCTGAGTGCCAGAGCGAGAGCTGCGAGCAAGCCGGCCACCACCCCAAAGTGCCGTTGTACCAGGTAATAGAGCAGGAGCACCGACAGCACACCGGCCAGTGCCTGGGGCACCAGCACGCTGAAGGGGCTGAAGCCGAAGAGTTTGGCACTGGCCACCTCAAACCAGAAGCCCACAGGAGGCTTGTCGATCGTCACGAAGCCGCCTGGATCATAGGAAGCAAAAAAGAAATTATGCCAGTTGTCCATCATGCTTCTCACTGCAGCAGGATAATACGAGCCGAAGCCGTTCTGCCCCAATTGGAAGAAGTTCATGAAGACAGAAATGAGAGCGATTCCTCCCAGCGCCAGGTGATGCCAGGCCGGAAAACGCTGCTGTACCCGTTGTGCTTTCGGATGCTCAGGCCCCGCCTGGGTGATTGTCGCTGATGTCTCAGCCATACCTATGTTCTCCTTACACGTTTATCATTTGACGCTCTTATCTTTGAGGATGGATGCCGGCTTGAAATACATCCTCGATAGCGTCTTTATTTTATGTAGGATGAGGATTCTTTCCCGTCTTCAGTTTACACCGGGTACATTGATTTTCCATGTGAAATTTATGAGAATTTTCCAATGTATGCGTTCCTCATTTCCTCCCATACTTCAAGACAGGCGCTGCTCTTCTTTCTGAACAGGGTACGTGATGCCCTTTTTGCGCAATCGTGTCCGTATGAAGAAGGCGAGGACTGCTGCACTGCCACAGAGGATGAGACAGGTAAGCGCAGTCAACTTAAACCCCTGGAGAATAACTCCTTCGATTATCAGGCGGCTCGTGCCTTCTCCAGAGACAATGAACTGGTCCGCTGCCGCTCGGCTTGTCGCGAGGGACGATGGAAGCGTCGTGTTCACATGGAAGAGATAGACCTGGCTCAGCACAGCGACGCCAAAGGCTGTCCCGATGTTGCGTGCCATCCCAAGCGTTCCAGAGGCCAGTCCTGACTGCTTCGTCGGGACGGCGCTCATCACGGCAAGCGTCGTGCAAGAGGAGACGACGGGAATGGCGAGACCACGCATGAGAAAGGTCGGGAGCA